>Ga0209363_1000008_pt1 | contig 105281 bp, 111 predicted proteins | sample WorMetexBAHAMAS3_FD_187385 | JGI IMG/M metagenome (GOLD analysis project Ga0209363, IMG submission 187385) | Marine gutless worms symbiont microbial communities from Max Planck institute for Marine Microbiology, Germany - Inanidrilus exumae... | ecosystem: Host-associated > Annelida >... | reverse complement strand
GGGCTGCTCGGCAGGTTCAACAAAAAAAGGTCGGACCTTGGGAAGGCCCGGCCAGTTTTCGAGGGACGCAATCATGAGCGAAGAGGAATGCTCGAGCGACGGTGTAAGCGATCAAGGCCGCGGCCGCTTTGATGGGTGTCACAACGCCCGGCAACGAGGCCGCCGCGATGGCGCAGACACCCACTCGACCTCCGCGTTCATGCAGGCGGAACAAAAAGAAACCGGGCCCCGAAGGCCCGGTGCAGTCAATGCTCAGCTTTGTGTGGCCAGTGATCAGTTGCACGCGGAGGAGAACACTGGCGGCCGCGAACGTAGAACATGTTCCGACGATGTAGAACATGTTCCGACGATATTGAACCGTTCTGGTGGCGGTAATCCGTCGGATCGACCGGCGCCTTGCCTCTGCCGACTCCGATGCCGAGAACACGCGAAGTGGCGGCAGAATGGATCCTTACCGCGTCAGGCGCTGGATGGCCGGAGGGGAAGATCGGATGCGGAAGGAATTGGGGCGAGAGATGGGATTCGAACCCACGACCCCCTGGACCACAACCAGGTGCTCTAACCGACTGAGCTACTCCCGCCGCCGAACCGTTGATGTAGCCCCGCCGCCGCGGGAGCGTCAACCCGCGCGGAAGTGGCGGGCCAGCCGGTCGGTCGCCTCGTCGAGCAGCGCATCGCGCTTGCAGAAGCAGAACCGCGCGAAACGGTCGATGTCGCCCTGCTGATAGAAGGCGCTGACCGGCACCGCGGTGACACCGGCCTCGGTGGTGATGTGGCGGCAGAAAGCTTCGTCTGAACTGTTGAACCCTACCGACCGGATGTCGACGGTCAGGAAGTAAGTGCCCTGGGTCGGCAGCACGTGGAACCCGGCACCCTCAAGCCCGGCGGCAAGGCGGTCCCGCTTATCCTGCTGCGCCGCAGCCAAGCCGTGGAAGTAGCCATCGTCGCCGCGCAACCCGTGCGCGGTCGCCCGTTGCAGGTTGGGCGGTGTGGTAAAGGTGAGGAACTGGTGCGCCTTGGCGACGGCCGCTGCCAATGGCGGCGCAGCGGTGATGTACCCCACTTTCCAACCGGTGGCGGAGAACGTCTTGCCCGCCGAGCCGATGCGCAGGCAGCGTTCGCGCATCCCCGGCAGCGTCATCAGCGGCACATGCGGCCGATCATCGAAGACCAGGTGCTCATACACCTCGTCGCAGACCACGAGCGCGTCGAACTCCAGGACCAGTTCGGCAAGAAACGTCAGTTCCTCGGCGTCGAACACCTTGCCCGAGGGGTTGTGAGGCGTGTTCAGAACCAACAGCTTGGTTCTCGGCGAGAACGCCTCCCGTAACGCCTCCTTCGGCAGCGCCCAATCGGGCGGCTCCATGCGCACGAGCTTCGGCACGCCACCGGCTCGCAGCACCATCGGCAGATAGGAATCGTACAGGGGCTCGATCAGCACCACCTCGTCGCCCGCTTCCAGCAGGCCGAGGAAGCAGTCGGCGAGCGCCTCGGTGGCCCCCGAGGTCACCAGCACCTCGGTCTGCCAATCAACCTCCAGGCCGTAGAACCGCGCGTCGTGTTCGGCGACCGCCTGGCGGAGCTCCGGAATTCCCATCATCGGCGGATACTGGTTGGGACCGTCGAACACCGCGTCGGCGGCGACGCGGCGGATGTCCTCAGGCCCTTCCTCGTCGGGGAACCCCTGACCCAGGTTGATTGCGCCATGCTGCTGGGCCAGTGCGCTCATCACCGTGAACACGGTGGTGCCGAATGCGGACAGGACGGAATTCGGGTTCTTCATCGCCCGGCCTTGGTACCCGATCGAGCATCGGGACGGAAGCGTCGCCCCACATTCAGGGCGCCAATACATGCACATCTCTTGTGCATATGACCGGTTTTTGATCAACTACGGATCGGTGGAGCGCTGTTCAGCGTCCGCGCTCTCACCATCGACCGCCGGTGCACCGCACCGACGCACCGGCTCCAACCCGACCGAACGACTGGCACGCGCATTGCTTTTGTGATGGACGGGGATCCGGAACGTGGGGGACGCGACCGCAGCGGTGGTTCGTTGCCCGCCCCCTTCGATTCGCAGCCGGCACCGAATTTCAACCCGAAAGGCGAGTGTAAATGAAGAAGATCGAGGCGATCATCAAGCCCTTCAAGCTCGACGAAGTGAAGGAAGCACTCCACGAAATCGGCCTGCAGGGCATCACAGTGGTGGAGGCCAAGGGCTTCGGCCGTCAGCGCGGTCACACCGAGCTTTACCGCGGCGCCGAGTATGTGGTGGACTTCCTGCCGAAGGTGAAAATCGAGATCGTGGTCAAGACAGCTTGGTGGAACGGGCCGTCGAGGCCATACAGGCGGCTGCCAAGACCGGGCGCATCGGCGACGGGAAGATCTTCATCCTCCGGTCGAGGATGCCATTCGCGTGCGGACCGGCGAGCGCGGCGAGGAAGTAATTTGACCCATCGCGGCCGGCTGATCTCAGGGCACCGGCCGCCGATGACGGCTCCGAACGAGGCCGGATCGTGTCCGGCTCCCCTTAAGTCCGATTGGGATTGTCGAAAATCAAAGGAAGTGAGGCAATGGCACTGAACTGCAAGACTCCGTCCGACGTACTGAGCGTGATCAAGGAAAGCGACGTCAAGTACGTCGACCTGCGGTTCACCGACCCGCGCGGCAAATGGCAGCATCTGACCATGACGTCGGATTTCATCGACGAGGATTCCTTCGCCGACGGGATCATGTTCGATGGGTCGTCGATCGCCGGCTGGAAGGCGATCAATGAATCCGACATGGCGCTGATTCCCGACGCCGCGACGGCGGTGATGGACCCGTTCGCCGCCCAGTCGGCGCTGATCCTGTTTTGCGACGTGATGGAGCCGTCCACCGGTCAGCCGTACAATCGTGATCCGCGATCGGTGGCGAAGAAGGCGGAAGCCTACCTAGGGTCCACGGGTGTCGGCGACACCGCCTACTTCGGTCCGGAAGCGGAGTTCTTCGTCTTCGACGACGTCCGCTTCGACGTCACCATGAACAACTGCTTCTATGAGTTCTCCTCCGACGAGGGCCCCTACGTCACCGGCCGCATTTTGCCGGAAGGCAATGCTGGCCACCGGCCGCCCATCAAGGGTGGATACTTCCCGGTACCGCCGGTGGACTCGGCGATGGACCTGCGCGCCGAGATGGTCAGCATCATGCAGGAGATGGGCCTGAAGATGGACAAGCACCATCACGAGGTGGCCCCAAGCCAGCATGAGCTCGGCGTCATGTACGACACCCTGGTGCGCGCCGCGGACGGCCTGCAAATCTACAAGTACTGCACCCTCATGGTGGCCCAGACCTATGGCAAGTCGGCGACGTTCATGCCCAAGCCGGTGGCTGGTGACAACGGCTCTGGCATGCACACCCACCAGTCCATCTGGAAGGACGGCAAGCCCATATTTGCCGGGTCCGCCTATGCGGACCTGTCGGACACGGCCTTGTGCTACATCGGCGGCATCATGAAGCACGCCAAGGCCATCAACGCCTTCACCAACCCGTCCACCAACAGCTACAAGCGGCTTATTCCGGGCTTCGAGGCGCCGGTGCTGCTGGCCTACTCGGCACGCAACCGCTCAGCGTCGTGCCGCATCCCCTTCGCCACCAGCCCCAAGGCCAAGCGCGTGGAGGTTCGGTTCCCCGACCCCACCTGCAACCCCTACCTGGGCTTCGCGGCGATGATGATGGCCGGCCTGGACGGCATCCAGAACAAGATCCATCCGGGCGACGCCATGGACAAGAACCTCTACGACCTGCCGCCGGAAGAGCTGCAGGGCGTACCGACGGTGTGCGGGTCGTTGCGCGAGGCGCTCGACGCCGTGGATGCCGACCGCGAGTTCCTGAAGAAGGGCGACGTGTTTACCGACGACCTGATCGACGGCTACATCGAACTCAAGTGGGAAGAGGTGTACAACTTCGAGCACACGCCGCACCCGGTCGAGTTCAGCATGTATTACTCGTCCTGACGCCCAGCGCGTCCCTACCGTCAAAGGAAAGGCCCCGTCGATCGGCGGGGCCTTTTCTCGTGCGCAGAGGATCTTATTTGCGTCGTCTCAGTCGATACCCATGACCTGCCAGCGGCCCTTGGGCAGATGAATGCCGCACTCGGTCTTGCCGCGCCCGCGCCAGCGTCCGGCGCGGACATCCTCGCCCGGCGCCACGCGATCCGTGCACGGCATGCAGCCGATGGACAGGCAGCCGTCGGCGACGAGCGGATGGACCGGCAGATCATGCTCGGCGAAATAGCGATCCACCTCCTCCTGACCCCAGGCCGCCAGGGGGTTGATCTTGATCCGCCCGTCGTCGCCGGCTTCGATGATCGGCAGGTCCGCGCGATCGCCGCCGTGAAAGCCCTTGCGCCCGGTAATCTGGGCGTCGAACCCATCCAGGGCCTGGGCCAGCGGCTCCACCTTGCGGATGTAGCAGCACATGTCCGGATTGCCGTACCAGAGCACACCGTCGGGATCGAGGTCCTGGACCCGCCGCGGGTCGGGCTGCACCGAGCGTACGTCGGTCAAGCCGAACCGCTCCATCAGTTGGTCCCGATAGCGCAGTGTCTCGCCGAACAGCTTGCCGGTGTCGAGGAAGATCACCGGCGTCGCCGGTTCGATCCGCGAGATCATGTGCAGCAGAATGGCCGCTTCCGCACCAAAGGACGAGATCAAGGCGATCCGGCCGGCGAATTCGTCATGAATCATGGCGCTCAGCAACGCCTGAACGTCGGCCTCGCCGTAGCGGTCGGTCAACTGCCGCGCCCGATCCACCGTCGCCGCCGGGATCTCCGGCGCCTCAACGGCGACCAACTGGGTCGCCGAGTCCGGGGCTGTCATTCGGCGGCCTCCTTCTTCTGGCGCTGCCGCGGTGCCCAGGCACGGCCGTCGGCGGTGGGCTGATACCACACCGAGTACGCCGCCATGACCTTGGACCACGCGGCGGCCTCTTCCTCGTCGGCCACCTCGTAGGCGTCGAACCCACACCGGTGCATGAACAGGAATTGGTCCCGCAGCACGTTGCCCACGGCACGTAGTTCGCCGGTAAAGCCGTAGCGCTCCCGCAGCAGGCGGGCCGTCGAGTAGGCCCGGCCGTCCTTGAACATCGGAAACTCCAAGGCCACCAAGTCCAGATGCCCGATATCTTCGGCGATCTCCTCCGCGAGCTCGGCGCTGGCCAGACGCTCCCCGACCGGGCCGGCACGGTCGATCAGCGCATCGCGATCGGCCCGCCAGCGAGCCAGGTCGACGATCACCGGCACGTCGCCCCCCGGCAACGTCGCATCCTCGGCCACGGTCACCCAGCGATCGTTGACGGTGGAACCATTCTTAATGAGCGGCATAGAGCTTCTCCTTGAACGGCTCGTTGCCGACCCGGCGATAGGTATCGAGGAACCGCTCGCCAGGATCGCGGATCGCCACGTAGGTGTTGACGATGGTTTCCACCGCGTCCACCTCCTCGTCGGAGGAGAACGCCGGCCCTACCAGCGTGCCCAGCGCGGCGGTCTCGGTGGCGTCGCCGCCGAGGGTGATCTGGTAGAATTCCTCACCCTTCTTGTCGACGCCGAGGAGGCCGATGTGGCCCACGTGGTGATGGCCACAGGCGTTGATGCAGCCGGAAATCTTCACCTTCAGCTCGCCGATGTCGTGGATGCGGTCGAGGTCGCTGAACCGTTCGCTGATCCGCAGCGAAACGGGGATCGACCGCGCGTTGGCCAGCGAGCAGTAGTCGAGCCCGGGGCAAGCGATGATGTCGGTGACGGTGTTGATGTTGGGCGTGGCAAGGCCGAGCGGCACCAGCGCCTGCCACAGGGCCTGGAGGTCCGACCGGCGCACGTGCGGCAGGATCAGGTTCTGCTCGTGGCTGACGCGGATCTCGGCGAAGCTGTATTGATCCGCCAGATCGGCAAGCGCGTCCATCTGCTCGGCGGTAGCGTCGCCGGGGGCCACATCCTCGGGCTTCAGCGAGATGTTGACGATGGCATAGCCCGGCCGGCTGTGGTCCACCACGTTGGCGCGGACCCACCGATCGAAGGCCGGATCGGCCCGGCGCTGGAGATCCAGCTCCGGCGTCTCGGCCGGCAGCGCCTCAAAAGGCGGCGGCGCGAAGTAAGCCAGGATCCGCTCCATCTCGCCCGGCGGCAGGTCGACGGGGCCGCCGCGGATCTGCTCCCACTCCTCTTCCACCATGCGGGTAAACTCTTCTGCGCCAACCTCGTGGACCAGAATCTTGATCCGCGCCTTGAACATGTTGTCGCGGCGGCCGAGCAGGTTGTAGACGCGAAGGATCGCCTCCAGATACGACAGCAGGTATTCCTTCTCAAGGAACGGACGGATGGTATGACCGACCATCGGTGTCCGCCCCTGCCCGCCACCGACGATCACCTCGAAGCCCACCCGGCCCGCCGCATCGCGCACGATGCGCAGGCCGATGTCGTGGACGGCAATGGCTGCCCGATCGCTGGGGGCGCCGGTGACCGCGATCTTGAACTTGCGCGGCAGGAACGAGAATTCCGGGTGCAGGCTCGACCACTGGCGGATGATTTCGCAGTAGACCCGCGGGTCCTCGATCTCGTCGGCGGCCGCGCCGGCGTAATGGTCGGCGGTGACGTTGCGGATGCAGTTGCCGCTGGTCTGGATGCCGTGCATCTCCACGTCGGCGAGATCCATCAGCAGGTCCGGTACCTCGTCGAGCTTCGGCCAGTTGTACTGGATGTTCTGCCGCGTGGTGAAATGGCCGTAGCCCTTGTCGTAACGCCGCGCCACATGGGCCAGTTGGCGCATCTGCGTGGACGACAACGTGCCGTAGGGAATGGCCACCCGCAGCATGTAGGCGTGAAGCTGGAGGTAGAGGCCGTTCATCAGGCGAAGCGGCCGGAACTCATCCTCGGTGAGTTCACCGCTGAGGCGCCGCGCCACCTGGTCACGGAACTCGGCCACCCGCTGCTCGACGAAGGTTCGGTCGAACTCGTCGTAACGATACATCGCGTTGCTATCCTTTCGTCGCCTGCTTGCCGAGATCCAGACGCACCGACGGTCCCTGGGCGCGGATCAACTCCCGATACCGCACCGGTCTGAGCCCGGCGTCGCCGTTGGCAACCTCGATCAGGTACGGCGCCACCACCAGTCGCGCCGCGACCGCCTGTTCTGCCTCGGCCATCAGCCGCTCGCCTTCCTCCTGGGTGCGGACCACGTGGCCGTCACCGATGCTCTCCGACCAGGCGGCGCCGTCGGCCAGATACACCACCTCGCCATCGGTCAGCCGATTGGCCGTCACCACCTGCATGTCCGGCGTACGTGCACCCATCGCCGCCCCCTACAATACGGCGGCCAGAGGCGCGCGACGCTCGGCCGAGGCCGGGTCCTGCCAGGCATCGGCGGTGCGTGCCGCTTCCCCGATGATCAGCAAAGACGGCCCCTGCCCGGCTACCGACGCCGCCAGCGCGCCGAGGTCGGCGAGCGAGCCGGTTACTACCCGCTGGTTCCGGCGCGTGCCGTTGACGATGACCGCCACCGGCGTGGTCGCCGCCATTCCCTCGGCCATCAACCGCTCGGCGATGGTGGTCGCGGCCGAACCGCCCATGTAGACGGCCAGCGTCTGCCCGCCGCGCGCCGCCGCCGCCCAGTCCACCGCTGGCTCCCCATCGCGGCCATGGCCGGTGACCAGGGTAAGGGCATGGGCGAAATCGCGATGGGTCAGCGAGATGCCGGCCGCTGCCGCGCATCCGGTGGCGGCGGTGATCCCCGGCACCACCTCGGCATGGACGCCGTGCCGCGCCAGAGCCTCCCGCTCCTCGCCGCCGCGGCCGAAGACGAACGGGTCACCGCCCTTCAGACGCACCACGCGTCGTCCGTCCAGTGCATGGCGGACCAGCAGGTCGTTGATCTGGTCCTGGGTATGGCTGTGGTCGCCCTTGGACTTGCCTACGTCGATGCGTTCAGCGTCGCGCCGCGCCAGGTCGAGGACCTCCGGCGCCACCAGACGATCGTGGACGATGACGTCCGCTTCCTGCATCAACCGCACGGCACGCAGGGTCAGAAGGTCGGGATCACCGGGGCCGGCGCCGACGATGTGCACAACGCCGCGCCGCGCTTCGTCGGGCTGGCGGCGGTTGATGGCGGCCAGCATGCGTTCGCTTGCCCGCGCTTCATGCCCCGCCAGGACATCCTCGGCTACCGGACCGGAGAACACGCTTTCCCAGAACCGCCGGCGCAGCGGCGGTTCCGTCACCTGGGTCTGGACGGCACCACGGAAGCGCTCTGCGAACCGAGCCAGCGCGCCCAGGTTCGCCGGCAGCATGGCCTCGATCCGCTCGCGGACCCGCCGCGCCAGGACCGGAGCTGTGCCCGCCGACGAGACGGCAACGGTGATCGGCTCGCGGTCGATGATGGCCGGCATCAGGAAGGTGGAGAGCCCGGCGCGATCCACCACATTGACCGGCACGCCTTCGGCCTTTGCCACCGCCGCCACGGCGGCATCCTTTTCCGCGTCGCCGGTGGTAACGATGACGACGGCTGCTTCGACGAGATCCGTTTCATCGAAGGCGCGCCGTTCGAGGATCAGCGCGCCACGGTCGCCGAGCGCGGTGATCTCCGCCACGGGGGCATCGGCGATGACCGTGATCGCGGCCCGCGCCCGGCGCAGCAGGCGCACCTTCGCCGCCGCCGGCTCGCCACCGCCGACCACCAGGGCGCGACGACCCTTGAGATCCAGAAAGATCGGCAGATGCTCCATGCATCCTCTCCTCGCCGGCCGAAGTCCCCCAGCAACGGCGCCGTTGATACCGACGTGCGAATAAATTACACCTGGACGACGTTTTATGTTCCAGCAATTATCATATCAAAATGTAAAATTTTAACATATATCAATATTGATATGTTTTTTTGTAGGCGTGCACGATGGCATCGTTTCGTGGCCCGTGTATCCATGCCACGCATCGGTGATATGGTAGGTCTCGCCCGCACCGTCCGCGAAATGGCCGCCCTCAAACGAAGCTAACAAGCTATTGATCGACCCATGAGCGCCACCAGGGAGTCCCACGCCGCGATGGCGGCGGTGGTCACCGCCTCCAACGTCCTGGTCCAGTACGCCATCAACGACTGGCTGACCTGGGGTGCGTTCACCTATCCGGTGGCGTTCCTGGTGACCGACCTGACCAATCGCAGACTGGGCCCCTCGTCGGCGCGGCGCGTGGTCTATGCCGGATTCGCGCTGGCGGTGGTGCTCTCCGCCGCCCTCGCCACCCCGCGCATCGCCGCCGCCTCGGGCACGGCCTTCCTGGTAGCCCAGCTGCTGGACGTGGCGGTATTCGACCGCTTGCGGCAGCGAGTGTGGTGGCTGCCGCCGCTGGTGTCCTCGCTGCTGGGCTCGGTGGTGGACACGGTGCTGTTCTTCGCCATCGCCTTCGCCGGAACCGGGCTCCCGTGGGTGACGTGGGCAATCGGCGACTTCGCCGTCAAGGTGGCCATGGCCGGCGTGCTGCTGCTGCCGTTCCGCGGCCTACTGCGCCTTACCGCGCCGATATCGACGGCCGGGAGGCCCTCGTGAGCCGTCGGCAGCCGATTCTGCTGCTCGCCGCGGGCGCGTTGGCCGCGGCGCTGCTTATCGCGTTCCCGGGGCCCGTCTCCGCGGCAGCGCAGTGGCTGTCCAATGGTTTCCTGGTGGTCTTCGTGGACGCGGCGAACTTCATTCAGGGCTGTTTCTGATTGACCGGCACCCGGCGCTTGTTGCCCGTGTCGTCGATGGCCACGTAGGTGAACTGGCCGTCGGTCACCTTCACCAGTTGGTGGTCCAGATCACGGCGCCGCTGCGCCCACGCTTCCACATCCACGGTGATGGACGTGTTGCCGATCCGGGACACCTCCACGTAACAGCAGATCACGTCGCCCACGGCGACGGGCTCGTGGAACTCCATGCCCCGAACGGCGACCGTTGCCACCCGCCCCCGCGCCAGCCATTCCGCCGAGATGCCGCCGGCGATATCCATCTGCGCCATCATCCAGCCGCCGAAGATATCCCCGCTGGGGTTGCTGTCGGCCGGCATGGCCAGCGTTCGCGTGGCCAGCGTGCCGCGCGGCCGAGCGTCGTCCCCGGTCATGGGTGCCCCTTTCCCGCCACTATATCTAGGTCCATTGCCTAGCAATCATACCCTATCGTCCTTGTCAGGGGAGATGTCGCTTCATAGGATGCGCGATATGAATGAGCTGTTCCCCTCTCGCGCCGACCGGTCGGGCCAATATACGGCCAAGGACATCGAGGTCCTCGAGGGCCTGGAGCCGGTGCGCCGGCGGCCGGCCATGTACATCGGCGGCACCGACGAACGGGCGTTACACCATCTGGTCGCCGAGCTGATGGACAACGCCATGGACGAAGCGGTGGCCGGCCACGCCAGCCGCATCGACCTGGAATTGGCCGCCGACGGCAGCGTCAGCGTCCGCGACAACGGCCGCGGCATCCCGGTGGATCCCCACCCCAAGTTCAAGGACCGGTCGGCGCTGGAGGTGATCCTCACCACCCTGCATTCGGGCGGCAAGTTCGGCGGCAAGGCCTACGAGACGGCGGGCGGCCTGCACGGCGTGGGCCTGTCGGTGGTCAATGCGCTGGCCGACCGGCTGTCGGTGGAGGTGGCCCGAGACAAGACCCTTTGGCGGCAGGAGTACGCTCGCGGCCGGCCGCGAGGACCGCTGAAGAAGGTGGGCGCGGCGCCGAACCGGCGTGGGACCACGGTGACCTTCCACCCGGACGCCAAGATCTTCGGCGACGGTCTGAGCTTCCGGCCGGCGACCCTGTTCCGCATGGCGCGGTCAAAGGCTTATCTGTTCCGCGGCGCGGAGATTCGCTGGTCCTGCGACCCGTTGCTGATTCCCGCCAGCGACTCGACACCGGCGACGGCCCGGCTGCATTTTCCCGGCGGGCTCCACGACTACCTGGTCTCGGCCCTGGCCGAGCGGAAGACCATCGCGCCCGGCCCCTTCGCCGGCGAGGCCACGGCTGGCGACCCGGCCGGCCGCGTGGAATGGGCGGTCTCCTGGCCGGAGGACGAACAAGGGTTCTTCCAGTCCTACTGCAACACCGTGCCGACGCCCCAGGGCGGGACCCACGACGCCGGGCTGCGCCAAGCCCTCGCCCGCGGCCTGAAGGCCCACGCCGAGCTAGTCAACAACAAGGCCGGCGCCAAGATCACCGCCGAGGACGTGGTGGGCGGCGCCTGCGTCATGCTGTCGGTGTTCATTGGCAATCCCCAGTTCCAGGGCCAGACCAAGGAACGCCTGACAACGGCGGAGGCGACCCGGCTGGTGGAAGGCATGGTCCGCGACCGCTTCGATCACTGGCTGTCGGCGGCACCCGAGACCGCGCGCACGCTGCTGGAGCGCGCCGTCGAACGGGCCGATACGCGCCTGCGCCGCCGCCAGGAGCGCGAGACCAAGCGCGCCTCGGCCACCCGCAAGCTGCGGCTGCCCGGCAAGCTCGCCGACTGCACCCGCAACACCGCCGACGGCACCGAGCTGTTTCTGGTGGAGGGAGATTCCGCCGGCGGCTCGGCCAAGCAGGCCCGCGACCGCGAGACCCAGGCGGTACTGCCGCTGCGCGGCAAGATCCTCAACGTGGCCAGCGCGTCGGCCGACAAGCTGCGCGCCAACCAGGAGCTGAGCGATCTGGTGGAGGCCCTGGGATGCGGCACCCGTGACCGCTACGACGACAGCGCGCTGCGCTACGAACGGGTCGTGATCATGACCGATGCCGACGTGGACGGCGCTCATATCGCTGCACTGCTAATGACGTTCTTCTTCAAGGAAATGCCGAAACTTGTTGCGGAAGGTCATCTTTTCCTCGCCATGCCACCGCTGTACCGGTTGAGCCAGGGAAGCACCACGCTTTACGCCCGCGACGATGCCCATCGCGAGGAGTTACTCGCCGAGGCGTTCTCCGGCCGCGGCAAGGTGGAGATCAGCCGCTTCAAGGGACTGGGCGAGATGCCGCCGGCCCAGCTTCGCCAGACCACCATGTCGGCAGCGACCCGCAATCTGGCTCGTGTGCGGATTCCCGAGGGCGACGATCCCTCAGCCATCAAGCAGACCGCGGCGATCGTCGAGGCGCTCATGGGCCGCAAGCCGGAGTCCCGGTTCGCCTATATCCAGGAGCATGCCCGTTTCGTCCGCGACATCGACGTATGAGGCATCGCCTTCCGATATCTTGCGCAACCCATGGAACCGTCCCACGTAGACCTTATGCGTAAGGGTATCTGCATTGCGGGGGCCCTGCTGATGGTCGCCGCCTGCGAGTCGGCCGACGTGGGTAGTGAGAACGTCCACCGTGCCGGTGTCCCCAGCCTGTTCACGTATGCGGCCGCCGATCGCGAGATGACGACGGTGGTGATCGGCGATCCCTTCGGCATCGACAAGGCCGACTTCGGCCGCGCGGTCACCGACGCCATGCAAAACCGCAACCGCGGGGCGCGGACCCACTTCACCACCACGCCGTCGGACAACGCCCGGCCGGACTATCGGGTGCTGATGATCTTCGATCCGGTCGCCAATCCCGGACAACGCACCGTGTGCCGGGATGCGGAGACCCTGGAGACGCGCGCTGACGACGATCGCGTGACACTGCGCACGGTGTTCTGCTACCGCGACGAAGCCCTGTCCGAGGCGCGAACCACGGTGGCGAAGATGGACGGCCCGGATGAACCGGCCTTCGAGCGGGTGGTGGCCAACAATACCTGGCGGCTAATCCCCCATCGCGACCCCTTCCTGGACCGGGATCGCTGCCGCCGGAAGCCGTGCTGACCCATTCGGGTTGCGAGCCGATCCCGACTGTCAATTACCATACATTCAGTGGTTCTACACTGCCCGGAATCTCAACTCGCCGTTGCTACAGCACCTCAAGGACCCGCTCACCCTGCCGTATCTGATCCCTGGTCATCAGTCTCCGCAGCTTTCTCATCTCGGATCTTGGCACTTTTCCGGCGAATCGCCGGTCGGTCACATTTGCCCAGTAGCACGCCTGCACGAGATCGGGTTCGCAGCAATCGCCATGGATGAGACCTCCCACCAGCATACAATGCGTGAGGCAGTCCACGTCCTTTGTCATGTTCGCCTTTGCAGTTTCGAACCAGTGCGTCGCCAGTTCGCGGTTCTTATCGGTGCCTATTCCTTGCCGGAAGTATCTTGCGAGCTGCAGTTGCGCCGCGGCCAACCCCTTCTGTGCCGCCTTCGCCATCCATTCAAACGCTTTGGCTCGATCTGGCGCGAAGTCGAACCCGCACTCATAGAAACGTGCTAGGACGTATATGCCATCTTGGCTTCCTGACGCTGCCGATTGTTCGAGCAACTTCATCGCCTTCAACTGGTTCATAGGCGGCAACGCAAAAAACAGCCATGCAGTCCAGCGGTAACGAAGGAGAAACCGGGCGAAACGGCCGCGGTCCTGTTTCGATCCGCCGAAATTTTGTAGCGCCCATGCGGCCTGCGCGACCGGATGTCCTTGCATGGATGCAGAACGCAGAAGTTTGTTCGCTCGTTCGGGAAAAAGCCCGCCAAGGTGCATCAATGCGACTTCGAACTGCGCGTTTGCGTTTCCGGCCTTCGCCTCCCGCCTGAACCATGCCTCCGCCGCAAAATGGTATGACCTGACAGCGCCAAGAATTAGCTTTTCCGCTTTGCCTCTATCCTGGTTGACGCATCGGCCGGCTGCGTAAAGAAGGCCAAGCTGGTACTTCGCTTCCGCGTCGCCGTCGTTTGCCAGGAGCCGCCACAGGCTCAACGCCACCTCACAATCATTCCGCTCCAGAGCGCGGAATCCGTCGCGGCCTTTCCAAATCCGCGTACTGTAAAACGGCAGAAGTCGCCAGACCGATCCGAACGGCTTTTGTCCTTCAGCCGTTTCTTGTCTGGGTTCGATCATGCCTCTGAGTTCGACCACGCCAGAAATTTTAGCATGATCCGCTGCAGCCGCGGTTGGTAACCGTGGAGGTGCTCTACCTCGCTGGTGCTCGACCGAGCCTCCTCGGCGCCGCAAGCGGTGCCTGCAGGGTTTCAGACCTGTCGGGTGACGATCGGGCCGCCGGCACCGCATTTCTGTCCGGAGTCGCCTAGTGCTCCCCGTTGGGCATCATACAGGTCATGATCGTACACACTGTCGGCGCGTGCTCATCCCTACACACAGAGATCGAGAACCGGACTGGCAAAGCCTTGACCGTTGTCAGGCCGGGAGAGCTTTACCCGACGGATCAGGATATCACTGGATCGACATCGGCCTTCCCGAACCGGGCCGGCTCACCCGTGCGCCACATCCTGTGCATGACGATGGCAAGCTTGCTGAGCACCGCCACGGGCCAAGCCAGGGGCGTTGGGCCTTTCGGGCTCAGCGTGCTCCTTAAGGCGTCGAGCTTCTTGACCGTAGGTCCCCCGCTACGCTTTTCGAGGCTCTCCTGCCCCGGACCCGAATGGCCTCGGTCAGAACCGAATTCCAATTACCCTGAATGCGCTCTAACCTGAGCAGGTGCCGCGGAAAGCGGCGCATGGGGTGGAACAAGGGGGATCTCCTGATGGCGGGGAAGATCATCACCGTCGCTCAGCAAAAGGGCGGCGCGGGTAAGACGACGCTGGCCGCGCAACTGGGCGTCGCGTGCGCCGCCGGCGGACGCAAAGTCGCCCTGGTGGATATCGACCCCCAAGCGAGCCTCGGGACCTGGTGGCGCGAACGCAACGGCACCGACGCCGCCCGCCATTCGGTTGAGGTGGTGGAGGTGGCCGGCTACCGGGTCGGCAACGAGCTAACGCGCCTCAAGCGCGCCTTCGACCTGGTGATCATCGACAGCCCGCCCCATGCCGAAACGGAGGCCCGGCTGGCCGTTCGCGCCGCCGACCTTGTCCTGGTGCCGGTGCAGCCCAGCCCGATGGACATCTGGGCGACCCAACCGACCATCGAGCTGGCGCGCAGCGCACGGAAGCCGGTGATGGTGGTGCTGAACCGGGTTCCGCCGCGTGGCAAGGTCGTGGACCAGATGCGGACCCGACTGACCGAATCGGGCGTCCCCGTCGCCGCCACGGCGATCGGCAACCGTGTGGCCTTCGCCGCTAGCATGTTGGATGGCGCCGGCGTGGTCGAAACCGCCGCGCGCAGTACGGCGGCAGACGAGATCCGCGCCCTGGGCGGCGAGATCCTCGACCGACTGTAGCGGAAACGGCGCCGTCCCCGCCCATGTCCAGTTCACTGACCATCGCCACCATGCTGCACCAGCTCGCCGCGGTGATCTGGGTGGGCGGCATGTTCTTTTCCTACCGGGTGCTGCGGCCGGCGGCGGGCGACCTGGAGACGGCCACCGCCATGCGCCTGTGGTCGCGGGTGTTCCCGCGGTTTTTTCCGTGGGTGTGGGCCTCGGTGCTGGTCCTGCCGCTGACCGGCTATGCCATGGTATTCGGCACGTTCGGCGGCTTTTCCGGCGCCGGCTACCACGTGCTGCTGATGCACGGCTCGGGCTGGCTCATGGTCGGCCTGTACGTGTTGTTGTACTTCGGCCCCTATGCCAAGTTTCGCAAGGCGGTGGCGGCCGAGGACTGGCCCCGCGCGGCGATCCATCTGCGGCGCATTCGCCGCATCATCGCCATCAACCTGACCATCGGCGTGATCAACGTTCTGGTGGGCGGCTTCGGACGCTTTTGGCCCTGAGCTTCAACGCCCGCCCGCCACGTCCAGCAGCGCACCGGTCACGTAGGACGCCGCATCGCTGAGCAGCCGACGATGGCCTCGGCCACCTCCTCTGCGGCGCCTTCGCGCCCCAAGGGCGAACCCGCCCCCAGCTCGGCGGCACGGTTCGGCCTCCCACCGCTGGCGTGGATTTCGGTGTCGATCAGGCCCGACCGCACGGCGTTGACCCGCACCCCCTCGGGGCCCAGCTCCTTGGCCAGACCGATGGTCATCGAGTCGACGGCGCCTTTCGATCCGGCGTAGTCCACGTACTCGAATGGCGAGCCGAGCCGAGCCGCGACGGAAGAGACGTTGACGATGACGCCGCCGTTGCCGCCGCGACCGCGGGACAACCGCCGCGCCGCTTCCCGCGCGCATAGATAGGCGCCGAACACGTTGATGTCGAACACCCGCCGCATGCGGTCGGCGTCCATGTCCACCAACGGCATGGACGGCGCCACGACCCCAGCGTTGTTGACCAGACCGTCCAGCGCCCCGAAGGCGTCCATCGTGGAGTCGAATAAGCGCACCACGTCGGCTTCTACGGCGACGTCACCGCGCACGGCCACGGCACGGCCGCCGGCGGCCGCCACTTCGGCGACCGTCCGGGCCGCGGCCTCTTGGTCGGCGGCGTAATTCACCGCCACCGACCAGCCGCGCGCACCGGCGAGGAGCGCCGTCGCGCGGCCGATGCCGCGGCTGCCGCCGGTGATCAGGATGACCTTGCTCATCGAACCCCTATGCCGTCAGTCCACTAATACCGTCGTACAGCAGCTTGATCCCGGTGAGAAACAGGAACCCGTAGCAGAATCGGTAGAACAGCGTGTCCGAGACCCGGGTGTGCATCCAAACCCCCAACCCGATGCCGAGGATGGCCACCGGAGCCAGGAGACCGGAGGTGGTCAGATTGCCGACGTCGAGCTGCCCGAGCCACGTGTACGGCACCAGCTTCATGTAGTTCACGGCGGTGAAGAAGATGACCGCCGTTGATTGATACAGGGTGCGATCCATCTTCTGCGGCAGCAGGTAGACGTTCACCGGCGGACCGCCCGCATGGGCGACGAAACTGGTGAACCCGGCGACGGCGCCCCAGAAGCCACCCTTCTTCCAGCTTCTGCCGGTCGGCGGTCGGGTGTCGGCATTGCGCCGCAACCAGTGGTTCAGCGTGAATCCGACGGCGATGACGCCGATCAGCAGCCGCGTAGAATCGGCGTCGACGAAGCGAAAGGTCGCCGTACCCAGGGCAACGCCGAACAACGCCGCGACGATCAGAATACGCAGGTTCGGACCGTCCCACTTGCGCCAGTAGGCCCAGGTGCCGATGAAATCCATGAGGCAGAGGATCGGCAGCATGATCGCCGCCGCCTGTACCGGTGCAATGGCCAGCGCCATCATCGGCACCGCCATGACTCCTAGCCCGCCGCCGAACCCGCCCTTGGAGATGCCGGCAATCAGCACCGCCGGCACCGCGGCCACGTAGAACCAGGGATTGTCGATCATCGTCCCGACCAGGGTCCGACTGGCTCGGGTGGCGTATCGGTGGCTCCGAAGGCCGGCGTGGCATGTGGCGCCAGGGCTTGTATACGGCGGGCCCGGAGGTCCGGATCGGCGATGGTGTCGAGGATAAAGGCTTCCAACGGCCGTCCCGATTCGGTGAGGTCGCGGACCCGCGACAGAGCGTCGATTTGGGACATGACCGGCAGGCCATCTGTCGGGCCCGTCGCCGCGGGACGGCCGTCCACGGTGAGGCAGCCACGCAGGCTCAGATAGGCGAACGGACCGCCCACCACCCAGCCGCCGTCCAAGGCAAGTCGCGAACCGGTCAGGCGATAGAAACCGTAGTTGTGGCCCAGAGCCTCGGTGGAATGCAGGCGCTCAAGCTGGTCATCGGTGAGAAACAGCGTGAACACCCGGCTTCGCGAGCCCGGCGCCGCCCGGCCGGTGGCCGGCACCGAGCCGTAGGACGCCAGATGCGCCGAATGCACCACCTGGTAGCCTTCGAGCCATCCCGGCACGATGGTGATCGACGCCGGCTCGACGCCGTCGAACTTCTGCGCCAGGCGACCCGGCGCCGCGTTGGAGCCCCACGCCACCACCGCGTGGCGACCACTGGGATCAAAGGCGTTCAATGGGCGCACCCGCCGTCCAACAAGCACGCAAGGTCCTGATGGCGGCCGGAACGGATACGCCACCGCCCGCCGCACGCGCGGATCGCGGATTCCGTGTTCGTAGAGCGCGTCGCCGGCCAAGCGGCCTAGAGCCCGTCTTCCAGGGCGGTCTCGATGAGCACCTCGCTGTGCAGGGTGCGATGGACCGGGCACTTGTCGGCGATCTCCATGAGTTTGCTCCGCGCCGCGTCGTCTAAGGGTCCCTCCAGCCGGATCTGCCGCTCGATGCGGTCGATCTTGCCCTCCTTGGTCTCGCACTCCGCGCAGTCGACGGCGTGGATCTTGCCGTGACGCAGGGTCACGGTCGCCTTCTCCAACGGCAGCCCCTTCCGTTCGGCATACATCCGCATGGTCATGGAGGTGCAGGCGCCGAGCCCCGCAAGGACCAGATCATAGGGCGAGGGGCCCGTATCGGTGCCGCCGTACGCCTCCAGCTCGTCCGCCGCCAAAGCGTGCCGGCCGCCGACGGAGACAAGCTGCGCGAAACGACCGGTTCCGGTCTCGGCGACCACCACCGCATCGTCGGCACCGGGTGCGGGCGCGGGCGGTGCGGCGGTAACGTCGCCCACGTACCGGGCGGCCCACGCGGCGATCACCTGCGCCACGTAGATGGCGTCGGCGCGACGGCTGAGCAGGTGGTCGGCATCGTCCAGCGACACGAAGCTCTTGGGATGCTTGGCAGCAGTAAAGATCCTCGACGCGTTGTCGATCCCCACGATTGGATCGAGGGGCGCATGGAAGACCAGCAGCGCCCGGCGCAGATTGCCGATGGCGTATTCCAGCCGGTTGGCCTCGATGTCCTCCAGGAATTCGCGGCGAATGCGGAAGGTGCGTCCGGCCAAGTCCACGTCCGCTTCGCCGTCCCGCTCGATGTCCTGGGCGGCGTCGCGAAACAGGTGGCGCACATGGGCCGGTTCTGCGGGCGCAGCGATTGTGGCGACCGCCGTGGCCTCCGGGATCGCGGCCGCGGCGGCCAGCACCGCCGCGCCGCCAAGGCTGTGCCCCACCAGAATCTTCGGAGCCTGATGCTCACGGCGCAGCCATTCGGCGGCGGCAACCAGGTCGGCCACATTCGACGAGAAGTCGGTATTGGCGAATTCCCCCTCGCTGGACCCGAGCCCGGTGAAATCGAAGCGCAGCACGCCGATCCCGTCGGCTGCCAGGCCCTCGGCGATTCGTTGCGCGGCGAAGATGTCCTTGCTGCAGGTGAAGCAGTGGGCGAACAGCGCGAACGCCCGCGGCGGCCCCGCCGGCAGATCGAGTCGCGCCGCGAGCTGGCTCCGGCCGTCGCTGCCAGTGAAGGTGATGGCCTCACGACGCATGCTCTGTCTCCCGCTCCTTGTGCAGCCTGACGGCATCGTAGAACGCCCCTTGTGCAGTGTCGCGGGAAAGAGTGTTGAGCGGCCCGCCGGTTCCTGCGAAAAGCCCAGCACGCTGCTGGAAGGTTCCCCGATGAAAGCCGACGACGTTGAGGTCCTGGACCTGCAGAGCCCGTATCAGGGCTTTTTCGGTATCGACCGCTACCGGCTGAAACACCGGCGGTTTGCCGGGGGCTGGTGCGGGCCGTTGGTCCGCGAGGTGTTCGAGCGCGGCCATGCCGTCGCCTGCGTGCTCTACGACCCCGGACCGGACGTCCTGGTGCTGGTGGAGCAGTTCCGCATCGGCGCGCTGGCCGCTGCCCGCTCACCGTTCGTCGCCGATGACGCCTCGCCGTGGCTGCTGGAGATCATGGCCGGCATCATCGAGGAGGGCGAAACGCCGGAGGCCGTGGCCCGGCGCGAGGCGGTGGAAGAGACCGGCTGCACAATCAGCGATCTGGTACCCATAATCCGCTATCTGGTGAGCCCGGGCGCGGCAAGCGAAACGGTGAGTCTGTTCTGCGGTCGCGTGGACTCCTCGGAGGCCCATGCCGTCGGCGGCGTCGACGGCGAGGACGAGGACATCCGGGTGCTCAAGGTTCCCGCGGACGAAGCCTTTCGCTGGCTGGACGAAGGCCGCTTCGTCAACGCAATGACGCTGCTGGGCCTCTACTGGTTCCGGCAGAAGCACCAGGAGCTGCGATCCGCGTGGCGTGACCAGGTCCACCGTGGCCACCTTGATCGGCCGCAGGCCGGCGGATAGTCTCCGCCGACTTGCTATCTGCGCGCAGGAGTTGGATTCCTATTGATGACCGTCCGTTCCGGCTTTCTCGACCTGATCGGCAACACGCCCATGGTGCGGCTGGCCGGAGCCTCTGAGGCCACGGGCTGCGAGATCCTGGGCAAGTGTGAATTCCTCAATCCCGGCGCGTCGGTGAAGGACCGGGCAGCCCTGTTCATCGTTCGTGACGCGGAGGAACGCGGCCTGCTGGAACCCGGCGGGGTGATCGTCGAGGGTACGGCCGGAAACACCGGAATCGGCCTGGCGTTGGTGGGCAATTGCCGCGGCTACCGCACGGTGATCGTGATTCCCGACACCCAAAGCCAGGAGAAGAAGGACATGCTGCGCATCGCCGGCGCGGACCTGCGCGAGGTGCCGGCGGTCCCGTATCGCGACCCCAACAACTACGTGAAGATCTCCGGCCGGCTGGCCGAGGAGCTCGCGGCCACCGAGCCGCACGGCGCCATCTGGGCCAATCAGTTCGACAACGTGGCTAACCGCCGCGGCCACTATGAAACCACCGGTCCGGAAATCTGGGAGCAGACGGACGGCAAGGTGGATGGCTTCATTTGCGCCGTCGGCACCGGCGGTACGCTGGCTGGCGTAGGCATGGCGCTGAAGGAGCGCCGGCAGGACATCACCATCGGCCTCGCCGATCCCATGGGCGCCGCTCTCTACAACTTCTACGCCCACGGTGAGCTGAAGGCCGAGGGGGATTCCATCTCCGAAGGCATCGGCCAGGGCCGGATCACCGCCAACCTCGAAGGGGCACCGGTGGATGTGGCCTACCAGATCCCTGACGCCGAGGCGTTGCCGGTGGTCTTCGACCTGCTGAAGCACGAGGGCCTGTGCCTGGGCAGCTCCAGCGGCATCAACGTCGCCGGCGCCATCCGCTTGGCGCGGGAGCTGGGGCCGGGGCACACCATCGTCACGATCCTCTGCGACTACAGCACCCGCTACCAAAGCAAGCTGTTCAACCCCGAATTCCTGTGCTCGAAGGGCCTTCCGACGCCCGACTGGCTGGAGTGAGCACCGCGATGGAGCACGCCAACCCACAAGCGTTGCGCTCCACCGATTGGCTTGCCGACCACCTGGACGACCCAAGTGTGCGGGTGGTGGACGCCAGCTTCCACCTGCCGACGACCGGCCGCGACGCCCGCGCCGAATACGCCGAGCGGCACATTCCGGGCGCCGCACTCTTTGACGTGGACGAGATCGCCGACCCGAGCAGCGACCTGCCGCACATGCTGCCGCCTGCAGCGATGTTCGCGGCGCGCATGGCGGTGCTGGGCATTGGCAGCGACGTTACCGTCATCGCCTACGATGCCCCAGGCTCGGCGGCGGCAACCCGGGCTTGGTGGATGCTGCGGGTCTTTGGCCATCGCGACGTGGCAGTGCTGGACGGCGGCCTCGGCAAGTGGATCGCCGAAGGACGCCCCGTGGAGGCCGGCATGCCGCGGCAACTCATGGGCATTTTCGAAGCCGGGTTCGAGGGGCGACTGGTGAGATCGCTCGACGACGTGCGCGACAATCTGGAGACGAGGCACGAGCAGGTGGTGGACAACCGGCCAGCCGGCCGCTTCGCCGGCACCGACCCGGAACCGCGCGCAGGCCTCCGCGGCGGACACATCCCTGGCAGCGTCAACATTCCTTTCGCAGAGTTCGTCCGCGCGGATTCGGATGGCACTTGGCGGTCGGCCGACGAGCTGGCAGCCGTGTTCCGTCAAGCCGGCATCGATCCGGCGCGGCCTCTGGTCTCCACCTGCGGTTCCGGCATCACCGCCTACACCACCACATTCGCGGCCTACCTGCTGGGTCACGAGCATGCCGCCGTCTACGACGGCTCTTGGGCCGAATGGGGCGGCCGCGACGACGTGCCGGTGGAGCGTTGAGCGGTCGCAAGTCCCGGCGGCGGCGCGATACCCTGTTGGTCACCGCGGGGCGCGACCCCCACGCCAACCACGGAATCGTCAACCCGCCGGTCTATCACGCCTCCACCATCGTCTACCCCACCCGGGCGGCAATGCAGGAGGCCGATCGCACACCCTATGACGGCACCCGCTACGGCCGCCGTGGCACACCCACCACCTTCGCCCTGGAGGAGGCGGTGGCGGCGCTGGAAGGCGGCTATCGAAGCATCGCCGTTCCGTCGGGGCTGGCGGCGATTACGCTGACGCTGCAGGCGTTCCTCAAATCCGGCGACCACCTGCTGATGGTGGACACCGCCTACAACCCCACCCGCCGGTTCTGCGATGCGGTGCTGCGCGGCTACGGCATCGAGACCACGTACTACGATCCTCTGGCGGACATCACGCCGCTGCTGCGCGAAAACACCCGCGTCGTCTATTTGGAATCTCCGGGCTCGCTGACCTTCGAGGTTCAGGACATCCCCGCCGCCACCGCCGCCGCCCACGCCGCTGGCGCCATCACGGTGATGGACAACACCTGGAGCGCCGGCCTGTATTTCAGCCCGTTCCGCCACGGCGTGGACATCTCCATCCAGGCCGCCACCAAGTACATCGTCGGCCACTCCGACGCCATGCTCGGGCTGATCACCACCAACGACGAGGCCTTCCTACGGGTCAAGCGGGCGACGGCGTTTCTCGGCTCCTCGGCGGGCCCGGACGACTGCTATCTGGCCCTGCGCGGCCTGCGCTCGCTGAGCGCACGGCTGGCGCGGCACGAGTCCACGGCGCTCACCGTTGCTCGTTGGCTGGAGGGACGCCCGGAGGTGGCTCGGGTGCTCCACCCGGCGCTGCCGACCTGTCCGGGACATGACGTCTGGAAACGGGACTTCTCGGGAGCCAATGGCCTGCTATCGGTGGTGCTCGATGACGCCAGCGACGCGGCCGTGACCGCCATGCTGGACGGCATGGAGTTCTTTGCCATGGGCTACAGCTGGGGTGGCTTTGAGAGCCTGATGATTCCTTTCGATCCCCAAGCCACGCGGACCGCCACCCGATGGACCGGCGGCGGTCCGTGCCTTAGGCTGCACTGTGGTCTGGAGGACCCCGATGACCTGATCGAGGATCTGGAACGGGGGTTTGAGCGACTTGGGAGCGAGACCTGAGATGAGCGACGACATTCCCAGCATTCTCTCGCACGTTTCCATCGGTACCAACGACTTCGACCGCGCGGTGGCGTTCTACGACCGCGTCTTGCCGACGCTCGGTTGCCGCAGGGTGGACAGCTACGAGGGCGCGGTGTCCTACGGCAAGGCGTTCCCGGAGTTCTGGGTGCAGGTGCCCATCGACGGCGGTCCGGCCCAGGTGGGCAACGGTACCCATATCGGCTTCATCGCCCCCTCGCGGGAGGCGGTGGACGCCTTCTATCGCGAGGCCATGGCCGCCGGCGGGCGCGACGACGGTGCGCCCGGACCGAGGCCGCTGTACTCCGAGCGCTACTACGGATGCTTTGTCCGCGATCTGGACGGTCACAAGATCGAAGCCACATTCTGGGACACGTCGTTACCGGACGGCGACGCGGCCGAATAAAAAACGGCCACAATCGAATCTCAAATTAGTTGTTTTCTGTCGCTCGGCCGACACCGTTGCGGGTTGCCGCCGGGCACCGCAACGGTCGTCGCGTTGATCTGGGCTCCCATTCTGATATACACTATCTGGCGATGGCAGAGACAAAATATTCTACCTCAGTGATCGAACATCCGCCGCTGCAGCGGTGGGAGCCTGATCGTTATCGCCTGCCCTGCGCCTCCCATCTAGCCATTGGCGTTCCCGCCATCGACGCCGACCACGAAGAACTGACGGACGCCCACAACGCGCTCGTCTCCGCGCTGGCCTTCGGTTCCGATCTCAGCGAATACCGCCGACGGTTCCGCGGCCTCATCGAGCGGGCGCGGCGACATTTCATCGCTGAGGAAGGACTGATGATGGCCGCCGGTTATCCGGAGCTGGCCAAACATCGCGCCGAACACGCCAAATTGGTTCGTGACGCGGAGGATTTCGCCACCAGCATCGACTCGCGCTTCGACCGCGACGACTGCACGGCCGTCGCTCAGTTTCTCAAGTACTGGCTACTGAACCACGTGGAACGGTGCGACCGCCGGCTGGGACAGTACCTGCTCGCGCGCGCCTAACAGGTACCGTCCCAGGCAACGGCCGAGATCTTCGCGCCTCTTCGACCCTACTGGATCAGCTTCTTGATGGACTCGCCGGCTTTGTCGAGGCCCTCCTTGGCCGCATCGCCCATTCCTTCGCCGCTCTTCAGCGCCTCGCCGGCACCCTTCTCCATCATCTCCTGCGCGCCCTTGACGCCTTCCCCGAGCGTGCCGAGCACCTGATCCAGGTTCAGGGTACCGACCGCGGAGCCGATGCTTTCGTTCAGGCTCGCCATCAGCTTTTCGGCGACCTCGCCAGGCGTCGCACCGCCGCTGTCCTTGCCGATATCCTGAAGATGGATGTCGGGCAGCCCGGCGCTGAGGGTCCGGCCTTGCAGCATCGTGGCAGAGACGTTGACCTCACCGCCGCGGACGTAGAGGTTCTCGATCACCACCTTCGGGCCTGCGTCACCACCGGAATCGCTCCCACCGCCGCCGCTGCCGCCCGTGAAGGCTTCCACGTTGCGGCGAATGGCGTCGATATTGCTGCCGCCGTCGGACGCCACCTCGTACGTCACCGCCGGCTTATCGATGACCACTTCCTTGATCACCACCGGATCGGAACCCACGCTGCCCACATCGACGGTCACCTTGATCTCGCCCAGTGAGAACGCCCGCGGGGTCTCGAAGCCGCTGGGATTGCCGACGCTGAGACCGCGCAACGCCCCCTGGCCATCGGTGGCGCTGATCTCGGCATCGTCCAGGGTAACGCTCACCTGGGTGATTTCCGTGCCGTACTTTCTCGATGGCGGCTTTGACGATCGACCCCAGCGACGAGGCAAACATGTAGACGCCCACCCCGATCACAACCAACAGCAGGCCGCCGATGATCAACCAACGCTTCATGATTTCTCACCTTCCCTTTGAAAGTAGAAAAAATTGTCAGGCCGCTCTCCGAGTAGCGGGGGTGGAGAGGCCCGATGAGGTCGTCTGAGAGCGACAACCTTCAGCGACGATCCGGCTTCGATTAGCGGTCGCCGGGCCGCCGGTCAAGCGTACCGACGCTGGCCGTGGCGATGATCCCTCCATACCCAAAGCCTATACCCCATCTATGGTAAGGGTATGATGGGGTGAAGGCCTGGGAGACAGTTGGTGCCACCGGCGACCTCACGCTTGGTGGCAGAAGGGGCAACGTCCATGATCGTGGACATCATCTTTGATCCAGGATGTCCGTGGTGTTTCATCGGCAAGCGTCGTTTTCAGGAGGCGCTGGAATCGCGATCGCCGCACTCGCGATCACCAACGGTGCGCTGGTGGCCGTTCCTGCTGAACCCTGACCTTCCCGCCACCGGCCTCGAACGCGAGGCCTATCTCGCGTTGCGTTTCGGCAGTGAAGCCAGGGCCCGAAAGGTGTTCGGCGCCATCACCACGGCCGGCGAGTCGGCGGCGATCGAATTTGCCTTTGACCGGATCCGAAGGACCCCGAACACGGTAGACGCCCACCGCTTGGTCCGCTTTGCCGCCGGCCATGGGAAAGCCGACGCCGCCGTCGAAGCCCTGTTCGCCCGGCATTTCATCTATGCCGAGGACATCGGCAAGGTCGCCGTCCTGATCCGCATCGGATCATCCATCGGCCTGCCGGAAAGCAGCCTGCATAGCTACCTGAGTTCGGGGGAAGACGTGGCGTGGGTCAACGACTCCACCACGCGCGCCCACCGCCTGGGTATCAACGGCGTGCCGGCCTTTGTGTTCAATGATCAGATGGTTATATCCGGTGCTCAGGAACCGGCCGTGCTCAGCCGGATGCTGGAGGTGACCGGTCAAGCGGCGGTGAAGGAATCGGACGCGTCGCGGTCGGCTATGGATCGATCGTGGTGAGGCCAAAGAGGCCTTCCTCACCCACTTTGAGCCCGAAATCAAAGCTCCGTTCCCGCTGGTCGCGCAGGCTGGGTCCGAAGGGATCGAGGAATACGTTGCGCGGCGGGTTGAAGGGAATCCCGGTGGTGTCGAGGGCGATGATCGCCGCCGGAAACTGAGCGCCGTCATACCGGTCGGACGGCCACCGCCAGGCGTTGAACCGAAAGCGCCCATCGACGCAACCGGCGAAGATCCAGTAGAACCCCTCCGATCGCAGCTCCAAGCCCACAGGCGGCGCCGCGAAGGCCCCGCTGTCGGCTAGAGCCTTCACGAGATACGCCACTTCGGCGTCGCTCGGCGTGATCTCGACCACCGTGCCGCGGCCGGGCGCAAAGATATCCAGCGGTTGGTTGAGCACGATCCGGCTCACATCGGTTTCGCCGATAACGTTGGTGATCAACCGGTTGGAGCGGCCTTCCTCGGCGCCCGACTCCACGTCATACGCCCGGACCTGTTCCCGATAGGACCCGTTGTAGACCAGCCGCAGTTGGTTCGGCGATCCGGGACCGCACCGTTCACGCAGATCGTCGCCATTGAGATAGCTGAAGTACGTCAGCTTGCGGAGAACCGGATCGTCGATACCGCCGCCGCGATAGGTGCAGGCGGACATGCCAACAAGCGCCAGAAGGATCGCCAAGCTGCGGACCATGGGTTCATCTTAGAACCCTTTCCGATCCTATCGAACCATCCTTAGTCCCGAAGCATCCTGATGTCCCCGGAACGCCGATGAGCCGCTGTCGGCGAACCTGACAACCCCGCCGCATCCGATCCAGGCCGTTGATCGTCCGATGTTTTTCGCCGGCACCCCACTATCGAGAGTCGGAGGCATTTACAGATCGGTGGCCGGGGTCGGCAATCGCCAGGTGCTAGGCCGCTGTTTTCGCTCGCAAATGTCGAGATGGCACAGGCCTTGCTCCTTAGCCGTCGGGGCACCGTGTCGTCACGGCGCCCCGGGGTGATGTGTCTTGAGGGGGTGGATCGATGAAGGGACGTATGACATGGACATCCACACCCTTGCGAGCGGCCCATCCGCCGGGCCGCGCAAGTGGCGCAAGCATCTCTTGCTCAGTGCCGCCTCGGCCCTGGTCTTAAGCGCCTCGGCGCCGGCTTGGGCCGTACCCTCCGGTGACCCCGATGACTACACCACCATCGGCAGCAGCAGCGAACCTGCGCTCGCCGACATCCTCGCCGACACGGGTTATGATCTGACCCGAGTCCCCGATACCCACGACGGGTTGTGGGAGGTCATTTCCTCCGACGCCCGCGTCCGTGCCCGCGCGCGTCATTCGGGCGGCGCCAACGTGTTCGGCGTCGTGGCCCTCGGCGGCCCTGCCGCCGGCGTCTTCCAACCCCTGATCAGCCCGCGCGAGCCGATCCATTGGGAATCGGACGAGGAACCCTGGGACGACGTGCTCGGCTCCCTCTTTGCCCCCGGCGAACAGTTTCTGCTGGCGATCCAGACCTCGACCGAGTTGCTGACGTCGCGGCCCGAAGACAACGTGGACCTGTTGGACCACATGGTGACGTGGGTGAACGACGACGATCCGTACCACTACTTCGTCGGCTTCGAGGACATCCCGGGCGGCGGTGACTTGGACTTCAACGATCTGGTCATCGAGTTGCAGCTCGTTCTCGATGGTCCGGCGATGCTCAGCGAACCGTCCAGCCTGGCCCTGGCGGGTCTGAGTCTTGCCGGTCTCGCCGGCCTGAGGCGGCGGCGCCGGACCCGCTAACAGCGGCATCTAAGATCAAGCCTCGGCGACAGCCGCCAAGTCGTCGAGAAACCGGCGCACACCGTCCAATCGGGCGCCGGCATCGGGCCATCCCCGGCGGATGACAAGGCGATGGTCGGGCCGCAATTTGGCGGTCCCGGCCATCCGCCCGATGAAGCTCACCAATCCGGCCGGATTGGCGAAGTCGTTGCCCCGGAAGGCAAATGCCGCGCCCTTCGGCCCGGCCTCCACACGCTCGACGCCGGCGCGCCGGCAAAGGCGTTTGATCGCCACCACCTGCAACAGGTTCGCCACCTCCGTGGGCAACGGGCCGAAACGGTCGATCATTTCCGCCGCAAAGGCGTCCACTTCGGCACGATCACCGATGTCTGCTAGGCGCCGATACAGGCCTAGGCGTACCCCCAGGTCGGAAACGTAGCTTTCGGGGATCAGCACGCTGATGCCGATGGCGATCTGCGGGCTCCATTCGTTATCGCCGCCAGCGGCCGTGCCTTCTCCTTTCGCCTCGGCGACGGCCTCCTCCAGCATCCGCTGATACAGCTCGATTCCAACCTCGCGGATGTGGCCGGACTGCTCTTCGCCCAGCAGGTTGCCGGCCCCACGAATATCCAGGTCGTGGCTGGCCAGCGAAAAGCCGGCGCCCAGCGTATCAAGAGCCTGCATCACTTCCAGCCGGCGCTCCGCGGCGGCGGTAGGACGGCGGCGAGGCGGCAGCGTCAGGTAGGCGTAGGCCCGAACCTTGGCCCGCCCTACCCGACCGCGAAGCTGGTAGAGCTGCGCCAGCCCGAAGAGGTCGGCCCGGTGGATGACGATGGTGTTGACCGACGGCATGTCGAGGCCGGATTCGATGATGTTGGTGGACAGCAACACGTCGTAGGCGCCGTCGTAGAAGGCGCTCATCGCCGCCTCCAGATCGCGTGCCGCCATCCGCCCGTGCACCGAGACCACCCGCACCTCCGGCACCAGCGCCGCCAGGGTTTCGGCGACGCCGCTCAGGTCCTCGATGCGTGGGCACACGTAGAACGTCTGCCCGCCGCGCAGGCGTTCGCGCAGGATCGCCTCGCGGATGACCACCGGATCGAAGGGCAGCACGAACGTCCGCACCGCCAACCGATCCACCGGCGGCGTGGCGATCAGGCTCATCTCCCGCACCCCGGACAGCGCCATCTGCAACGTGCGCGGGATCGGCGTCGCGGTCAGCGTCAGCACGTGGACGTCCGAGCGCAGGGCCTTCAGCCGCTCCTTGTGGGCGACTCCGAAGTGTTGCTCCTCGTCGACGATCAGCAGGCCGAGGTCGCGGAACCGCACGTCGCGGGCCAGCAACGCGTGGGTGCCGACGACGATGTCCACGGTGCCGTCGGCGAGCCCCGCCTTCACCGCCTTCACGTCCTTCGCCACCACCAGCCGCGACATCTGCTCCACCCGCACCGGATAGCCGGCGAACCGCTCGCGGAAGGTCTGCACGTGCTGACGGCACAGCAGCGTGGTGGGAACCACCACCGCCACCTGCCGCCCGTCCATGGCGGCGAGGAACGCCGCGCGCAGCGCCACCTCGGTCTTGCCGAATCCCACGTCGCCGCATATCAGCCGGTCGGTGGGCCGGCCGCTGGCCAGGTCGCCCAGCACGTCGTCGATGGCCCGCGCCTGGTCGTCGGTCTCCGTATAGGGGAAGCGGGCGCTGAACTCCTCGTAGGTGCCGGGCGTTGGGGTCAGCATCGGTGCGTCGTACAACAACCGCTGCGCGGCGACCTTGATCAGCCCCTCCGCCATGTCGCGCACGCGCTTCTTCATCCGCGCCTTGCGCGCCTGCCACGCGGCACCGCCCAGACGATCGAGGGCGATACCCTCGCTCTCGGAGCCGTAGCGGCTCACCATGTCGATGTTCTCGACCGGCAGAAACAGCTTGTCGTCGCCGGCGTAGACGATGCGAAGGCAATCGTGGGGTGCGCCGCCCACGTCGATGGTCTCCAGCCCCTCGTAGCGGCCAATGCCGTGGTCGGCGTGCACCACCAAATCACCGGGCGTGAGCGCTGACGCCTCGGTGATGAAGTTCTCCGCCCGCACCCGCCGTCGCTGCGGACGCACCAGCCGTTCGCCGAGGATGTCCTGCTCGGTGATCAGCGCGAGCCCGTCGGCGACGAACCCCCGCTCGAGGCCGAAGACCGCCAATCCGACCCCGGTAAGCGGCACGTCGGCCATGGCGCGGCCGTCGGCGACCGGTGTCGTGTCCGGGCACCCGTGATCGGCCAGCAATCCAGCAATGCGGTCGCAGGACCCGCGCGTGACTGCGGCCACCACCACCTGGCGCCCTTCCCGCTGATGGGATCGGATGCGGTCGCCCACCGCGTCGAAGACGCTGGTTTCGGCGTGCCGCCGCGCGTCGGCGAAATCGGCCCCCGGCCGGCCGCCGGCATCCACCGATCCTTCCGCGCTGTCCGGAACCGCGAAGGGCGATAGCTGGATGACGGGCCGCCCCTCCAGCCGGCCGTCCCATTCCGCGGCGTCGAGAAACAGGTGCTCCACCGGCACCGGCTTGTAGGGCCCGGCCGCCAGGGCGGTCGGAACCGCGGCCGCTCGCGCCGCGTAGTACTCGGCGATCTGCGTCAGGCGATCGTCGCGCAGGTCCTCGCAGCCATGGTCGAGGACCACCGCGGCATCCGGCAGGTAGTCGAGCACGGTCTCCAGCCGCTCGTGAAACAACGGGAGCCAGTGCTCCATGCCCGGATGGCGTTGGCCGGCGGAGATCGCCGCGTAAAGCGGATCATCGGTGCCGGAAGCGCCGAACAGGGCGCGGTAGCCGGACCGGAAGCGGGCGATGGAGTCGGGGTCGAGCAGCACCTCGCTCACCGGCTTGACGGTTACCGAGTCGAGGCGCTCCGCCGACCTCTGGGTGGCCGGATCGTAGGCCCGAATGGACTCGAGCTCGTCGCCGAACAGGTCCAGGCGCACCGGATCCTCGCGGCCGGCGGGAAACAGATCGATGATCCCGCCCCGCACGGCGTATTCGCCGGGTTCCATCACCGTCTCGGCGCGCACGTAGCCGCCGCGCGCCAACAGCACGGCGAAGGCGTCGCGGTCGATCCGATCCCCCGGCACGAGGTCGGTCGCGACACTATCCCAGCACGCCCGCGGCGGAATTCGCTGTACGAAAGCGGAGACCGTGGTCAACACCACCCGTGGTCCGTCGGCGGCGGCGCCGACCAGGGCGGTCAACGTCTCGATCCGCCGGCTCATTTCCTCGCCGCCGGGTGACACCCGATCATAGGGAAGGCATTTCCAGGCCGGGAACGCCAGCGTCCGCACATCCGGCGCAAAGAACCGCAGGGCCTCGGCCAGCGCGCTGACCCGCACGTCGTCGCGCGCCACCACCAGCATCCGACCGTCCCCCGCCGCCGCCAGCTCGCCGATCAGCCGGGCATCCAGACCCTCCGGCGCGCCGCCGAGCAACGTGCGGCCCGGCCGAAGCAGTGTTTCGGGGAGCAGCGGCAACGACAGATCAGCCGTCGACGAAGGCGCGAATCTTCCGCATGACGGGATGGTCCCACGCCTCGGGAACCGGCCGGCGGCCCACCGCCCACTCGTAGAGGTCGTTGTCGGAGTTGTCCATCAGCAGCGATTCGAACCAGGCAACCTCATCGTCGGTCATCGACGGGACGTACTCGTCGGCGAAGCGACCGAACATAAAGTCGTTTTCCTTCATGCCGGTATGGTGGCTGCGGAACAGCACGCGCTTGCGGCGGACGTCGGATGGATCGGTCATGGGTGGGTTCCCTCGCTCGCTGACGATATAAAGTGTGGCACCCCTCCTGTCAGCCGTCACGTTGGCGCCGTGCGTCCTGAGATCCTGTTCCCGTTGTTCGTCCCGGTCGCCACCCTGCCGGGAATCGGCCCGCGGCTGGCCGAGACCATCGGCCGACTGGCCGGGCCGAAGGTCGTCGATCTGCTGTGGCACCTGCCCACCGGCGTGGTGGACCGCCGCGCCGCGCCGCCGGTGGCCGGCGCGCGGCCGGGCGAGGTCGCTACGCTCACCGTACGGGTGCTCCGCCACATGGAACCGGCCAGCCGCCGCCAGCCCTACAAGGTGCTGTGCGCCGACGACAGCGCCGAGATCGTCCTGGTGTTCTTCCACGGCCAACGCGATTACCTCAGACGCATGCTGCCCGAGGGCCAGACGCGGGTGGTAAGCGGCGTGGTGGATCACTACGGCGCCGAGATCCAGATGGCCCACCCGGACTACATGGTCACCGAAGCGGAACGCGACAGCATGCCGGCCATCGAGCCGGTCTATCCGCTGACCGCCGGGCTGACGGGGAAGCCCCTGGTGCGGGCCGTCGCCGCCGCCCTGGACCGCCTACCGGACCTCCCCGAATGGCTGGACGGCTCGCTGCGCGAGCGCGAGGGATGGCCGTCGTGGGCAACGGCCGTGCGCGCCGCCCACGCGCCGGAGTCCTTGGCCGCAGTGGAAGGCGCCACGCCGGCACGGGCCCGGCTGGCCTACGACGAGTTGCTCGCCAACCAATTGGCCTTGGCCGTGGTCCGCCACCAGCAACGGACCCTACCCGGCCGGGCCCTGACCGCGCCCGGCGAGCTTGGCCGTAAAATCGTCGACTCGCTCCCCTTCCCCCTTACCGGTTCGCAGGAACAGGCGATCGAGGAGATCCGAGCCGATCTCGCCGCCGACGCGCGGATGCTGCGGCTGTTGCAGGGCGACGTGGGCAGCGGCAAGACCCTGGTGGCGCTGATGGCTATGGCCACGGCGGCCGAGGCCGGAGCCCAGGCGGCGCTGATGGCGCCCACCGAGATCCTCGCCCGCCAGCACCACGCCACGGTGGCGCCGCTGGCCGCGGCGGCCGGGTTGGAGGTGGCGCTGCTCACCGGCCGCGACAAAGGCAAGAGCCGCGCCGACACCCTCGCCGCCCTGGCCGACGGCACCGCCTCCATCGCCATCGGCACCCACGCGTTGTTCCAGGAGGACGTGGCGTTCGCCGACTTGAGGCTGGCGGTGATCGACGAGCAGCACCGCTTCGGAGTCCACCAGCGCCTGGACCTAGCGTCCAAGGGCCACGCCGTGGACATCCTGGTGATGACGGCCACGCCCATACCCAGGACGCTGATGCTCACCGCCTACGGCGACATGGACGTCTCGCGGCTGACCGAGAAACCGCCGGGCCGCCGGCCGGTGGATACCCGCGTCATGCCGCTGGGGCGCCTGGACGACGTGGTAGCGGCGGTGGGGCGCAGCCTGGACACCGGCGCCAAGGTCTACTGGGTGTGCCCGCTGGTGGAGGAATCCGAGGCCCTAGATGTGGCCGCGGCGGAGGACCGCGCCCGCCATCTGCGTGATGTATTCGGCGATCGCGTCGGACTGATCCACGGCCGGATGAAGGCTGCCGACCGCGACGCCGCCATGGCGGCGTTCGTCGATGGTCCCAAGGACGTTCTGGTCGCGACCACGGTGATCGAGGTGGGCGTGGACGTTCCTGCCGCGACGGTGATGGTTGTGGAACACGCCGAGCGGTTCGGACTCGCCCAGCTCCACCAGTTGCGCGGACGCATCGGCCGCGGTGAGCGGCCGTCCACCTGCCTGCTGGTCTACGCGCCGCCGCTCAGCGATGCGGCGCGGGCACGGCTGGCGATCATGCGCGAGACGGAGGACGGGTTCCGCATCGCCGAGGAAGACCTGCGTCTTCGCGGTGCCGGCGAACTGCTCGGCACCCGGCAGAGTGGCCTGCCGGCGTTTCGGATCGCCGATCTGGCGCTCCATGGCGACCTGCTGGCCATGGCTCGGGACGACGCGCGGCTGGCACTGAACCGCGACCCGGACCTCACCACGGACCGGGGCTGGGCATTGAGGGTGCTGCTCTACCTGTTCGAGCGCGACGCCGCAGTGCGTTACCTGCGCTCGGGCTAACCTTCGGCAATTCCGCCCGAACCGGCGCGCACGATGTCCTCCACCAGAGCATCGGCCGTACGGGGCAAGGCTGCGCGGGACCGGACGAGCACGCTGCGGGTGCGGATTGCCCACGGGTCGGATAGCTCCACCGTGGCGATCCGCATGGTTCGGGCATGGCGGCGCGCCGCGGACTCCGGCACGACGCCGATCCCGACGCCGGCCTCGATCAGGCGGCACATGGCTTCGAAGCTTCGCACCTGTACGCGCAGCGCCCGGTCGTATCCGTTCTTCTCCATCAGGCTGCGCAGGAACGCCAGCAAGGTGCTGCCCTCGTGCAGACCGATGTGTTCGTGCGCCAACGTTTCGGCAAAGCGGAGGCTCGTTTGCCGCGTCAGCGGATGGCGGACCGGGGTGGCCAGGACCAGCCGATCGGTAGAGAACGGGATGACTTCGAGCCCTGCGGCGTCGACGTCGCCCGACACGATGCCAAGGTCGGCGCTGCCCTCGGCGATGGCCCGGACGATGTCGTGGGTGAGCCTCTCCTGCAGGTCGACGGTCACGCCGGGCCGCTCCGCGAGAAACCCGGCCAGCAGTTCCGGAAGGAACTCGGTCACCGCTGTGGTGTTGGCGAAGATGCGAACATGTCCACCGGTGTCGCCGTTCCCGGTCAGGTCGTCGCGCAGGTAATCGAGCTGGCGCTGAACAAGGCGTGCGTGGTGAAGCAGCGTCTCGCCCGCCTGGGTCAGCGTCATCCCCTTGTTGCCCCGATAGAGAAGCTGTGCGCCGAAGGACTCTTCCAGCGCGCGAATGCGGGCGCTGGCCGCCGGGGCCGACAGGAAGGCCCGTTGTGCGCCGCGAGTCAGGTTACCGGCGTCGGCGATCTCCACGAACAGCCGCAGGTCCACCAATTCAACATGCATGCAAAGCCTCAGCGTTAACCTGGCCCGAACGCGGCATTGCAAAATCGCGAATTTGCAAAATACAAGCGATGTGGCATTGGTCAACGGTCAGCGCAGTGGGGGACCGCAATGGACATCGCGCATCTTCAGACCTGGGTCGGCAACATCGAGACGATGGAAGAGCACATCGCGCCATTTCCGTCGAACGCCTTGGCCGCCACCCTGGATCGCGATGACCCCGCCTACGAATACGGGACACCACTACCGCCGCTGTGGCATTGGCTGCATTTCCTGCCTGTCTTCAAGATGCGCGACGCCGGGTATGACGGGCACGCCGCTCTTGGAGGCTTCCTGCCCCCTGTTCCCTTGCCGCGCCGCATGTGGGCGGGCAGCCGCCTCCGCTTCGTGGCGCCGCTCCGCATCGGTCAGGTGCTCCGCAAGACCTCCACGGTCGGAAAGGTGGATCACAAGTCCGGTCGCAGCGGCGATCTGGTCTTCGTGACGGTCCGACATCAGGTCTTCGATGGCGACGTGCAGGGAATCGACGAGGAACACGATATCGTCTATCGCGAAGCGCCAAAGGCCGACGCGGCGGCGCCTAAGCCGCCACAAGCGCCGAACAGGAGCGCCTTTTCGAGAAGCATCCACCCCGACCCTGTCCTGCTGTTCCGCTATTCGGCGCTGACCTTCAACGGCCACCGGATCCACTACGATCGGCCGTTCTGCATCGGGTCAGAGGGCTACGAGGGCCTCGTGGTCCACGGGCCGTTGCTGGCCACGCTGCTGTTGGATCTGCTGCGCCGTGAGATGCCGGAGGCGTGGGTCGAGACCTTCACCTTTCGCGCCGTGTCGCCCGTCGTCGATACCAACGACTTCTCCGTTCACGGACAGCCGCAGGACGACGGCAGGACCGTTGAACTTTGGGTGCGGCGTCACGACGGCGCGCTGGCCATGACCGCCACCGCCACAGTTGCCGGGGGAACCACATGACAGATACCTACGAGGACCTGCGCGACGCGATCCGAGCGCTGCGCAGTACCTTCCCGCCCGAGTACCACCGCAAGGTGGACGAGGACCGCGCCTATCCCGAGGAGTTCGTCGCCGCGTTGACCAAGGCCGGTTGGATGGCGGCGCTGATCCCCGAGCAGTACGGCGGCTCCGGCCTCGGCCTGACCGAGGCTTCGGTGATCATGGAAGAGATCAACCGATCGGGCGGGAACTCCGGCGCGTGCCATGGTCAGATGTACAACATGGGTACCCTGCTGCGGCATGGCTCGAAGGCACAGAAGGCGAAGTATCTGCCGAAGATCGCCAGTGGGGAGCTACGCCTGCAATCAATGGCGGTCACCGAACCGACCACCGGCACCGACACCACGAAGATTAAGACCAAGGCGGTCAAGACAGGCGACCGCTACATCGTGAACGGCCAGAAGGTCTGGATCAGCCGCGTGCAGCACTCCGACCTGATGATTCTGCTGGCGCGTACCACGCCGCTTGATGAGGTGAAGCGGAAGTCCGAAGGCATGTCGATCTTCCTGGTGGATCTGCACGCCGCCATCGGCAACGGGCTGGAGGTCACGCCCATCGCCAACATGGTCAATCACGAGACCAACGAACTGTTCTTCGACGATCTGGAAATCCCCGATGAAAACCTGATCGGCGAAGAGGGCATGGGGTTCAAGTACATCCTTGACGGACTGAATGCCGAACGGGCGCTGATCGCGGCCGAATGCATCGGCGATGGCTATTGGTTCGTCGACAAGGTCTCGGCCTATGCGAAGGAACGCATGGTATTCGGGCGGCCCATCGGCCAAAACCAGGGTGTGCAGTTCCCCATCGCCGAGGCGCATATCGAGATCGAGGCCGCCAATCTGATGCGCTACGAAGCGTGCCGGCTATTCGACGCGAACCAGCCCTGTGGCGCGCAGGCCAACATGGCGAAGTATCTCGCCGCCAAGGCGAGTTGGGAGGCGGCGAACGCCTGCCTCCAGTTCCATGGCGGCTTCGGCTTTGCCAACGAATACGACGTGGAGCGCAAGTTCCGCGAAACCCGGCTCTATCAGGTCGCTCCCATCTCCACCAACCTGATCCTCGCCTACGTCGCCGAGCACGTGCTGGGCATGCCGAGATCCTTCTGAGGACGCCGCGTCCCCTCAGGTGATCACGGTCGGCGCGCTCCGTCCGGTGCGGGCAGTGACCTCCGCGAGTTGGTCGGCGAGGATGATCAGGTCCGCCAGCGCCACCTGCGGGTCCAGACCGTGGGCGGCGGGGTCGGCCTCGTAGCGCTCCAGGTAGATGCGCAGCGTAGCACCCTCGGTGCCGGTGCCGGACAGGCGGAAGACGATACGCGATCCGTCGGTGAAGCCGATGCGGACGCCCTGACGCTGGCTGACACTGCCGTCCACCGGGTCGGTGTAGCTGAAGTCGTCGGCGTAGCCCACCTCGTAAGCGCCGAACCTTTGGCCCACCAGACCGCTCAACTGGCCGCGCAAGCGGTCCATCAGCCCGGCGGCTGCATCGGAGTCCACAGCCTCGTAGTCATGACGGGAGTAGTAGTTGCGGCCGTAGTTACGCCAGTGCTCACGGACGATCTCGGCCACCGACTGGCGACGCTTGGCCAGCACGTTCAGCCACATGAGCACGGCCCACAGCCCGTCCTTTTCCCGCACGTGGTCCGAACCGGTGCCGAAGCTCTCCTCGCCGCACAGGGTCGCCATACCGGCGTCCAGCAGCGTGCCGAAAAACTTCCAGCCCGTCGGCGTCTCGAAGCACGGCACGCCCAGCGCCTCCGCCACCCGGTCGGGTGCCTGGCTGGTGGGCATGGACCGAGCGACGCCCTTGAGCCCGGCGGCATAGCCCGGCGCCAGCGTGGCATTGGCGGCCAGCACCGCCAGGCTGTCGCTGGGCGTGACGAAGAAATCCTTGCCGAGGATCATGTTTCGGTCGCCATCGCCGTCGGACGCGGCGCCTAGATCGGGACCGTTCGCCGCCTGCATCCGCTCCACTAGGTCGTGGGCATGAGCCAGGTTGGGGTCGGGATGGCCGCCGCCGAAGTCCTCCAGCGGCACCCCGTTGATGACGGCCCCCGCCGGCGCGCCGAGCCGCCCTTCGATGATCTCCTTGGCGTACGGGCCGGTGATCGCATGCATGCCGTCGAAGCAGATGCCGAACCCGCCGGCGAACAGGTCGCGGATGGCGTCGAAATCGAACAGCGACTCCATCAGCGCGGCATAGTCGGCGACAGGATCGATGACTTCGACCGCCATCCCGTTCAGGTCGGTTGCGCCGATGGTATCAAGATCGAGAGGTCCCGCATCCACAATGCGGTAAGAGTCGATGCTGCGGCTGCACTCGAAGATAGATTCGGTCACCTTTTCGGGCGCCGGACCGCCGTTCCCGATGTTGTACTTAATGCCGAAGTCGGCGTCGGGACCACCGGGGTTGTGGCTGGCCGACAGCACGATGCCGCCGAACGCCCGATGCTTGCGGATCACGCACGACGCCGCCGGCGTTGAGAGCAGGCCGCCTTGGCCCACCAGGACCCGGCCGAAGCCGTTGGCCGCCGCCATCTTAAGGATCGTCTGGACGGCCTCGCGGTTGTGATAGCGACCGTCGCCGCCCACCACGAGGGTCTGCCCCTCGAAGCCCTCGAGGCTGTTGAAGATAGATTGCACGAAGTTTTCCAGGTAGTGCGCTTGTTTGAATACGGAAACCTTCTTGCGCAGGCCCGACGTTCCGGGCTTCTGGCCGTCGAACGGCGACGTGGGAACGATCCTCTCGGTCATGACTATAGCCCCGGTCATATGGATTTCTGGTTGAGGCCGAAGCCAGCAGCCTGCCGGAGCCGGTCAACCGGGTTCGCCTATTGATGACCGATTAGCACCCGATGCCCCTGGGAGACAAGCGGCGGGACCAGTTCTCTACCCCGCGCAAAGGCCACTCATTAACGCGACGGTAAGGGCGCCCCCCGACAATCACCGGATGCCGTCCATTTCTGCAGCCCGGTTCGGACCACGATTGGCGCTCAGCGCGTTGCTGCTATTGGCGACGCCGGTGGTGGTGCCTACCGTGGCCGAGGCCGAAACCGCGCCCGGCGCCGCCTTGAGCGGCAGCCTTATTGCCGTGCGTGATCAATGCCTGAAATGGGCGCTCGATGCCCGCAACGGATATCCGGCCGGGTTGGCGCAGAGCTACTGCGAAAGTCGCTTCGAGCTGCCTGACCCCTTTGCGGCGAAGTGCCGCCTTTACGGCGACGAAGGCTTACCGACTCCCCTCGACGAGGCGGCTTGTGCGCTGTACGCCGCCGGTCCGCCCCACCCGTCGGGGCGAGGCCGACCGGATTCGCGCCGATGATCAGCCCGCTTCGCCTCGAGGCCCATGACGCGGTGATTCGCGGTTTCGGGCGATGGCGCGGCCGCAAGCGCCATGAATGTGACTTCGACAGCCCTGCGCAGCGACGACTTTGGGCCGAAAAGGGCTAAAAACAGTCAAAAAACCACCATCGGCGGCAAGGGGTTTAGATTTGGTTAACCGTTTCTCCGCAGCATTTCCCCAGGCACCGGCCGATGCCGCCGAGAAATCGCGGCGGTTGCAGTGGAAGACCGATTGGCATTGGTCCCTTCATATGGGTATAGAAACCATGTGGTCGGTGTCAGGTACAATAGCGCGCGGGCGGTTCGCCACATGGTTGCCGCACCGATGACGACACGGACGCAGGGAGGTTTCATGAGGGTCGGCCTGAGCCGCCGCATTGCGATCAGTCTGACGGTGTGGCTGTTTGCCGCCCTGATCGTCGGCGCCGGCACGCCGGCGGCCGCCAAGTATGCCTCGCTGGTGGTCGATGCCGAAACCGGTCAGGTCCTGCACCAGATCAACCCCGATACCCGCAACTACCCGGCATCGCTGACCAAGATCATGACCCTGTACATGGTCTTCGACGCGCTGAAGAACGGCCGGCTGACGCTTGAGGATCGGATGAAGGTGTCGCGGCGGGCCACCGGGCAGCCGCCGTCACGGCTCGGCCTGCGGCGCGGCCAGACCATCACAGTGCGCGATGCCATCCTGGCGTTGGTCACCAAGTCGGCCAACGATGTGGCCACCGTGGTCGCCGAACATCTGGGCGGCACGGAACGGAAGTTCGCCGTGGCGATGACCGCCAAGGCGCGCGAACTGGGGATGGTCCGCACCACGTTCCGCAACGCGTCCGGCCTGCCGAATCGCGGCCAGCTGACCACGGCACGCGACATGTCGCGACTGGCGCGGGCGATGCTTCGCGACTTCCCGGTGCAGTACCGCGTGTTCTCCACGCAAAAGTTCCGCTGGCACGGCGTGAACTTCCGCAATCACAATAAGCTGCTGGGCCGTTACGAAGGTCTCGACGGCATCAAGACCGGATACATCCGCGCCTCGGGCTTTAATCTCGTGGCCTCGGCGGAACGGGGTGGACGACGGCTGGTGGGTGTGGTCATGGGCGGTCGCTCGCCGTCGCACCGTAATACCCTGATGGCAAAGCTGCTGGACGAGAGCTTCCGCGAGCTCGAATCCACACTGCTCGCCGAAAGCGGTTTGAACAACGGCAAGCGCCGCAGGACCTTGGTGTCTGCCCGCGGCTCCGGCAGTGGTAGCTGGGGCATTCAGGTCGGCGCGTTCCGCGCCTATGACCCGGCATTGCGGGAAACTCATTCTGCAGTGGACTTGGTGCCGACGCTGCTCGAGGACGGCCGGATCATCGTCGCCCGCTCCAAGAAGGGCGGCTCCAAGGCGTACTACCTCGCCCGCATCGTCAATATTGGCCGCCAGGAGGCACGGCGAGCCTGCAGCATCCTCAAGAAGCGGAAGCGCCCATGCATGGCGCTGAAGGTCAAACAAACCGTGGTCGCCGCGGCACCAGCTAGGGGATCACGGACCCTGGCCCCGGCTCCGCCCAAACCCGAGCGGGCGACCTCTGCTGACGCCTCTGCTGACGTCGGATCGGCGCCGGTCATCGCGTCCACCGAGGAATCGTCGTCCGACGGTGCGTGGGGGGTCCAGGTCGGTGCCTACCGCTCCAGCGAGCCGGCCCTGCGACAGGCCAACGAGGCACGTCGGACGGCCAGCAAGTTCCTGTCGAGCGGCCGCGTCCTCGTGGTCCGTCACACCAATGGCAATCGGCGGCCGTTCTACCTGTCGCAAATTCACGGGCTCAGCGAGACCGAGGCCCGACTGGCCTGCCGCACCCTCAAACGGGCGCGCACCGACTGCATGACCATGCGCCTGCGTGACGATGCGGTGACCACGGCCGCCGCAACCCCGACGGCCCCCTCCTCCACGGGGGAGAAGCAGGTAGCCGGAGCCTGGGGCGTCCAGGTCGGTGCCTATCCGGAGTATCGGGCGGCCCTGAACATGGCCACCAGGGCGTTAAAGATCGCCTCCGGTCCGCTTGCCGAGGGCGTGGTCAAGGTGGTGCCGTTAACCAAAGGCAAACGCCGGCCGCTGTATCGGGCGCGCATCCTGGGCATCACCAAGTCCCAGGCGTACAACGCGTGCCGCCAGTTGGAGGCCCGCAAGATTGATTGCATGGAACTGCGGTCGTCATCGCTGCAGGTAGCCTCCGCAGCGTATTAGGACGCCGTTGCTTTCGATCTCTTCGAACTTTTTTGGCTCGTTGGCCTAAACCCGCCCGAGGTCGAGCGCCCGTACCCGGCGGATGTAAGCCGGCTTTTCCCGCAGCAGCCATTGCTCGAAGGACCACTCCTCGTCGGTGGCCTGCACGTCGGGACGCGGCAGGAACACGAACGCCGCGACCTGTTCGTCGCCCACAGCGACCGTCCGTCGATCCAGACCGTATCCGGAGCCTTCGAAAGTGACCAGACGCTGGGCTTCGACACGCCCGATGCCGGCAACGACGACACCGTCCACAACGCCACCGGTTGCCGGGATCAAAACCGGATAAACGGCATTGTGCCGATAAACCCGGCGGAAGCCCTTAATGACCGCCGGCCTGAGGCGCGCCGGTGCCACCCGACGGCAAATCACCGCGGCCAGCACGTCGGTATCCATCAACGTGCCGTAGAAGAAGAACTCCACGGCCGGATCAGACCACAGCCCAAGCCAGTTTCGCGCCCCGCGACGCCATGAAATAGAGCCCCAGGTGGTGGGTCAGATCCTGTGGGTGGCTCGCCGTATCAGGCAGGCCCAGCGCCCGCGCCGCCGGCTTCGGCAGGTCGTAGGTGGCGCACGCCGGCTCGTAGACCACCACCTCGCGCAGACTCGGCATCATGCCATGATTGCGGGCCGACAGCAGGGTGAGGACGAAATCCATCACGCAGATGTCGGTGCAGATGCCGACGACGACCACCGCCTCCAGACTATTGACGTTCACCCAATCCACCATGCGATTGCGCCCCGATGCCGGATCAGCGGCCCCGACAAATCCGTTGATGCAATCCTTGCGAATCAGCGTCGCCTGCGGACAGTCGTGCAGCCACGCCAGTTCCGGCACCAGTTCTTCCTCACCGGTCCCTCGCTCGCAGTGCGGCGGATAGGGGGGTTCGGGCTTCCCTGGTTCGTGGGTATCAAGAAACGCCGCAATAGGCCGGTCGCTCTCGGCGAACACCCGCGCCAAGCCATCGGTCTCGGCGATCATCCGCGTCACTTGGGCGTTGGGCTCCGGCGGTGCCAAGGCGCCGGCGCCGACGGTGGCGAAGCCGTTCACCTCGTCGACGATGACCAGGCCGCACGGCATAGTGGCCGGATCGAACCGCTCGGCGGCCACCGGCAGGGCATCCTGCACCGCTGCCAGTACCGCTACTGGATTGGTGTTGCCGTCCATGATGGGCTCCCTCCTCCCCCGGCGACGCCGGTCATGGTTGGAGGGTGGCCCCCCGACGCAGCGATTTCAAGCGCGGTCAGGCCAACGCAGCGTCGGATACACCGCTGGCACGTAGCTGCTCGGCGACAGCAGCCTTCAAGCGGCCGAGCCCATCGTCGTCGCCAGATTCGCAGCGGGCCACCAGGATCGGCTGGGTGTTGGACGATCGGAGAAGCCACCACCCGTCCGCCGTTTCCACGCGCACGCCGTCCACCTCGTGAACGGTAATGTCCTGCCGGCCGCGCAGCCGGCCGCGCACCTCTTCGACCACCGCGAACTTGCGGTCCTCGGCGCAGTCGATGCGGATCTCCGGCGTGTTGACCCGTTGCGGGAGGTTGTCCCGCATCTCGGCCAGCGTCTCGTCGGCACCACCGAGGATCGACAGTAGGCGTACCGCGGCGTACAGGGCATCGTCATAGCCGTAGTAGCGATGGGCGAAGAAGATGTGGCCGCTCATCTCACCGGCCAGCGGCGAGCCCGTCTCGGCCATCAAGGTCTTAATCAACGAATGGCCGGTGCGTCCCATCAGCGGCTGCCCACCAAGGCGCGCGATCTCGTCGAAGAACACCTGGCTCGCCTTAACGTCGGCGATGATCGTCGCCCCTGGCACCTCGGCGAGAACCGACCGCGCCAGCAGCACCAGGATCTGATCGCCCCAGATCACCCTGCCCTGCGCGTCGACGACGCCGATGCGGTCGCCATCGCCGTCGAAAGCGATTCCCAGATCGCAGCCATTGTCGGCCACCGCATCCTTCAATTGGACCAGGTTGTCTTCCACCGTCGGGTCGGGATGGTGGGCCGGGAAGGTGCCGTCCACCGTGTCGTTGATGATGATGTGTCGGCCCGGCAGACCGGCGCACACCGCGCCGATCACCTGTCCGGCCGCGCCGTTGCCTGGATCCCAGGCGACGCTCAGCGGCCGACCGTCATCCATGTCCTTCAACAGCCGCGCCACATAGGCGTCGGCCACCGGCGTGTCCGTCACGGACCCATTGCCCGAGGCGAAGTCATCCGCCGCGATGATGCGACCGAGATTCTGTATGGCATCACCGAAGAAGGGATCGGCCTTGCGGGTCATCTTGATACCGTTGTAGTCCGGCGGATTGTGGGAGCCGGTGATCATCATGCCGGCGTCGTCGCCCAGATGATGGACGGCAAAGTAGAGCATCGGGCTGGGTCCGAGGCCGACGCGGTGGACATCGCAACCGGACGCCGCCAGCCCCTCCACCAGCGCCACCTCCAGCGTCGGCGAGCTCAGCCGCCCATCGTAGCCGACGGCGACGCGGCGCCCGCCGTCATTGACCACCACAGTGCCGAAGGCGCGGCCAAGGGCCCGCATTCCATCCTCGGTGAGGGTGTCCCCGACGATGCCGCGAATGTCGTACTCCCGAAGGATGGTCCGGTCGATGCGCATGTCCCCTCCGATGTTTCCGCCCTAGCAGGCTGCTAAGCCCGGTCGAATAGCCGGGACGCGAAGTTAGGCCGAGGCGGGTTCGACCGACGGGCGGCCGACGCAGGTATAGATGAAGCCGGCCGAGGCCATTTCGTTCGGGTTGTAGATGTTCCTCAAGTCCACCATCACCGGACGCTTGAGCAGCGGCTTGACGCGCTTGAGGTCTAGCGCGCGGAACTCGTTCCACTCGGTGACGATAGCCAGCACGTCGGCATCAGCCATCGTCTCATAGGCATTCTCACACCACGCGACGCCGTCCAGCATCGGCTTGGCCTGCTCCATGCCTTCCGGATCGAAGGCCCGCACGGTCGCCCCGGCATTAAGCAACGCCGGGATAATCTCCAGGCTCGGCGCATCGCGCATGTCGTCGGTGTTGGGCTTGAAGGTGACGCCGAGGATGGCCACCGTCTTGCCGGCCACCGAGCCGCCGCAGGCGTCGACGATCTTTTCCGCCATCCGACGCTTGCGCCTGTCGTTGATGTCGACGACGGTCTCGATGATGCGCAGCGGAGTCTTGGCGTCCTGGGCGGTACGGACCAGCGCCAGCGTGTCCTTCGGAAAACACGAACCGCCGTATCCGGGGCCGGGATGCAGGAACTTGCGGCCGATCCGGCCGTCGAGGCCGATACCGCGGGCCACGTCGTGAACATCGGCGCCCACCGCCTCGCAGAGATCGGCGACCTCGTTAATGAAGGTGATCTTCGTCGCCAGAAACGTGTTGGACGCGTACTTGATCAGTTCCGAGGTCTTGCGCGAGGTGAAGATGATCGGCGTCTCGAACAGGTAAAGCACCCGGTAGAGCTGCCGCATCACATCCTTGACGCGATCGCTCTCGGTGCCGATGACCACGCGGTCCGGCCGCATGAAGTCGTTGATGGCCGAACCCTCGCGCAGGAATTCGGGGTTGGAGACCACATCGAAGTCGGCATCGGGGTTGGTCTCGCGGATGATCCGCTCCACCTCGTCGCCGGTACCCATCGGAACCGTGGACTTGGTCACCACCACCGTATAGCCGTCCAGCGCCGCGGCGATCTCCTTGGCCGCGGCGTAGACGTACGACAGATCGGCGTAGCCGTCGCCGCGGCGGCTCGGCGTACCGACGGCGATGAACACCGCGTCCGACTCGGCGACCGCCTGCTGCAGATCGGTGGCGAAATAGAGACGCTCCGCCTTGGCGTTGCTGGCCACCAGATCGTCGAGACCCGGCTCGAAGATCGGAATGCGGCCTTGCTTGAGCCCCTCGATCTTGGCCACGTCATTGTCGACGCACGTAACGGTAACGCCGAATTCCGAAAAGCAGGCGCCGGATACCAATCCCACGTACCCGGTTCCAATCATCGCTATGCGCATGACGCGGCAATCCTCACGTTCGGCTTGTGTCGGGGCCGATTACAGCAGCCCCACAGGCAAGGCAAGAGACACCTATTCTTACGAGTTATTAGATCATCGCCCTCAACGTCTCACGGAGACGATCGGCCATGTCGTCGCGTTCCAGGGCGAACGCCACGTTGGCTTGCAGATAGCCCACCTTGCTGCCGCAGTCGAACCGTTCGCCCTCGAAGCGAAGGCCGTGGAACGGCACCAGACCGATGGTCTTGGCCATGGCGTCGGTGAGCTGAATCTCCTGCCCGGCCCCGCGCTCCTGGTGTTCCAGAATGGTCAGCACCAGCGGTTCCAGGATGTAGCGGCCGATGATCGACAGCGTCGACGGGGCGTCCTCCGGTGCCGGCTTCTCCACCAGCGCCTGAGCTCGCGCCAAGTGGCCGTCATCGGCTTCCACGTCGAGAATGCCGTAGCGGTCGGTGTGTTCCCGCGGCACTTCCGCCACCGCGACCATGTTGCCGCCCACTTCCTTGTGAGCTTCCACCATCTGGCTCAGACATCCCGGACGGGCGAGGATCAGGTCATCGGCGAGCAGCACCGCGAACGGCTCATCGGCGATGAAGTTGCGTGCGCACCAGACAGCATGACCGAGGCCCAGGGGGTCCTGCTGGCGGGTATAGGAGATGTGCCCCGGCGCCGGCATCCAATCGAGGACCGATTGCAGAACATCGTCCTTGCCGCGTTCGCGCAGCACGTGCTCGAGCTCGAAGCTGTGATCGAAATGGTCTTCGATGGCGGTCTTGGCACGACCGGTGACGAAAATGAACTCTTCGATGCCGGCTTCCTGCGCTTCCTCCACCGCGTACTGGATCAACGGCTTGTCGACGATGGGCAGCATTTCCTTCGGCATCGCCTTGGTTGCAGGCAGAAAGCGCGTGCCCAGACCGGCGACAGGAAAGACCGCCTTGCGGATGGGTTTGGCCATGCGGGATCCTCGTGTGTGTAAGGGGGGTATCGTGGATCGGCGGAGCCCGAAGAAATGCCTTGGGAACCGGGGTTGGGAGTTGGGGTCGGGGGCCGGCCCGGAACGGTGAAAGCGACCCTTTTTGCCACAGGGACAATCGCCTCGCAATAACGCCCGTTACCACCCCCGCCGAAAGGCCGCCGATGATCACCGACCGAGAAGGATGTCCTTGGCCTGATTGATCTTCGCCGCCAGGAACGTGGAGCCGCCCCGATCGGGATGCAGGTTGGCGATCAGACGGTGGTGCGCAGCGCGGATGTCCTCTTCGCTCGCGCCGGGCTCCAGGCCCAGCACCGCATAGGCCTCCTCGCGGCTCATATCGCCGCTCATGGACGCCCCGCCGGCCTGTTCGCCGGCGGCCACCTGCTCGCGCCACTCGGGGTACACGCGATCAAGGTATGCCTCCAGCACCTGGGCGGACTGCTGGTCCTCAACCCAGCAGGTGCGCAACAGCTCCACCAGTTCCGCCGACGACAGCTCGGTCAGGCGGCGGCCGGCGAACGCGCCCTCCAGCACCTCGCCGTCCAACGCGCCGCTGTCGTGGTCAAGCGACATCCGGAGGAACCGCGTTTCCACGTCCGAGGTCTGGCCCGCCGGCGCCCCGGTGGACATGCGGGAGTAGTTCTTCGCCGTGCGCGCAACGCGGCGGAACTGCATCAGCCATGGCAACAGCATGGTTGCCACGCCCAGGGCCCACGCCAGCCGTCCGGTCACCGCCAGCCAGATCGCCACGATGGCCACCGCGCCGATACCGAGCCACTTCAGGGTCCGCGCCAGCGTCTTGGGGTCCGTCGAGGTCAGCCACCGCGAGGCGAGCAGCAACCCGGACAGCACCGCGATACCCAGTGCGAAGTAGCCGACCATGCGTTCAGCGTCCCTTGACCTGGTGGACCAGCTGCTTGACCTCGCCACCGCGGCGCCCGGCCAGATCCTCCAGTGCCGGCCGACCGCCGGCGGCGTACACGGCGACGGCGCCCAGCAATTCCCGCAGAACGTGGGCGCTATCGGGCGCGAACCGCAGATAGGCGCCGTTGGTCAGCCGGGCGATTTGCTGGAAGGCGAACCCGGCCACCGGGTTGTCGCCCTCGTGAAACATGAACGCCGGCACGCCAAGCACGCCCAACTCGCCGGCCAGGGCGCCCAGTTTGTCCACGTCCTCTTCCACGCAGTCGCCGACGAACACCAGGGCGTTGACCTTCTCCCGCTTGGTCTCGTTGATGGTATGGGAGAGAACCTTGCGGATTTGTGTCTCGCCGGCCAAGCAGAAGACCGACGACATCATTCGCAGCAGCGGATCGGCATCGGAAAGCCAGGGGCTGACCTTGAACTCGCCGAATCCGCGATAGAAGCAGAGCTGGATGTCCAAGCCGCCCAGGGAGGCGGTTTCGACGAACATCTCGCCGGTGATATGGGCGGCACGGTCCCACGTGGGTTGGCGGCTGGCGGTGGCATCGAGGGCAAAGACCAGCCGTCCGCGACGGCCGGATGTGCGTGGCGCCGGCGTGGCCTGTAGTTTGGCCAGGAACGTCTTAACGTCGCCGTCGGAGGCGCGCTTGCTGGGCAGCTTGCCGTTGGTCATCGGCGTCGGCCCGATCAGAGCGGTCGATCAATGGGCATCAGCACATGAAAGATAAGCCAAAGCGCGGCTTTTTCCACTCCGCTTCGACACCAATCGGGCCTATTCGGCGGCGTCGCGGAACGCCGGCCGCACCCACACGGCGGTGTCATGGAAGGCCGCGCCGCCCGCCGGCGGCACCGGATCGGCGCCGACGAGGGTGTTGATTCCGGCGCCCTCCACGAACCGGCCGTTGGGCCACAGGCTTTCCACCACCACCACGCCCCGCTGGAGCCCCTGGAACGCCTCCGCATGGACCACCACCGAGCCGCGCTCGTTGCCGAGACGCACCGCGTCGCCCACCGCCACGCCCAGCGCGGTGCAGTCGTCCGGGTGCAGGAACGCCGTCGGCCGTCCCTGCTTGCGCAGCGACGTGGGCGTCTCGGTGAAGCTGGAATTGAGGAAATCGTGAGCCGGCGCCGTCACCAGGCGATAGGGATGACGATCGTCCACATCCTCGATTACCGCGACATGGTCCGGCAACACCGGCAGAGCACCACTTGCGGTGCCCACCGCCGACCAGTCCGGCGCGAAGCGGAACCGGCCGTCCGGCCATGCGAAGCCGTCGAGAAAATGCGCCGTTTCGAATGGCGGCGTCATGTCGATCCCGCCGGCTTCGGCCACTTCGTCCGCGCCCGACAAGCCGGACGCTCGCAGGGTCGCGTCGATGATCTCCCACGCGGTCATCTCGAGGCCCGGATGGTGCGCGCCCAGCCGTTTCGCCAGGGCCGTGATCACTTCATGGTTGGAGCGGCTTTCGCCGACCGGCTCAATGAGCGCGCGGGCCACCTGCAGGTAGGTATGGCCGCCACCCACATAGATGTCGTCGTGCTCCAGGAATGTGGTGGCCGGTAGGACCACATCGGCGAACGCGGCGGTCTCGGTGAGGAACTGCTCGTGCACGCACAGGAACAGATCATCGCGAGCGAGGCCCTCGCGCACCTTCGACGATTCCGGAGCGACCACCGCCGGATTGGTATTCTGCACGATCATCGCCGTCACCGGCGGGCCGCCCGCCAAGGTGTCGGCGTCGCCGGTCAGCACCGCGCCAATGCGGGACATGTCGAGCTCGCGGACCGACGGATCGCGGCGGTCCAGCCCCTCGATCAGCGTGCGGTCGAGGGCATAGAGGGCGCCGTTGGCGAACAGCGCGCCGCCTCCCTTGTACTGCCACGCGCCGGTGACCGCCGGCAGGCAGGACACCGCGTGCATATTGACCGCGCCGTTGCGTGAGCGCGTAAAGCCGTAGCCGAGCCGGAGAAAGCTGTTTTTCGTTGCCCCGTAGAGGCTGGCGAAATCGACGATCTCCTGCTCGCTCAGGCCGGTGACGGTGGCCGCCCATGCGGGCGTCCGGTCGGCCAGATGCCGCTCCAGCGCCTCGGCGCCGGCGGTATACCGTTCCATGTAGGCGCGGTCGGCGAACCCCTCGGCGAACAGGACGTGCATGACGCCAAGCGCCAATGCCGCATCGGTTCCCGGCCGTAGCGCCAGATGAACGTCCGCGGCCTTGGCGGTGGCGTTCTCGTAGGGATCGACGCAGACGATCCGCGCGCCACGCGCCTTGCGCGCGGCCGTGGCGTGGCTCATCACCTGCACCTGGGTGGCGGCGGCGTTGACGCCCCACAGCACGATCAGGTCGGAATCCGCCATCTCTCGCGGATCGACGCCGCGCACGGCACCGGCACCCACCGTCCACCCGGCCTTGGCGATGGACGAGCAGATAGTCCGGCCCATGCCCGAGTAGCCCTGGGTGTGGCGCAGGCGTTCGATCCCGTCGCGCTGCACCACGCCCATGGTGCCGGCATAGAAGTACGGCCAGATCGCCGTCGGTCCGTGGGAAGCGGCCGCGCGCTCGAACGCTTCCGCCACCGCGTCGAGGGCGTCGTCCCACGACACAGGCTCGAAGCGTCCCTCGCCCTTGGCGCCCACCCGGCGCAGCGGCCGGGTCAGCCGATCCGGATGGTGCACCCGCTCGGCGTAGCGGGCGACCTTGGCGCAGATGACCCCCGCTGTGTACGGATGGTTGGGCGCGCCGCGTACCCGGCCGATCGTCCGATCATCGACGATCTCCACCTCCAGCGCGCAGGTGCTGGGGCAGTCGTGTGGACAGGTGGATGACGCCACGCGGGAAGACATGATCGGTCCCGGTGCAAAGGCTACGGTCGCCGGAACTTACCGCCCGATGCCTCGCCCTTCAATGGCACGCGCCACCGCTCTCTTGCTTCTATTGCTCGGGCCACGTCTCGTGGATAACCCCGTCGGGGCGGAAGGCGCGAAAGACGAAAGCGAAGGTGATGTCGTGCACCACGTCCTCCGCCGCATCGCCGGTGCCACGTTGGACGATCACATTGCCAACGTCACGGCCGTCGGGAATCCGGGCAGCGTCCAACGCCGACGTCTGTCCCGGCACCCAACGAATGGTCATGTCACCGTCGACGATGGTCCGCTTGTCGCGCAGCAGCAACATCGTCCACGCCCGATCCTCCACCGCCACCACTCGCGCCATGGGATTGATATCGGTGGGCAGCGGCCCCCGATACAAGCCGTATGGGGCATCCCGACGATCGTAGCCCACGTAGGGATTGCGGCCGTAGTCGCGCATCCGCGGATTGTTGGGCACCAGGACCCGACCATCGGGAGCACGCGCCTGGAAGCGCTCCCACGATTCCAGGCGTGCCGGCAGCATAGTTAGCGTGGCACCGGACAGGTCGCCGACAATTGCCTCACCGGAGAACTGCTGCCACCAGCTTTCCGTCTGCCGGTCGTACATCACCAGGTCGGAGTTGCGCAGTTTGCCGGTGGTGCCGAACTCCAGCACTCGACCCTCCAGTCGGCGGTCGAACACGATCGCGGCGTTGCACAGCGGGCAGTAGGTCACCGCCACTGGCACCCCGCCCACGGTGTCGTTGACGATCTCGTGCCAGGTCAGGATGCGAAGCGGATAGGCCCGCGCATCGCCATTCACTACCAGGCCGATCGCCGGCTCCTTGGCCTCGAGATCCTTGGACTCGGCCACGGTCACGAAAACGGGGGCGTCGATGGAGGGGATGCCGTCCTTGGGCGGTCCACCGGAGAAGATCTCGCTCAGGTCGACGGTATGTTTGCTGAAGTCAGTGTCCGGCCATTCCGACGCCCATCGCAGGGGCGAGGCGAACACCGAAACCGAAGCAACGGCGAAAAGCCCCGCAAGGACCGCTACCGCCGCCCGGCGTCCAATCCGTACCATGGCCCGTGTTCCCTCACCTGACCCAGCGACCATCGATTTCAGCAGCGTTCGCCTGTCGCCAGCAACCCCGCCGCCCTTCACATATGGGTGATATCCGAAACGTCTGCGCACCCTTGACCGCCGGCGGGTTTGCGGGAATGAAGACCCGATGAGCGAACGCGTGGACTGCATCGTCATCGGCGCCGGTGTCATCGGCTTGGCCGTAGCCCGTGCGCTGGCGCTGGCCGGCCGCGAAGTGGTGATTCTGGAAGCGGAGTCGGCCATCGGCACGGCCACCAGCTCGCGGAACTCGGAAGTCATCCACGCCGGGCTGTACTATCCGCCCGGCAGCCTGAAGGCGCGGATGTGTGTGGAAGGCCGCCGGCGTCTTTATGCGTATCTGATCGAACACGGCATCGAGCACCGCCGCTGCGGCAAGCTGATCTGCGCCACCGCGCCGGATCAGATCGAGGCCTTGCGCGCCCTGGAGGCACGGGCTCGGGGCAATGGCGTCGACGATCTGCGGTGGCTCGACGCCGACGAAGCCCGCGCCATGGAACCGGCGCTGGCGTGCGTTGCTGCTGTGCTGTCGCCGTCCACGGGCATCCTCGACACGCACGCGTATATGCTCAGCCTCCAGGGCGAGGCCGAGGAACATGGTGCCGTGGTGGCCTTTCAAAGCCCGGTGGTCGGCGGTCGTGCCGTCGCCGATGGCGTGGAGATGGAGGTGGGCGGCGAGGCCCCCATGTGGTTGCGGGCCCGCCATGTGGTTAACGCATCCGGTCTCGGCGCCCAGGCGGTGGCGGCGTCCATCGTCGGCGTACATTCGGAATCGGTGCCGCCGCTACACTACGCCAAAGGCAATTATTTCCATCTCACGGGACGGCCGCCCTTCTCCCGGCTGATCTATCCGGTGCCCGGAACCGCCAGCCTGGGCGTGCACTACACGGTGGACCTCGGCGGCCAGGGCCGTTTCGGCCCCGACGTGGAATGGGTTCCCCACATCGACTACGACGTGGACCCGGCGCGAGGCGAACGCTTCTACGCGGCGGTGCGGCAGTATTGGCCGGATCTGCCTGACGGTGCCCTTCAGCCTGGCTATTCGGGTGTCCGGCCAAAGCTCCAGGCGCCGGGCGAGCCGCCGGCCGATTTCGTCATTCAGGGACCGGAGGTCCACGGGGTGGACGGCTTGGTGAATTTGTTCGGGATCGAATCGCCAGGACTGACCTCCTCTCTGGCCATCGCGGATGAGGTCCGCGCCCGTCTTACCTGACCATTCGGTGCGTTTTCACCGTTTCTCAACCGCCAACGGCCACACTGGCCCGATGATCGACAACACCCTCCGCATGGCTTCGCTGCTTGCGCCCGCCCTCGCCGTGGCGATGGTCTTGACCGCGCCGGCAACCGCCCAGGAAGCCCCGAATGCTGCCGCCGGTTCGCCGGCCGGACTAGACGCCTCGCCGTTGGCGTTCGAGCGGGATTACCGGGAGGATATGCGCCGGTTGGTGGAGGCAGTTGCCGACTACGCCCGGCAGCAGCGACCGGATTTCGTCGTCGTAGCGCAGAACGGCCTGGAGCTCCTGGCAAAGGCCATGAGCGAAGACCCGGACGCCGAAGACGGCAGCCGTCTGGTGCCGGCACGCCGCTACATCCGGGTGCTGGACGGCATCCTGGTGGAGGGCCTCCACTTTGGAGTCCCGGAAATCGACAAGCCGCCGCCGAAGGACGCCGGGCCGCGGCGAATGGCCCTGGCCGAGATTGCCCGCGCCAACGGCCTCAGGGTGCTGTCACTCGACTACGGGCGCCGGTCGCAGACGGCGCTCGGCGCCTACCGCGCCAGCCGGTCGCGGGGATTCGTCTCATTTACCGCCGTCGGCGCGGGCGCTGCCAACAATCGGCTACCGGCCTACCCTCGCCGGCCCTTCGCCGAAAATCCGCGGAACGTGGTCTCCCTCAAGGACGTGGGCAATTTCGCCTATCTGCGCGACTCCGCCGGCTTCGGCCGCGAGGACCAGTTCGCCCTCACCCTCCACGGTACCAACTACGACTTGGTGGTGGTGGAGCCGTTCCACGGCCGGCGCCCGCTCAGCCGCAGGGCCGTGGAAACGATGAAGTACAAGAAACTGGGCTCGCGCCGCCTGGTCCTGGCCTACGTGGATATCGGAACGGTAGCCAGCTACCTGTACTACTGGAACGACGACTGGGCCGTCGGGTCGCCGTCCTGGATCGTCGCCCCGATTACCGCGGACCCGGACCGGTTCTATGTCTCCTACTGGCATCCGGAATGGCGCAAGCTGATGACCGGCCACGCCGGCGCGTTCATTCACGGCGTTGCCGTCGACCAGGGATTCGACGGCGTGGTGCTCGCCGGCCTGGATGTCTATCAGGTGTTCGAGTCCGGCGGCGCGCCCTCCGCCGATCAGATCACACAATAGGCGTGACGCAAGGCCCACTGCCATCTTGCCAACGCCGCCGATGACGCTCATGTTCAAAGCAGGCTCCAACGGAATGGGCATCGGCGGAAGGATCGCGCACCGTGGCACTGGACGTCGCGGCGGAACGGTTGATGGAGCGGATACGCCTCATCCGCGCCGTCGGCGATCCTGCGCTCGATCGGGCCTGCATCATGTCCTTCGTGGCGCTGCTCGCTGGCGAGTTCTTCACCGACAGGCCCAAGACCGCATCGCAGGTCATCCGTAAGTTTGTCATCCCACTCAACGACCGGATTGACGACGACCAGCGGCAGCGGCTGAAGCCGTTCGCACCGCGGATCATCGGGACCAATGATGGCCACGACGCCGCGCGTGCCGGCCTCATCTTCCTCGCCGTCCTCGACGACATCGTGCCGGCGGCAATGGCCGACGGGTTGATCCGAATCGACACGGCCGGAGTCGGCAGTAGCGAGACCTCCGTTCCGACGGAGCCCCTCGAACAACGGCGCATCCATCGCAACCTGGCCAACGTGATCGACGGATTTCACGGCCAGCGATTTGACATGATGGCCAAGGAAGCGGGTCACCTGGTCGCCGCCCTGGCCGAACGGACGGACGACCCGGCGCGTCGCTGCTGGTACGTGGACCGCGCCATCGACCTTCTGGACCGTCTGTGCGACGTGGGTGGGGATGATCGGGCGGCGGCTTCGTCGGCGGCTTCCGCACAACCAGGTTCCGCCTCCACCGACAACTCCTGAGCCGCGTCTACCCTGATTCGGCCTTGGGATCGGTTTCCGCGTCGGCCGCCTGCCGTTGATCCAGCAGCGTCCCGCATCTCTGCTCGAGGTCGGCCAGTTCGTCGAGCATCACCGTAAGGTCCCGCTGGCGCTGTTCGAGGACCGTTCGACGTTCGCCGATCTTGTGCAGCACCAGCCGCAACTGGGCCACCTCGGAGCGGTCCACGTCGTAGAGATCGATCATCTCGCGGATCTCATCCAGCGAGAAGCCAAGACGCCTCCCCCGCAGGATCAGCTTCAACCGCACCCGGTCGCGAGAGCGGTACCGACGGCGCTGTCCTTCGCGGAGCGGGGCAATGAGTCCCTGGTCCTCGTAGAAGCGAATGGTCCGGGTAGTGATCCCGAACTCCCGCGCCAGATCGGCAATTCCCGCCGTTTGAGCCATCCTGCAAAGATAAGTTCCGTTTACGTAAAGGTAAATATGCGTACCGGGAGCTAAAGAACTTTCCGGTAGTGGAACTCGACGGTGTTGCTCAGGTCGCCCAGGGCACGGGTTTCCGCCAACCGCCGATATCCGAGACGCTCATAAAGCCGGTGGGCCTGGACGAAGCGGGTATCGGACCACAGATGGACGAACCGCCCGCCCCGAACCCATGCTTCGCCCTCCACCCGTTCCACCAACCGCGATCCGAGGCCAGCGCCCCGTGCCGTCGACGCCACGTAGAGCTTGTGCAACTCGAAGCCGCCCGATTGAGGCGACGGCGTCACACCGACGCAGCCGATTACGGTGGCAGAGTGTTCGACGACCCAGAAACAACCGTCGTGCTGCCGGAAGTGGCTGGCGATCCGCCAGAGTTCCGGCACTTCGCCGTCGACGTCCAGGACACACCCCGGATACTCCGACCAGCAGGCGTCGATCAACGCGATCAGCCCGGCCGCATCTCCGTCCTCGGCGTCGCGGACCACGGCGCCGGAATATCGGCTCCGCGTCAGATGAGGATCCACGCGGCGAGGCCGAGGAAGGCGAAAAAGCCCACCACATCAGTAATCGTGGTGAGAAACACGCCAGACGCGATGGCGGGATCGATCTTCAGGCGCTCCAGCACCATCGGGATCGACGCCCCGGCCAGCGCCGCGACCACCAGATTGAAGACCATCGCCGCGGCAATGACCACGGCGATGGCCACGTTGCCGAACCATACCCAGGCGACGACCGCGGTGATCAGTGCCAGGATGACACCGTTGACGCCACCCACCAGTAGTTCTTTGCCCACCACCCGCAGGGCGTTGGAGGCGGTCAGCTCCTTGGTGGCCAGCGCCCGCACGGCGACGGTCAAGGTCTGCGTGCCGGCGTTTCCGCCCATCGAGGCGACGATCGGCATCAGCACCGCCAGGGCCACCATCTGATCGATGGTGGCTTCAAACAGTCCGATCACCAGCGATGCCAGGATGGCCGTGCCGAGGTTGACGAATAACCAGGTGAACCGGGAACGCGCCGTGCCCACGACGTCGGAATAGAGGTCGTCCTCTTTGACGCCGCCGAGGCGCATGATGTCTTCCTCGTGCTCCTCGTCCATCACGTCCACCACGTCGTCAATGGTGATCACGCCGACGAGGCGCCCAGCGTCGTCCACCACCGGCGCCGAGGTGAGGTCGCGCTGGCGAAACAGGAAGGCGACGTCTTCTTGATCGGTGTTGGCCGGAACGACCTTGATTTCTTCCTGCATGATGTCGCGGACGGAAACCGGCCGTCGTGTCCGAAGCAGGTGGCTCAGCGTGACCGCGCCCACCAGTTTGTGGACCGGATCGACCACGTAGATGTCGTGGAACTCGGTGGGCAGATTGGAGGTCTCGTCATCCGCCGAACGCCGAAAGAAGTCGATGATTTCGCCGACGGTCCAGAAGGTGGGTACCGCCACCACCTCGCGCTGCATCAGACGGCCGGCGCTTTCTTCCGGATAGGTCAGCGCCTGCTCGATCAGCGAGCGCTCGGCCTCCGGCATGGCATCGAGGACTTGCTGCTGATCGTCATCGTCCAGTTCGGCGATGACCTGAACGGCGTCGTCACTCTCCAGCCCGGCCACCGCCAGGGCGGTATCGGCAACGCCCAGTTGCTCGATCACGTCGTCGCGAACGACGTCGTCCAGCTCGGCAAGGATGTCCGGATGGAAGTCCTGGCGGATGGTCTGCACGAACGCCCGCCGACGATCGCCGTCCAGGTGCTGAAGCAGGTCGGCGATATCGGCGTCGTGCAGTTCGGCGGTCAGGTCACGGGCGCGATCGCCATCACCCGCATCGAGCGCATCCTCGACGGCGTCGATCAGCTCATGGTCGAGAACGTAGACGCCGTCTTCAGCCTTGGCTTCGACCTTGGCGTCAGCAGCGGTCTCGACGGCGTTGTCGGAGTCGTCGATCGGCGCGCTCACCGGGGGAGTCCTCCCTCCTCGGTCGCACGGCTCGCGGCTGCCGCCGAACGTCTATGGGACCCGTCTACATGCCGTACATGCCGGTCCGTGTTACTGGTGCGGTCGAGAAGACTCGAACTTCCACGGGGTTGCCCCCACAGCGACCTCAACGCTGCGCGTCTACCAGTTCCGCCACGACCGCGAAATTCCTTGCGGCAACAGGGACTTTTGCCGTTTGATTGGGGAAATAGCAGAACATCAGCCGCCGATCAAGCGCCCGGCATGCCGGCCCATATCACCATCTCCGCAGCAATCGACCCCATCGCCGAGGCACACGGCTTCGGGAAACCGCAGGACCCCGCCGTGGCCCCCGTGTGGCTGCGTTCACAGCACTTGGTGGACTATGCGGCAGCCGTCGCGGTCATGGAGGTCCGGGTCGCCATGATCCGCGCCGGTGCCGCGCCGGAAACCGTCTGGCTTCTGGAGCACCCGCCGGTGTTCACAGCGGGGACGAGCGCCAGCGATGACGAACTCCTCGATCCGGGCGACATCCCGGTGGTTCGCACCGGCCGCGGCGGCCGCATTACCTATCACGGGCCCGGCCAACGGATCGCGTACGTAATGCTCGATCTGTCGAGGCGCGGTGGCGATGTGCGGGCGTTCGTGCGTGGCCTGGAGGATTGGATTATCGATGCCTTGGCTCGGCTGGGCGTCACCGCCGATCGCCGCGACGGGCGAACCGGTGTCTGGGTCGCCGACAAGGACGGCCGCCGAGACGCCAAGATCGCTGCCATCGGGGTTCGCATTCGCCGTTGGGTGAGCTATCACGGCATATCCATCAATGTGGCACCGGACCTCAGCTCCTACGATGGCATCATTCCCTGCGGCATCGACGATGCGGCGGTGACATCGCTCCGCGACCTCGGCCTCTCGCAGTCCATGGCCGACCTCGATGGCGTCCTTGCGGATGCCTTTGCCCGACACTTCCCTTCCCCCACACTGGACTTCTCACCGTCACCCCCGTCCGGTACGATGAACGAACGGTAAACGGGTCGATAAAGCCGCAGGCGAATACTACCTCCAAGAAGTCCACGCCCGGCGACAGGACGGACGTAAGGGGCCACGAAATCAGCCTCCCGGTCGTCAAAGGACCGGAACCGAACGGGACGCAGCAGCCTACAAGCCGCGGCGAGGAGGACAGGGTCGTGACCAAGCCCAAGAAGCAGGAACCGGCCGCCGAGGCGATGACCTCGGACGACTGGAACCTGGTGGCGGCACCATCGAGCGACCTGGCGGCGGCTCTGGCCGGAACCGAGCGACCGGAGCATATCCTCGCCGCGCTGAAGGACCTCGAGAAGGCCATGTCGGACCACGCCGAATGGCTGAAGAATTGGCACGTGGATCTGCTGGGGCGGCTGGACCCGGAGCACCGCAGCGACGCAATGGAAACGCTGGGCCGGTTCGTGTCCTGGTACGAATCGCCCCGCCAGGCTGTGTTGAAAGACAATCCCGCCTATCACGAGATCGGCGCCAAGATGCGCGCCATGCTCGGCGCGGCGGAGGAAATCGTCGAGATCGTCCGCGTCACCGGCTCGATCCCCGCAGACGCCTACGGCACGTTCATGAACACCGTGCTGGAGTTCAATGGGGCCGTCCGCAGCCTGCAGGCGGAAACCTGGAACCGCCTCGCCAACATCGATCCGTTGACCGGGATCGGCAATCGCCAGGCGATGATCGATCGGCTGAACGTCGAATTCGAACGGCAGGCCCGCTACCAGCATTCCTGCTGCATCGCCATGTTTGACATCGACCATTTCAAGGACGTGAACGATACCCACGGCCACCTGGTGGGCGATACCATCCTGCGCAGCGTGGCGTCCGTATTGGCGTCGAGCATCCGGCCCTACGATCAGGTGTTCCGCTACGGGGGCGAGGAATTCCTGATGTGCCTGCCAGGCACCGACGCGCGATCCTCATGGGCGATCGTCGAGCGACTGCGGCTCAAGGTCGCCAACTGGGCGATACCGATTGGCGGCGATCGCGATCTGCACGTGACCGTATCCGTCGGCGTCGCCCCACTGTCGGTCGAGGCCGGCGTCGAGGGCACCCTGGTCAACGCCGATTCGGCGCTGTATGCGGCAAAGCGCAACGGCCGCAATCGCGTGTTCATCTGGGGCGCCCAGACGGCCTGAGGCGGGCGCACGCGCCGCCCCCCCGTGCCAGGCACCGCGGGTTCCTCCCACCCCATCGGTGCGCTAACCGCCCCCAACGTGCGACGGAGTGCAGCGAGTGATCGACGCGCTTTCCGACGACGAGGCGATCAGCCCGCGCCAGATCCTCGAAGAACTGGACCGGGCGATCGTCGAGCACCTGCGGTGGCTAAAGGAGTGGCACCGCGCGGTGCTTTGCGGCGGCACCGGTGCAGGAGACGCCTCGCTTTCCGCGCCGGATGCCTTCGGCCGCTTCGGCGCTTGGTACCTGCGGAATCAGCACAAGCGGCTGCTGGATCAGCCGGCGATGCGCAACCTGGCGGCTTTGCACAGCGAGGCGCGCGAGCGATCCCGTGCCCTGATGGCCGCGGCAAAAGCCGGACGGCCTCTACCCGAGGACGGGTATGACGCATTCATGGACACGTCGGCGGCCTTCATTGCCCAGGCGCGGCGCGTGGAGCGGGCCTTTCAGGCCGCCTCCTCCGACCTCGACACGCTCACCGGCGTTCACAACCGCAAGGCCATGGCCCGCGATCTTGAGCGCGAACGGCTGCGGGCCCTGCGATCCGGGCGACCGTGCTGTATCGGGATCGCCGATCTGGATCGGTTCAAGGCGATCAACGACCGCCATGGACACGCCGCCGGCGACCGCGTGCTGAAGGCCGCGGCCGAGTGTTTCCTGCGCTCGCTGCGGCCGTATGACCTGGTCTACCGCTATGGTGGCGAGGAATTCCTGTTCTGCCTTCCCGACGCCGACACCAACGCCGCACGCGGCATCCTGGAGCGGCTGCGGCAGGAACTGCATGCGAGTCCGGTGTCCGTCGGCGCCGCCGAGCCGCTGGCCGTGTCGGCATCGTTCGGCATCACCCAGATGGACGCCGACACCACCGTCGACGCCACTATCGCCCGGGCCGACGCGGCCCTCTACCGCGCGAAGGAGGCCGGCCGGGACAGGGTCTGTGTCTTCGGCGAGGAGGGCGCCGAGGGCCAGGAATCTTAACTGGTCGGCAGTTGGCGGAAGCCGACCCGACCCGGATCGTCGGCCGGGCGCGGATGAAGTTCCGTCACCATGGCCGCCGGCGGTCCGCGCCAGCACGCCTCGAGCATGGCGTTGACCGCGGCCTTCGGCCCGGCAAACAGCGCCTCCACTGTCCCGTCGGCGCGATTGCGGACCCAGCCGTCGAGCCCCAGCCGTCGGGCCGCGTCCACAGTCCAGCCCCGGTACCACACACCCTGGACACGTCCGTCGATACGCACGACCACCGCTTTTCTGGTGTCCGACGCCGCTTCCATGGCCATCACACGTCCCGAACCAGCGCCAGGACGCGCTCCACTACGTCGAGCTCGGAGCGGAGCAGCCGACGACGCTCCATGGCCTCCTCGTCCTCGCCCCAGCGTTCCATCTGATAGGTCTCGTCCAGTTGCGAGGCGGCGAAGGCCGCCTCAGCGTCGATCCGGCCACTGCCCAGCGCCAGCCCCAAGACCAGCGATCCCGTTGTATCCACGGCCGTCAACACGGCCGCCAGCTCGATGTCGCCCATCGCTTCCAACGGCGGGCGCAACGCGGTGATCGCGGCCTCCGGCTGGGCTAGTGGGGCGATGCTATCGGTGACCTCAAGAACCGCGCCAAAGGTCTCCCGCGCCCAGTCCAGAAGCGGCTGCCAGGCGGCCCGCTGCAGGGACGCCAGGTCGGCCGGCGATGCCACTCGATAGCACAGCAGATCGGTTCCCGCGTAGGCCAAGGCCGAATCCACCACCGCGGAGCGGCGGGGGCCCACCCGGTCGATGGCCGTGGCCGCCAATCGCATGACCGGCATGGTGTCGGGCCGCAGCTCGTCCGGCTGCGCGTTCCACTCATCGGCCACGGCCGCTGCGAGCCCCGCCGTGGACAGCAGCAGCGCTTCGCCCGCCGGCGTCTTGACCATGCGCCCGTCCAGCTCGACAGCGAACCCGTCCGCATGGCGGGCAACGGCGGCGGACCGATAAAAGCGTCGGGCGACAATGGAATTCATGGTGCAGAACCGGGTTCGATGGGGCCGCGGCCCCCACCGTTGACCAGCGACGCGGCCGTATCCGGCACGTCCGCGAAACGGTGGATGACCGTGTGGGCGCCGCTGTCGTGCAGCTCGTCCGGCGGATGGTAGCCCCAGGCAACGCCCATCGCCATGGCGCCAGCACCGCGCGCCATTTCCATGTCGAACGACGTGTCGCCCACCACGACGGTGGCGGACGCTTTGGCACCTGCCAGGCTCATAGCCTTCAGCACCATGTCCGGATGCGGCTTGCCGCGCGCCGTATCCACCGTCTGGATAGTCAGGAACCGCCCGTCCAGGCCATGCCGGGCGAGCGTCGCCACGGCGCCCCGCGCGACTTACCAGTAGCCACGGCCAACAGCCATCCTGCGGCCTCCAGTCGGTCCAGGGCGTCGATGACTCCCGGGTACAGCGGTTCTTCCAGAGCACCGCCTGTCCGCAACGCGGCGAACGCGTCCGCATATCGGTGACCAACGCTGATCCACGTCTCCGAACCAGCATCGGGAGCCAGCACCGCCACCGCCTCCACCAGCGGCAGACCGACAACCCGCCGGACCGCATCCGCCGTCGGCGGCTCAAGACCCTCGCCGTCGAAGGCCGTGGCCATCGCCACCGAGATCCCATGCTGGCTGTCCACCAGGGTCCCGTCGCAGTCGAACACGCACAGCCGGATCACCGCAACCGGTCCTCCTCCGGCTCGGGGAAGCCGTCCCACGGATCGTCGTCCGGCAGCACATCGTCAAGACCGAGGAAGTCCCAGGAAATCCGCATGTGCTCTGGAAGTGGGGCTGAGACCGTGAGCGGCCGCCCGGTGGCGGGATGGAGCAGGCGGACGGCGCGGGCATGCAGATGGACGCCGCGGCCGACGCCCTCCCCCAGGTCGAAGGCCCGGGCGCCGCCGTACTTGCCGTCACCGACGATGGGCGTTCCGAGCAACGCGCAATGAACGCGCAACTGATGGGTCCGGCCGGTGATGGGCACCAGCGCCAGCCACGCGGCCCGCCGGCTGGCCTGATCGACGATGCGGTAGTCGGTGATTGCCCGGCGCGCACCGGGGACATCTTCGGTCACCCGTTCGCCCCGTCGACCAAGGGCCTTGGCCAGCGGCCGGTCGATGCGTCCCATGGCCGGTTTAGGGACGCCCACCACCAACGCCCAGTAAAGCTTGCGCACGTCCTTGCTCCGGAACGCGGCGGTCAGCTTCGCCGCCATCGCCGCACCGCGGGCGAGGATCAGTACTCCCGAGGTGTCGCGGTCCAGCCGATGCACCAGCCGCGGGCGTTCGCCACCGAACCGAAGCGCATCGAGCATGGCGTCCAGGTGGCGCCGGGTGCCCGTTCCGCCCTGTACCGCCAGCCCGGCGGGCTTGTCGAGGACCAACAGGGCATCGTCGCGGTAGAGGATGCGGTTCGCCAACGCCTTGGAGTCGGCGGCGGAGACGGGCGCGGCAGGCGGAGAAGTGGATACTGCGTTCGCCGCCGCCTGGGCCGTCGGTGGTACGCGGATCACCTGCCCCGGCTCAAGCCGCTGTCCTGCCGTGGCGCGCCGGCCATCCACGCGCACCTGCCCGGAACGCAGTAGTTTCTGCAAGCGGCCGTGGGCCACCGTCGGGTAGTGCCGCCGGAACCATCGGTCGAGACGGACGCCGGCCTCGCTGGTGTCCACCGACACCGTCCGCACGCCGCCGGAGTCAGCGGTCATCGTCGCCGTCGGCATCGTCGCCATACCGGATGACCTTCACTTTCTCCAACGTTACGAGGCCGCTGCCCACCATCCTGTCCAGGACAGGCAGGAACGTGTTGATCTGGTCCTCGCTGTCGACGATTTCGATGACCACCGGCAGGTCGTCGGATAGGCGCAGCACCTTCGCTGTGTGCAGGCGGCTCGACCGGCCGTATCCGACGGGCCCGCGCAGCACCGTGGCGCCGGCGAGATGGTGACGGCGGGCCTCCAGCACAATGGCCTCGTAGAGCGGCCGGTGTTCGTAGCGGTCCGCCTCGCCATAAACACCCGCAGCAGAATCGAGTCCTCGGGAATACGCACTGCTAGGCGCCCTTCATCTGGTTTAGGCTTGCAGCGGCGATGTGGCCCAGCCAAACGGCGAGCAGGCACAACACCACCGACAGCACGATGTTGCCGCCGGCACGCAGCCAGTCGCCGTCGCGCAGCAGCGTCAGGGTTTGCAGGCTGAACGACGAGAACGTGGTGAATCCGCCGCAGATGCCCACCATGATGAACTGCCGGGCATCACCGCTCATGAACACGCGCCCGTCGGGCGCCGTGAGCGTCGCCACGAAGCCGATGATCGCCGAACCGACCACGTTCACCAGAATGGTGCCCCAGGGGAAGGTTTCGCCAACCTGATGGGCGACGAAACCCGACGACCAGTATCGCGCCACGCCGCCGAGGGCGCTGCCGAGAGCGATCCACAGGTAGGTCGTCATTCGGCGTTGCCCCTCGTTCCTCCGGCCGCGATGCAGTTCATTGCGTGTAAGCCATCCAGTCCCGGATTTCCAGGCAGCGGACGGGGTTATCCCTGCCGCTCCCGGCGCAACCGCCGCCAGTAGGCCAGCCGGCGGGCGATTTCCTTCTCGAAACCGTGCTCGCCCGGCTCGTAGAGGGTGCGCCGTTCCATGCCGTCCGGGAAGTAGTCCTGGCCGGAGAACGAGTCAGGGGCATCGTGGTCGTAGGCGTAGCCGCGTCCGTAGCCGAGGTCCTTCATCAGCCGTGTCGGCGCGTTGAGGATGTGCTTCGGCGGCATCAGCGAGCCGGTTTCCCGCGCCGCCCGCTTCGCCGCACTCTCGGCCCGGTAGGCGGCATTCGATTTCGGAGCGGTGGCGAGGTAGACCACGCATTGCACGAGGGCGATTTCGCCTTCCGGCGATCCCAGGCGCTCATAGGCTTCCCACGCGGCAATGGCCTGCGGCAGCGCTTGCGGATCGGCCAGCCCCACGTCCTCTACCGCGAAGCGCACCAGGCGCCGGGCGATGTAGCGCGGGTCTTCGCCGCCGTTGATCATTCGCGCCAGCCAGTACAATGCCGCATCGGCGTCGGAACCCCGCAGCGACTTGTGCAAGGCGCTGATCAGGTTGTAGTGGCCTTCCTGCTGCTTGTCGTAGAGCGGCATCCGCCGCTGCACGAGTGCAGCCAGCGCCGCGGGATCGAGCGCCGGCTCCGCCGGCTGATCGGCCAGCATCTCGGCCATGTTCAGCAGATAGCGGCCGTCACCGTCGGCCATCGCCCGTAGAGCCGCACGGGCGTCGACGTCGAGCGGCAGCGATGCCCCGAGGATGCCTTCGGCCCTGCCAAGAAGCGTCTCCAGCGCCGCGTCGTTCAATCGGTTGAGGACCAGAACCTGGCACCGGGAGAGCAGCGGCGGGATCAGCTCAAAGGACGGGTTCTCCGTGGTGGCGCCCACCAGCACCACCGTTCCATCTTCCACATAGGGCAGGAATCCGTCCTGCTGGGCGCGGTTGAAGCGATGGATCTCGTCGATGAACAGCAGCGTCCCGCGGCCGCCGCCGCGCCGCCGGCGCGCCTCGTCGAAAACCCGGCGCAGGTCGGCTACCCCCGAGAACACCGCCGACAGCGGTTCGAAGTGCAGGTCGGTGTGGTCCGCCAGCAGCCGGGCGATGGAGGTCTTGCCCGTACCCGGCGGTCCCCACAGGATCAGCGATGACAGCCGTCGCGCCGCCAGCATCCTGCCCAGGGGAGCATCGACGGCCAACAGGTGCTCCTGGCCCACCACCTGGTCCAGGGATGCCGGCCGCAGCCGATCGGCCAGTGGGCGCGACGCCTGATCGTCGAACAGCGTCGCGGTGTCATTGTCCCGTCCGCCGGCCGTACCGCGCGCCATCGATCACCCCACCTTAGCCGCGGACCACCACAGTGAGCGTACGGTTGCCGCGGCGGATGCCGATCCGCCAACCCTCCGCCGGCCGCTGCAATAGCGCGCCGAGACCGCGGACCGATTGGACCGGCTGGCCGTTGACCGCTTCGATCCGGTCGCCGGATCGCAGGCTCATCCGCGCCGCCGGCGTGCCGCGGCGAATGTCCAGGACTACCACGCCGGGGTCGAACCGCTGCCGCCCTAGTTCCTCGGCCAAGGCCGGCGACATGTTGGCAACGGTGGCTCCGGCGAGCGGATGGCGACCGTCCAACGTTGTGGTATCCCGCGGCGGAACCTCGGGCGCGGCCATCAGCGGCACCCGCAGCGTCTGCTCGTCGTCCCCGCGTTGGATTCGCAGCTCTACCGAGCCGCCCACCGGCAAGGTTGCCAGGCGATAGGACAGAGCACCCGGATCGTCCACCGGACGACCGTCCACTTCCAGAACCACGTCGCCCACCTCCAACCCGGCGCGGGACGCCGGGCCTTGCGGATAGACCGTATTGACCAGCACCCCGGCGGGTCGGTCGAGGCCGAGGGATTGGGCGATCTCCGCAGTCACTGCCTGACCCGACGCACCGAGCCACGGACGTACCACCCGGCCGCCGCCGGTAAGACCGGCCACCACGCTGCGGACCATGTTGGAGGGCACCGCGAACCCGATACCCAACGAGCCACCGGACTTCGAATAGATGGCCGTATTCACGCCGATCAACCGCCCGCTGAGATCGACCAGGGCCCCGCCGGAGTTGCCCGGGTTGATGGCGGCGTCGGTCTGGATAAAGAAATTGAGATCGCTGATGCCCACCTGGGTGCGGGCCAGCGCCGAGGCGATGCCGCTGGTGACCGTCTGTCCAACGCCGAAGGGATTGCCGATGGCGAGCACCAGGTCACCCACCGCCACGTCATCGGAGTCACGAACGGAAAGAAACGGCAGCGGTTCACCGCCAGTATCCACGCGCAACACGGCCAAGTCGGTGCGTTCGTCGGAGCCCACCAGCCGGGCGCCGAACTCCCGCCGGTCGGCGAGCACCACGGTGATTTCGTCCGCGCCGGCGATCACGTGATGATTGGTGACGATGATGCCGTCGGCGCCCAGGATGACCCCGGATCCCAGCGAGTTCTGGACCCGTTCGCGCGGCCGGCCGAAGGGCAGTGGCGCGCCGAAGAAACGGCGGAAGAAGGGATCGTTGAACAGCGGCGAGATGGGGCGCGAGCGGACCACCTTGCGGCTGTAGATGTTGACGACCGCCGGTGCGGTACGGGCCACGACCGGCGCATAGAACAGCAACACCTGTTCGCGGGATTCGGGGACGAGCCGCTCCTGCGAGGCGGCCGGTCCCGCAGCGGCCAAGGCCACGACGAGCGCCGCGGCGAGCGCCACCGTAAGGCGCGCCGCCCGGAAAGCCCGTCCTTGATTGCCTGACGTGTTCATGATCATGCCGCCTCGGCTACCGCGGGCGGTGACGACCGGCAGGAGAACAGCCGTTTCCGGCGCTACTCCACCTCCGCCAACTCGCGCTCGGCCTCGACCCGCGCGCGATCCTCGGCGCCCTTGGCGTCCGGATCACGTTCGACGAGTTCGATCACCGCCATCGGTGCGTTGTCGCCGAAGCGGAAGCCAGCCTTCAAAACCCGCGTATAGCCACCGGGGCGTTGCTGATACCGGTCGGCCAAGGGACCGAAGAGCTTCTGCACCACCGCTTCATCACGCAGGTACGAGGCGGCCTGGCGGCGGGCGTGGAGGTTGCCGCGCTTGCCGAGCGTTACCATCCGATCCGCGATCCGCCGCAGCTCCTTGGCCTTCGGCAACGTGGTCGTAATCTGCTCATGCTTGAGCAGCGACACCGTCATGTTGCGGAACATGGCGCGCCGGTGGCTGCTTGTGCGATTGAGCTTGCGGCCGCTGAGACGGTGGCGCATCGGTTCGTTCTCCTCGTTCCGCTCTGAAGGCGCGCGGCTGCGCCCCTTAGAACGGGTCCTCCAGTTTCTTCGCCAGGTCCTCGATGTTTTCCGGCGGCCAGTTGGCGATTTCCATGCCCAGCGACAATCCCATCTGGGCCAGCACTTCCTTGATCTCGTTCAGCGACTTGCGGCCGAAGTTGGGGGTCCGCAGCATGTCGCTTTCGGTCTTCTGCACCAGATCGCCGATGTAGATGATGTTGTCGTTCTTCAGGCAGTTGGCCGACCGCACCGACAACTCCAGCTCGTCCACCTTGCGCAGCAGGTTCTTGTTGAACGGCAGTTCGTCCTTCTTCTCCTCCTCGGAGACCGCCCGCGGCTCCTCGAAGTTGATGAACAACTGCAGCTGATCCTGAAGAATGCGTGCCGCCAGGGCCACCGCATCCTCCGGCGTCACCGCGCCGTTGGTGCTGACTTCCAGCGACAGCTTGTCGTGGTCGGTGACCTGTCCGACACGGGTGTTTTCCACCTTGTAGGCGACCTTGCGGACCGGCGAGTAGACCGCATCCACAGGGATCATGCCGATGGGCGCGTCCTCCGGCCGATTGGAGGCAGCGGGGACGTAACCCTTGCCGCTTTCCACCGTCAGCTCCATGGAAACGCGGGCCCCCTGATCGAGGGTGCAGATCACCAGGTCGGGGTTCATCACGTCGATGTCGTGCCCCGTCTGGATCAGGTCCGCGGTCACTTCGCCGGGCCCCTCGGCCACCAACGAGATGCGCTTCGGGTCTTCCCCGTGCATCCGCAGCGCCAGCGACTTGATGTTGAGCACCACGTCGGTGACGTCTTCGAGAACACCCGGAATGGTCGAGAATTCATGCAGCACGCCGTCGATGTGAATCGAGGTGACTGCCGCCCCCTGAAGGGACGACAGCAGCACGCGCCGCAGAGCATTGCCCAACGTCAATCCGAACCCGCGTTCCAACGGCTCGGCGACGATGGTCGCCCCCCGTTTCGGGTTGGTGCCGGCAATGATGTCCAGCTTGGTTGGCTTGATAAGATCCTGCCAGTTCTTTTGAATCACGGAGATGACCTCACGTACCACTCGTCGATGGCGGCCCAAAAAAACCAATGCCACCACTCCTGCCCCGCAAGCGGCGCCGGGCGATGGTTGTTGTTAGGCTGCGCGAATGCCCTAAACGCGGCGTCGCTTGCGGGGGCGGCAGCCGTTATGCGGGATGGGGGTCACGTCGCGAATCGCGGTGATCGTGAAACCCACGGTCTGGAGCGCCCGCAGAGCCGATTCGCGACCGGAACCGGGTCCCTTCACGAGCACCTCCAGAGTCCTCATCCCATGCTCCATAGCCTTCCTTCCGGCGTCCTCGGCCGCCACCTGCGCCGCGTACGGCGTCGACTTCCGGGACCCCTTGAATCCCTGACCACCAGCCGAGGACCAGGCGATGGTGTTACCCTGGGCATCGGTGATGGTGATCAACGTATTGTTGAAGGTCGCGTTCACATGGGCGATTCCGGACGCGATGTTCTTCCGCTCGCGTCGCCTCGGTCGCTGTGTCGTCGGTCTAGCCATGGTCGTCTGCGACCCTCTACTTCGTTGCCTTCTTCTTCCCGGCGATCGGTTTGGCCGGGCCCTTTCGCGTTCGCGCGTTGGTGTGGGTCCGCTGACCCCGCACCGGCAGCCCGCGGCGATGCCGCAGGCCGCGATAGCAACCCAGGTCCATCAGCCGCTTGATGTTGAGCGCCACTTCGCGGCGCAGGTCGCCCTCCACCTGGAAGTCACGGTCGATCGCCTCGCGAATGCGCATGACCTCGTCGTCGGTCAACTGGTTGACCCGCCGTTCCCGCGGAATGCCGACACTGGCGCAGATCTGAGTCGCCTTGGTGCGGCCGATCCCGTGGATGTAGGTCAGCGAGATCTCCACCCGCTTGTTGGTGGGTACGTTTACGCCTGCAATGCGAGCCACTGCGGGAACTCCTCGCCGATTGGCCAGACAGAACGGAAGACGGGTCGCCGGGACGCGAACAGCGGATTATAGAAGCGATGCATTCTCAGTCAACCGCGCGCCGTCAGCCGATTAGGCCCTTCATTTCCACCGTCACATCGTCAATGGAAGCCATTCCGTCAACCCTTCGCAGCGTTCCACGCTGCTGAAAGAAGTCGATGATCGGCTCCGTCTGCGCGTGATACTCCGCCAGCCGCTGGCGAACGGTCTCCGCGTTGTCGTCGGCGCGGCGGGTGAGCTCGGTGGAACCGCACGAATCGCACACGCCATCCACCTTGGTGGGCTGGAATTCGTCGTGATAACCGGCGCCGCATTTTGCGCAACTGAACCGTCCGGTAATCCGGCGGACCATGGCCTCATCGTCCACCTCGATGGAGATCACGTGGTCGAGCGTCAGCCCCTTGTCGTCCAGCATGCCCATCAGCGCCTCGGCCTGGGGCACGGTGCGGGGAAAGCCATCGAGGATGAAGCCGTTGCGGCAGTCCTCCTGGTCGATCCGGCCGGAGATCATGTCGATGATCAGATCATCCGGAACCAACAGACCGTCCTTCATCAACTGCCCGGCCTTGCGGCCGATACCGGTATCGGCGGCCACCTCCTGCCGCAGCATATCGCCGGTGGAGAGCTGGATGATCCCGAACGCATCCTCCAGCCGTTTGGCTTGAGTTCCCTTTCCCGCGCCGGGCGGGCCAAGCAGCACCAGTTTCATCCCCGCCTCCCCTTCAACCGGGACTTCTTGATGAGTCCTTCGTACTGGTGGGCCAAGAGGTGGGACTGGATCTGCGCCACCGTGTCGATGGTCACCGTGACGACGATCAGCAGACTTGTCCCACCGAAATAGAACGGCACCGAGAACCGTGAAATCAGGATCTCCGGCAACAGGCAGACCAGGGCCAGGTAGCCGGCGCCAACGACGGTCAGTCGGGTCAGCACCCGATCGAGGTACTCCGCCGTGTTTTTTCCGGGCCGTATTCCGGGAATGAACCCGCCGTACTTCTTGAGGTTGTCGGCCGTGTCGGACGGGTTGAACACCACCGCCGTGTAGAAGAAGGCGAAGAACACGATGAAGCTGATGTACAGCGTCAGATACAGCGGCTGGCCGCGGCCCAGGTAAGCGGCAACGCCAGTCAGCCACTCCGGCCCCTGACCGGCGGAAAAGCCGATCAGCGTAATGGGCATCAGCAGGATCGAGCTGGCGAAGATCGGCGGAATCACGCCGGCGGTGTTGATCTTCAGCGGCAGGTGGCTGCTCTCGCCGCCGGTCATCCGGCTGCCCTGCTGCCGCTTCGGATACTGCACCAGGATCCGCCGCTGCGCCCGCTCCATGAACACGATGAAGAAGATCACGCCAACGGCCATGACCAGCAGGGCGATGATCAGCGCCGTGGACAGGGCGCCCGTGCGCCCCAGTTCCAGCGTTCCGGTGAGCGCCGCTGGCACGCCCGCGACAATGCCGGCGAAGATGATCAGCGAGATTCCGTTGCCGACCCCTCGGGCGGTGATCTGCTCACCCAGCCACATCAGGAACATGGTGCCGCCCACCAGCGTCACCACGGTGGTGAAGCGGAAGAACAGACCGGGATCCAACACCGCCTGTCCGGCGCTGGATTGCATTCCTTCAAGCCCGACGGCGATGCCGTAGGCCTGCAGGGCGGTGATCACGACGGTGAGGTAGCGGGTGTACTGATTGATCTTCTTGCGCCCGCTTTCGCCTTCCTTCTTCAGCGCCTCGAGCTGCGGCGACACGGCCGTCATCAGCTGCATGATGATGGAGGCCGAGATGTACGGCATGATGTTGAGCGCAAAAATGGTCATCCGGCTCAACGCACCGCCGGCGAACATATCGAACATCCCCAGGATGCCGCCTGCCTGGCGGCTGAAGATGTCGTCGAGCACCACCGGATCGATGCCGGGCAAGGGCACGTAGGTGCCGATCCGATAGACGATCAGCGCACCCAGCGTGAACCAGATCCGCTTCTTGAGTTCGGTCGCCTTGCCGAAGGCGGAGAAGTTGATGTGCGCGGCAAGTTGTTCGGCTGCGGAAGCCATCGCGGATCCTACGTTTCGCCGTCCGTCGATTCTGTTTTCGTATCGGCTTTCTTGTTGGCTTTAGCGTCGGCTTTGCTGTCAGCCTTGGTATCGCCCTTCGAATCAGGGGCGGCCTTCTTCTTCGGTTTTTCCGCCGGCTTGGTATCGGTGGCGTCGCTTGCGGCCGCTCCGGCGCCCGCACCCAGCGTGACGCTGCCGCCGGCCTTCTCCACCGCCTCGACGGCCGCCTTGGAGGCACCGGTGAGCGTCAACGCTAACTTCGCTTTCAACTCACCCTTGGCCAGCAACCGGATGCCGTCACGGCGCCGGCGAACGAGCCCGGCCGCCACCAACGCCTTCTCGTCAAGCGGCGTCTTCGGGTCGAGTTTGCCGGCGTCCACCGCCTTCTGCAACGTCACCAGGTTGATCACCACGTAGTCGCGGCGATTGGGGTTCTTGAAGCCGCGTTTCGGCAGCCGCCGATACAGCGGCATCTGCCCGCCTTCGAAGCCGGCGATGGTGCCGCCGCCGCTCCGCGACTTCTGGCCCTTCTGTCCGCGCCCCGCAGTCTTGCCGGTTCCCGAACCCATGCCCCGACCGACCCGCTTTCGCGGTCGTCGGGCGCCCGGGTTGTCCCTGAGTTCATTCAATCGCATGTTCGGTGGTCCCTCGTGTCCGACCGGCGGCGACTCAACCGTCCCCGTCCACGCGGACGAGGTGGTGAACCTTGGCGATCATGCCGCGGACGGCGGGCGTATCCTCCAGCTCGCGCGTGCGGTGCATCTTGTTGAGGCCGAGGCCCACAAGGGTCGCCCGCTGATCCTTGGGCCGGCCGATGGGGCTACGAATCTGGGTCACGCGAACGGTCTTCCCGCCGCCACCCGACTTGCGGTCCGCCGCCATCACCCTACTCCTTTGCCCGCGCGACCGAAGCGGATTCGCTGCGGCGGGAGATGATGTCACTGACCTTCTTGCCGCGCTTGGCGGCGACCGCACGTGGCGACATGCAGTTGGTCAGCGCGTCGAACGTGGCCTTGACCATGTTGTATGGATTGGCCGAGCCGATGGACTTCGCCACCACGTCCTGAACGCCCATGGTCTCGAACACGGCGCGCATGGGGCCACCGGCAATCACACCGGTTCCCGCCGGCGCCGCACGGAGAACCACCTTGCCGGCGCCGAAGCGTCCCTGCACGTCGTGATGCAGCGTGCGACCGTCGCGCAACGGCACGCGGATCATGTCGCGCTTGGCCTGCTCGGTGGCCTTGCGGATGGCTTCCGGGACCTCGCGGGCCTTGCCGCTGCCGCAGCCCACCCGGCCGCGACCGTCACCGACCACCACCAACGCCGCGAACGAAAACCGCCGGCCGCCCTTCACCACCTTGGCCACGCGGTTGATGTGCACCAGCTTGTCGGTGAGATCCGCGTCTTCCTGGGCCTGGGCAGCGCCGCCGCGCTCGCCCCGCCGTTGCATGGGTGCTCGTGCCATCCGAGGCCCCTTCCCCTCCGCGCCGCCGCGCTAAAACGAGAGCCCGCCTTCGCGGGCCGCTTCGGCCAGGGCTTTCACCTGGCCGTGATACCGATAACCACCCCGATCGAAGACCACGACGTTGATACCAGCGGCTCGGGCCCGCTCGGCGATCAGGGCGCCAACACTGGTTGCCGCATCGACGCCCGCCTTGGGGTTCGATCGCATTGCGGCATCCATGGTCGAAGCGGCGGCCAAGGTCTTGCCCGCCCCGTCGTCGATGACCTGGGCATAGATATGCTTGTTGGAGCGGAACACCGACAGCCGCGGTTTGCCGCCGGCGCGCGCCAGCAGTCGATATCGGTTGCGCCGTTTGCGCCGCTCGAAAAGCGCCTTCGCGTTCGCCATAGTCTACTTCTTCTTGCCTTCTTTGCGCAGGATCGTCTCGTCTGAGTACCGAATACCCTTGCCCTTGTAGGGTTCCGGCGGCCGATAGCCGCGGATCTCAGCTGCGACCTGGCCCACCTGCTGGCGGTCGGCACCGCGAACGTTGATGTGCGTCAGGTCGGGACACTCGATCTGCACGCCCTCGGGAACCGGAAAGCGGATCTCGTGGCTGTACCCCAGCTGCAAGACCAGGTCCTTGCCCTGCACCTGCGCACGGTAGCCCACGCCGCTGATTTCCAAGCTGCGGGTGAAGCCCTCGTTGACGCCGGTGACCAGGTTCTGCACCACCGTTCGCGCGGTTCCCCACATCTTCCGGGCTTCCAGCGACTTGTCGCGTGGCTTGACGGTGACTTGGCTGCCCTCCTGGGACAGCTCGATGTCGTCCCGCAGCACCGCCTCCAATTCGCCCAGCTTGCCCTTGGCGGTGATCCGCTGCCCATCGATGGACAACGTGACCGCCGCGGGAACCTCGACGGGATGCTTGCCGACTCTCGACATGGCTAGAACACTTCGCAGAGCACTTCGCCGCCCACATTGGCGGCCCGCGCTTCGGCATCGGACATGACACCGCGCGGCGTGGACAAGATGGAAATGCCGAGCCCGTTGTAGATCTTCGGCAGATCGCGAATCTTCGAATAGACCCGTCGACCGGGTTTGGAGACGCGACTTATCTCTCGTATGACCGGCGTGCCCTCGTGGTACTTGAGCTCGATACGAATCTCCTGCAAGCCGGGACGCAGTTCGTATTGCGAATAGCCACGAATGAAGCCTTCGCGCTCCAGGACGTCGAGGACATTGCTGCGCAGCTTCGACGCCGGGGCGGTGACATAGTTCTTCTTCGCCCGCTGGCCGTTGCGGATACGCGTCAGCATGTCGCCTAAAGGATCGGTCATCACCATGCTCGCGGACTCCTACCAGCTGGCCTTGACCATTCCGGGAATCTGCCCCTTCGAGGCGAGTTCACGCAGCGCGATGCGCGACAGCCTGAACTTCCGATAGTTACCTCGCGGGCGCCCGGTCAGGTCGCAACGCAGCCGCGCACGCACCGGCGAACTGTTACGCGGCACCTCGGCCAGCTTCAGCCGCGCCGCGAACCGATCTTCCGCCGGTACGGAGGCGTCCTTGGCGATCGCTTTCAGGCGCGCGCGTTTCGCGGCGTACCGCTCGATCATCCGAAGACGCTTGTTGTTCCTCTCGATTGCGCTCTTCTTAGCCATTGTTCGCTGTCATCCTACCTCGTGCGGATCGAGCAATCAGTTCGCGAAGGGCATGTCGAAGCCCTGCAGCAAGGCCTTGGCCTCTTCCTTGGACCCGGCCGTCGTACAGATGACGATGTTCAGGCCACGGATCTGGTCGACCTTGTCGTAATCGATTTCCGGGAACACGATCTGTTCGCGCAGGCCCATGGCGAAATTCCCTCGGCCGTCGAAGCTTCGGCTGGAGACGCCTCGGAAATCGCGAACCCGCGGCAGCGCGATGTTGATCAGTCGATCCAGGAACTCGAACATGTGGTCGCCGCGCAGGGTGACCATGCAGCCCACGGTCATGCCATCGCGGATCTTGAAGCCGGCGATCGAGCGCCGGGCCCGCGTGATCACCGCCTTCTGGCCGGCGATCGCGGTCAGGTCGGCGGCGGCCGATTCCACCTTCTTGCGGTCCTGGGACGCCTCGCCCACGCCCATGTTGAGGACGACCTTCGACAGCCGCGGCACCTGCATCACGTTGCCGTACTGGAAAGCCTCCATCAGCTCCTTGCGGACCGTCGTGTTGTAGTGTTCGCGAAGACGCGCCATCCGCCGCTTCCCTAGGTATCGATAATCTCGCCCGAGCGCTTGGCGAACCGGACCTTGCGGCCGTCCTCCAGCACCCGGTAGCCCACCCGCGTTGCCTGACCCGACTTCGGGTCCACGTGGGCGAGGTTGGAAATGTTGATCGGTGCCTCTTTCTCGATGATGCCGCCGGCGTTCATGCGGTCGGGCCGCGTGTGCCGTTTCACCATGTTGGCGCCTTCGACGATGGCGCGGTTCTCCTTCGGCATAACCTTCAGCACTTCGCCGACCTTGCCCTTGCTGCGCCCGGTGACCACAACGACCCGATCGCCTTTCTTGATTTTAAGCTTCGTCGCCATCACAGCACCTCAGGCGCCAGCGAAATGATCTTCATGTATCTCTTCGCTCGCAGTTCGCGCGTCACCGGACCGAAGATGCGCGTGCCGATGGGCTCGCCCTGCTTGTTGATGAGCACCGCCGCGTTGCGGTCGAAGCGGATCGCCGATCCGTCGGGCCGCCGGATATCCTTCGCCGTGCGGACAACAACAGCCTGCAACACGTCGCCCTTCTTCACCCGGCCGCGCGGGATTGCGTCCTTGACCGACACCACGATCACACCGCCCACGCCGGCAAACCGACGCTTGGAGCCACCCAGCACCTTGATGCACTGCACGCGGCGTGCGCCCGAGTTGTCGGCGACGTCCAGATTGGTTTCCGCTTGAATCATCTCGTGCCGGTCCTGTTCTCGCTGGCTGCTCGTCCCGTCCGCGCGCTCATGCGCTTTCGGTGACGATCTCCCACCGCTTGCGCTTGGACAGCGGACGGCATTCACGAATGCGAACCACGTCGCCAACCTTGCAGGTCTCGTTTTCGTCGTGAGCCATGTAGCGTTTCGATCGGCGAATGACCTTCTTGTAGAGCGGGTCCATCACCTGCCGTTCCACCATGACCACCACGGACTTCTGCATCTTGTCGCTGACCACGACACCCTGCATCACCCGTCTCGGCATTCCCTACTCCCCCGTCAGGCCGCCGGCGCCGGCGTTGCCGCCGCCGCGGCCCGGCCCCGTTCGCCAAGGATCGTCTTGATCCGCGCGATGTCGCGGCGAACCTGCCGGCGTCGCGCCGTGTTCTCAAGCTGACCCGTCACCGCCTGAAACCGCAGATTGAACGCCTCGCGCCGCAGCGCTAGAAGCTGCTCGCGCAGTTCGTCGTCTGTCTTGGCCCGCAGATCAACGGCCTTCATTCCCCTACTCCTCGTCGCCCAGCCGCGCCACGAAACGGCACCGCAAGGGCAGCTTCGCCGCCGCCAGTTCCAACGCCCGCTTGGCGATCGGCCGCGGCACGCCGTCTACCTCGAACAGAATGCGTCCGGGCTTCACCCGGCAGGCCCAGAATTCGGGTGATCCCTTGCCGCTCCCCATCCGCACCTCGGCCGGCTTCGAGCTGACCGGCACGTCGGGGAACACTCGGATCCACACCCGCCCGGCACGCCGCATGTGGCGGGTGATGGCACGCCGCGCCGCCTCGATCTGCCGCGCCGTGATGCGTTCCGGCGTCGTCGCCTTCAGGCCATAGGCGCCGAAGTTCAGCGACGCCCCGCCCGTGGCCTTGCCGTGAATCCGGCCCTTATGCTGTTTGCGAAACCGTGTCCGCTTCGGGCTCAACATGGGTCAAGCATCTCCATCTCGAGGACACGGACGATTCAAACCACCGTGCATCATCGCGACACCTGCTGCTCGGCGGCCCGCTTGTCCATGGCCATGGGATCGTGGGCGAGGATCTCGCCCTTGAAGATCCAGACCTTGACGCCGCACACCCCGTAGGTGGTCCGGGCAACCGAGCGGCCGTAGTCCACATGCGCCCTGAGGGTGTGCAAGGGCACACGGCCCTCGCGGTACCACACCGAACGCGCGATCTCAGCGCCGCCGAGCCGGCCGGCGCAATTGATCCGGATGCCCTGGGCACCGAGCCGCATCGCCGACTGCACGGCGCGCTTCATCGCCCGCCGGGTCGATACCCGCCGCTCAAGCTGCTGGGCCACATTGTCGGCCACCAACTGCGCCTCGATCTCCGGCTTGCGGATCTCGACGATGTTCAGGTGCGCCTCGGAACCCGTGATCTTGACCAGTTCCTGGCGCAGCTTCTCGATGTCCGCGCCCTTCTTGCCGATCACTACGCCCGGCCGGGCCGTGTGAATGGTGATCCGCGCCTTCTTCGCCGGCCGCTCGATGACCACGCGGGACACACCCGCCTGGGACAGCCGCTTGGTCAGGAAATCGCGGATGGTCAGGTCTTCGTGCAGCATGTCCGCATAGTTGCCGTCGGCGAACCACCGGGAATCCCAGGTGCGGTTGATGCCGACCCGCAGGCCGATCGGATTGACCTTGTGACCCATCAGTCGGTCTCCTCGCGCTCGCGCACGACCACGCGAAGGTTGCTGAACGGCTTCTCCAGCCGGCCGACCCGCCCGCGGGCCTTGGGCCGCCACCGCTTCATCACCAGCGTCCGGCCCACCGTGGCCTCGGCGACGATCAGGCGATCCACGTCCAGGTCGTGATTGTTCTCCGCGTTGGCGATCGCCGATTGCAGCACTTTGCGCACCTCACCGGCGACCCGGCGGCGGGCGAACTGCAACTCGGTGAGCGCACGGGCGCAGCTCATCCCACGGATGCTCGCGGCCACCAGGTTCAGCTTCTGCGGACTGGTGCGAATATGCCGTGCGAAAGCCATTGCTTCGTTGTCGGCCAATGGCCGTTCCGCCGCGCGTTTACCCATGGCTCAGCCCCTCCTCGCCTTCTTGTCGGCGGCGTGGCCGTAAAACGTGCGCGTGGGCGAGAACTCGCCGAACTTGTGGCCGATCATGTCCTCGGTCACCAGCACCGGGATGAACTTGCGACCGTTGTAGACGCCGAACGTAAGGCCGACGAACTGCGGCAGGATCGTCGACCGCCGTGACCACGTGCGGATCACCTCGTTGCGCCCGGACGCACGAACCTTGTCTGCCTTCTGCAGCAGATGGCCATCGACGAACGGACCTTTCCAAACGGAACGCGGCACGCGGTGCCTCCTTCCCCTATCGACTCTTCTTGGCGTGGCGGCGGCGCATGATCAGACGATCGGTCTTCTTGTTGCTGCGCGTCCGTTTGCCTTTCGTCGGCTTGCCCCAGGGCGTCACCGGGTGACGGCCACCCGAGGTGCGGCCTTCGCCGCCGCCGTGCGGGTGATCCACCGGGTTCATCGCCACGCCGCGCACCGACGGGCGATGTCCAAGCCACCGCCGGCGACCGGCTTTGCCCAACTTGACGTTCTTCTGATCCGGGTTGGACACCGCGCCGATGGTCGCCATGCACTCCGCCCGCACCATCCGCAGCTCCCCGGAACTTAGTTTGAGCTGCGCGTATCCTTGGTCCTTGCCAATCAGCTGCGCGTAGGTGCCCGCCGACCGCGCGATCTGACCGCCTTTGCCCGGCTTCATCTCAATGTTGTGGATGATTGTGCCCACCGGGATGTTGTTCATCGGCAACGCGTTGCCGGGCTTGATATCCACCGAGCGGCCGGCCATCACCGTGTCGCCCACGGCCACGCGCTGCGGCGCCAGGATGTACGTCTGCTCGCCATCGTCGTAGCGGATCAGGGCGATGAACGCGGTACGGTTGGGATCGTACTCGAGTCGTTCCACCACCGCCGACACGTCGAATTTCCGCCGCTTGAAATCGATCACCCGATAGCGCCGCTTGTGGCCGCCGCCCCGGCGCCGTGCGGTGATCCGCCCGGTGTTGTTGCGACCGCCCTGCTTGCGCAGTCCCTCGGTCAAGCCCTTGACCGGCTTGCCCTTCCATAACCCGGAGCGCTCCACGAGGACCAGGCCGCGGCGGCCTGGGGTGGTCGGTTTATGCCATTTCAACGCCATCGGACGATGTCCCTCAGAGTCCCGTGGTGACGTCGATAGACTGGCCTTCGGCCAGAGTCACGACCGCTTTCTTGGTGTCGATCCGGCGCCCCAGCCGGCCGCGGAAACGCTTCACCTTGCCCTTCTGGCGAAGCGTGTTCACTGCCGTCACCTTGACCTTGAACAGCTCCTCCACGGCGGCGCGGATCTCGAACTTGGTCGCGTTCATGGCCACGTAGAAACTGACCTGGTTGTGCTCCGTGATCCGCGTCGCTTTTTCGGTGATCACCGGCGCCCGGATCACCTCGTAAAGGCGTTCCTTGCTGGGCGTCGGCGTCGGCGCGTAGCGGTTCTTCATCGCAGGCGCTCCACCAGCTTGTCGACCGCTTCGCGGGTCAGGACCAGCGTCTTGCGGCGCAGAATGTCGTACACATTGGCGCCACGCGAAGGCATCACGTCGACCCCCACCAGGTTCTTGGCGGCGCGGGCGAAGTTGGTATCCACCGCTTCCCCGTCGATAACCAGCGCCGAGGTCCAGCCAAGCGCCTCGGCCTGGCGCGCCAGCACCGCCGTCTTGGCCTCGGCGATGGTTGCGGCATCGACCACCACCAGCTCGCCGGCCTGCTGCTTCGCCGACAAGGCCGAGCGGAGCCCCAGCCGGCGCACCTTCTTCGGCAGGTCGTGGGCGTGATCACGCGGCGTCGGACCGAACGCCACGCCGCCGCCGCGCAGACCGGGCGCCTTCATCGAACCACGGCGGGCACGGCCCGTGCCCTTCTGACGGAACGCCTTCTTGGTGGTACCCCGGATCTCCGACCGCCCCTTCACCTTGTGGGTGCCGGCGCGCCGCTTGGCCAGCTGCCAGTTGACCACCCGTGCCAGGATGTCGCGGCGGACGTCCGCCCCGAACACGGCGTCGTCGAGCTCGACGGTGCCTACCGTGTCGTTGTTCAGATTGATCACGTCACACTGCATGGCCGGTCAGCTCTTGTCCGTCTTGTCCGGTTCGTCCGCGGCGTCCGGCTCGGTGGCTTCGGGCTCGGCCACCTCGGGCTCCGCGGCTTCCGGCGCTGCGGCGGCCTCCGTTGACGGTGCCTCGGTTTCGGCAGGCGCCGCGGGCTCCGCCTCTGCGGGCGCAGGCTCCGCTGACGGCGTCTCGGCTTCGGGTTCCGTACGCAGCGCCGCCGGGAACGGCAGCCCCTCCGGCGCCGCCCGCTTCACCGCGTCGCGCACCAGCACGTAGCTGCCCTTCGATCCGGGCACCGCCCCTTTGATGAGGATGACGCCGCGGTCGCCGTCGGTCATCACCACCTCGAGGTTCTGCGTGGTGATGCGCTTGTTGCCCATCTGCCCGGCCATCTTCTTGCCCTTGAATACCCGTCCGGGGTCCTGGCACTGGCCGGTAGAGCCGAGGCTGCGGTGATTGATGGATACGCCGTGCGACGCGCGCAGACCGGAGAAGCCGTGGCGTTTCATGGCGCCGGCGAACCCCTTGCCGATAGACGTTCCGGAAACGTCAACGAACTGCCCGGCGACGAAATGCTCCGCCGACAGCTCCGCTCCCACGTCCACCAGCGCATCGTCGCTGACCCGGAATTCCGCCAGGGTCCGTTTCGGCTCCACTTTGGCGGCGGCGAAGTGGCCGCGCACCGGCTTGGTGACGTTCTTCACCTTGGCAGCCCCGGCACCGAGTTGCAGTGCGACGTAGCCGTCCTTGTCCGTGGTGCGCTGCGCCACCACCTGGCAGCCCTCCACGGCCAACACGGTCACCGGCACATGGGTCCCGTCGTCATGGAACACGCGGGACATACCCAGCTTCTTGGCGATCAGACCGGTTCGCATCATCGCATCCTACAGCTTGATCTCCACGTCGACGCCCGCCGCCAGATCGAGTTTCATCAACGCATCGACGGTCTGCGGCGTCGGATCGACGATGTCCAGGACCCGCTTGTGAGTGCGGATCTCGAACTGCTCCCGCGACTTCTTGTCGATGTGCGGCGACCGCAAAACGGTGTACCGCTCGATCTTCGTCGGCAGCGGAATGGGGCCGCGCACCTGCGCCCCGGTCCGTCGAGCCGTGTTGACGATTTCCCGCGCCGACTGGTCCAGCACGCGATGGTCGAAGGCCCTAAGGCCGATGCGGATGTTCTGGCTGTCCATGGTGTCGCGGCTTTACTCGTTATCGTCGATCGGGTTCGGGTTACGTGCTGTCTTTACCGGTTGGGTCTCTACTCGATGATCTTGGCGACGACGCCGGCGCCGACGGTGCGGCCGCCCTCGCGGATCGCGAAGCGCAGGCCTTCGTCCATGGCGATCGGCTGGATCAACTGCACCAGCATCGACACGTTGTCACCAGGCATCACCATCTCCGTACCGTCCGGAAGGTCCACCGTCCCCGTCACGTCCGTGGTCCGGAAATAGAACTGCGGGCGGTAGTTGGTGAAGAACGGCGTATGACGGCCGCCTTCCTCCTTGGTCAGGATGTATGCCTCGCACGAAAACTTCGTGTGCGGCGTGATCGTTCCAGGCTTCGCCAGAACCTGACCCCGCTCCACGTCCTCGCGCTTCGTGCCTCGCAACAACACGCCGATGTTGTCACCCGCCTCGCCCTGGTCCAGCAGCTTGCGGAACATCTCAACGCCCGTGCACACCGTCTTCGTCGTCGCCTTCAGACCGACGATCTCAACCTCTTCGCCAACCTTCACAACGCCTCGCTCAACGCGGCCCGTCACAACCGTCCCACGGCCCGAAATCGAGAACACGTCCTCGATCGGCATCAGGAACGGCTGGTCCTTCGGACGCTCCGGCTGCGGCACGTACGAATCCACCGATGACATCAACTCCAGGATCGACGCCCGGCCCATCGTCTCGTCGCCGTCCTCCAGCGCGTAAAGCGCCGAGCCCTTCACGATCGGAATGTCGTCACCCGGGAAATCATAGCTCGACAAGAGCTCGCGGAGCTCAAGCTCAACCAGGTCCAACAGCTCCGGATCGTCAACCTGATCAACCTTGTTCAGGTAAACCACGATCGCCGGAACACCAACCTGACGCGCCAGCAGAATGTGCTCCCGCGTCTGCGGCATCGGACCATCCGCCGCCGACACAACAAGGATCGCTCCGTCCATCTGCGCCGCGCCGGTGATCATGTTCTTCACGTAGTCCGCGTGACCAGGGCAGTCCACGTGCGCGTAGTGACGGTTCTCCGTCTGATACTCAACGTGCGCCGTCGAGATCGTGATCCCTCGCGCCTTCTCCTCCGGCGCCTTGTCAATCTGATCAAACGGCGTGAAGTCCGCTCCCCCGGCTTCCGCCAATACCTTCGTAATCGCCGCCGTCAGCGTCGTCTTCCCATGGTCAACGTGACCAATCGTCCCAACATTGCAGTGCGGCTTCGTTCGCTCGAATTTCGCCTTCGCCATCGTCGCCTACTCCACTGATCCCCGGCGCACGCCTAACCGGCCAACCGGTGGCGGATTTCCTCCGACACCTGCTGGGGCACTTCCGCATAGCTGTCAAAATGCATTGTGTACTGCGCGCGGCCCTGACTCATGGACCGCAGCGTATTCACGTAACCGAACATGTTCGCCAACGGCACCTGGGCAGTGATCACGCGGGCATTACCGCGCTGATCCATGCCGCTGACCTGACCGCGGCGGCTGTTCAGGTCGCCGATGATGTCGCCCATGTACTCATCAGGCGTCACCACCTCGACCCGCATCACCGGCTCCAGCAACTTCGGACTCGCCTTGGCGACGCCTTCGCGGAACGCCGCGCGAGAGGCAATCTCAAAGGCCAGGACGCTGGAGTCCACGTCGTGGGAGGCGCCATCGATCAACGTGGCAGAGAAGTCGATCATCGGGAAACCGGCCAACACGCCGGTTTCCCGCGCCGAATTCAGCCCCTTCTCGACGCCGGGTATGTATTCCTTCGGCACCGCGCCACCGACGATGGAACTGGCGAACTGGTAGCCCGATCCAGGTTCGCCGGGCTCGAACCTCAGCTTGACGCGGGCAAACTGGCCGGAGCCGCCGGTCTGCTTGCGGTGGGTGTAGTCGATCTCAGCCTCTCTTGAGAGCGTCTCGCGATACGCCACCTGAGGCGCGCCCACGTTGGCGTCAACCTTGAACTCGCGCTTCATGCGATCGACGATGATCTCAAGGTGCAGCTCGCCCATCCCCTTGATCACCGTCTGGCCACTCTCGGGATCGGAAGTGACACGGAACGAAGGGTCCTCGGCGGCGAGCCGTGACAGCGCCACACCCATCTTCTCCTGGTCGCCCTTGGTCTTGGGTTCCACCGCGACCTCGATCACCGGGTCCGGGAACTCCATGCGCTCAAGGATCACCCGATGGCTCGGGTCGCACAGCGTGTCGCCGGTGGTGGTCTCCTTGAGACCGGCGAGCGCAACAATGTCGCCGGCCCACGCCTCCTTGATCTCTTCGCGGCTGTTGGCGTGCATCAACACCATGCGGCCAACGCGTTGGCGCATATCCTTGATGGAATTGAAGATGGTATCGCCGTTGCGGACGACGCCGGAATAGATGCGGATGAAGGTCAGCGACCCCACGAAGGGATCGTTCATGATCTTAAACGCCAACGCGGCGAAGGGCTCATCGTCGGAATTGTGGCGCTCGATCTCCTGGTCGGTCCCGGCCTTGATGCCCTTGATGGCCGGCACGTCCGTCGGCGCCGGCATATAATCCACCACCGCATCAAGGAGCGGCTGCACCCCTTTGTTCTTGAACGCCGAACCGCACAGCACCGGAACGAATTTATTGCCCACGGTGCCGGCCCGGATGCAGCGCATCAACGTCGCCTCGTCAGGCTCCTGGCCCTCCAGGTACGCCTCCAGCGCCGCCTCGTCCTGCTCCACTGCCTGCTCGATGAGCTTTTCGCGGTATTCCGCCGCCTGGTCCGCCAGGTCCGCCGGAATGTCGCCAAGGGTGAATTCGGCGCCCAGGTTCTCGTCCTTCCAGACGACCCCCTTCATGCGCACCAGATCCACCACCCCGACGAAGTCAGCCTCGCCGCCGATGGGCAGCTGCGTCACCAGAGGAACGGCGCCCAGGCGATCCTCGATCATCTGTACGCACCTGTAGAAGTCGGAACCGACGCGATCCATCTTGTTGACGAAACAGATGCGCGGAACTTTGTACTTGTCGGCCTGCCGCCAGACGGTCTCCGACTGGGGCTCGACGCCGGCGACGCTGTCGAACACTGCCACGGCCCCGTCGAGGACCCGCAGGCTGCGCTCCACCTCGATGGTGAAGTCCACGTGGCCCGGCGTGTCGATGATGTTGACCCGGTGATCGCGCCAAGCACAGTTGGTTGCCGCCGAGGTGATGGTGATGCCGCGCTCCTGCTCCTGCTCCATCCAGTCCATCGTCGCCGTCCCTTCATGGACTTCGCCGATCTTGTAGGAGCGGCCCGTGTAATAGAGCACGCGCTCAGTGGTGGTCGTCTTACCGGCATCGATGTGCGCCATGATGCCGATGTTGCGATAGCGATCGAGGGGAACGGCCCGGGACATGATACGCTCGCGGTTTCCAGTGGATTACCAGCGGTAGTGCGAGAAAGCCTTATTGGCCTCCGCCATCCTGTGCGTATCCTCCCGCTTCTTGACCGCGGAGCCACGATTATTGGCAGCGTCAAGAAGTTCGCCCGACAAGCGTTCGGTCATTGTGTTTTCTGATCGCTTGCGGGCGTTGTCGATGATCCAACGAATGGCCAGCGCCTGGCGTCGCGCCGGGCGGACCTCCACCGGGACCTGGTAGGTGGCGCCACCCACGCGTCGGGAGCGCACCTCCACCGCCGGCTTCACATTGTCGATGGCCTCGTGGAACAACTTCACCGGATCTTGTCCGGTCTTTCGTTCGGCAATATCCAACGCGCCATAGAGGATGCTTTCCGCCACCGAGCGCTTGCCATCCAACATCAGACCGTTGGCGAACTTGGTCAGCACCAAGTCCCCGTACTTGGGGTCCGGCAGGACATCGCGTTTTTCGGCGGCGTGACGTCGGGACATGACCGGTTCCTACTTGGGTCGCTTGGCGCTGTACTTCGACCGCCGCTGCCGGCGATCGGAGACGCCCTGCGTATCCAGGGTGCCGCGGACGATGTGATAGCGGACGCCCGGAAGGTCCTTTACCCGGCCACCGCGGATCAGCACCACCGAGTGCTCCTGCAGGTTATGCCCCTCGCCGGGGATGTAGCTGGTTACCTCGAAGCCGTTGGTGAGCCGGACGCGGGCGACCTTGCGCAGCGCCGAGTTGGGCTTCTTCGGCGTGGTCGTGTAGACGCGCGTGCATACGCCGCGCTTCTGCGGGCACGCTTCCAAAGCCGGCACCTTGTTGCGGGTGACCGGCGCCCGCCGCGGCTTGCGAATCAGTTGGTTGATCGTCGGCATTGCGTCCGTGTCCCCAGGGGCTTGCTTTCGACCCCAAACCTACCCTCGACTTCGACTACGGGTGAATCGCCGGATGCGCGACCCAACAACCGAGCCAACCCGTGGCGCCACCTTCGAAACGCACCGGCCCCGACCGGATCGGGTCCGAACGGGCTTTTTGACGACGCATATGCGCCGATCTGCCCGCCGTCGGCGCCGCACGAAGCGGCGTTCTTGTGTTCCAAATCTCAAGGGGGACTGCGTCTGGACCGGACGGCCCACCACCAGTCCCCCCTCGGAGAGGCCGGCATACTAGGGGTGCCGCCCCAAACCGTCAACCCGCAAAGCCCCCGACACGGCCGGAATCCGGGCCGTGTCGGGTTCTCTGTTCGATCCCTTGCTCGATCCCCTATTGGGCCGCGACGCCGCCCATGGACTTCTCCGGCGGCGGCAGATCGGTGCCGCCCCCGTCTTCGCCCTCCTGCGCTTCCGATGTCGCCGCCGCAAGCTGCTGGTCACGGTCGGCGGCAACCTGACGCAGCTGGTTCATCACGCTGCCGGTGCCGGCCGGAATCAGCCGGCCGACGATGACGTTCTCCTTGAGGCCGTTGAGGCCATCCTTCTTGCCGGAAACCGCCGCCTCGGTAAGCACCCGGGTGGTCTCCTGGAACGACGCGGCGGAGATGAACGACTGCGTCTGCAGGCTGGCTTTGGTGATGCCCTGCAACACCGGCAGGCCCCCAGCAGGCCGTTCGCCGTTCTCCTCGGCCCTGGCGTTGATGGCGTCGAACTCCAGCCGATCGGCCAGCTCGCCAAGCAGGAACGTGGTGTCGCCGGGGTCGACCACTTCCACCTTCTGCAGCATCTGGCGGACGATCACTTCAATATGCTTGTCGTTGATCTTCACGCCCTGCAGCCGGTAGACCTCCTGGATCTCGTTGATCAGGTAGGAGGCCAGCGCCTCCACCCCGAGCACGCGCAGGATGTCGTGCGGCACCGGATTGCCGTCCATCAGCGGGTCGCCCACATCCACGTAGTCGCCTTCCTGGACGCTGATGTGCTTGCCCTTGGGGATCAGGTACTCCCGATTCTCCTCTTCGGCGTTCTCCGGAACCACCACCACCCGGCGCTTCGCCTTGTAATCCTTACCGAACTCCACGCGGCCGGCGATCTCGCTGATGATGGCGTGATCCTTCGGCTTGCGCGCTTCGAACAACTCGGCCACGCGCGGCAGGCCGCCGGTGATGTCGCGAGTCTTCGCCGATTCCAGCGGGCTGCGCGCCAAGACGTCGCCCACGTGAACCTTCTGTCCCGATTCCACCGACAGGATCGCGCCCACCGACAGGAAGTACCGGGCTTCCAGTCCGTTATCCAGGGTCAGCACCTCGCCGTTTTCGTCACGCAGCGTGATCCGCGGTTTGAGGTCGGCGCTCTTCGGCTGCTGCTTCCAGTCGATGACCACCTTGGAGGCGATGCCGGTGGCCTCGTCCACCTGCTCCATCATCGAGACGCCTTCGCTCAGGTCCACGTAGTGGGCGATGCCTTCGCGCTCGGTGACGATGGGCCGGGTGTAGGGGTCCCACTCGGCGATCTTGTCGCCTCGGGCCACGGTCGCCTTCTCGGGTACCAGCAACTTGGCGCCGTACGGCAGGCGATGGCGTGCCCGCTCCCGGCCGTGGGAGTCGATCAAACCGATCTCGGCGTTGCGGCTCATCACGATGTGGATGCCTTCGTGCGTCTGCACGGTGGCACAGTTGCGGAAGCTGACCGTGGCGTCGACGTTGGCCTCCACCTTCGACTGCTCGGCGCCGCGTTGCACCGCGCCGCCGATGTGGAAAGTGCGCATGGTCAGCTGCGTGCCCGGCTCACCGATGGACTGCGCCGCGATCACGCCGACGGCCTCGCCGATATTGACCCGCGTGCCGCGGGCCAAGTCGCGTCCGTAGCATGCCGCGCAGACACCGACCTGGGTCTCACACGTGAGCACCGAGCGAATCCGGACGCCTTCGAGGTCGGCGGCCTCGATGGCCATCGCCTGATCCTCCGAGATCATCTCGTTGGCCTCGACGATGGTCTCGCCAGTCGCCGGATCGATGACATCCTCGGCCACGCAGCGCCCGAGGACGCGCTCGCCCAGGTCTGAGACCACCTCGCCGCCTTCGATTACCGGCCGAACGGTGATGGACTGCTTGGTGCCGCAGTCCTCCTCGCGGATGATGCAGTCCTGGGCCACGTCCACCAGTCGTCGCGTCAGATAGCCGGAGTTGGCGGTCTTCAAGGCCGTGTCGGCCAAGCCCTTGCGGGCGCCGTGCGTCGAGTTGAAGTACTCCAGCACGGTCAGGCCTTCCTTGAAGTTGGAGATGATCGGCGTTTCGATGATCTCGCCCGACGGCTTGGCCATCAGGCCCCGCATGCCGGCCAGCTGCTTCATCTGCGCAGCCGATCCGCGGGCTCCGGAATGGGCCATCATATAGACGGAGTTCACCGGCTCGCCGGGAACCGGCGTGGAGATCTCCTTCATCATCTCGTCGGCCACCAGGTCGGTGCAGTGCGACCAGGCATCGACCACCTTGTTGTACTTCTCGCCCTGGGTGATCAGGCCGTCCTGGTACTGCTGCTCGTACTCCTTGACCCGCTGCTCCGTATCGTGGACCAGCGCCCACTTCTGGTTAGGCGCCAGCAGGTCGTCCTTGCCGAAGGAAATGCCGGCGCGGCAGGCGTAGCTGAAGCCCAGGCCCATCACCCGGTCGGCGAAGATCACAGTCTCCTTCTGACCGCAGTTGCGATACACGGCGTCGATCACTGCCGACACGTCCTTCTTGGTCAGCAGGCGGTTGATGAGGTCGAACGGCACGTTGGGATGGCGCGGCAGCGTCTCCGACAGCAGCATCCGCCCAGGGGTGGTTTCGACGCGCTGGACGATCGGCTGACCCTCCTCATCGACACCGTGATAGCGGGCCTTGATCCGCGCATGCATGGTCACGACGCCGGCGGTCAGCGCCTGCTGGATCTCGCCCACGTCGACGAAGGCCATACCCTCGCCGGGCTCGCCCTCGCGATCCATGGTCAGGTAGTAGAGGCCAAGCACGATATCCTGCGACGGCACGATGATCGGCTTGCCGTTGGCCGGGCTGAGGATGTTGTTGGTGGACATCATCAGCACCCGGGCTTCCAACTGAGCCTCGAGCGACAACGGCACGTGGACGGCCATCTGGTCGCCGTCGAAGTCGGCGTTGAAGGCCGCGCAGACCAGGGGATGGAGCTGGATGGCCTTGCCCTCGATGAGCACCGGCTCGAACGCCTGGATGCCCAGCCGGTGGAGCGTCGGCGCCCGGTTCAGCAACACCGGATGCTCGCGGATCACCTCTTCGAGGATGTCCCAGACCTCCGGTCGCTCCTTCTCCAGCATGCGCTTGGCGGCCTTGATGGTCGTCGCCATGCCGTACAACTCGAGCTTCGAGTAGATGAACGGCTTGAACAGCTCCAACGCCATCTTCTTCGGCAGGCCGCATTCGTGCAGCTTCAACTCCGGCCCGACCACGATCACCGAGCGACCGGAGTAGTCCACGCGCTTGCCGAGCAGGTTCTGGCGGAACCGGCCCTGCTTGCCCTTCAGCATGTCGGACAGCGACTTCAGCGGCCGCTTGTTGGCGCCGGTGATCGCCCGGCCGCGACGGCCGTTATCGAACAGGGCGTCCACCGCCTCCTGCAGCATCCGCTTCTCGTTGCGGATGATGATCTCGGGCGCCCGCAGCTCGATCAGCCGCTTCAGCCGGTTGTTTCGGTTGATCACCCGCCGGTACAGGTCATTGAGGTCCGACGTGGCAAACCGGCCGCCGTCCAGTGGCACCAGGGGCCGCAGTTCCGGCGGGATTACCGGGATCACCTCGATGATCATCCATTCCGGCCGCGCGCCGGACTCGAGAAACGCCTCGATCAGCTTCAGACGCTTGACGAGCTTCTTCCGCTTCACCTCGGAGGTGGTTTCCTTGAGATCGGCGCGGAGGTTTGCCCGCTCCTCATCAAGATCGATGGCCTTCAGCATGTCGCGCAGGGCCTCGGCGCCGATGCCGACGGAAAAGGCATCCACGCCGTATTCCTCCACCGCCCGCTGGTACTGCTCCTCGTTGAGCAGTTCATGCAGCTTGAGCGGCGTCAGCCCCGGTTCGACGACCACGTAGTTCTCGAAGTACAGGACCCGTTCTAAATCCTTGAGGGTCATGTCGACCAGCAGGCCGATGCGGCTCGGCAGTGACTTGAGGAACCAGATATGGGCCACCGGCGACGCCAGCTCGATGTGGCCCATGCGCTCGCGCCGGACCTTGGTGAGCGTGACCTCGACGCCGCACTTCTCGCAGATGATGCCCTTGTACTTCATCCGCTTGTACTTGCCGCACAAGCACTCGTAGTCCTTGATCGGGCCGAAGATGCGGGCACAGAACAGGCCGTCCCGTTCCGGCTTGAAGGTCCGATAGTTGATGGTCTCCGGCTTCTTGATCTCGCCGAAGGACCAGGAGCGGATGCGCTCCGGGCTAGCGATCGCGATCTGGATCTCGTCGAACCGCCGGGTCCCGCCAACCTGCCCGAAGATCTTCATCAACTCGTTCATACGGGGATCTCCCTGTCGTAACCGTGCGGGCGGGCCGGGAACCGCTCAGCGGCCCGGTCCGAACCCTGTTCCGTTCAGTCGAGCGCCACATTCAGGCCCAAGGATTGCAACTCCTTGACCAGAACGTTGAACGATTCGGGGATGCCGGCCTCGAACGTATCGTCACCACGGACGATGGATTCGTAAACCTTGGTGCGTCCCGCCACGTCGTCCGACTTCACGGTAAGCATTTCCTGCAACGTATAGGCGGCGCCGTAAGCCTCCAGGGCCCACACCTCCATCTCGCCGAAGCGCTGACCGCCGAACTGCGCCTTACCGCCCAGCGGCTGCTGTGTCACCAAGCTGTACGGACCGATGGACCGCGCGTGGATCTTGTCGTCCACCAGGTGATGGAGCTTCAGCATGTAGATGAAGCCCGCCGTCACCTTGCGGTGAAACGTCTCGCCGGTTCGGCCGTCGAACAGCGTCACCTGGCCCGAGGTGTCGAGGCTGGCGCGGTCCAGCAATTCGACGATGTCGCCCTCATGCGCACCATCGAACACCGGCGACGCCACTGGAACGCCGTTGCGCAGATTTCGCGCCAACTCGATGACGTCGTCGTCGCTCATCTCGGCGATGTCGGCGTCGTACGATCGATCGCCGTAGATCTCCTTCAGCGACGTGCGGATCTCGCCGACCATGCTTTCGCGCTGGGCTTCCAGCATGTCGCCCACCTGCGTACCCAGGGCGACACAGGCCCAGCCGAGGTGGGTTTCGAGGATCTGACCCACGTTCATCCGCGACGGCACGCCCAGCGGATTGAGCACGATATCGACGGTCCGACCGTCTTCCAGATAGGGCATGTCCTCCATCGGGACGATCTTCGAGATCACGCCCTTGTTGCCGTGGCGGCCGGCCATCTTGTCGCCCGGCTGCAGCTTGCGCTTCACGGCGACAAAGACCTTGACCATCTTCATCACCCCGGGCGACAGGTCGTCGCCGCGCTGAAGCTTCTCGACCTTGCTGTCGAACCGTTCCTGAAGCCGCGCGATGCTGGTCTCGAACTGGGTTTTCAGCGTTTCCACGTCAGTCATCACCGCATCGTCGGCGACGACGACCTGCGCCCACTGGCCGGGTGTGTACTCGCCCAGGAGTTCCTCGTTGATGACCGCGCCCTCCGGAATGCCCTTCGGCCCGCCGATGACGGTCTGGCCGATGAGTTGTTCCTTCAGGCGGCCATGGAAGTTGCGCTCCAGGATCACCCGCTCGTCATCGCGGTCCTTGGCCAGGCGTTCGATCTCGGCCCGTTCGATGGCCAGCGCGCGTTCGTCCTTGTCGACGCCCCGACGCGAGAACACCCGCACCTCCAGCACCGTTCCGGAGACGCCGGGCGGCAGCTTCAGCGACGTGTCGCGGACGTCCGACGCCTTTTCGCCGAAGATCGCGCGCAACAGCTTCTCTTCCGGCGTCATCGGCGATTCGCCCTTCGGCGTCACCTTGCCCACCAGGATGTCGCCCGGCTTGACCTCGGCGCCGATGGAAACGATGCCCGCCTCGTCCAGGTTCTTCAGCGCTTCCTCACCCACGTTCGGGATATCGCGGGTGATCTCCTCCTGGCCCAGTTTGGTGTCACGGGCCATCACCTCGAATTCCTCGATATGGATGGAGGTGAACACGTCGTCGCGGACGATGCGTTCGGAGATGAGGATCGAATCCTCGAAGTTGTAGCCGTTCCACGGCATGAACGCGCACAGCACGTTGCGGCCCAGCGCCAGTTCGCCCATTTCCGTCGACGGCCCGTCGGCAATGGTGTCGCCGGCGTTCACCGTGTCACCCACCTTCACCAGCGGCCGCTGGTGAATGTACGTGTTCTGGTTCGATCGCTGGAACTTCAGCAGATTGTAAATGTCGACGCCCGGCGCCGCATGGGAGGTTTCGTCGGTCGCCCGGATGACGACGCGGGTCGCGTCCACCTGGTCCACCTTGCCGGCACGGCGGGCGATGATGGTCGCGCCCGAATCCCGAGCCACCGCGGCCTCCATGCCGGTGCCCACCAGCGGCGCCTCGGCACGGATCAGCGGCACCGCCTGACGCTGCATGTTGGAGCCCATCAGCGCGCGGTTCGCGTCGTCGTTTTCCAGGAACGGGATCAACGCCGTCGCCACCGACACCAACTGCTTCGGCGACACATCCATCAGGTCGATGTCCACCGGCCGCACCATGGCGAAGTCGCTGCCCTTACGACAGCTCACAAGGTCGGCGGTGAACTGGCCGTCGGCATCAAGTTCGGAGTTGGCCTGGGCGATGGTGTAGCGCCCTTCCTCCATCGCCGACATGTAGACCACCTCGCCCGTGGCCCGGCCCTCGACCACACGCCGATACGGGGTTTCGATGAATCCGTACTTGTTCACGCGGGCGAAGGTCGCCAACGAGTTGATCAGCCCGATGTTGGGACCTTCGGGGGTCTCAATGGGGCAGATCCGACCATAGTGGGTGGGATGCACGTCGCGCACCTCGAACCCCGCTCGTTCGCGGGTGAGGCCACCGGGTCCGAGTGCCGACAGCCGCCGCTTATGGGTGACTTCCGACAGCGGGTTGGTCTGGTCCATGAACTGGCTGAGCTGCGAAGAGCCGAAGAACTCCCGCACCGCCGCCGCCGCCGGCTTGGCGTTGATCAGATCCTGCGGCATCACCGTATCGATGTCGACGGAGCTCATGCGCTCGCGGATCGCCCGCTCCATGCGCAGCAACCCGACGCGATACTGGTTTTCCATCAGCTCGCCCACCGACCGCACCCGGCGGTTGCCCAAGTGGTCGATGTCGTCGATCTCGCCGCGGCCGTCCTTCAGATCTACCAGCAGCTTGACCACCGCCAGAATATCGGCGCGCCGCAGCGTGCGGATCGAATCCTCGGTCTCGAAGCCGAGCCGGGCATTCATCTTCACCCGTCCGACGGCCGACAGGTCGTAGCGTTCGGAATCGAAGAACAGGCCGTTGAACAGGGCCCCCGCGGTATCAAGGGTCGGCGGTTCGCCCGGCCTCATGACTCGATAGATGTCGATCAACGCCTCCTCGCGCGCGGAGTTGCGATCCACGGCCAGGGTGTTGCGGATGTACGGACCGACGTTGATGTGGTCGATGGCCAGCGTGTTGACCTCGGTGACGCCCGCCTGGTTCAGCGCATCGATGGAGGTCTCGGTAATCTCGTCGCCCGCCTCCACGTAGATCTCGCCTGTCTCGACGTTGATGACGTCCTCGGCGACGTAGCGCCCAATCAGGTCGTCATCGGGCACGAGCTGTTGGTTCAGGCCCTCCTGCTCCAGCTTCCGCAGCAGCCGCGGCGTCAGCTTGGTGCCGGCTTCGGCCAACGTGCGGCCGGTATCGGCGTCCACCAGGTCGCGGACGATCTTGACTCCGCGCAGGCGGTCAGGCCGGAACTCGGTCCGCCACCCTTCGCCCATGCGGACGAACGTCACCTTCTCATAGAAGTAATCGAGGACGTCCTCGGGACCCATACCGACGGCCTCTTGGGCCTCCAGGTTGCGGCCCTCGGCCAAGGCTTCCTCGCGTCGCTGATGGGTCTCGTTGTTGTCGAGCGCCATCAATAGCGTGGTGACTGGCAGCTTGCGGCGCCGGTCAATCCGCACATAGACCAGATCCTTGGCGTCGAGCTCGAAGTCGAGCCACGATCCCCGATAGGGAATGACCCGCGCCGCGAACAGATACTTGCCCGAGGAATGAGTCTTGCCTTTGTCGTGATCGAAGAACACGCCGGGCGAGCGATGCATCTGCGACACGATCACGCGCTCGGTGCCGTTGATCACGAAGGTGCCGTTGTCGGTCATCAACGGCATGTCGCCCATGTAGACGTCCTGCTCCTTGATGTCGCGCACCGACCGGGCGTCGGTCTCTTCGTCCACGTCCCACACCACGAGCCTGAGCGTCAGCTTCAACGGCACGGCAAAGGTCATGCCCCGCTGCTGGCACTCCTCCACGTCGTACTTCGGCTCCTCGAGCTCGTACTTGACGAATTCCATCGTGCCCCGCTCGGAGAAGTCCTTGATCGGGAACACCGATTTGAACACTTCCTGAAGGCCGGTCTCGGCCCGATCCTCGGGCGCAACGTCGCGCTGCAGGAACTGGTCGTAGGACGTCTTCTGAACCTCGATGAGGTTGGGCATGGGCACGGCGGCGCCAATGCGCCCGAAATTCTTCCGAACGCGTTTGCGACCGGTGAAGGTATTAGCCATCGGCGGCCCTCATTTTCAGAGCGTGCGTTGATCGGTGACGACGACTAGGCGCTGACGGCACGGCGCTGTGCGCCAACCACCGCTGTCGTCCGGATTCGCCTGTCAACTCGCAAATAATCTCGCAATCGAACCCGCAAACGGACATCGCCCCAGCGGTTTTCGGCCGCCGCGCTGTCCGTTTCCGATTCGCATATCCGCTGTCCCGGTCTCGGCAAAACCCATCCGCGCGGATATGGCGTTGGTGGTGGGAGGAGCCATCGATCCGCCACGATCGATGGCTCACCATTTCGTATATAGAACGATCCTCGGCGATTGCCAAGGGCAACCCTGTAACCGACCGAACCGGGCGGTTACTTCAGCTCGACGGTGGCGCCGGCTTCCTCCAGCTTCTTCTTAAGCTCTTCGGCCTCTTCTTTCTTCACCGCCTCCTTAATCGCCTTGGGCGCCGACTCGACGAGGTCCTTGGCTTCCTTGAGGCCGAGGCCGGTGATTGCCCGCACCTCCTTGATGACGTTGATCTTCTTTTCACCGATGGTGGCCAGGACGACGTCGAACTCGTCCTTCTCCTCGGCCGCTTCGGCCTCCCCGCCGGCGCCGGGCGCCGCCGCCGCCACGGCCACGGGTGCCGCCGCGGACACGCCCCACTTCTCTTCCAGCATCTTGCTGAGCTCCGCCGCCTCGAGGACGGTCAGGCTGGAAAGCTCGTCGGCGATCTTCTGCAAATCGGCCATGATTCGATTACTCCTTGCGCTTGAACTGTCGTGTTTGGTTGGTCGGCCGCGATCAGGCGGCCTGATCCGGTTGCTCGGCGCGGGCCGCGAGAACGCGCGCCACCTGTCCCGCCGGTGCCTGCAGCACCGCCGCCACCTTGCCGGCGGGCGCCTGCAGCAACCCCACGAGACGGCCCCGCAATTCGTCCAGCGATGGCAACGACGCCAGGGATTTGACGCCGTCGGGGCTGAGAACGTCGGCGCCGAAGGCACCGCCGATCACCACCAGCTTCGGGTTGGTCTTGGCGAAGTCGATCACCACCTTGGGAGCCGCGACCGGATCGTTCGAGTACGCGATTGCCGTGGGGCCGACGAACATGTCCGCCAGCCCGCCGAACGCCGTGCCCTCGAGGGCCAACTTGGTCAGCCGGTTCCTGGTTACCTTGAAACCGGCGCCGGCCTCCCGGATGCGGGCACGCAGGTCGCCCATTTCGCCGACCGTGAGACCGATGTAGTGGGTGACCACCACCACCGAGGTCTCGCTGAACGTCCGGTTGAGGGTCGCGACCAGCTCCGTCTTTTCTGCTCGGTCCACCGCACCACTCCGTTATCAACCCGGCTCCCCCAAGGGGATGGTTGAGCCGGGCCCGGTTGGGTCCATGGCCACTCGCCGCCCGCGGGGACGGTCGAAGCGGCCGGTTACCCTGTCCAACGCAACAGTCCAAGCCGTGGGCCCCGGATCACAGAACGTGACGGGGCCACGGTTCTTCCACTGTCTATGCAGGCGGTCGATCCCTTTAAGCCGCGACCGATCGTCTCGGCCGGCGGCGCCTGCAGTCTTGGACAGGTCGGCGACGCGCCCAGGTTCCGGTTTCAGCCATTCCTGGTGCGCCACCGGCGCGGCGCCCGCCGTGCAGCAGGCGCCGACACCTCTTCGTTGGCCTCGCCCTCCGTCAGCCGGACAGCGAAGCCACGTTCAGTTTCAGGCCCGGCCCCATGGTCGAACTGAGGCTGGCCCGCTTTAAATAGGTTCCCTTGGCACCGGCCGGTTTGGCCTTGACCAAGGCGTCGACGAAGGCTCGGATGTTCTCCACCAACGCCTCGTCGGCAAAGCTGATCTTGCCGACGCCGCCGTGGACGATACCGGCCTTTTCCACCCGGAACTCGATCTGGCCGGCCTTCGCCGCCTGGACCGCGCCAGCTACGTCAGGGGTCACGGTACCCAGCTTCGGGTTCGGCATCAGGCCGCGAGGCCCGAGAATTTTGCCCAGCCGGCCGACGATGGCCATCATGTCTGGCGTCGCGATGCAGCGGTCGAAATCGATCTCGCCCTTCTGCACCTTCTCCATCAGGTCTTCGGCCCCAACCACCTCGGCGCCGGCGGCCTTGGCTTCTTCCGCCTTGTCGGCTTTGGCAAACACCGCCACGCGCAGCGATTTACCGGTCCCACGGGGCAACGAGACCACGCCGCGGACCATCTGATCGGCGTGACGAGGGTCGACGCCCAGGTTGACAGCCAGCTCGACGGTTTCGTCGAATTTCGCCGGCGCACACGCCTTGATCTGGCTGATGGCCTCGCCGAGGTCGTACTCTTTCAGCCGATCAACGGATTCGTAGGCGCCGCGCAGCCGTTTTCCTTTTCTCGCCATGGTCCTACTCCACCACCTCAATGCCCATGGATCGCGCCGAGCCGGCGATCATCTGGCTAGCGCCGTCGATATCCTTGGTATTGAGGTCTTCCAGCTTCTGCTGGGCGATTTCGCGCACCTGCGCCATCGTCACTTTGCCCACCCGATCGCGATTGGGCACGGCCGATCCCTTGTCGATACCGGCGGCCTTCTTCAGCAGGAAGCTGGCCGGCGGGGTCTTGGTGACGAAAGTGAAGCTGCGGTCGGCGAAGGCGGTGATCACCACCGGAACCGGCATCCCCTGCTCCAGATTCTGGGTCCGGGCATTGAATGCCTTGCAGAACTCCATGATGTTCAAGCCGGCTTGGCCGAGCGCCGGGCCGATAGGCGGCGACGGGTTGGCCTGGCCGGCCGGCACGTGCAGCTTGATATAGCCGGTAATCTTCTTTGCCATGTCATCACCTCACGGGCCCATGCGGGGCCCATCGAGTCCGCGGTCCGGCCCTTGGCTGGCCTCCCGCGAGGACCGGTCGCGTCTGCGGACGAGACCGGCGGTTAAAAGGTCGTGTCTTTGAGTTGGTTCAGATCCGTCAAAGCTTCTCCACCTGGGAGTATTCCAGTTCCACGGGGGTCGACCGGCCGAAGATGGACACCGCCACCTTGAGCCGCGCCCGCTCCTCGTCCACTTCCTCGACCATGCCGTTGAACGAGGTGAACGGACCGTCGCTGACCCGCACCTGCTCTCCCACCTCGAACACCACCGACGGCTTCGGCCGTTCGATGCCTTCCTGGACCTGGTGCATGATCCGCTGGGCCTCGGCCTCGGAGATCGGCGTCGGCCGGCCGCGACCGCCGAGAAACCCTGTCACCTTCGGCGTGTTCTTCACCAGATGCCAAGTCTCGTCGGTCATATCCATCTTCACCAGCACATAGCCGGGAAAGAACTTGCGCTCGGCGCTGACCTTCGAGCCGCGGCGCATCTCCACCACTTCTTCCACCGGCACCAGGACCTGCTCGATCTGCTCGGCCATCCCGGCCTGCCGTGCCTGCTCCTCGATGGATTGGGCGACCTTGCGTTCGAACCCCGAATACACGTGGATCACGTACCAGCTGCCGCTCATCGGCTCACGCCCCCACCCCCAGCAGGAACTGCACGCCGATGGACAGCAGCCAATCCACCAAGAAGAAGAAGATTGCTGCCAGGAACACCATCAAGAACACCATGCCGGTGGAGATGGCGGTCTCCTTTCGAGTCGGCCAAGTGACCTTGGAGGCCTCCTGCCGAACTTCGCGCATGAATTGAGCCGGATTGGTGTTCGCCATTGTCTTCGTCGATCAGAACTGTTGTTGACGGTGCTCGTCGCTGTCTGTTCGTTTCGCCTGTCGCTGTCGGATATGGCCGCCTTGGTCGGACCGCCCGATCCCGGCGGCACTCCGATCAGCACGCCGGTCAGGGTACCGGAATGGCAGGGGCAGCAGGGTTCGAACCCGCGACCTGCGGTTTTGGAGACCGCCGCTCTACCAGCTGAGCTATGCCCCTAAACCCACGCCGTTTCCGTATCCTGACCCAACCCTCGCCGTGTCGATGGCCCTCTTGTCGGAGACCCGACGTTTCTACTCGATGATCTTGGCGACGACGCCGGCGCCGACGGTGCGGCCGCCCTCGCGGATCGCGAAGCGCAGGCCTTCGTCCATGGCGATCGGCTGGATCAACTGCACCAGCATCGACACGTTGTCACCAGGCATCACCATCTCCGTACCGTCCGGAAGGTCCACCGTCCCCGTCACGTCCGTGGTCCGGAAATAGAACTGCGGGCGGTAGTTGGTGAAGAACGGCGTATGACGGCCGCCTTCCTCCTTGGTCAGGATGTATGCCTCGCACGAAAACTTCGTGTGCGGCGTGATCGTTCCAGGCTTCGCCAGAACCTGACCCCGCTCCACGTCCTCGCGCTTCGTGCCTCGCAACAACACGCCGATGTTGTCACCCGCCTCGCCCTGGTCCAGCAGCTTGCGGAACATCTCAACGCCCGTGCACACCGTCTTCGTCGTCGCCTTCAGACCGACGATCTCAACCTCTTCGCCAACCTTCACAACGCCTCGCTCAACGCGGCCCGTCACAACCGTCCCACGGCCCGAAATCGAGAACACGTCCTCGATCGGCATCAGGAACGGCTGGTCCTTCGGACGCTCCGGCTGCGGCACGTACGAATCCACCGATGACATCAACTCCAGGATCGACGCCCGGCCCATCGTCTCGTCGCCGTCCTCCAGCGCGTAAAGCGCCGAGCCCTTCACGATCGGAATGTCGTCACCCGGGAAATCATAGCTCGACAAGAGCTCGCGGAGCTCAAGCTCAACCAGGTCCAACAGCTCCGGATCGTCAACCTGATCAACCTTGTTCAGGTAAACCACGATCGCCGGAACACCAACCTGACGCGCCAGCAGAATGTGCTCCCGCGTCTGCGGCATCGGACCATCCGCCGCCGACACAACAAGGATCGCTCCGTCCATCTGCGCCGCGCCGGTGATCATGTTCTTCACGTAGTCCGCGTGACCAGGGCAGTCCACGTGCGCGTAGTGACGGTTCTCCGTCTGATACTCAACGTGCGCCGTCGAGATCGTGATCCCTCGCGCCTTCTCCTCCGGCGCCTTGTCAATCTGATCAAACGGCGTGAAGTCCGCTCCCCCGGCTTCCGCCAATACCTTCGTAATCGCCGCCGTCAGCGTCGTCTTCCCATGGTCAACGTGACCAATCGTCCCAACATTGCAGTGCGGCTTCGTTCGCTCGAATTTCGCCTTCGCCATCGTTTCGTCTTCCGCTTCAGACTGCCACTACACTTAAAAGACTGCCGGAAAAACCGCCGGTTTCATCAGACTGTCGTCGCGACGGAGCCTTTCGTCAACGTCGCCGTCAAATTCTCCGCCCCTGGTTCGCTCCCTTAATGACGGTGTCGGGGCGCCCGGACATCGCCGCTTCAAAGACCTTCCTCGGCCACCAGTTCCCCATCCGACAGCCGCGACTGACGTCGAAAGGTGGAGCGGGTGAAGGGAATCGAACCCTCGTCTTGAGCTTGGAAGGCTCCTGCTCTACCCCTGAGCTACACCCGCGTCGTCGTCATGGCCCGCGGCTGCATCCCAACGAAGATTCTCAAAGTTCGTCTCCGCGGGGGTGGTGGAGGGGGTTGGATTCGAACCAACGTAGGCGTACGCCAACGGGTTTACAGCCCGTCCCCTTTAGCCGCTCGGGCACCCCTCCGGAACGCCACTGGCGCCGGCGCACCGGCGGAAACAAGGCTCTGGACATAGGGTTTTTTGCCGGCCGTTGTCAACGGCCAAACAACACAAAGACATGCAATAAACAGGCATTTGCCGCCGTCGGTACTCGGCGCGGCACTTGATGGCGCCCGCTTTTCGTGGATCGTAAAGGGCGTCATGGGCTCACGCAAGACACCGCACCGACGACCCGGGCCGTCCAGGCGGGCAAACCAGGGACCGGGAGAGCCGTTCCAGGGGCCGGCCGGATCGCAGCGCCGCGACCGCGATGGTGCCTTGTGGTTGTACGGACGTCACGCGGCGACGGCGGCGGCGGCCAATCCGGACCGGGTGATCCGTCGGCTGGTGGCGCTGGCCTCCCTGGCACCAGAACTGGCGGAGGCGGTGGCCGCCTCCGGCGTTCCGCGCCCCGACATGCAGATCGCGGAGCGCGACGCACTGGACTCGCTGCTGCCGGCGGGCGCCGTCCACCAGGGCGTTGCCGTGCTGGCCGAACCCCTGCCGGCCGCCCACCTGGACGATGTTCTGGCCACGGCTGGCGATGAGGCGACGCTGGTGGTCCTCGATCAGGCCACCGACCCGCGCAACGTAGGTGCCGTGCTGCGGACGGCGGCGGGGTTCGGGGCGCTGGCCGTGGTGCTCCAGGACCGCCACGCGCCTGCCGCCACCGGGGTGTTGGCCAAGGCCGCCTCGGGCGGATTGGAGCGGGTGCCCCTGGTGCGTGTTGTCAATTTGGCCCGCGCCATGCGCCGCGCCCAGGAGTCCGGGTTCTGGTGCATCGGCCTCGACGCCTCGGCCCCGGATACGCTGGCCGAGGCCGATCCCGAAGGCCGGATCTGCCTGGTCCTGGGTGCGGAAGGTGCCGGTCTCCGGCGACTGACCCGCGAGACCTGTGATCGCCTGGCGCGGATCCCCATCGCCGGGGTTGAAAGCCTGAACGTATCCGCGGCAGCGGCCATCGCCCTCTACGAGGTGGCCCGCGGCCGCCGCTGACGCCTGCCCCTTCCCTTGCCGGCCGCCCCATCGATGGGTACTGTCGGTCGCCGCATGGGCCCCACGGCATGCGCCGGCGTAGCTCAATTGGTAGAGCAACCGCCTTGTAAGCGGTAGGTTGCGGGTTCAATTCCTGCCGCCGGCACCACATTCCCCCGGGTCCGGATCTCGCCCGACGAAAGGCACTCGACCGTGAGCAAGCTCGAACAGATGTCGAGGCGGCGCAAGGCGGCTCACGCCGAGCTGACGTCGCTCGACTCCAAGGTCTACAAGGCATTCCTGGATATGGAACGGGCGGCCTTTGCCGACGGGGACCTGACCAAGCAAGCGAAGGAGCTGATCGCCGTTGGCATCTCGGTGGTCATCAACTGCGAGTCCTGCATGCAATGGCACATCGAGCAGGCGGCCAAGGCCGGAGCGTCGAGGCGTCAGGTTCTGGAGGCCGTGGAGGTCGGCATCGAGATGGGAGGCGGACCCGCGACGGCCCACGCCAGGTTCGCCCTTGAGGTCATGGCCGACGTGTTCGGCACCGCGTAGAAAACGCCGCCCAGCGGGCTAACCCACAACTCGACCCAAGGTCGGAACATCGGCGAAGTCCGCCTCCGTGTCCGAGCCACCGCGGGGCGATCGACCGGCGGCGACGTCGTGGATGAGCTGCAACTGCTGCGGCAGGCAGATCCGCTGCAGATCGTAGCGCTCGATCACCGTGCGTCGGGCGGCCTCCCGAAGGCTTCGAAAGCGATCCGGGTGGCTGAGCGCTTCGTCCACACGCGCCGCCAACTGCTGAGCGTCGAAGAAGTCGAAAAGCAGGCCGTTCTCGCCGTCGGTCAGCATCTCCTCTACCGGCGGCGTGGCCGAACCGACGATAAGGCAGCCGATGCTCATCGCCTCCACCATCGACCACGACAGGATGAACGGATAGGTCAAATAGACGTGCACCGAGGAGATGCGCATCATGTCGACGAGGTCGCCGTAGGGGATCCGGCCGAGGAAGTGAACCCGTGACGTATCCAGGCGTCCCTTCACCTCATCCCAGAACATGTCGGCGTAGGACTGGCCGTCGGGAGCCGGCCGGCCGTAGCTGACACCGCGATCGCCGACGATCAGCACCTGGGCATTGGGCCGCTGCGCGAGGATATCCGGCAGCGCGCGCATGAACACGTCGTAGCCGCGATAGGGTTCCAGGTTGCGGTTGATGAAGGTGATCACCTCATCGTCGGCGCCGAGGGTCAGGCCGCTCTTGGTGGTGAAGGTGCGCGTCGGGTCCGGACACACCTGGTCGGTATCGACGCCGTCGAAGATGACGCTGATCCGGTCGTGCAGGAAATCCGGGAAACTGGACTTCTGCCAGTGCGTCGGTGCGATGCCCCAGTCGGCCTGCTCCATGCTCAGCAGGTAGATGGATTTGCGGACGCGCAGCTTCAGCAGGCCGTCGAGGGAGGTCTGGGCGTTGGGGTTGAAGTTGATATCGTAACCCTTTGTCCGGGTGTGCATCTCGCAGAAGTTCAGGATGCGGGTATCCGGCCAAACGTCGCGCAGGAACAGCCCTTCGCCCCACCCCGGATGGCAGCAGATGATGTCGGGGGTGAAGCCTTGATCCTTGAGGTGAAAACCGACGCGGGCAGCCTGCTGGCCGCGGCGCACGGCGGCTTCCAGCCGCCGAACGTAGGGGTGCGTCTTATCCCCGGCGCCCTGAGGCGGCTTGTAGCCCACCTCGCGGACCTTGGGATGTCGCAGCCGCCCCAGGTTCGGCCGCTCACCAATGGCGATCACCTCGTTGCCGGGGACTTCCGCGAGAGCCGGGGCAATGTGCTTGTATTGGCCCGGAAAGTTCTGGTGAATGAATAGGATCTTCATCAGCCGGCAATGATCGAAGAGGCCGTTCCCTGCAACCGACGCCTTTGGGCGTCCTGAGCGACGCTCGCAAGATTCATGCCCGGCCGCGACGCTCTCGTCTCGTCAAGGCCTTAGCCCGAGACTCCCATGCCGCTTCCGGCCGCAGTTGTCAACTGCTACCGACAGTCGACCGCATCCACTTAACAGTTTGTTGGGACCTTGCATGCCATTCTGAATTGCAGGCGCTTCGCCAGCGTGCATCACATCACGTTCCAGGCTGCGAAGGAGGGCGATACGCATGTCGCTGTTCGAGTGGAAGGACGACTACGCGGTCGGCGACTCCGGGGTCGACAGTCAGCACAGGCAGCTCCTGGAGCTTGCGCAGCTCCTGTACAACGCCGCCCGCGACGACAAGGCAGACAGCGTCGTTCGCCAAGCGATCGATGCCCTGATCGTCTACACCGAACGGCACTTCGCCGATGAGGAAGAATGCCTCGCCGGCCGCGGCTCGCCATTGTTGGATGATCAGCGGCACGAACATATCCAATTGACGACGGAACTGAGGGCCTTGTGCAGTGCCTACGCGGCCGTCGGCGGGAAGGGATTCGGCGCGACGCTGGAGCGGTGGGTCTCCACCCGGCTCGTGCCGCATATGCTGACCACTGATCGATGCGCCTTTGAAGCCAAGCCACCGAGCGCTACCGAATCCGCCGCCTGATCGGCCACGGACGATCAGCCACCCACGACCGACTGGAGCCTCGTATCGGTGCTGTTCAGCCCCGGCGCCTGGGGAAGGTCGGCCGCTAGGGCTTCCATCCTCACCAGCGGACCCGCATCCACCGGAACACCCGGCCCCATTGCCTCGCACGCGGCAACAAGGCGCCCATTTCGATCCAGGAGATCGTCGGCCAAATCGATGATCCGTCGATTGGGCTGTGCGTGCGGTGCCACCTCGCGCAGGCGGGCTGCCGCCTCGTTCTCCTGGCCGCCAGCGTCAAGGACCATGGCAATCAATGCTCCCGCCATCGACCGGCTGACACCGGCGAAACAGTGAATGATCACCGGTTCGCTCCGCAGTCGACCGTCGAGGAAGCGGATCAGCTGGGCTACATGGTGCCGTTGCGGCGGGATCTGGCCGTCCTGCGGCTCGACGATATCGTGCAAGCCGAGCCTCAGGTGGTTCGCGCGATCAAAGCCGGCGGGCGTGGCCGGCAGGTACTCGGGTCCGGTGATCGAGATCAGTCGACCAGGCCGGATCGCGGCCACGTGCTGCGGCATTTCAGCCAGATTGCAAACGAAGATCATGTGGTTCACCAAGGCAGCCGTTGATTCGGCGCAACCCTACACGAACCGGGTTAACCGATGATGACAATCACTCGCAATTTCTGCCTTGTCATCCGGTTCAGGCCGAACGCAGCCCAGCGACAAAGGTCGCGACCTCCTCGCGCAGGGCGTTGGCCTGGCCGTCCAGATCGTTGGCGGCGGCAAGCACATGGCCGGAAACCTGCCTTGCCTCGGCCACCGCGCGGGCGACACCGCCGATGGTAGAGGTTACACCCTGGGTTCCGGCGGCCGCCTGCTCAGCGTTGCGGGCGATCTCACGGGTCGCCGAGCCCTGCTGCTCCACCGCCGCGGCGATCGCCGAGGAAATCTGATCCACGCGGGTGATCACCTGCGAGATGGTTTCGATTGAACCTGCGGCTTCCTGCGTCGCCCCCTGGATTCCGCCGATGTGCTGGGCGATCTCCTCGGTGGCCTTGGCCGTCTGGTTGGCCAACGTCTTGACCTCCGCCGCCACCACGGCGAAGCCTTTGCCGGCGTCGCCGGCGCGGGCCGCCTCGATGGTGGCGTTGAGCGCCAACAGATTGGTCTGCTCGGCAATCGCGGTAATCAGCTGGACCACCTCGCCGATGCGCTCGGCCGCCTCCACCAGATCACGAACGCGTTCGCCGGCCCGGTTGGCCTCGTCGACGGCGCTGGCGGCAACCTGAGCAGCCTCCTCCACCTGCCGCCCGATTTCGGCCACGGAGCCGGAAAGCTGCTCGGCCGCCGATGCCACGGCCTGAACGCTCGCCGATGCCTCTTCCGCCGCGCCGGCGACGGTCGTGGACTGGCTGCCGGCCTCGTCTGCCTGGCCGCTCATGGCCTCCGCCGAACCGTGCATCTCCGTCGAGGACTGGGTCACGGCCTGCACCACAGAGCCGACACTGGCCTCGAAATCGTCGGCCATCCGGCTGAGCAACGTCGTTCGTTCCACCTCGGTCTGGCGTGCCGCCTCTTCCCGTTCGACGCGCAGCCGCTCCATTTCGATGGCGTTGTCCTTGAAGACCTGAACGGCCCGCGCCATGGCGCCGATTTCGCTCTTATGGTTCAACGCCGGAACGTCGATGCCGGTGTCGCCCGCCGCCAACGAATCCATGGCGCTGGTCATCGCGACGATGGGGCGCGAGATGGCCCGCGACGTGACCACCATGACCAGCACACCCAGGGCGACGGCACCCACCACCCCCAACAGAATGGTACTGGTTGTCCATTCCGCCTGTTCGCTTGCCGAGTCGTAGCCGCTGGCGGTGTCGACTCTCTGGAGTTCGTTGAGGTCTTCCAGGCGGCTGTACAGGGTGTCGAAGGCGCGATCCACGTTGTCCACCAGCATCAACGCCAGCGATAGATCGACGTCGGCCATCTGGACCACCTCCTCGACGGCCGTTCGGTAGGCAGCGATGGCCTCGGTGGACTGTTCGATCGGTTGGTGATCGGTCTCCGCAAGGTCGGCACGGGAGGCGAGCATTTCAATGGCGCCATCGAGGCTGTCGAGCCCTGCCCGAACCGCCGACATCATCGAGCCAATGACTTCAGCGTCGTCCGTATTAGCGGTCCAGTTGAGCAGTCGGAACAAGGCTGTCTGCGTTTCCGCCGCCTTGTCGGTAATGTCACGAGCCGCCAACGTCTTCTGGACGTTGGTGCCGTATATGGTCTGCAACGCTGAGAACTGCTTCTGGGCCCCGCTGTAGGAAAGCACCGCGACCATCCCAAGGAACACCAGGATGATCGCCGGGGCGACAAACACCTTGATCGAGATCCTGGTGTCGTTGAGGAAGGACTGCAGCATGGATGCTCTCCTGGCGGCTAAAAGCCACACACCTAGGTAACCCGACGGACCGTCGGGCACGCCGCGTCTAATGCACAGACCCATTCGAGTGGTTCAATCGAGTGGGTCAGATGTGCACTAAAAACAATGCCTTGCGTGCAGCTACGGTGCATTCTTTGAATGCACCGCTGCACTAGAGCGGGTTCAATTTATACCGGGTCATAACCTGTATTGACGAAGTAGTTGAGGCATTCGTCGGATTCGAAGGTTTCGATGGCGTCGGCGATGGCGTCCCAGAGATCGGGGATGGTTCGTGCCGC
>Ga0209363_1000007_pt1 | contig 109560 bp, 90 predicted proteins | sample WorMetexBAHAMAS3_FD_187385 | JGI IMG/M metagenome (GOLD analysis project Ga0209363, IMG submission 187385) | Marine gutless worms symbiont microbial communities from Max Planck institute for Marine Microbiology, Germany - Inanidrilus exumae... | ecosystem: Host-associated > Annelida > Digestive... | reverse complement strand
AGGGCCAATTGCTTTCGGTCTTGGCCGTATCGGAATGCCATATCGTTCTCCTTGATTTTACAACCTATATATCACCTATCGATACGGTTATTCAGTAGTAATTGGTACATAATTATGACACAGTCTGTAGATCCGGTATCATCTCCCTTTCCCGGATCATGTTTTTAATCGAACGGATAAAAATCTCCACTTCGGATTGCACACGACACCAGCGCGCACCTTCGGTCTGACCGTCTGGGGATTCACCGGCAGTCGACACACAATCCAGCAACTCCGAAACATGCTTTTCGGCATCCAGACTCCATGGGTCGAGAATTTCTCCTTCCACAAATACTTGAAGGCCGCACAGGAGTATTTCCCGTTTGCCGGCGACGGCATAATCAACCAGGAATTCTTCCGATCGGGCGATGTTCGCCGCCGGCAAATAGGTTTCGATGACCTTCAGGCGACGGATCTCTTCGAGGGCATCGTTCCTGGAGTCGAACCGGGTTCGGAATAATCTGAGCATTTTGAGAGGCCTGGCGCGGGGGTACCAGGTGACACCGTCTCTCTCCACGCCATGCTTTTCAACCTGCACATCCTGCGGTCGTAGCACTTCCATGATGTGGGACCGCAGTCCCTGCCGAGGGTACGTCCGGAAGACATATGGCGCCGGCTCACGAATGAAGTTGAGGCCCAGCACATCGGACGGCTTCAGCCGTTTTTTGGATCGGATGTCGATATCGTTCATTTTTCGGCTGGCATCATGATGGGGTGTCGAAGGAATTCTGGTCGCAACATTTTCGGCGTCGGGATCGCTATCGGAATCGGAATCGAAATAGGCCAAGCCTTCTCAACGTCGATAGCGATGCCGACCCCGATACCGATTCCGACGATCCAGGCGACTGAGGTTACGGGCTACACACAAAGGTATTTTTGCCGGATCTCTTCATTCTGATTCAGATCGGCTTGTGTCCCGTGGTAGCGGATGACGCCATTGTCGATGATGTATCCGCGATCGCTGATGCGAAGGGCCACGGCCAGATTCTGTTCTGCAAGGAGAACGGTCAGCCCGCTTTCCTTCAGGCGCAGGATCTGTTCTTCCAGTGTAGAAACGATCAACGGCGCCAGTCCCTCGGTGGGCTCGTCCAACAGCAGAAGCTCGGGATTGGTCATCAGGGCCCGTGCAATACTCAGCATTTGCTGTTCCCCCCCGCTTAAAAAACCGGCCCGGCGTTGGTCGATGGCCTTCAAGGCAGGGAAAAACGTATACACCCGGTCGATGTCCCACCCGTTGGTCCGATAATTTCGAAACGATAGCTCCAGATTTTCTCCCACCGTGAGATCGGCAAACACCCGCCGGTCATCCGGAACATATCCCATACCCATCCGGGCCAGAAGATGCGGTTTCAAACCCGCGCACGATGTTCCCTTGAACTCAATTACGCCTGTCTTCGGCGGTGTCAGACCCATGATGCTTCGCATGGTGGTGCTTTTCCCGGCCCCATTGCGGCCTAACAGACAGACGATTTCGCCGGTGCCCACCTCAAGCGAGACGTCGAACAGGATGTGACTGAGACCGTAATAGGTGTGGATGTTCTCTACCTTCAGCACGGTGCCGCACCTCCAAGATACGCTTCCTGAACCTGCCGGTTTCGGCGGACCTCTTCCGGGAGCCCCTGGATGATTGTTGCCCCGTGGTTCATGACGGCGATTCGATGAGCAATGGAGAAGACGAGCCCCATGTCGTGTTCACAGAAGAGGATAGTCAGACCCAGTTCCTGGGACAGCCGCCGCATCAGATCGAGGGTGGCCGCGGTTTCGTCGGGGGACATCCCGGCAGTGGGCTCATCAAGGATCAACAGCTCCGGCCGACTGCCGAGGGCAATGGCGATCTCCAAAACTTTCCGGTCACCATGGGAAAGCACCCCGCTGATCATCCCGCTCTTTTTGGAGAGCCCGACACTGGCCAGAACTTCCCCGGTTTCCTGTCGAGCCATTCGGCGGGCCCGGCGAAAGAGATTCAGACTTTTCCCCCGGCGGGCCAGCACAGCAATTTGAACATTTTCGAACACCGTCAGCCGATCGAAGACATTGACGACTTGGTATGACCGACCGATATCCTTGCGGCTGATCACATGGGCCGGCAAACCGGTGATATTCTCCCCCTGGAACGTTATCTCTCCTGCGTCCGGCGTCAGCTGTCCGGTGATCAGATTGAACAGGGTGGTTTTCCCGGCCCCGTTAGGACCGATAACGGCCACGACCTCTTCTTTTTCGATGTCCAGACCGGCGCCGGCGACCGCCTTGAATCCCTCGAAGCTCTTGTGTAATCCGGTGACGCGCAGCATTTAACTCTCCTTTCCGAGTTCTGCTGCCGGATCGCGGCGGCGGAACAACAACCCGAGAGCCCCTTCCGGAAGGAAGAATATCAGCAGCATCAGCACGATGCCGAGAACCATCGTCCAGTATTCGGTGTAGATCCCGACAAAAGTTCTCAGGGTGACGATGATCGCCGCGCCCAACATGGGACCCAGGAAGATAAACCAACCCCCGAGCAGGCATATGATGACGATTTCCAGGGACAGGGTCCAGAACAACAAATCCGGGAATACCGAGCCTTCCACCGTGACAAACAGAGCGCCGGCCACACCGGCAAAAAAACCGGCGATGCCTTCCCCGACGAGCTGATGGCGTTGAACATTCACTCCGAGCGCCCTGCATCGTTCGGGGTTATCCCGGATTCCCTGAAAGATCCGCCCAAAGGGTGAACAGACAATCCGATACATCAAAAACAGGGACACCAGGCTCACCGTCAACGTGAAGTAGTAGGCACCGGTGGATGAGCCGATGAGGTCCGGGACCGGTATACCGTGAATGCCGTCGTCACCGCCCGTGAAGGAATACCAGCGGAACACGATCGCCCAAACCAGAGACCCGAGAGAAATCTGGAGCATTCCGAAATACAGCTTGGACAGGCGCACGGTGATCAGCCCCATGATCAGTCCTAAGGCTCCGGCGCAAACCGGCGCTGTGACAAATCCGATCCACCACGGCCATCCGGTCTTCGTGACCACCAGGGCAAGCGCATAGGCCCCCGTGCCGTAAAATACGGCATGGTGGAACTGGTACATGCCCCCGAATCCAAGAACCAGATTGAGACTGGTGGCCAGAAGGCCCGTGACCAGCATCAAGGATACCAGGTAGATGTAAAATCGGGACACACCCAGAGGCAGCAGCAGAAGCACGACCAGTAGCGGAATGCTCAATAATACCAGGTGTCGGTGTTCCTTTTCCATCCCATCCTTACCACGTCGATTTCAACAATCCCTTTGGGCGGAACAGCAGAACGACTACCACCGCCGCGTAGGGAAACACGATGGCGAACTGCGGCCACATCAGGATGCCGATGGCATCCGTCAAACCGAAAATGAGGGCCCCCAGGAGCGCCCCCCAGATATTTCCCAGGCCGCCGATAATGACGATTAAAAATGCCTCGATGATGATGGTGTGGTCCATCCCCTGGGTGATATTCTGTGTCGGGGCCACCAGGGCACCTCCCAGACCGGCCAGATAACACCCGATCACAAACACCGCGGCAAACACCCAGCTGACATTGATGCCCACCGCCCCGACCATCTCGCGGTCTACGGCCGCGGCGCGGGCAATCTTCCCGATTTTGGTTCTGTAGGTAAGAAACCACAGGCCGACGGCCACCAGGGGGCCGACTAAAAGCAGAAAGAGATTGTACCGGGGAAATGGAAATCCCAGAATTGAGAAAGACCCCTGGAGAAACGGCGGGGCCGTCAGACTTCGGTAATCCGATCCCCAGATGAGCTTCACCAGGTCGCCGAAGACCAGCATGAAGGAAAACGTAAAGAGCAGGAGCATGAGATGCTCCCGCTCGTAGAGATGACAGAACAGTCCCCGCTCAACAATGAAGCTGATGAGCGCAACCCCCAGCGGCGCTATGGCCAGGGCGATAATGAAGCCCACCGTCCCTCCGCCGGCAAAGGTGGCCACCGAGTACATCAGGAACGCCCCGATCATGTACAGCGATCCGTGGGCGACATTGGGAATCCGAAGCACCCCGAGGACCAAACTCAATCCGGATGAGACGATAAACAGAATGGTCGTGCGGCTCAACCCCACGAGAATTTGCTGGAGCAGAGCCGCAGCCGTGATGTTGGAGGCACCGTCCATCGGTCCTTTTACCGGGCTCGCTTAATTTCCTCGACCGTGGGCATGGATTTCTCCCCGGGTATGACCATGATATCGCCGGCGAGGAGAAAATCGTAGCCGGCCACTTTCTGTGTTACCCCCATAAACATCGGGAGCATGGCCTGGTGGTCGAAGGCCCGCATGGTGACCTGGCCCAGCGGGCTGTCCACCGTCATCCCCTCCAGAGCGTCAATGAATTTCTCGGTTTTGACGGAACCGGCTTTTTTGTAGGCACCGGCGATATATTGGGCGGCCAGGGAGCCGTATACCGCTCCGACGGCCGGGTAACGGCCATAGGCTTTCTGAAACGCTTTTACAAATGCCTCGTTGGCTGCCGATTTGGGATAGTAGAAAAAGTAGTTCGAAGTTCCCAGAACACCCTCCGGGGCGTCGAGGCCGAGGGGCTTCAAGGTGGACAGCTCTGTGGCTGTATGCATGTAAAAGGGAACCCGGTTGTTGAACCCGGTTGCTTTTGCGGCTTTCAAAAATGGCACGCAGTCCCGTCCTCCGGTAGCTACGATGACAGCGTCGGGTTTGGCGGCCAGGATGGCGGTAATGTAGGGCGTGAAGTCCGGTTCCCCGACTTTCCACCAGGATTCCCCGAGCAGTTTGACGTCAGGCCGCATTTTCTGAAGGTTCTCCCACACCCCATCGGCAATGGCGTGTCCGTATTCGTAATCATCTCCGGCGATCCAGTATTTCTGGTACGGTTTTTTCGACAACCCGACCGCGGCTGCTTTCCCGGCCATGGCGGTGTTTTCCGTAATGGAGAAGACATACCGGTGCCCTTTGGCGCCGGTAATTTTAGCGCTCTTAGAAAATGTGACGATAAACGGAAGTTTTTCTTTTCGGCACAGATCGGAGATGGCCAGGGCCAGGGCGCTGTTTATGGTACCCATCAGAATGTCTACGTTCTCCCGCATGATGAGCTCTTTGGCGGCACTCAAACCGAGGTCCACTTTGAATTTGCTGTCCCGGGTCACAAAGGTGGTGTTCCGGCCGAGGACTCCCCCGGCAGCATTGATTTTGTCGATCTCCATCTTGAAGGCGTCCCGCACATCGTTGGTGTAGGTGCTTGGCGGTCCGCTGTAACAATCTACGATACCCACTTTAATCGATTTTTTTGCCAGAGCCGGTGTGGCCGTCAACACGGCAACACATCCTACAAGGCAGAGAATAAGGCATGCGACTCGTTTCATGGGTCCTCCTCTCCGTCTGAGCGATTTTGGCAACGGCACAACGCGATGTCCCGCAACGCCATTAAGATGATCATGTCGGTGAAGTATATGTATGGGTGGTCATGCTGATCGATATCTACTGGTTATCACCAATAGCCGATAAAACGCAAAACAGTTTATGCGAACACGCCCATGACACCGGAACCGTTATCCGTTTCCGGTGATGACAATCAGGTGCAGTTCCCGGGGGCCGTGAACCCCGGGAACCATGACCGCTTCAATGTCTCCGGTTTTACTGGGACCGGTAATCATGGTCAGGCAGTGGGGCAGCTCTTCCGGTGAACCGTCGGTCTCCCAGCGGAGAACGGCGTAAAGCTCGCCGAGGTCCTTTATCAATTGATCCAGGGTGATCACCGCCACGTGGACGGTCGGCAGTAAAGAGACGCTGCGATCGCATCCCGGAGCCGCTTTAATCACAAGTGTCGCGGTATCTGCGACGCAGTAATCCGCCGACGTGATCCCGACCGCACTTCGTGCTACCCCGTCCCGGATGACCCTCTGATATGCGCTGACCGATTCACCATCGTGGATTTCGTCCGGCGGATCGGTAACGGTGAGGTGGACGTTATCCGCTTCCAGGGCGGTTTTAAGGTTTAATTGATCCACCAGGGGGTGCCTCCAGGCCGCCGCGCGTTTGCGCGTGTCGAACTCGAGCTCCGCCCGATCCACCAGATCCACGATGACGGCACTTGCCTTTGCGGCGTCGGATACGGCCGTGACCCGGATCTGCAAGGGGCGGGCCACCTCCCGGAGTCGCTCCAGCAGACCCATGCGTTCTTCGGTCGAGCGTTTCGCGATGGCTTCCAGCCCGGCCCGGCTATGTGCCGCTGGGTGATCCGGAAAGAGGCCCCGGGGCGGCCGGCGCCGGAGGCCGGGCGAATGGCCGAGGGCCGTGCGGATTCGGGATATAAATGCCAGTTGGTTGTTCATTTTGAGAGTTGCCTATCCACTATCTAATTTGAGGTTTTCGATTAGGGCTGCTTTCGCTTGATAGGGCTAGAAGAATTTAAACAACTATAAGAATTCGACAATTTACCATTTTATCACCCCCACCGCACCTCCCCCATCAAGGGGGAGGACTTTGTATCCCTCCCCTCGTGGCCCGTGGTGAGCGGAGTCGAACCAGAGGGATTACAGGGAGGGGGGACGATGAGCGGTTTTCCTTGGTGTAGTATATACCTCCGTTTTTCAAAATGAACCTTTCCGAGCACTGGGCCACGAAGATCGTGCACCTTTTTCAACCGGATCGTTTCCAGCGTTGTCGGAAACTTTCTCTTGCCGGTTGTGGAAAATCCCGGCTGAGTGTCCAGCCGTCTAATCCCGGCGGTAACTTGCGAATACGTCCGTTGTTGCGAGGCATCAGTTTTGCCATCCAGAAGACGGCTCTCTGAGCCAAGCCATACCATCGAGGGTGGCTGACCAGGACCGCCCACAGGGCGTAAAACACCTTTTCCATGGACGCGGTCCGGCGAACCTGCCACATTCTGTCTCCGCCGGCGAGCATGGCCCGGAGTTCCAAAAGCATTCTGGGGAGATCGATATCCACCGGGCAGGCGTCTTTACAGGCGCCACACAGGGTTTCTCCCCGGTACAAATCCTGGGCCCGATTCGGTCCCACCATCAGGGAGGTGACGACCGCGCCTACCGGGCCGGAATAGGTAAAGCCATACGCGTGCCCCCCGATTTTGCCATAGACCGGACAGACGTTCAGGCAGGCGGCGCATCGGATGCAGTAGAGCATTTCCCGGAACCGGGGGTCGGCGAGCATCCGCGATCGCCCATTGTCCAGGATGACCAGATGGAATTCCTCCGGACCGTCGATCTCCCAGGGCTGACGGGGACCGCCGATATAGCTGACATAGCCGGCCATATGCTGGGCAGCCGCCCCCCGGGCGAGCAATCGAAGGAGCGCGTCGTGGTCTTCCAGGCGGGCCGCGATCCGCTCCATTCCCATGAACACCACATGCAGTCTGGGCAGAGTGGTGGACATGCGGATATTGCCCTCATTGGAAAGGGTCGTGATGTGCCCGGTTTCGGCGCAGGCCAGGTTGCATCCGGTGATTCCCATGTCGGCGGACAGGAACTTTTCTCTCAAGGCCTTGCGCGCGGCCCGGGTCAAGGTCGGCGGGTCGTCGGTGTAGCCGATGCCCAGCTTGTCGACAAACAGTCGACCGATGTCCTCGCGGGTTTTGTGAATGGCCGGGGCAATGATGTGGGAGGGATGCTCCCCAGCCAGCTGGATGATGAACTCTCCCAGATCGGTCTCGGCCACATCAAGGCCGGCGGCGATCAACGCGTCGTTGAGGCCGATTTCCTCGGTGACCATCGACTTGCCCTTGACCACACGGCCCACGTTCCGGGTTCGGGCCAGCTCGAGACAATAGTTGACGGCAGCAGACGCGTCTTCGGCAAAGTAGACCTGCCCGCCCCGGCTGCGGAAGTTGTCCGCCAGACGCTCGAGAAGGATGTCCAGGTTGTCGATGGCTTCGGCCCTCATCCGATGGGCTTCCAGTCGAAGCTCCGGGCCTTCGGGCAGTTTCCGGTATGCTTCCGCCGTGCCCCTTCCGAATCGGACCTGAAGGTTGTACAGGGCTTTCTGGAGCACCCGGTTTCCGATCCCTTTGATGGCGTTATTACGGTAGTTTTCGGTGGTTACATCCATAGGGTCATTACCTATTCGGAGGCCAGCATTTGAGCGATGTGCCGTGCCCGGATCGGCAAATTTCGGCGGCGGAGCACCCCATCGATATTCATCAAACATCCCATGTCGGCCGCCACCACGGTGTCGGCCTGTGCATCAATGATATGGCGGACCTTGTCTTCCAACATGGCCGTGGAGATGGCCGGGTATTTTACGGCGAAGCTGCCGCCGAAGCCGCAGCAGTAGTCGGCATCGACCATCTCCACCAGATCGATGCCTTCAATGTGTTGCAGCAGTCGTCGAGGCTGGCGGTGAATTCTCAGTCCCCTTAGCAGGTGACAGGAATCATGATACACCACCCGTCCATTTCCCACGGCCCCGATGGCTTCGACGCCCAATTGGTCCACCAGGTATTCGGTAAATTCAAAGGTTCGGGCACCCACATCACGAGAACGCCGCAAGTTAGCCGGATCATCGCCGAACAGATCCGGATAGTGGTTTCGCACCATGCTGACACAGGATCCGGACGGACAGACGATCGGCCCGGTACCCGAGAATACATCCAGAAAATGTCGGGCGCCGCGCCGCGCTTCCTTTCGATAGCCGGCATTGAATGCCGGTTGACCGCAGCAGGTCTGGTCCGCTGGATAACCAACCTCCACACCGAGTTTTCGAAACACCCGAACCACGGCCTCGCCGACGTCCGGATAAAACGTGTCCACAAGGCACGGAATGAAGAGGGTGATGGGCTGGTTTCGGATGACTGGCATCATTTGGTGTTATGTTCCGGCGTCACGGTCAAGGAAACCGTCGAAATTCCAATTCAATTGTTCTCGGGTTTATTATTTCACCGCAAAGACGCAGAGGAAATTATCCATTTTGCTTTTCACTGAGCGGGCGAAAAGCAAAAAAATATCCGGTAAAAGCAAAACGGTACTCATTGTCCTTATGAGGCATCCCTTTTCCAGAATCCCCCTCTCAGGGATTCTGGAAAATAGATATCTCCTCTGCGCGCTTGGCGTCTCTGCGGTGATCATTTGTTTCAGGGATTGCGCATCTCACGACCCTTCCAAGGAAACCTTACTATGACTCTAAATTATCGCAAAAGCCAGCGCAAGAGTCGGCTGGAGCGTTTCTGGTAGGGAGGATATCGAACAGGAACCTCCGGGATAAAATATCGCTTCATGACACTTTTGGTGTGGCTGAAGGTGTCGAAGCCGGCCTTTCCATGGTATTGACCGGTTCCGCTGTCGCCAACACCACCGAAGGGGAGATAAGGGTTTGCAATGTGTATCAGGGTATCGTTGATGCATCCCCCGCCAAAAGACAGGTGGGATATAATGTCATGCTCAAGTTCCCGGTCTTTGGTGAAGAGATAGAGCGATAGGGGTTTCGGACGCCGGGACAACTCCTTCTTTACAGGTTCTACCCTGTCAAATCCAATAATCGGCAACAGCGGCCCAAAGATCTCATCTGCCATGATGGGATCGTCCCATTTCACGTTATCCAGAACCGTTGGCGCGATGTAGCGCGACTCTCGATCCCGTTCTCCTCCCATGACAATGGTTCCGTTGCACGAATCGATCAGATCGGCAAGCCGGTCAAAATGATGGCGGCTGATGATCCGTCCGTAGTCGGGACTGAGGCGGGGGGACTCGCCGAAGAAGCTCCGGATATCGGATCGGATGTTTGTCAGCAACGGCTCCTTGATCTTTTTGTGGGCCAACAGAAAATCCGGCGCGATACACGTCTGCCCGGTATTTAAAAATTTGCCCGACACAATACGCCGGGATGCCAGGGTCAGGTCGGCATCTTCGGCCACGATGCATGGGCTTTTGCCACCCAGCTCCAGGGTGATGGGGGTTAAATGCCGTGCGGCGGCCGCCATGACCTTGCGACCGATGCGGGTACTGCCCGTAAAAAAAATCTTGTCGAAGCGGGATTCAAGGAGTGCGATGCTGACCTCCGGGCCTCCTTCCACAACCGTCACATATCTTGGCGGGAACGTATCCCGAACGATTCTGGCCAAGACCGCCGAGGACCGGGGGGACAGCTCGGATGGTTTGACGATACAACAATTCCCGGCGGCAATAGCGCCGATCAGCGGCGACAGGGCAAGTTGAATAGGATAATTCCACGGCGCGATGATCAAGACACGGCCGTATGGCTCCGGGATTCGGCGACTGGCTCCCGGAAAACCGAGGATAGGCGTTCGGACCCGGCGAGGCTTCATCCACTTTGACAGACGGGGCAGGGTGAACCGGATTTCGTCCAGTACAAAACCGACTTCGGACAGGTAGGCCTCATATTTGGATTTACCAAGGTCCTGTTTGAGGGCCTCGAACAGGACCGATTCGTTTTGACGAAGGGTGTTTTTCAGGCGTTGGAGCTGTTTCCGGCGAAACGCCAACGGTCTTGTCGCTCCGGATCTGTAAAATGCGTCCTGCTTAGCAATAATGCGTTCGATGTACACGATAGGTGCCCCCCGCAGGTGGGGTGATGGATCCTTCTAGCCCATGGAAATGTCACACGTATCGGTCGACCATTTCGGCGATGAGTTGTTCGACACCGTCCAGACCCTCCCGCGCTTTTACGTCGGCGATGAGCGCTTCGATTTTTTTCACGGTTTCGGGATCCCGGGTGAGATCGGATAGGGAACGGAAGGCGCCGCCGCGACGGCCGATCCGGTAAGTCAGACGGTCTCTGTCCGGCAGGTCCAAGTATCCCTGGATGATGTCCAGCATGCGTTGTTTGTCTTCCGGAAGGGTACCGGAAACATCTTCCAACAGGTTCATGAAATGATCGCTGGTAATGGTACTGGTGATGTTCTCAAGTCTTGAGATAAAATGGCCGATTTCCTTCACCAGCATGTCGTCGGTTTGCATTTTGAAGGATCCGTCTTGCAGTTTTTCATATAATGGGACCCGTTTGGGCACCCGCAAACTTCTAAGACGGATGAAATGGGGATTGATCTCATTGAGCACCCGTGCGGTCTCCTCGGCGTGTACCCGCCACAGCTCCTGCCCGCCAAGCCCCGGCATCACATATTCAGAAAGTTCCATACCGGCTGCCAGGGCATTGCGCCCGGCTTCGATATGCTGGGCGGCCGAGACCCCCTTTTTCATCAGCTTAAGAACTTCGTCGCTGCCGCTTTCGAGTCCGATATGGAGTCTGTCCAGACCGGCCTCCCGTATGCGCCGGAGATCATTGATGGATTTTCGGATGACGGTCCTGGAGCGGGTATAGGTCGTGACTCTCCGAACTTGTGGGAAGGCTTCCCGAAGAAATCGAACGACGTCTATCAGGTCGTCGGTTTTCATGATCAGGTTGTCGGCATCCTGTAGAAAACAGGCACCGGTCTCGTAGTATCGCCACAGGGCAACGCTGCGGTAGGCCGTTCCGGTATCCGGGGTGTTGAGAATGCGGCTGATCACTTCATCGGTGACGCTTCCGTTGTATCCGAGTTCTTCCGAGACGGCGGTGATATCGTCGGAAATGGCTTTGGCGGCGCGGATGTCGTCCTTGATGTCTTCCACCGATCGCAGCGAAAATTTTCGGCGTTTATATACGGGACAAAACAGGCATTTGTTCCATGGGCAGTTGCGTGTCAAACGCAGCAGGAGGCTCCGGGCTTCATTTGGTGGTCGGATCGGGCCTTGCTCAAAGCCGAGGGGTGTGGATGGTTCGTTGGTCATGTCATTTCGGCGGCAACTGGCGGGATGTACTCTGCCATGGGTTGGCATTCGAGACGGATCGTGTTGAACAGTGGATTGCTGGCTTCATGTACGCGGTTTAAAGCGATTCGGCAGGTGTCCCTGTCCGGTTCGATGCCGATGCCGCTGCGATGGCGGTTCATGGCCGCCACCAGCGTGGTTCCGGCCCCGCAGAACGGATCAAGGACCGTATCACCCCAGAACGAAAACATACGGATCAGCCGTTCGGCTATCCGAGCCGGAAACGGGGTCTGCAACTCGGTCCGTGTATCCGCGGTAACGGTCCAGCACTGCTGGAACCATCGATAGTACTCCGTCTTTTCGATTCGGCTGCGTTCCCGTTGCTCGGATGTCGGTTTTCGGTATCCTCCCGGTTTCCGTTGCATGAGAATGTAATCCACATTTTTGCGTATGGCGGCGTTTGGTTCGTACGGGCTGCCCAGAAACGTGGACGGATTCCCCGGACGCTGCTCCGTTTCTGTGCCTTTTTGCCAGATGATGGGGTTGAGATTGTCGAAACCGATATTGCGGCATCGGATGCTGATGTCCGCGGCATAGGGGATCACCCGGTGGCGGCCGTGATCCTTGCGAGACAGCCAGATATCGCCCACCACGCAGACCATGCGACCTCCGGGAACCAGCACGCGGAAGACCTGTTCCCAGACCTTGTCGAGCTGCTCGAGAAAGTCTTCGTAGGTTTCGGCATGCCAGCGAAGGTCTTTATGAAGGTGATCCCACTCCAGGGGCCAGCAAGGGGGTGCCGTCAATACCATATGCACGGAATTGTCTGGAATGGACCAGGTTTTTCGGGGATCGCCCTGGAGCAGCAGATGAAACACTGAGTGGGATTTTTGTGGAGACTCCGTCGTCATTATCACAGGCGTTTCAGATACGAATGGCCCGTGTCCCGGTGTCATAATGATCCAGTCGTTCGCCAACTGGAGCGATACGGGGATCCCGCTTAGCGGCGCGTCGGGTTAAGAGATGTTAAACTACCGGTTAGCGGCGGGCCTGTTTTTCGCTCTTGGAGCGACATCGTCGCGTTTCATAAAATCGAACCACGATTTTATTAGCATAAAGGATAGGTTGAAACAATAACAGGCTTGGCAGAATTGTCCTCCGACCAATCCAGGATCCCGATATTGCCCTTGCCATGTCACTGCGGTGACGCTATGACAACCCGGATGAACCTGAACCATTGCCCAAACTGCGGCAACCCCTTTGATTCGACCGTCCAGGAGGATGCATCACGGATCGTGTGCACCCGCTGCGGGCGGCCGACGTATCGAAACCCGACGGTCGGCGTGGCGGTGATTGCCATGAACGACAATCGGCTCATGTTGGTCCGGCGCCTTGGATCCTATGCCGGAATGTGGTGCATCCCTTGCGGCCATGTCGAGTGGGGAGAAGACGTTCATCAGGCTGCCCGCCGGGAATTCGAAGAAGAAACCGGGCTACAGGTTCAGCTTGGTCCGGTCTTTGCGGTTCATTCCAATTTTCACAATCCGGAGCACCTGACCGTCGGCATATGGTTCTGGGGCACGATTGTTGGTGGTCAACTCCGGGCCGGCACGGATGCCGATCGGGCCGATTATTTCCCCATCACCGCTCTGCCCGAGCCCATGGCGTTTCCTACGGACCTTCTCGTTGTAGAGAAACTGCGTCGTTGGCTGGCAGACGACAACTTGAAGCAGTGGTTGGATTTGCATGGCTAAGATATCTTAACTGGCCCCCTGGAATCCAAATTCAGTAGAATCAATTATCGTTTGCCACTGGGTAAAGGCCCATAAACAGATCCAATTGCCATCAGATTACGTCATTCCGGCCCCTGCCTTCGCAGGAATGACGGTAGAAACGTTTGTATCAGTGAGGTAAATTGGATTATGCTTTAGTTTCCTCCATCAGCATGATGGAAAAACACCCTGACCTCTTAAGACTATGCCCACCATCCGCCAGAAAATCATCAACGTCCTTGAAGAGGACGCCCACGATGCCAGGGACCTGTCGCAGATCCTGCGCGTTCCCGAGAAAGAGATCTACATTCACCTGGCCCATGTCGCCAAGTCCATGAAGGCAAAGAAAAAGAAGTTGGAGATTTTGCCGTTTTCCTGCCTTTCCTGCGGATTCGTGTTTGAAAACCGCCGCCGGTTTACCCGCCCGGGTCGCTGCCCCAAATGCCGGGACACGCGTCTCGAATATCCACTGTATCGAATCCGATAAAACGTAATCGCCTTACCGAACGGACTGCTTTACTGCTTGTGCTATGAAAGACTCGTCCGTAAGCGCATTCAGGAAGGCAATGAGCTGCTTTCTTTCTTCCGGAGTTAGCTCGAATCCGGTCATCAGGGGATCCGGTCCGGATTCGCGGCTGGTTTCGGGAGCTTTGGGAGGAGAAGATTGCGCCCGGCCACCCGCCGCGTAATGATCGAGAACCGCTTCCAGGGTAGCTATACTACCGTCGTGCATGTAGGGTGCGGTGAGGGCAATGTTTCGAAGGGTGGGGGCCCGGAATTTTCCCATGTCTTCCATCCGTCCGGTAATCCGGTGAACGCCGGTGTTCGGCGCCGGGTATGCGCCGCGTCCATCTTCGTCATACAGGGCGGTATTGTGAAACAAGGGTTCCGGAAGCTTAGAGTCTTCATAGAACACGGGGCCGGAGAAGTTGAACCCGGCGTGGCATCGAAAACAGCTCAGGCGTTTGGAGAAAAACAGGCGTGCCCCGGCGCGTTCTTCAGAATTCAACGCATCCACTTCGCCGCCGTAGGCCCAGAGATCGTAGGATGAGTCGCCGGAAAGAAGCGTCCTTTCAAATGTGGCCAAGGCGTAGATCATATTTTGCAGAGTCACTGGTTGTTCTTCTTCCGGGAACGCCCGTTTAAAAAGGCGACGATATCGGCGATCGCTTCTGAGCCGGTTCAGGACTTCGTCCTCGCGACCGGCCAGCCCCATTTCGGGTGGCTGGGTGTTGAACAGCGGGACAGCGATCTGGTCCTCAAGGCGGGTGAGGGATGGATCATCCCATCCCAACGTAGAATTATAGGCGACATTGGTCAGGGACATGGCCGAGCGGGGATGAATGTTGCCCTGTACCCCCACGGCACGACTCCTGCCGTCGGTGTAGGCCAACTCCGGCCGATGGCAGGTCGCGCAGGAAACCGTGCCGTCTCCCGACAGCCGGGTATCGTGGAAGAGTTGACGGCCGAGTTCGACCTTTTCCCATGTTATCGGGTTGTCGGCAGGGACCAGTGGGGTTGGAAACCCCTCCGGCAGTTCCCAAACAAAACCGACCGGATCTTGCGGATCCGGTCGGTGGGTGGTTGGGTGCCCATGGTCGCAGCCGACCAAGAGAAGCATCAAGGCCACTGCAGCAGCAATGCCGGCGTTTACCATTTTCTGGCCAATCCATCCAGGCCGGCCGGTTCCTCACCCGAGGCGATGGCCGCCTGGAGCGCGTCGGCCAGCCTTCGATCCAGTTTGGTCAGCTTGCGATGGTCTGCCAGGGCCTTGTCTTCGTTGCCCATCAGCATGTAGAGCACACCACGATACATGTAGGCTTCGGCCAGATTTGATTTCAGCCTGATGGCATCGTTGTAGTGACTCAGGGCCTCGTCGAAATTCTGGGGCCCCTGTTTTCGGAGGGAGTAACCGAGGTTATTGTGCGCTTCCGCCATGTTGGGATTCTTTTTCAAAGCCGCCTTGAATTTCGTTTCAGCCTTTTCGTACTTGCCTTTTTTCATCAAATTTACACCGGAATTATACTCGCTGACACCGGGCTTTGTATCTTTCGCCGGTCTCGAGCTGCTGCCGGCGGCGAACGCCACGGTTCCTGTAAACAGCAGCGCCACGGTTGTTGCGGCAAATCCCATAAGCGTTTTGTTAAGCGTTTTGTTCATGATCTCATTCCTTTTTGGTCGATGGATGTGGATAACGGCTTGAAAAGACCGCAAACATAGTTCGACATAAAATTTGCTGATATCAGAAATGATAAATAGCCGCAGGATCTTTTCAAGGGAAGGGGCGGTCTCGACATCTCAACGAACACGGCAGAACCGAAACCGGTCCTGCCGTGTGTTGTACCCAGTATCACGCCGTCACTGGGATAACCATGCTATCGTTCCGACGCACGGGGTTGACGCCTGACATTCATGTCTTGAATCTCTCACCACGCCTTGGCGTGGCGGTTGTGGGTGCGGCCCGAATCCCTAATCGTCATCATCGTTGTCATCGTTATCATCGTCATAGTGACCGTCGTCAACATCGGGCGAATAGGGATAGAGGATCTGTGTGATGGTATCGCCATTGAGGGTCTTGCCGCTGGCCTTGAGCTTCTTCGGCGCGATGCCTCTTTCGACCCACCGTTCCAGGGCTCCCAGCGCATCAAAGTCGTCCAGACCGATAGACGTACCCAGTCCAGCAAATTCCAAACTCTGGGCTGTCGAACAGTGATCCATACCCGGCACCATGAAGAGGCGGAAGAAATTCTGCGTCCTTCGCACCCCGCCCATGGCCGCGACGACCCGGTCATAATAGTCGAGGCTGTAGATCGGCGGAACGATGGAATCCCCCCAGCCGTGGTACATGAGTATTTTGCCGCCCAGCTTTTTAAACTTGCTGAGATTCGTTCCGGTGGCGTTGTAAATCCGGCCCATGAACTCCAGCAGATCCGGGGTGGCGTCAAAATCAAAATCTTCTGCGGTGAAGGTCGGATCATCCACCTCAAAGGCCATGTATTTCAGAAAGCCGTCATTGAACCCCCGGATCAGGTTGATGGCCAACGGATTGTCAGTCGTCGCTGCTGAGCCCGGCACCCAGATCGGCCAGTAGATCTCCGAGCCGTAAGGAATCACCCCCTCATACAGAATGTCCCCCGAGCTATTGACCGGTTTGCTGTAAAGTTGATCCAGTGCGGCCAACTGCTGTGAGGAGAGGCCCGCGCCAGTGAAGTCGATCTCGGGACACCGGCGGGGATCGGATATCAGCCCGTCTGCCGCCCCATCCAGGGCGTCGCATTGATCCAGCACGGCCTGCTGTATCGCCGCCTGATCTTCCGCGCTGAACACGTTGGGACCGACCCCCTGCACCACCCAGCTCATCCAGGTGGCCACCAGACCGGTATAATCGAGTGCCGGCGCGCCGCTGATCACACCGTCGAAATCTTTTGGAAACCGGAGCGCCTCCATGATGGCCTGGCGGCCTCCGGTGGAACAGCCGGCAAAGTAGCTGTACCGGGCCGGCCGGCCATAAAACACGCCGATCAGGGCCTTGCTCACCTTTGCCACTTCATGGATCGAGCGGAAGCCCCAGTCGATCTCCCCTGGTCGATTGTCTAGAGCCCATTCCGCGTACGTGCGACCGAGTCCCATATTATCGTGCCCCGAATCCGTAGTTGCCGCGGCATAACCTCTCAATAACCCCCAGTTCAGGTTGTTGGTAAATTGTCCGTTGGGGAATCCGGTGTCCACCCCGCCGCAGAATCCACCGCACCCTGCTAGGTAAAACTTTTTATTCCACTCATTCCTGGGGAGGAGGCGCAACTCAAACCGGATCTCCGGAAAGAGGGTTCCAGTGACCTGGTAAAAAGCCGGCAGTGTCGCAGAGGCTTCAATAAAGTCCATTTGCAATTCTAACAGCAGTTCGAAGTCTTTTGGGTTTGGACACTGACGCCGATTATCATCGCACGGTTTTGCACCATCGAATGGTACGCCAAGCGTTGCGTATATTTCTTCGATGGGAATGATGCCGTTGTAGATGTTACCACCGGCATGGGCCGGAATTGGGCTGCAGAGCCACACTACCAATGCCAGTATTGCCCCTGTAACACTCGCAAAACGGAATACACGTTTCATGTGTCACCTCCTTGGTTGTGGGTTCGCAATGGGAAGAGAAATTTCGAAAAAACGGCCTATGTCGTTTGATGGTTTGCACGGTCGAAATAGTGATTGTGCAAATGGTGCCACAGTCCGTAGGCGGAGCGCTCCTGATATAACTATCTAAAATTATTAGCTTTTATGTTATTTTAACTTGGCCGGCAGGGCGGGAAAATATTTTTATTGAGATTTAGCGATCTGCGAAATTCAAGGTGTCGGTGCGTTACAGGATTTCGTGAAGCACTCCACATCGTCTATCTTCCTACCGCATCTTTGTCAAGGATCACGCGGTTAAAATCTGATGAGTCTTTTCTTTTGTTTTGGTCTTTACCTGGAGGAGTTTCGCAACGATGTCGACATCCTCTTTCGATGAAAAACCAGGTCGGGGAATCCAGTAATATATTTCCTTTTGCGGGTATATGAGGAAACCTTCCGGGGACGACCATAGAACATGTTGAAGGCATTCAATCACGAGCCGATTTTTTAAAAACGTGATGACCGTATACCACCGTTAATAGGAGCAAACCGATACCCATCCATACGTTGATGTATGTATTGATGGTCGCTTCCTTGGCACTGACCATCAAGTGAACGTCCTCGTATCGGATGATCGTTCGCCCGCGATGGATCAACTCCCACATATAAAATTGTTTTCCGGTAGCTAGTTCGTGGGGGTTCAGTATGTTTTTTTCGGCCAACAAGTCCACCGGATCGCGAACCTGGATGCTTTCCATTCCAGGCCACACGGTTCCATAATAGGAGGAATACCGGGAAACTCCGAAACTTGATGCAACAATGAGGTAGGTTGCGCTTCCGTTTCCGCCCATTCGTACTTTTTGAACAACCCCCTGAATCCGGGTCAGATCCGCTTTTGGCGGGTGGTTGCTCGCGAAGAAATAGACCACTTTGGCACATAGGGCGAACAGAAAAAAATAGGTGACAGCAGACCGTAGAGATGGCTTTTTAAATCCGGCCATTTACTTCAGCAGCTTCTCGGCTTCTGCTGCAATCAAGTCCATCGCGACACCCCTTGCGCGATCGGCGAGCGTGGCGAGTCGTTCGGGGGCCTTGGGATCGTTGTTCCGTTTGGCGAATTCCGCCTCGTATAATTGACGTTCCAACTCATGGGCCCAGAACTCGTGTCCGGTACCCTGGTTGATCTGATGCCGCACCATATTCACATTTTCTTCGCTCCCGTAGCGGCATGCCAGCCGGAGCTGCAGAAGGAGTGCTCGACTCATACAGAGGCGCAGCTCGTCCCAGGCGGCCTGTTCATACGACATGTGGCCGGAACCGATGGCCTTGCCATACTGCCCTCGTTGTTCCCGGATCAGCGCATCCGCGTACATGGCCGTGGCGGTGACGCGCCGCTCGTGAAACACCTTGGCGAAGGCCAACGCTCCTTTAACCAGCGACTCGGCTTCATCGATTTCTTTGGATAGCGCCAAGCGGATCGCGAGTTCCGCCCGGGTGGCTGCCAACCGAACCTCATCACCGTCCTGTTCCGACAGGTCGCACGCAAAACGCAGGGCTTTCATCAGTTGAGGGAATTCTCCGTATAACGAGGCGACCTGACAGACGACCAGGACGGCATCCACCGAAATGGTGGGTGAAACATCGGCCAGCAATGTCTCATGCTCTAACGCAAATTCTCGGCACTGATTGATATACGCATTCGCACCTGTAATGTGGCTCATGACGAACGCATCGACGAGAAACTGGTAGTAGGAACCGAGAGGATGGTCTAAATTGACCAGGCGTCGGATCGCTGTGCGGAGTTCGATATCGTCATATCGGGCCAGGTTCAGCCTTTCCTTCACCCAGTCCGCCAGCATGAGTGTGTATTCCGTGGTATCGTCCGGTTTTGCCTGAACACCGAATTCAAGGATTCGCAAGGCATTGGCCGGCAGGCCCGCCGCCTTCTGGAGGGCCGCGATCATGCGCACCGCCTGCCACTTGTTCAGGCGGTCGGCCCAGTCCCGGATGCCATCTTGAACCAGTACCTGAGTCGGATCCGAACCTTCATCATCGGGAACCAACTCGGGGGGAACTCCCCGAGCGAGGGCATAATACTCCAGAGCTTGCGTGGCGTCGATCTCGACGAGTTTCGCCTTGGCACCGTAATGGTTTTGGAGTTTGACAACCGCCTGTCTCGGTGGATGGCCCGGTTGATACATGAAGCAGAATCCCGGTGAATTCTGGGCCGCATCCCAGATTCCCAAATACTGCGGGTCATGGTCGAAATCGGCCCCTGAAAATCCCGCGAAGAGAAAGGGATACCGGTTCAGCAGGCTGGCCAGAAGCTCATTGAGGACCTCCGCGCGTCCACGCCGTCTCTGTTTTCGCGTATCGATCAGGGAATCAATGACGTCTGTCGAACCGTGGATTTTGATGACGGGTAGGTCTTCCGGACGGTTGGTCTGCCATTCCTCGTTCAGATCGGCAAACCCCTTCCGGTCGCACACGACCGAGAACGGCACCCCGGCTTTTTCCAGGGCTTGCTCGATGAGCCGGTCAACGCTGCTTGTGACGATGGCGGACAGGCTGCCCGATTTGGCGAGGGCCGCAATGGCGTTGTGGCCTCGATTCGTATAGTCGATGTCGATGGCGGCAAACGCCTCAAAGTATAGGGTGCCGGCGCATTCCTCGAGAAACTGGGCTTGAAAGTCAGACGGAAAACTTCGACTCTTATTGCGGTAGGCGCGAAGAATGGTTGAATATTCATCGGGGACTCCGAGCCCTCGACTAGCTCTACTGTAAAGTGCTTTGAGAATCTGTTCGTTGAGATCGAACCAACTCGGTAAACAAGATGGCGCACCGGCTGAGATGCCCGCCCCCGCGAACAGGACCACCCCTTCACCGGACAATCTGGAAGCGAACTCTTTCAGGGCCTTGGGAATCTCGGTCTGGCTTTGTTTCCCGCCCGGTGCCGAATCGAAGTAGTCGATACTCATTGATCCAGTATATTTCGGATTTTGAGTGAAAGCTCGGAGATATCGAACGGTTTCTGGATAAACCCGTTGCATCCCCGGTTCATGATTTCTCTGGCCTGACCGTTAATGGTATATCCGCTGGATAGCATCACCGGCAGGTCGGGCCGAATTTCTCTTATGAGATCAAAGGTCTTCCCGCCGTCCATGCCCGGCATGACCAAATCGAGAAGGACCAGATCGATGTGGTTTTCCGCTTCCATAATCTTGGTGATGGCTTCCGGACCGCTCCAGGACACTATGACCTGATAGCCCAATCGCTCGAGCAACGCCATACCGACTTCGATGATCATCTCTTCGTCATCGACCAGCAGAATGGTTTCCGATCCCTTGATCAGATTGTCTTTGGATGAAACCTCCTTCACCGGCTTCTTCTTGGAGATGGGCAGGTAGATACTAAAGGTGGTCCCCAGACCGACCTCGCTGTAGACCGTAATCAGACCGCCGTGACTTTTTACAATTCCATAGGCAGATGCCAGTCCCAAACCGATGCCGCGACTTTTTTTCTTGGTTGAAAAAAACGGATCAAAGACCTGGCCCAGAATGCTGTCGTCCATGCCGCTGCCGGTGTCCGTAACAGATATCCTGGCATACGGGCCGGGTGACGCGGTGTACGGTCTGCAGTATTCTGCATCCAGTTCCACCGTGTCAGCCGCCACGGTAAGATCTCCGCCGTCCGGCATGGCCTGCCATGCATTGACGTACATATTCAGCAGTGCCTGCTCGATCTGACTCTGATCGGCTTCCACCACCAGCGCCGAATGGTGTACCTTCGTGTGAACGGTGATTTCTTTTCGCGTACGGCCGAACATGGCGGCACTGTTCGACAGCAATTCGTTCATATCAATTGGTCTTACCCTGTATTTACCGCCTCTGGCAAATCCCAACAGCTGTCTGGTCAGTTCCGCCGCACTCCGGACGTACTCTTTCACGGCATGGATATGCTCCACATGGGGATGGGAGGGCTTCAGATCCATCGACATCAACGACGCGCGACCCTGAATGCCCATCAGCAGGTTGTTAAAATCATGGGCAATGCCGCCGGCCAGGGTGCCGATGGCCTCCATCTTCTGGGACTGTTGAAGTTGAGATTCCAACCGCTTCCGTTCCTTCTCCGCGTGTTTTCGTTGGGTGATATCCCGAACAAGTCCCTGAACCACTTTCATCCCGCTCAGGTTAAACAGACTGGAAGACACATCCGCGACGAACAGTGCACCATTTTTTCGTTTAAAGGTAATTTCAAAGTTTACAAAACCGTTTGCGAGAATCGTTTCAAAAGCCCACCTGGCCTTCTCCAACACCCCGGGTGGATGCAGGTCATGTATTTTCAAAGACAATATTTCTTTTCTGGTGTAACCAAACTGATCGAGAACCCGTTGGTTGATATCCAGGATTTTGCCTTGAAGATCATGAATAATGATTCCATCGTTGGAGTGATGAAACAGGTTCCGGTATTTTTCTTCATTCTCCTTTATGACCAGGTCCGTTCTCACGCGGTCGGTAATATCTTCTATAATCCCTTTATAAAACAACACCGAACCGTCCTTACCCCGATCGATGGTGGTCCGGTCAAGAATCCATCGCACCTCTCCGGATTTCGAGACAATGCGGTACGGCTGATGCTCAAACTCTTTCCGGGTCTTGCCGCTGCTGTTCGCGGTCACTTCATCCATGACACGTGGAAGATCCTCCGGGTGGACCACCTGTTCATAGGCGATCTTACCATTGATAAATTCGTCAGCCGTGTACCCGAAGAGATCGGATACGTTCGGGGTGACAAAAGCGACAGGCCATCCTTCGGCATTTTTCCACAAAAAGCCAACCGCCGGACTCCTGTTTAGAATGTCGTATGCCAGCTTGAGATTCTTTTCTGCTTTTTTCCGGTCGGTCACATCGTGGGTAACCTCAATGCCGCCGATTACTTTTCCGTGCTCGTTATGAAGGGGATACCCTTTGACCAGCCAGGACCTGCCATCCGTTGCTGTCTTTTCAATCGTTTCAAGGCTCCCGGTTTTCATCGCCGCAATCACCGGACAATCCTCGCAAGGTGTCTCCCGTTGAGCCCAAATCGACCAGCAGCGTTCCTGCTGGAGTTTCTCCAACGGCATCTGAAAGGCTTCAAGGGTGGCCGAATTGGCCCAGACAATATTCATGTCCCGATCGTAACACAGGACGTGCTCCTGGAATCCATTCAGGATCCGCATTGCCCCGTCTGCAGCAAATGACGGTTGTAGGTCTTCAGTGAGATTGTCCGACAAAATTCAAAGCCTCGCCACCGGCCGTTCCCCCATGGGCGGAACACCACGGGCTCACCGTCGATGGAATGTGGATTTTTGAAGGTTACCTCATCATTAAAACCCGCTTTATTTGCCAACCGGAATGACATATAGAGGGGTCTCGTCGGATCTCAGACCCAGGGCCGCCCGAATCTCCCGATCCCGAAACGCCCCGATGACCACGGCTCCCATTCCTCGCGCAACGGCCTGCAGACACAGATTCTGGGCCGCATGCCCGGCTTCCATATGAACATACCGGAAACCCCCTTCGCCATATCGGCCGGTGGTGCGTGCATATTTCGCGGTCACGATAAACACCGCCGGCGCGTCTTGAATCGCCCCCTGGCGTAAGGCCGCCCGGGTTAACTCATCTCGGCGGCCACCGTCGGCAATAGACACCAGATCATGTTCCCGGGGTCGATAGCGATATACTCCAGGGGCCAGATCTTCGACGTTCACAGCCGATATATACATTTCCAAGGGATACGTGGCCCCGGCGGACGGTGCCGTCCGATAGCCTCTGCTCGATGAGATGCCTTGGGCGGCCCACAATAGCTGCCCGATCTCTTCCAAGGACAACGGAATGGGCTGGTAGGACCGTACCGACCGCCGCTGTGCCAACGCTTTTTCCAGCGGTACCGGTCCATCGAATTTTGGTCCGGGGAGTTCAATGACCCGCGGCGGCTGTTCCGCAGCCATGACGTTTTCCTGTTCGCCTATGAATATCAGGATGCCGATGCCCGCAAGCAGGAGGACCATCGTCGTGAACTTGGCGTGATCAGATTGACTCTGCCGCATCGCCGATATCCCTTTGCTTGCCTCAAAGCATACACAGCGCCGGATGGCATCTGCGTCGCAGCGCTCGGCGACTCATTTCCGGGTCCGCGTCGAGCCCCGGCGTGCTGTCTCATAACATGGGCGTCGGTCGGTATATATAAGGTATTTTATCATGGATTGGGAAAATACCAAATTCCCACTGAAACGATTTCATGAACTGATCGGACCTTAGGTCCGTATCGTCTATCTACTAGGCCGTCCCGCTGGCCCCGCCGGAGGGCATCATCTTGTGATGAAGCCGTTCAGCGCGGAGACAGAACGCTTCCAGTTTGGCGGTAATCACCTGCGGGAAAGGGGAACCGTCACTTTCGATGGCCAGGAAGGGTAAATCGTCAACGTCGGCAAGAACGGCACGCAGATGGGTGTTGCCGGGATCGGTGGCCAGTTTGTCATCACGGTTCATGATTTCGTTCAAAATAGCCTCCGACAGCCGGTTGGGCATGCATCCGAAGGGGCCGATGGCAATGATTCCACAGGCATGCTTGGCCACCTCGTCCAGTGCGCCGCCCACGGTGAGTACCGCTTCTCCGGTCAGCTCCCGGGAGACGTACGGCGCTGCCTGTTTTACCAGTCGAGACACTTTGATCATTTCGGGGCGGACCAGGTCCGATTCGGCCAGGGTTGCCTTTATGCGCCGTTCATACCGGTTCATGTATTGCTTTTTGAGCTGAAAGGCCAGCCACTCCTTTTTAGAGAGATGTTCTTCAGCCAGATGATGCTCCAGCAGATAATCCGAATACCGAATCCATTCATGAATCGGCGTACAACTTGTGGCAAACCCCATGTCCGCAAGGCGCTCGGTCAGGTATTGCCGGGAAAGACCATCCCGTCGCACAAAGATTTCCCCGGTCAGATTGATCACCGGAACCGCCTTTGGCGAACGGGCCAGAAGAATTTGCTTCAGGCTGGCAGCCGTCTGCCGGAGCTGTTTTTCGATGGATTCGAAACGTCCGGTTCTCAGGGCGTTCCGAACCTGTAAAATCTCATGTTCAAAAACCTCCATGGCACCATCGGGATCCTCTGCCGCCACCAGAAGCATGGAGCGGATATCCTCAAGTACATCGGCGATGACAATGGCCCAGAAACCATGGAGCTGAAAGCCTGTGCCCAGACCGGCGTAGGAATTGTCGGCAGTCAACGAGAGCAGTGTCACGTCCGGTAGTTGGCGTTTCCGGATCAAGTCTTCCATGAAAATCTTGTATTGGCCGAAACGGCAGGGACCGGATCCGGTGGCCATGAAGTATACCAATACCTCATCCGGGCGCTTGAGGTTTTGGATGTAATTCAACAGCGTTCCGGTCGTCAGAATCAGCGGCAGGCACTCCTTGCAGGAGGTATTGGCCCGTCCCAGTTGAAGAATCGCTTCATCAGCGGGTGGGTGGGGATATGCGTTGATCCCCCTGGCCTGAAACGCTTCCGTGACCAGTTCGGTACCGAGGCGCCCCATGGACGGGAACAACACCGTTACCCGGGGATCGGTCAGGGTCAGTGTCTCTCCGGAGGAGGTCACCACATGGGGCTGACCATTGTCCATATACATGCTGGCCTGCAGAAAAACGCGCTCGTCGATGGGCCGGGCGTTGTCCATGCCCAGCTTTCGATACGCGGCCACGATATCCAGAAATGCCTCGATGCGCGTCTCCAGTCCGGCATCGGCCGTGTGACTGTCCAACTCCAGGGTCAGAGACGGTTTCCGGCCCATGATATCGCGGAAATACCCGATTACAAATGAATCCGGTCCACAGGAGAAGTTGGTAATAAACGTGCCGAACAGCTGAGGGTGACGTCGGACCAGGCGGGCCGCCCGCATGATCTGTTGCCCCATTCCCCAGAACATATGCCGCTTGGCCCGCTCGGATTCCAGAGGCAAGAAATCCAACGGAAACACCATGACGCCCCGGGATGCCAGTTTGTTAGGGATTCCCATGTGGGCCTCTTCCACAAACGCATTGTAGGGTCGGCCGAAAATCACAACGCCGGTCTGTTCGGGATTCGATGCCAGCTTATCCAGGGCCTGCCTGCCGATGGCCTGCATTTCGTCGAAGCATCGTTTCTGTTGAACCAGCGCTTTTTCATATGCCGCATTGGCGGCCTTTCGGCGGACTCCCAGTTCCCTGGCCATGTTCACCAATGGCGCGCGAGCCGCCTTGAGGCCCTCCTGGAGATCGAACAGGGGGGTGACCACACGGACGCCTTTTGCTTCCAGCGCACGCAGTTGATCCCGGTAGGTCGCTTTCAGATAAAACGGCTCGCCCTGGGCCAGGGGGCAGATCAGGGTGTTGGAAATGGGGTTGTCCACCGGAACGGATTTAAAATGGGGCAGGAAGATGACATCCGGCGGTTCGTCCATGGTGAGCAGTGAATAGAAAAATCCATGGGCCAGTTCCGCAGGATAGCAGAATGCCGCATTCCGTTGATCGATCCCCTTTTGAGACGCCTCGTCCGGCAGGACAGGCTCGAATCCGAGTTCGGAGAAGAAATGGGAGTACAACGGGTAGTAGGAGTTGACCTGAAAGGTCCGATTGATACCGACGCGTTTGTTCGGTTGTCCGGACTCTCGGAGAGGCCCTTTGGCTGCATATTTTTCAAAGACGAGGTTCTGGCGGATTCTCACCAGATCCAGCTCTTCAACGTCATAGGAGACGTTATGGCGCAGATTGTAGTACCGGTTGCAGGCGCCTCCAAACGGATATTTCCGTCCTTCCACGTGAATCATGGAGATATCGCAGCGGCGGTCGCATTTTTCCTTGCCGCCCCGGCAGATGAACGTTTTGCCGTATTCCACCTCGCGGTCGGCCAGTTCCTCCAGATCAAATACCTGGGGCTGTATCAGGCCTTGCCGGATCCGTTCCTGTAGCTCCAAAGCCACGCCAAACGCACCCATCAGGCCCGGTTCCGGGGGAACGATAATCGGCTTTCCCACAAGGGCGGCCATGGCCAGGGGTACGGCCCGATTATAGCAGACCCCCCCCTGCATGAAGACTTTTTCGCCCACCGGCCGATTGCCCTTGACCCGGTTGGAGTAGTTCATGCAAATCGAGTAAACCAGGCCGGCCACAATGTCCTCGTGTTTGACTCCCTCATGAATGGCGTTCTTGATATCCGAAGCGATAAAAGCGGCGCACTGGTCGTTGAAATTTGGCGGCGCGGTCCCTTTTAAGGCAATATTCGCGATGGCCTCCATCTCAACGCCAAGGGTCTCAAAGGCGGATTCTTCCAGGAACGACCCCGTGCCGGCCGAGCATGCTTCATTCATGGCATAGTCGGAAGGCACCCCATTGGTGATGTAGGTGTACTTGGCATCCTGGCCGCCGATTTCAAAGATGGTATCCACCGCCGGGTCGAAGTATACTGCGGCTGCCGCATGGGCGATAATTTCGTTGATGATACCTTCGGTCAGGGCATGGAGGCCGGTGATTTGTCTACCGGAGCCGCACACCCCCAGCCCCTCGATGCGAAGGGATTTTGGATCGACCTGGCGTTCAACCTGATCCAGGAGGGCCCGATAACACTTTCGGGAGGCCCCGACCGGATCGCCGCTGGTCCGGAGGTATATCGACGCCAGCAGGGCCCCGTCCGATGTGCGCATCAGCACCGCCTTGGTGGTTGTGGAACCCACATCAAGACCCAAAATACAGATGTCACCGGGCCGGGGGGAATCCATTCCGATAGTTTTAAATTCCACCTGTTCCGTGAAATCGTTCAACGGCTTCAGGGTGTCGAAACTGGTCATCTCGGAATGGAATAGGCCGGAGAGATCGGAAAGGCTGTCGGTTTTATGGTCTGCCGCCCACAGGGCCGCGCCCAGCGCCTCGAAATAGGGCGCCTCTTCGGGCACGATGAGATCGTCGATTTCTTTCCGCAGGTATTCGATCATCATCCGGTTGCGTGTGGTCCCGCCGGTGACCATCACATGCCGCCGATCCACTTTTTTGAGGAGTTCCAGAATTTTGTTGGCCATCATCTGGCATAAGCCGGCAGTCACCTTGGGTCGGGGGACGCCCTTATTGGTGGCGTGGGTGCAATCGGATTTACAGAACACGGAGCAGCGCCCGGAAACATGGTATGGGTCTTCGCTGGCCGCCCATTCGGCGGCTTCCTCAAGAGATACGTCCATACGACGCAGTTGTTGGAGTAAAAATTCCCCAGTGCCGGAAGCGCACTTGTTTCCCGTGAGCACATTCGAAATCTGCCCGGACGGGTTCAACACATACACCATGAAGGTCTCTCCCCCGGCCGACACCACCGCCGGGCAGGAGATATCCGGCGGTTTGACGTGCTGGTAAGCCAGCTCAACGGCCTCGGGCTCCGGTATGGATGTCAGATTCACGAAATGCCGGAAACGGCGACCGGTCGCGGCGATGCCGTGGAATGCAGTCAAGTCGTAGCGACTCAGGGCGGAGACCAGGGTCTTTTTGGGGTCTCCTTCATGGGCATGGAGAGAAACGTCGACGACTTGAGGTCGGGACGACGGCGACGGATTTCTCCGGACATGGACAATGGACACGGTGGACGCACCGAGACACAATCCCAGGGTATTGAATTCGGTGGTGGCAGCTTCTTTACTCATCTGTCACAGAGACCCCATGATCTTGGATCGGATTCCAGCGGCATCCGCTCCAGCGTTGGTGTTCATACCGGGCCGTCACGCTGGCCCGCTGAAATCATACGATGTTAACCATGCCCATGACGGACAGGGAACCGAAGTGTTCCGTTGCTGTTCGTGTGGTGCGTTTTCCCTTCCCCGGGATCTTTCCAATTGCCGTGGAAGGGCTGTTGCCTACAACCTGTCCAACAGGTCAGAGACGAGCCTGACTCCGAACCCGGTGCCTCCCGCCTCGCAGTAGGCCGTTGCCTTTTTCGCATAGGCGGGTCCGGCAATGTCGATGTGGGCCCATCGGGTGTTGTCGACAAAATCGGAAAGAAACAGGGCCGCCAGGATGGCGCCTCCCCACCGCGATTTGCCGATGTTGCGAAGATCGGCAAAATCACTTTTTAGTTTCTCTTTGTAATCTTCCGGCAGGGGCAAGCGCCAGCATCGTTCGTGGGTGGATTCGCCGGCGCGGAGAATTCCGTCGGCCAGTTCATCGTCCGGAGAAAACACGCCGGCAATGTGTTCGCCTAAAGCGATCAGACAAGCGCCGGTGAGTGTCGCCATGTCGATGAGGACGTCGGGTTTATACTGCTTGATGACATACGCCAGTGCATCGATGAGGATCAGCCGCCCTTCGGCATCGGTATTGCCGACTTCCACTGTTTTACCGGTATAGCTTCTCACGATGTCGCCTGGACGAAACGCGGCACCGGAGACCATGTTTTCCACCAGCGGGACAGCGCCGATGAGTCGAACATTCGGTTTGGTTTCTGCAGCGGCGATCAATGCCCCCGCCACCGCCGCCGCACCGGCCATGTCCATCTTCATATCTTCCAACGACCCGGTCGGCTTTAGATTGAGGCCGCCGGAATCGAACGTCACACCCTTGCCGACCAGCGCCACGGTCTGTTTCGGTTTTTTCGGCCGATATTCAAGAATTGGCATCACCGGAGGGTTATGACTACCGGCGGCCACGGCCAGCAGGGCGCCGAACTTCCGACGCCGCATTTCCGTGGCATTCATGAGCCGGACATTCAAACCGGCATTTTCGGCATACTCCTGAATGGATCGTGCAAATTCTCTGGGTGATTTGTCGTTGGAGGGCGTTGACACCCAATCTCTGGCCAGCAGGGTGCCCCGGCAGATGGCGGATACGCGTTTCGGCAAACGACGAAATGATTTGGCATCGGCATCGGAGACAATCAGGTGGACGGTCTTAACGGGTTTTTCCGTCTTGTCTTCTTTATAACGATTGAATCGATGGTTGCCCAGATAGGCGCCTTCCAGAACGGCAGCCAGCAGCGGCTCCGTTTCAATGCCGAGTTTTCGCCCGGATGGGGCCGCCAGCCAGACCTGGGACGAGCCCCGTTTGGTGGCGAGGCGAACCGCCTTTCCGCCAAAACTCCGGAGCGCTTCCGAATTTATGCCTTCCAGCTTCCCCAACCCTATGAACACCAGGCGCCGAAGCTTCATCCGGGGCGGATCGTAAAGGCTCAGCCGGTCGCCGGATTTGCCGGTGAACTCATCGAAGTCTTTGGCTTTTCGAACCAGTGCGGCAACACTCCGGTCCGTGTGTATCGCCGAATCCTCGCAAACCGGGATCACCAGCGTTCCGATGTCAGCCTTTCGAATATCGACAGCATTTAATCGCAGGGTCGTGTTCACGGGTAACCTCGTTCCAACTCGCTGAAATGTCGACTCAAGCGATCTATGTATAAATGATTTTGGGGCGAAGCTCAAGGCTGCCGTTCATGCCGGCAGAGCCTCACATCTCTTGTATATTCAGCAGGAAAGGGGGGTATTTCCCCCTGCTTATGTCATTTGATGGACGGTGTTTGCAGTTTCTCCTCCAGCGTTTCCGGCGACGTGATCGGTCGGTCACAGCTGAAATTGGTGCACACAAAAACCGTGGCTTTGCCGTCGGCACGGCCCAGGGATTCTGTAAACGGAGCCAGAACCTGGAGCTGTTGCTCGTTTTGAGGGGTTTTCAGCAGAATGGCCAAATTGGGACCGAATCGGGAATGGAGCACCCGCAACATGGCCCGGGTATCGGCCTCTGCTTCATCGCCGATCACGACCACCTCGGTGCCACCGTCGAGAAGCATGTTCAGCCCGGACATTAAGTGGGTAAAGGCCGAGGGGTGCCGTTGAATCGACCCTCCAAAAGCGCTGAACAGTTCTGCTGCCCGGTTTTCCCAGCGCGGGTCCCCGGTCAGTCTGGACAGGAGCACCAGATTGCCCAGGGAGGCCGAATTGGCTGAGGGAAGTGCACCGTCATAAAGCTCCTTCGGGCGAACCGGCAGATCCTCCCGACGTCCGTCCGTCATGTAAAACCCCCCTTGATCCGTATCCCAGAAGTCTTCGACCATCAGTTCCTGCAATTCCAGAGCCGCGGTAAGCGTGGATACCTCGAATCGTGCCAGGTACAGATGCAGTAACCCGGTGATCAAAAAGGCATAATCAGCTGCAAGGGCGGGGATACCGGCCTCTCCGTCCCGGTATCGATGCCACAGGCGCCCATCGGCGTTACGCATCCGTGTCAGAAAGAAACGGGCGGCACGATCCGCTGCTTCCCCATACATGGCATTACCGGAGACCCTGGCGCCGTATGCCAGCGCCGCGATCATGAGCCCGTTCCAATCCGTCAGGATTTTATCATCCCGAAGGGGATGCACCCGTGTTTTGCGGCGGTGGAACAGATTTTGGCGGAGTTGCTCCCACTGCCGGGAAAATTCGGCATCCGAGAGCTTGAGCTGCGCGGCCATGGCGGCGGGCGGGTTGGGCCAGTAGATAATGTTGGCTCCGGTCCGCTGGTGGGTGGCCTCGTCCAGAAAATTTCCCTCAGGGGTGACTCCGATCACCTTGGACCATTGGTCGGCCGTGGTGTCTCCCATCACCTCTTCAACTTCCGCCCGGGTCCATACATAGAATTTACCTTCTTCCCCTTCGCTGTCGGCATCTTCCGCCGTGAAAAAAGCACTTTCTTGGGACGTCATATCCCGAAGCACATATTCGAAGATCTTCTCCGCGGTGTCGCGAAACAGCGGATCTTTGGTGATCTGGTACGCCTCCAGGTAGGCAATGGCCAGAAGCGCTTGATCGTAGAGCATCTTTTCAAAATGGGGTAACAACCACTGGGCGTCGGTGGAGTACCGGTGAAAGCCGTATCCCACATGGTCCCAGATGCCGCCACGGCGCATGGCCTGAAGGGTTTCCCGTACCATGGTCAGCGCGGATGCATTATCGTTTTGGCCGTAGTAGCGGAGCAGAAAAGACAATCGATGGGGGGTTGGAAATTTAGGCGCGGAACCGAAGCCGCCCTCTTTGGGATCGAATTCGCTTTTAATCTGACGAAACGCGTTTTCCAGAATGTCTCTCCGGGGCTCTTCCCCGGCCGAAAATAAAAAGGCGGTGTTCAGATGCCCGGTGATAACCCCGGCGGATTCCAGGATTTTCTCTCGGTCCTTCTGCCAGAGATTCTGGATCCGTAGACTCAGGTCGACCAAACCCATTCGACCCATTCGGGTCGTTTTAGGTAAATAGGTCGCGGCGAAAAAAGGCTTTTTATCCGGGGTCATGATGATGGTCAGCGGCCACCCGCCGCTTCCGGTCATCATTTGACAGACCGCCATGTATACGGCGTCCACATCCGGGCGTTCCTCCCTGTCGACTTTGATAGAGACAAACGTATCGTTCAAATGCCGGGCGGTTTCCGGATCTTCAAAGGACTCCCGTTCCATGACATGACACCAATGGCATGTGGCATAGCCGATGGATAGGAATATGGGTTTGTCTTCACGCCGGGCCGCTTCGAATGCTTCATCGGACCATGGGTACCACCTGACCGGGTTGGTGGCATGCTGCAGCAGGTACGGGCTCTTTTCGGTTATCAGTCGATTCGGTGTCATTGAGGTCTCCTGGGCTTGGGCGGGATGGGACGGCCGGGAGTATATATTCGACGGTCGGCCTCTGAGACGCCAATCGTTAGCACGAATATCAGAACCATAGGGACGATCAGCGGCGGTCGCAACATGACACGGTCTTTCGATTTACGGTCAGGCGGACGGTCCATCGTGGTCCCCCGTCTGTTGGGTGGGTCATGTTCGGGAAACGTCAGGTCGGTCTATTGGATAAATGTTCGTACGGAGGAAACGTTGTCAAGCGGGGATCCTCTACCGATGTTCCGATGGTAAAGTGATACAGGCTTTGGAAGGAAAGATCCGTCAACCCCATGAGGTCATGTACGGCATCATCAAAAAAGCAGCCGATCCCGGTCCCGCGAAGGTGATAGGCTTCGGCCTCCAGGTACAGGACCTGCCCGACCACGCCGGTTTCCCAAAAGAGACGGCGATACTTCCATGGTGCGCTCCGGATGGTATCGGCAAAGCGGACGATCATTCCCATGGAAAAGGCGCTGTATCCGGCAATCTCCTGGTGGCAACTGACCATGGCGGCCGTCTGTCGAAAATTTCCCGGTTTTAGCAAAAACAGGGGAAACTCCGGTTCAACCTCTTCCCAGAGAAAATCCCTCTTCGCGGCAGTTCGGAGATCGGGCAGGTCTTCGGCGGCCCTACAGAAGAAATACAACCCCGGGTCCAACCCGACGACATTATGAACGAACAGCAGCAGATGGGTGGTGGGTGCCAAGTCGGTTGCGTCGAAGGGTGGATGTCGGTCTCTGGGAAGGGTTTTATCCAATATCGAGAAAAAGATGTCTCTGGAAACAGAGCCGGAGTCGTCGAAAGATACGGCGCTTCTCCGTCTGCGGATGATATCCGTCGGTGGCAATGGGCCGAAGGAGCCGGATCGGAACGGTGGATTTCCGAGGTGAGCGGGCACTGCCTCAGTGGCCGGTGCCCGGGTCCGGCGGGCTGTTTCGTAAATAATATCCCATGAGAGGGTTTGGCTGCTGAGACGGTTGGGGCGGCCGGCAACCGCCATGTCACGGCAGGCGGTCATAAGCGTTCGGGGCAAGTTTCGGGGATGGCTTTCTGTTTCGTCCGGGCGGACCACGCAGATCAATTCGGGATCCTCCCGTTCGATGCCGTGCCAGCGAACCTTGTCAAAGCCGAGCAGACTGTCCATATCGTCGTCAGAGACGTCTTCGAGACATCGAATGTGCCATCCGAACAGAGATGCCGAAAACGACATTGCGGCCAGTGCATGGCCGGTATCATGTTGGCAATACCGGAAGGCGCGTTCCCCGTACTTCCATGATTCTCGCCAGAAGATGGATGTCAGCACGATCAAGAATGCGTCACCGGAAAAATGCTCTACTACCCCATCCCAGACCGGTGGCTCCAGGGATCCTCTCGGCTCCAGGGCGTGAAGAAACGGATTGTAGTGAAACACTCCGGCCGGAACATCTTTCATCGGGGGCAACACCAGATGGGCTTCAGTAGGAGGGAGGTTCCCGCTGGACGGATTGATCCGCAGGGCCCACCGGGTTCCGCCGGCTGATTTCCATGCAGAGATCGCCAGGGAAAGCTCCAGAAATCCGCCGATGCTTTGCCGGTTGATCGGCCAGACCGGATTGTTTTCTCTCCGGTACAGATCTTCGTGGGTCCTGCCCGGATCGGTGTCCAGCAGGGGGAGGGGGAGGGGCGTCACACCTTCGTAAAATCGGAACGGCACCGGCTGGTTGTCCCAGTCCATAAATCCGGGAGATCGGGCATACCGCTCCAGGTGGTGTTTGGTTTCCACGTGGTATCGCACCACCTCTTGGTACGCTGGATGGGTCATTCCTGCGCCCTTGTATGGATGAAGAGTTTCGGGGTCGGGATCGCTATCGGAGTCGGGATCGAAACAGCACAAGATAGTCACTCAAAACCGATACCGATACCGAACCCGATTCCGATGCCGATGTTGGCATCAAGCACCTACCCATACATCGCCTTAAAAGATTTCATGAAATGCTCAAGGCCGTGCGGATACGGGCCATCGCCTCTTGAACGTTCTCAGCGCTGTTAAAGGCGCTGATCCGGATATAGCCCTGGCCGCAGCGGCCGAAACCGGCACCCGGTGTACAGACCACGGCGGCCTCGTTGAGCAGCATGTCAAAAAAGCTCCAGGAATCGGTCCGCCCGTCGATCCAGATATACGGTGAATTCTCTCCACCCACACAGGCGTATCCGAGAGTCTCCATTTCATTCCGGATATGTTTGGCGTTCGTTAAATAATAGGAGACCCGTTCCATGACCTGCTCCTGGCCGGCCGCGCTATATGCCGCTTCGGCAGCTCTCTGGACAGGATAGGAAACGCCATTGAATTTGGTGGTGTGCCGTCGATGCCATAGATCTCTGACAGAGACGGCCTCGCCCCCGGTAGTGTAGGCAGTGCATTCGGGCGGTACGACCGTGTAAGCGCACCGCGTGCCGGTAAAACCGGCGGTTTTGGAAAAGCTTCGAAATTCAATCGCCACTTCTTTGGCACCGCTCACCTCAAAAATGGAGCGGGGCAGGGAGTCATCCTGGATGAATACCTCGTAAGCGGCGTCAAACAGAATCAGGCTGCGGTGCTCCCGTGCATAGTCCACCCATTGTTGCAGTTCGGATCGTGAGATGGTTGCGCCGGTGGGATTGTTGGGAAAGCACAAATAGATCAGATCCACAGGTTCAGACGGCAGGTTCGGGACGAACCCGTTTTCCCGGGTGCTGTCCAGATAGACCAGCCCTTCAAAACGGCCGTCTGCGAACTCGCCGGTGCGTCCTGCCATGACATTGGTATCCAGGTACACCGGATACACCGGATCCGGGATGGCAATCCGGATGTCTGTAGCGAAAATCTCCTGAATATTGCCGGTGTCGCATTTCGCCCCGTCACTGATAAAAATATCTTCGGGAGAAATACCGGCTCCCCGTTTCCGGAAATCATGCTCGGCAATGGCCTCGCGCAAAAAGGGATAGCCCTGTTCCGGGCCGTAGCCCCGAAAGGTGGCATCATCCGCCATTTCGGCCACGGCACTGTGGAAAGCCTCGATGCATGCCGGGGGCAGTGCTAATGTCACGTCACCGATACCCAGCTTGATCACTTCCTTATCTGGATGGCTGGTCTGATATGACGAAACGCGTTTGGCAATGTCCGAGAACAGATAGGATGCCTGTAATTTTTGAAAGTGCTCATTAATGCGGATCATGAGTCGATACGTCCTCCTTGGCTTGAAAATATAACCCGAATATTGCACCAAACCTCATACACATCCCCTCCCCAAATGGCAAGCGGTTCAAAACCGGAGGGCTCCTTGCTACGGAGGCCGACCGATGGTAGGAACACAGGTCAGGAAACGCTTCCTTATTCTATGGATGGCCTATGGGGTTGAATATCGCAAGGGGCATACTGGGTTTGCTGGTGCTGGTCGCAGTCGCCACCGCGATCTCTGAACGGCGGAAACAGATTCAATGGAAAACGGTAGGTGCCGCTGTGGGCCTCCAGCTGCTGATTGCTGCGGTGCTACTGAAGATACCGGAAACCCGAGGGATATTTGTGGTGCTCAATGCCGTCGTGCAGACCCTGGAGAAGGCGACCCAGGCCGGTACCGGATTTGTCTTCGGGTATTTAGGGGGGGCGCAGGTCCCCTTTGATCTGGCCGCCACCGGAGGCAGCGTCTACGTACTGGCGTTTCGAGGTTTACCGATTATACTGGTGGCCAGCGCTCTGTCGTCTCTATTGTTTTACTGGCGCATTCTGCCGTTGATGGTTCGGGGGGTGGCCTGGTGTCTGCAACGATCCTTGGGAGTCGGGGGGGCTGAAGGCCTGGCCGCCGCCGCCAATGTGTTTCTAGGGATGGTGGAAGCCCCGCTGTTTCTCCGCCCCTATTTGGCGAGACTCTCTCGGGGGGAGCTCTTTTCTCTGATGACCTGCGGCATGGCCACGATCGCCGGTACCGTGATGGTGCTCTATGCCAGTATTTTGTCGCCCGTCATACCGGATGCCATGGGCCACCTGCTGGTGGCGTCTTTGATCAGCGCTCCGGCCGCCATTGCCGTTGCCCGAATCATGATTCCAACATCGGAGAGCCAATTGACGGATGCCCGGATATCCGACCCGGCCCCCTCCGGAAGTGCCATGGAAGCCGTGACCAACGGTGCCCTCCAGGGATTGAAACTCCTGCTCAATGTCATCGCCATGCTGGTCGTCCTGGTCGCCCTGGTCGCCCTAGTCAACATCTGTCTTGGCCTGCTTCCGGATATCGGCGGCCGATCCTTGACCCTGGAGCGGATATTGGGATGGATCATGGCCCCGGTGGTCTGGATCATCGGCATTCCATGGTCGGAAGCTGCCGCCGCCGGAAGTCTCATGGGGACAAAGATCGTTCTCAATGAACTACTGGCCTACCTTCAAATGGGCCAGCTGGCCGATGGTGCATTATCGGAGCGATCCCGGATGATCATGACCTATGCCTTGTGCGGGTTCGCCAATTTCGGATCTCTCGGCATCATGATCGGCGGGCTCGGAAGTATGGCTCCCGAGCGCCGCAGTGAAGTCGTCGCCCTCGGTATGAAGTCCATCGTTGCCGGTGCACTTGCCACATCCATGACAGGGTCCATTGTCGGAATGCTCTGGTAACGCTGTACCGGATTACCCCGCCGGTTCGAATCATGCCATTGATATCGGAGCCGCCAGGGTTAGAGTTTACGATAATCGCACCCGGCCAGGTCCCATCATTCGGGTTTCGCCAGTTCCCTTTCCACGTGTTCACACAGTGACTGATGTCGACCATCCATGGGCGATTCGTCCCCACCGGATGGCACCACCCGGCCTGTCGGAATCCCACGGCCTCAGGGTCGGCTGTCTTGCAAATTTCCTGAATTTATTGTAAAAGATACGTGTTGAACGTTTCAGAAAAGATCCATTCAAGGGGAGGACCATGGGTGACGAGCACAAGATCCTGGTGGCTGATGATGACCCGGTAAGTCGAAACCTTCTGCTGCAACAGCTTGAAAAAGCCGGATTTGATGTCCTGCTGTGCGAAGACGATCTGGAGGCGTTGGATGCGGTCGACGGTTATGCGGCCGATCTGATCATTGCCGATTACCGGATGCCCAAAATGGATGGGCTTGAGCTTCTCGAGCAGTTGAAGCAACGGGGGCTGGAGGTCCCCTTCCTGATCATCACCGCCTATGGCGGCATTGACAGCACCCTCAAAGCCTTTGAGCTGGGCGCCACCGAATACCTGACCAAGCCGTATGATGCCAAAGAACTGATCCTTGTTGTCCGAAAAGCGCTCAATATCGGGAAATTGCAGCAGAAATTGTCCCGGCTGGAAAGCGAAGTCCATGAAAAGTACCAGTTCGATGACCTGATCGGACAGAGCGCACCCATGCAGGAGGCGTTTCGTCTGATTTACAAAGCCTCCCAGAGCGCGGCAAACGTGCTGATCACCGGGGAAACCGGAACTGGAAAAGAATTGGCGGCGAGGGCCATCCACTATAACAGCGCCAGACAACCCGGTCCCTTCGTGGTCATGAACTGCTCAGCCTTTTCCACCGGAACCCTGGAAAGCGAACTATTCGGCCATGTCCGAGGATCTTTTACCGGTGCGGTGCGGGATCACAAGGGGCGTTTTGAGCGCGCGGCCGGAGGAACCCTGTTTCTCGACGAAGTCGGCGAGATCCCTTTGGATATCCAGGTCAAGCTGCTTCGCGTTTTAGAAGAAAAAACGTTTGAGCGGGTCGGCGGCCAGGAGACGCTTACATCGGACTTTCGACTAGTTGCCGCCACCAACCGGGATCTCAAAGATATGGTCCAGAGGGGCCTGTTCCGGGAAGACCTGTTTTATCGTCTCACCGTCATCAATCTGACCATGCCCTCGCTTCGGGAACACTCCGATGATATTCCCCTGTTGATTCGGTTTTTTATCAAGCGTTACAGCAAATTGAATCAAAAACAGATTAAAACGATATCCCTGGAAGCGCTCAAACAGATGCAGCAGTATCCCTGGCCGGGTAACGTGCGACAGTTGGAGAATGCCATCGAAAGTGCCGTTGCACTGTGTGATGGTGAAGTGGTCCGGATGCCGGATTTGCCCCTGGAACTCACATCATTGCCGGTCGAAGGAGAAGAAGGGGAAATTCCGCCGGAAGGCTCCCTGCCGGATGCCGTGTCCCTCCTGGAAATGGATATGATCCGACGTGCCCTGCACGCCCAAGGCGGCGTGAAAGCACGTGCAGCCAAGGCGCTGTCGATCAGTGAGCGTGTGCTGGCTTATAAGATCGCAAAATACAACATCAATCCGAAACATCCCCTGAGAAAAGAATAGGGATATTTCGGATCACCTTTTTTTGAGATTGGATCGGATCCCGGCCCCGATTACCTCCACCTGCCTTCAAATTTGTCGGATCCCTGCAAAATTTTTTCTAGAATAGCACTCCTCGGACAGGCTCTCAGATCTTCCTCATGTCTTGGTAGGCATATTAATTGTGTAAAATCAAAATGTTGAATTATTTATTCACTATATTTTCGTGATCGTATTCCCTGGCATTGTTTTTGCTCAACAATTCTGTGGCGCTGCGGTACCCTGACGACCAGAAAGCCGTTATCGCCACCCCTCTATACCCGCCAAATCGCCGGGTCGTGTATGAAAACAGCCGGGGGGAATGATCCAACCGGACTGAAAGTGGCGACCAAAAACATAGTAAGGGCAACACGACCCGGCGAGGCGGCGCGGCCCATCCGTTTGCCCGTTTGCCCGTCTGCCCGTTTGCCTGTTAGCCGGTTCGCCCGTGTGCCCGTTTGCCCGTCTGCCTGTTGGCCCGTTTGCCCGTCTGCCCGTTGGCCGGTTGTTCCGGGATACAGGATCCAAGATTCAGGATTCAGGATACGAAGAGGAAGGAATCAGATCCCACCCAATCAGAGATGCATTTTGTATCCTGCATCTGTTTTCTTTGTCTTTCAGCTTTCAGCTTTGAACTTTCATCTCATCCAGCATCCAGTATCCAGCATCCAGCAACGAGCATCCAGTATCCAGACTACCCCAAATCCACCAATGCGTCGTGTAACTCAGGGAAGTTAAAGTTGAAACCGCTATCCAGCAATTTGGCTGGAACGGCCCGCTGACTGGCCAGAAGAGTATTACCAAATTCACCCAACACCAGACGGATCATAAAGGCCGGTGCCGGCATCACCGCCGGCCGTTTCAAAATGTTCCCCAATGTTTTTGCCAGATCCAGATTGCGAACCGGATTGGGGGCGGAAAAATTAAAGGGGCCTCTCGCGGTGTCGGTTTCGACCACAAAATCGAAGGCCGAAATTAAATCCTCCATATGAATCCACGGAAACCACTGCATACCGTTACCTAAAGCGCCTCCCACCATCATCCGAAACGCCGGAACCATCTTCTCTAGAGCTCCGCCGCCACGGCCCAGTACAATGCCGAACCGGGCCAGCACAACCCGGACTCCCTTGGCTTCTGCAGCCAGGGCCTCCTTTTCCCAGTGCTCGCCCAAACGGGCCAGAAAATCGTCTCCGGCCGGTGAGTCTTCGGTGAGCACCGTATCCCCCTGATCCCCGTAATATCCGACGGCAGAAGTACTGCACAACACGACGTCTCGGCCCTCCGGCAAGGCAGCCACTAGGTTTCGGGTGGTTAGAATCCGGCTGTCGTAGATCGCGATCTTGTATTTTGTTGTCCACCGATTAAATATGGTCCTTCCGGCAAGATTCACGACGGCGTCGACATCTGTCAATGCATCCTGCCATGGGCCCGGTTGGGTGGTATCTGACGAAATGTAATGAAACTTTTCATGGCTGATGTGACGGTGCTCTCTCCGGGTTCCCACTCCGGTGACCTCATGGCCGGTTTCGAGCAAATGCCGGCAGAGATAGGTCCCTACAAATCCGGTGGCACCGGTGATAAAGAATTTCATAATCCGCCTCCTTTGATTCCCGTTCATAAACCCAGCCGTCGGGAGCGCTGCCGTTTTAAAGGATGCTCATTGGCTGTATTTTCTTTATTTTTTCAGATAGTTGAATTTGATCTCCGAAAAATAACACGGCCTCATTTTGGAGTCAATAATGGCGGAGAAGGTCTACCTCGACAGGATCTTTTCGCTTGCCCTCCGCGACGTTGCTCCCTTCGGTTCTGCTTCCTTCGGCTAAGCTTCCCTCCTCGCTAAAGCTTCGCCGGACAGGCAGGACAGGCAGGACCGGCGGTACAGGCAGGATCCGGAGGGGGGGCGTTGGGTGGTAGGGGGACAAAAAAAAGGCAGCACCTGCATCAAGTGCTGCCTTCCATTTCGGAATAAAATTAATCAGTAGAGCAACAGGAGCCTGTTGTGCTGCAGCTGGAGCATGCTGCGCTGAAATCGATCCCACAGTCGAGCTTGAATCCGTGGACCAGAAAATCCACCTTGATGGGTTGTGCTTTTTCGAGGAATTCCTTGTTGATCAAGTATTGAAACCCATCAATATCAAACGTTTCATCATTGTCTCGAGGCTCATCCAGAGCCATCGCCAATCCGGGGCCACCTCAACCCCCTTCATTGAGAAAGATACGGATCGGTTGGACATCTTTTCCGTCGAGATAGGCGGTGATTTGCTCGGTAGCCGCCGGTGTCACTTCCAGCATGTCAATCCTCCTTGAATAATAATGGCCTGCCGCAGCAGACCAGATTTAAGGCCTTTGAAACTTTAAGTAATTCTAACCATAATGATCCACGTTGTCAATGTTGGGGCTATAACTGTTCCAACGTGGCGCGATACACATCGGCATCTTCCGGTGAGAAGAGAACAAACGTGACCTGTTCAATGGATGCATGGTTTTCGAGAAATCGGGCGGTGGTTTCGACGGCAATCCGGCAGGCGTCTCTGATTGGATATCCGTAGACCCCGCAGCTGATAGCAGGAAATGCGATGGAGGATATCCCGTGCTCAACCGCGAGTTCCAGACTGTTGCGGTAGCACGATGAGAGCTGTTGGCTGTCGCTGGGGCGTCCCCGATAAATTGGGCCTACCGTATGGATCACGTATCTGGCCGGGAGCCGGTATCCTTTGGTGATGCGGGCTTCCTCGGTGGGGCAACCGCCGATGGTTTTGCATTCTTCGAGCAACTCCGGTCCGGCGGCGCGGTGGATGGCTCCGTCGACACCCCCTCCCCCCCGCAGGGAAGTATTGGAGGCATTGACGATGGCATCTACATCGAGCCGGGTGATATCGCCCTGTTTGATATCGATACGATTCCGTGTTTCCCGTTTCATGGCATATCCCCCATTGGTGCTCTCTTGGTAATTGAAAACGTATCTGAAACTCTTAAGCTGATATTAAGTATAATTTGGGGTTACGGGTCGTGTTTGAGCACCGGATTTTACCAAGTTCCTACTCAGTAAACAGGGAGCTCAAACGTCAATCATATGTACCGGCATGTTATAGGTCATATAACGTGTCATCTTTTTTGGGTGCCGGCTTGACGCTCCCGCCCCCCTTTTTTTTGCCTCCGGGAAGTAGAAAGGGCTCTTCTTCTTCCAACAGATCGCCCATTTCTGCTTCGACCTGTTCGGGATCTTCCCCCCGCTCCATACGCCGCAGTGCCTCTTCCATGTTCGAGCCCAGCTCGAGACCGGTCATGTCGGTCAGTTTCCGCATCAGATTGGCCGCCTGCTTGGGATCGTTTTCGTCGATGCGGTCGGCCTCTCTGGCCAGGACTTCCATGGCGCGTTCCATTTTGGATTCGTCGATGGGAAGATCGTCCAGATCCCCGTCTTCCGTCGCTTTCCCGGTGACGGAGAACAGGGACACCTGCCGGGTCAGTTTCTTATTTTCACATTTGGGGCAGCTTGGGACTTTCCGGGTGTTTACCGACCGGGAAAAGAAGTTATAGATGGTATTGCACCTTTCACAATAAAACTCATATATCGGCATCGTCGTTCTCCAACCCTGTTCGCAAGTTAGTTCAGCAGTCGGGGAGTTTTGTGCACCAACGCTTGTCATTCCGGACTGGCCTGCCGGAGGCAGATAAAATCCGGAATCCAGATCTTTGAAAGGGCCATATCTGGATGCCGGACCGGAGCCTGTCCCTGCGCAGGCAGGGGCCGGCATGACGGAAGAAACACCCTGACCCCTGAGTTCGTTAAACAGACTTCTAAATCAATTATTCTATTTTCGATAGGTGTGGCTTAGGGGCGCTTGATCCTCGTCTCGATTTTTTTGAGCCGTCCTCCCTCAAAGGTAAGAATATAGTAAATTCCCCGCAGCGGCCCGTACACCCATTGCTCCACCTTCATCTCCCTGTCACCCCGGCGATTCAGGCCGTAACCGACGACCTCGGCAAACACCGGTTCTCCACACTTTTGGACGACTTCAAATTTGAAATCACCCAATTCCACCATTCGGGTGGAACAGATCATCGCCTGGGCCGGAACGACCGTGAAAAGCACCAATACAACAGCCGTCAGGGCTGCACCGGCCTGCTTCATGACGTAACTCCTTTGCTGGTATATGGGATTACGATACCCCTGGGCGGGTAGGGGATACCGTCTAGAGGGATCAATCATTTTCCTCGTCAAGGTTTTCTACATCATCATCAGTAAACACATGCCCGCAACCCGGACAGATCAGTTCGCGGCATTCGTTGGATCTAGACTTTCGAACGCGTCGCAGCTTGTAATTACAGCCCGGGCATAAAAGGTTTAGATCTTTTTCTTTGGCTTCACAAGAATCGACCATACCCGTCTCCTTGATGGTAATTGATTAGTGTAGGCCTTATTCTAGGGAGCCCTCCGGGCTTTTGCAACTATGGATGGCATTCAACTCGCTAACGTCAACCCAACCCGATCCATCCCTGAAAAGATTCCATGCAGTGTTCGGGCTAAGGGCGGTGATGGTTAAACGGGAGAGCCTCCTCCGCAAAAGCAGTCATCACCAGCCAGGCTTTGGCATCGAATTTCAATGCCGGGTTTCGACACAGCCGAGCGGCCTCCTGAGGAGACACAAACAGTACCTCTATCTGCTCGGACCCTTCGTTCCCGGCGGAGGTGGCCTCTCCGGTGCACTCGACATATACCAGGGAGACCGATTCGTCGCTCATTCCTGCGGAAGAGTATACCGGCGGTCCGATCTTTAAGATTCGGGTGACCGACAGCCCGGTCTCTTCGTAAAGCTCCCGTACTGTTGCTTCCTGAATGGTTTCCCCGTCGTCGACCAGTCCTGCCGGGAAGCCATACTCCAGCCCGGCCAATGGCACCCGGTACTCCCGGGTGATGACCAGCCGGTCACGTTCTGTGTGATAGGGCACGATGACGACGGCGTCCGGGGGACCAAAGTCTCCGGATACGCACCTGGGCTTCTGCTGTCGAGTTGCCATCTGCCACGATTTGGTCCGGCCCTTCTCGTCCTCATAGGCGACATCATACAGGTTCAACCATTTCTGCGCGGTCAGGGATTTGGCATGTTTTATTTTCATTGTCTGGTACCCGATCGTCGAGTTCTGATGATGAGCGGAGGACGAAGGAACCGGTCTCCTTCATCGAAACCGCCTATCGGATGCCGTCCTAAGATATGCGGGATAGGCGGAGAGTCCAGCGGCGTATCTGGCGTTCATGAATATTGGGCACCGCTAAATAAAGCCTTGCATGCTCTCATCTAACCATTGTAAAGGCACTTTTTCAATTATTTTAAAAAGGTCCCTTACCGGTTACGGGTTGCCTGGAGAGCGGAACACCGTCCGGGCGCGCGGGGGAGCGTTAAGGGAAAAGGGGGAAGCCTACATGGCGATAATAGCGATAAAGCGGATTCAGGAATTTTTATCAAGCCAGATTCAGGCGTGGGATGGGATTCGATCCCGAGAGACGTTAAGCGGCAAAGATCTCCCGGTGATCACCCTGTCCATGGAACCTGGAAGTGGTGGGAGCCAAATTGCGCGGGACGTCGCTGAGCGCTTGGGTTTTGATCATTTCCATCGTGAATTGCTTGAAGTGGTAGCATCGGATGCCCATGTCAGCTCGAAGGTCATTGAGAAATTAGAGAAGGAAAGGCTTTCCGGCATCCAGGATATTATCTCCCAGATGATCGATACCCAATATCTTCACCAGGACGTCTATCTGGACCACCTCAAGAAGATTGTTCAAACCATCGGCCGGCGTGGATATGGTGTCATCGTCGGGCGGGGTGCAAATTTCATCCTGCCACCCGACACACGGCTGGCCGTGAGGGTTGTGGCGCCACTCGATCAGCGCGTCGGACGGATTTCAAAACAGTTCAACACCCCGCCCGAAGATGCCGAAAAACGGATTCTGAACCGCGAGGAGAAGCGGGCGGCCTTTATCAAACATGCGTTCAAACAGGATATTCGACTATCGGTGCATTACGATCTGGTGATTAACACGGGAATATTGACCCTCGATGCGGCATCCCGATTGATATGCGCCGCCTGGTTTCTCAAATTCTTTGAATAAGGCCAGCCGCTGCTATCCCGAACGTTGCATGAGCTCTTTTCAGTGAATTCCTGAAAGGAAACAATATCAATATGTTATTGTATCTTTTGGGTGCAATGTCCGGGATAGAGAGATTAGATCTGTATTCCAATTCCACTCTGTTCCCCGCGCACGATCGTACCGTCAAAGGTGACGGCGTCACCTCTGGAGCGGGAAAAATAGCTGATCTCAACGGCGTCGCCCGGGGAGAAGGGAAGGTCGATCAGGACAAAAAATCCCCCGTTGCTGATATTCAGCATGACACCCGAATAGGACTGGTCATTTACCGTTAGGACGACTTCTTCATAACAGGCAAATCGCTGGTGTTGTCGTTTCTCCATCACTTTCCAAGTCGTGCCGTCCAATTTGCCCTGCCGCAGGATGGGATTCCCTAATTTTTGCTGCGAAAAACATGCCAGCTTACAACTCATTGAAATTACATAGAGTGGGGATGTAACCAAAGGCGGGATGCCCAATTTTCTGGGCATTTATGCCCAAGAATCTGGGCACATTCAGATCTCTATCTCTGAATCGAAGCGATCGGATATTTCGATCGATATCTCCAAAAGGTAAATACATAAGCGATGCTTGCCACACTCAGTAGGCCTAAAAGTTTCGTGAACGGAACGGTTTGGTGCGAAATGCCTAAAAGACCAATGAACAAATTCGAGTGATATAACAAGGTGATGCCGATTGTGTCCGTCCTGGAAGGCGATTGATCGGGGCTCGCCGATTCCGTTTGGGGACGCGGGTATTACACTTTTAATTTGACCCAGATCGTCCAGTTTGTATATTGATGATGATCGGAACGTGACCATCCCGATTTCCATCCAACGATGCCAGCAAGCGGTGCCACCCCGTGGTTTGGGAGGTCCGCTCATCGAGTCGCACCAAAGGTCTCGTGTTCCAAACCTTTAAGAGGGCTTCACCCATGAGCCAAGAAGGTTTAGAATTTTCTCTGGCCTGCAACAGGTCTCCACAGTTTAACAGGTTCATCACAGAATCATCAAAATTTCTTTCGTTTATCCTCAAACAGAGCCCATTCTGACCGCGGAGGTGATATTCAGATTTGTCAGATATCATGCGTTAATGGCAATTTCATGGGAAAGGAGGCAGTCATGAAGAAGTACGTGTGGTGCGTTATCTTAATCGTGGCGCTGATGGTAATTCCGGGCGGCTGGGGACAGGCCCAGGCCGCTGATAAACTCGGCTGGGTCGGTCCTGTTTACAAGGAGCTGTCCGCCAGCCTGATCAAAGGTTTCAAGGACTACTATAAGAAAACCTACGGCAAGGACGTGAATATCACATTCGTGAGGCCGGGCGGGTGGCCGGTCTGCGTGGACAAAGTCAGGGCCTGGAAGGGCAAGCCGGATGCGGACATTTTTCTAGGTGCCGGCGCCCCGGCCCATGAAGTTCTGAAGCAGGAAGGACTCATCGTTCCCTACCAGCCGAAGGATTGGAATAAGGTCCCTGCTCGATGGCACGGCATGAAGGTAAAGGACAAAGATGATTACTGGACCTGTTTCGCGCCCTGGATCGTCACCAATCTGTATAACGAAAAGGTGTTGAAAAAACTTCGCCTGCCGCCGCCTAAAACGTGGAGCGATCTGCTCAACCCCATATACCGGGGCAACATCGTCCACACGCTGCCCTACGCCTCCGGAACCATGCATGAGACCATAGAAATTCTCATGCAGGCGTTCGGTGAGGAGGAAGCCTGGAGATATCTCAGACTGCTGGCGGCTCAGTTGGCCCGTTTCTCCACCGGGAGCACAGACACGACCCAGTTGGTGGCCCGCGGCGAGGTTCCCATCGGGGTCGCCCAGCCGCAGATGAACGCCATGGCGGCGCGCAAAGACGGATTTCCCGTCCGTGATCTACTTCCGGAAAAAACGATTCTGGTTCCGGAAGCCGTGGCGTTGCTGAAAGGTGCGCCCAATGCCAAGACCGGCAAGATCTTTCTGGATTGGCTGTTTAGCGATGAAGGGCAAAAATACGTGCTGGAGGGCCGCTATTTCGCAGCCCGGACGGACATTGAATTCTCCACGTGGGAAAAAGAAGGTGTCGGCATGGCCAAGCATGCCGCAAAGGCGCTGGGAGTCAACTCATTCTGGGATCTCAAAGTCGACTTCATCGAATACGACCTGGATCTCGCGGCGAAACGATGGGACGACGTCAACCGAAAGTATGAGTACGAAATCTACCGAAAGTGGGGCGAGCTGAAGAGTAGCCTGTTCCTGATCGAGGAAGTGGAGGGCGAAATTAGCGCAGCCAAAGCCGAGAAAATGAACGTGAAAAAGGCTGAAGCGAAAATAAAAGAGGCCAGAAAACTTTTCGAGATCGACGGCAATTACGCGGCCGCACGCCTGGCGGCAGCAAAAGCCCGCGCTCTGCTGGTTGCGCCCTGAAAACCTGCTCTCCTCACGTGTCTGAACGGGCTATCCCGGACATTGCCATGTCCGGGATAGCTCGTCCGCGAAACTGTGAAGGTCCCCGCAGAAAGCCACGGGGTATACGCAAGTTGAATCCGGAATCGCAGTTAGCCCTGATATTGTGTCTTTTTAGACATTTGCTGAAAAGAGTTCATGCAATGTTCGGGTTAGACCTACCAATGGTGCTCTATGTCGCGCGGTAATCTCACTTTAGCAGGATCCCTGTGGCTGGTCGTTGCCTTTCTCGTGATCTTTCCATTGTCCATTCTGGTGGTGGAAAGTTTCAAGATCGCAGAAACCGGCGGCTGGGGCATCGGCAACTACCTGGAGTTCTTCAAAGACACCTATTATTTCAAGACCTTTGCCAATACGCTGCTTCTGAGTACCCTGGTGCTCCTGACCACCACCCTGTTCGGAGTTCCCCTGGCTTACATTCTGGCAAGGTATCGACACCGGGGGAAGACGATTTTCACCGCCCTGATCCTGCTGCCGATCGTTTTGCCCGCATTTGCCGGAGTGTTCGCGTTTATCATTTTTTTCGGTAAATACGGGACGTTGAATCTGATCCTGATGGATATCGGGCTGATCGAAACCCCCATCAACTTCATCTACGGGCTGCACGGGCTGGTATTCATTCAAGCCCTGCACATGCTCCCGTTTATTGTCCTTGGCCTTTCGGCGGGTTTTACCAATATAGACCCCTCCTTTGAAGAAGCCGCCGAAGTCGAGGGGGCAAGCGGTTATCGCAGGTTTTTCACCATTACCCTGCCGCTGTGCACACCGAGTTATCTGGCCGGCGCGGTCCTTGTATTTCTCTGGCCGTTTACCGACTGGCTCACGCCGTTGATTCTGGGCCAGGTCGATTTTCTACCATCCATTTCGTATCTCAACATCGCTTATCATTTTACAGATATACACCGAAAGTACATGGGGATCGTTGCGGTGGTCGTGTCTTCCACCGTGTGCATTTCTCTCTTTTTGCTTGCCCGGTGGTGGGTCGAGAGAAAAAAGTATACGGGTCTTTCCAAAGGAACGACGTCCGAAGGCAGAGTGATCGAACCGAGCGCTCCCGTTAAAGTCGGTGCGTATGTCTTCATGGTGCTTATCGCCATTCTCGTTCTCCTGATTCCGATCGTGCTCGGATTGGCCGCCTTTTCCAGAAGGTGGGTCTTCGAGCCCCTCCCGACCTACTGGACTCTCGAAAATTTCAGGCTGATCCTTCTAGAAAGTCCGGGTCTGATCAAAAACTCCTTCCTGTACAGCGGGATCGCCTTGATTTTTGGGATCGCCTTCGGGCTTCCGGTGGCCTATCTCATCGTCCGAACCCGGGTGCCTGGAAAAGATGCCCTCGACTTTGTGATCACACTGATGCTGGCGTTTCCGGGTATTGCCATTGGAGTGAGCTATCTGCTGGCATTCTGGGAAGGCATTCCCCTGGCCCAATACTGGATCATCATGCCGCTGGCCCTCTTCGCTCGGCGGCTGCCATATTTCTTGCGGATGGCGCATTCCTCCTACCTGCAGCTGGACCCTTCCCTTGAGGAAGCCTCCGAGGTGTCGGGTGCGGGTAAGCTCAGAACGTTTTTCAGTATATCCTTGCCATTGCTGCTCAAAGGGGTCCTTGTCGGGGTCGTGATGTTTTTCATCATGGCGTTCCAGGAGATATCGACCGCCGTTTTCCTGTACAAAGGCGGATGGGAAACCTTGCCGATCGGTATCTATTTGAACTGGCACCGCGGCATGGAGTTCGGAATCGCCGCCGCCATGGCGTTTTTAATGATCGTGATCACGTTCATTCTACTACTGATCATATCCAGAATCGGGGGTGGCGTTCTCAAAGCCGCCTGGGGCGCCGAAGGGAAGTAAGGAGACACATTCAATGGCCTATATCGAGATCCAAAACCTCTACAAGCAATTTAAAAAGGTCGTGGCGGTAAATCGCATTCAACTGGAAGTGAACGAAGGAGAAATGCTGACGCTCCTCGGTCCGAGCGGGTGCGGAAAAACAACCACCCTGCGCTGCATCGCCGGATTGGAAAAACCGGAGGAGGGGGATATCGTTATTGACGGTAAACCGATGCTTTCCCAGGGGTTTGTTCCGCCGTCAAAAAGGGGAATCGGCATGGTGTTCCAGAACTATGCCGTGTGGCCCCACATGAAACTGTTCAGCAATATTGCCTACGGTTTGAAAATACAGAAAGTTCCCAAACCAGACATCCGGGACAGGGTGCATCAGGTGTTGGAACTGGTGGGATTGAGCGGCCTTGAAGCCAGATATCCGGCACAGTTGAGCGGCGGGCAGCAGCAGCGCGTCGCCCTGGCCCGGGCCCTGGTGAGCAACCCGAAAGTGCTGTTGCTGGACGAGCCCCTGAGTAATCTGGATGCCAAACTGAGAGAAGAGCTGAGATTCGAAATCAAGAGTCTGGTGAGACGGATGGGCATCACCTCGGTATATGTCACCCACGACCAGGCCGAAGCAATGGTGATTTCGGACCGGATCGTTGTTATGGAATCGGGAAACGTGGTGCAAATCGGCGAACCGCAGGACATATACGAGAAACCCGCCAACAAATTCGTCGCCGACTTTATCGGTACCATGAACTTTATAGAGGCCGAAGTGGGGGAGGTTCTTCTGGATTCGGAATCGGTTTCCGTTCGGACCAAGTTCAGCGAAAGGATGCTGTGCCGGACGTCCGGCGCGGTGGTTTCCGTACAGCCCGGGGAAAAGGTGTTCGCATCCATACGCCCGGAGGACGTGGAAGTGTTTGCGGAGCCGCCCCAGGGACGGGAAAATTGGTATAAAGGCACCATTGCCCACAAAGCCTACCTGGGCAACTTTTTGTACCTGTTCGTAAGCCTGGACGGCACCATGATCCGAGTGCAGGTGTCCCATCACATGCCGCAGGAAGAGGGGCAGGAACTCTACCTGGTGTTGCATCCGGAAAAATGCATGATATTGTTCTGATAGCTGAGAAGATTTCATGCCATATTCGGAGTAGAGGAGTTCCAAGAATGCGTCCAGATATGGCCCAAGCACGCCTGGGAGAACTTCTCGGAAGTGAAATAGACGACTGCCCATGCGGCCTCCCGCATCGGATACCGACTCTGGAGGTCGACCTAGGGACCGGGGCAATGGAACAACTGCCCCGGATGGTCGACCGTTTCTTTTCCAAAGGACCGATCCTGTGCGTCGTCGATGGAAATACCTGGTCTGCGGCGGGTGAGGATGCGGTAAGTACGTTGCGGGAAACCGGTCGGACGGTCGACATCCATCGGGTCGATTTACATTCTCAGCCGGCCCATGCCGACCGGGAATCGGTGGACGGGCTGGTTGCCGCCGTGAAGGGCCTCCATCCTGCCGGACTGCTGGCCGTGGGCTCCGGCACCATCAACGACATCTGCAAATCGGCGGCGACGGTGACAGACCGCCCGCTCATTACCGTGGCCACCGCCGCCAGCATGAACGGCTATCCGTCGGCGATTTCAGCGCTGACGGACCATGGCGTTAAGATCACCGAGCCGTGTCGGCCGCCGGTGGCCATCATTGCCGATCCCGAAATACTGGCCACGGCGCCGTCCCGGATGGCGGCCGCCGGATTCGGCGATCTGCTGTCCAAAAATGCCTCAACGGCTGACTGGCTGGTGGGCCACCATCTGTTCGAAGATTACTTCTGCGGGTTCTCGGCTGCCGTGGCGGAAGCGGCCGTCAGCCACAGTATCGATAACGCCGCTCTGATCAAGGCGAACAATCCCCAAGGATTGTCGGTGTTGATAGAGGCGCTGCTGCGATCGGGCCTGTCCATGGTGCTGGCCGGCTCCAGCTCGCCGGCATCGGGGGGCGAACATCTCATCAGCCACCTGTGGGACATGACCGCTCACTGGCATGGGCGCACCCCGGCGCTGCACGGTGAGCAGACCGGTGTGACCACCCTGATTTCGTTGGGGCTGTACGAAAAACTGCTGACCCTGGATGCGACCCAACTGGGCGACCGGATGACCGGCGAGCCTGTCGCAGAGACAGAGGCGGCCTTTGACAGTTTCATTCGGGAGCGCTTTCGGGATCTGGCCGATGCCGTTCTGCCCTTCGCCCGGCAGAAATATCTCGATGCCGAAGTGTTGCAATTGCGGCGCGAGCATATTTTGTCCTGCTGGGAGAAGCTTCGGTCCGCCGTACGACCGGTCGTGATTCCTGCGGCCGATTCCCGTTCTTTCCTCAAGGCTGCCGGAGCAGTCTGGCAGACGGCCGACTTGGGAATATCCCCCGAAGAGAAGATCTTTGCCTACCGTTATGCCCGCTGGATCCGGAACCGCTATACCGTGCTGGACCTTGTCGCCGAGCTGGGATTTCTGGAGGAATGGGAAGAGGAGATCTTAAGTCTGATATAGTGATCATCCAAATAGATAGTATCTCATTGCAAAATCTACACTTGACCCCTTGACCCCTTGAATCCCTGGTCGTCTCCGGCGCCGCCATAGGCGGGTAAACCTTGGATCCTCATCTCCACTAATGTGGAGATGCTCCATTCAGCTTGATTCTGTGGTTTACATCCATGACTACCTTGCCTTGCTCCATCCACTCGGAGATCAGTTCGGTGATTCGAGGTTTGTCGCCATAGCCTTCCAGAAACATCTGCACGTAGAACTCCATATGAGAAAGCGGTTTGGACAATATCTTTTCTGCCGCCGCCATCATGTTTTTCTCGTCATGATTCGGATGATGTGTGGTGTTCATACTACTTCTCCTCTGTGATGGACTATCCCGAAAATTGCATGAGCTCTTTTCAGCGGATGGCTGAAAAGAAACAAATTAAAGTTGTTATTGTTCCTTCTGGGTTATTCCATCAACATATAGTTTGTAACTCTCGACGGGAAAACAGTAACAACATCATCGGAGATGTCGTTGATGGATCGCGCCATTCGTTTGATCGACAGCGGAAAATACGAACAGACGAATAAAAAAGGGCTTTGCACGGAGTGTGCAAAGCCCTTTTTTATGGTGCCGAGGGACAGAATCGAACTGCCGACACGGGGATTTTCAGTCCCCTGCTCTACCGACTGAGCTACCTCGGCACAGCAATGCACATGGCATTGCAAAAACCGTCTAATATTGGATCACCCGAAAGTTGTCAAGAAGATTTCTGGGGGATATAGGTCTGTTTGATGGGTTTTCGTAATTTTTGCAAAGGGTTGTCACGAATCCCCCCGATATGATATAAAATATCGTTACGCAGTATTGGATTGACCCTCTAAACAGAAGCCCACCCAGGTTTGATGAAAGGGTCGGTAAGGCCATGGACTCCGAGACGCCGATCTACAGCAGTCGGATTATCAAGAACTACCTGGATTTCATCAGCAAGTTCTATCCGGATGTTGATATCGATGCGCTGCTGACCCATGCCCGCATTAGTCGGTATGAAATCCAGGATCCGGCCCACTGGCTGACTCAGCACCAGATTGATCGGTTCCATGACCATCTCACCCAAAAGGTGGGTGATCCGGATATTCCCCGCAAGGCCGGTCGATACTTCGCATCGGCGGAAGGCCTCGGCTCCCTGAAAAAATATGCGTTGGGATTGGTCAATCCCACCGGCGCCTACAAATTGCTCGGACGGATGTACGCCATCTTGAGCCGGGCAGCCACCGTCGAGTCTACCAGCAAAGGGCCCAATGCCATTGAAATTATAGTCACCCCGAAAACCGGCATCAGCGAACGGCCCTTCCAGTGCGACAACCGTATCGGCACCTTCGAATCCCTGGCCGAACTGTTCACCGGTAAACCGGCGACCATCGAGCATCCCGACTGCTTTCATAAAGGCGATCCTCACTGCCACTACATCATTAAGTGGGAGCGGATGCCCTCGGCGTTCTGGAGACGGATTCGCAACTTTTTCCTCGTTGTCAGTATTCCCACGATCGTATCGCTGCATTTCGCTCTGCCCTGGGTTGGCTGGACGATACCGGCCTTGATCATGGTCGGCGCGGTCGGTGCGCTGTCCGGATATGCCGAGTGGCGTGAAAAGAGCGAACTGAAACGCGCCCTAGTCATGGAAGGAGATACGGCCAAGGCGCACCTGGATGAATTGAGCCGGAGATACAACACGGCACTGCTCATCCAGGAGATCGGCCAGACAGCGGCATCCATCATGGATCGTAACAATCTGATCCGCAAGGTGATGGCGGCCATGGAAGTTCGTCTCGAATTTGACCGGGGCATGATCATGCTGGCCAATCGCCAAAAAACACGCCTCCATTATGTCGCCGGATACGGATACAGCGCGGAGTATGAAACAATGCTGCGGAAAGCGGCGTTCCACCTGAATCGCCCGGAGTCTCGGGGTATTTTTGTCCAGACATTCCGGAACCAAAGGCCGTCCCTGGTAGATGACATCTCCGATATTGAAGATGATCTTTCCGAGAAAAGCAAAGAGTTCGCCCACCAGAGCGGCACCCGTTCTCTGATCTGCGTTCCAATTGTCTATGAAAACGAATCCCTGGGCATTTTGGCTATCGACAACCTGCGTTCGGGGAGCCCTCTGACCCAAAGCGATGTCAACCTTTTAACCGGCGTGGCCTCCCAGACAGCGGCGAGCATCGTCAACGCGGTGGCGTTCCGCAAACTGGTCGAAAGCGAATCCCGATTCCGGGGCGCCTTTGACCACGCCGCAATCGGCAGGACGATGGCCTCGGCGTCCGGGCGTTTTCAACGTGTGAACAAATCCATGTGCGCGATCACCGGGTACAGTGAAAAAGAATTCCTTTCCCTGTCGTGGAAGGACATCTCCGATCCGGATCAATTGAAGTTGATTCAAAGAACGATTCAAGATCTCCTCGACGGCGCCGCGCCCTCACGAAAACTCGAAATGAAAATTATCAACAAGCAGGGTGAGGACGTCTGGGTTCGTGTCAACCTCGTGGTGATTCGCGACTCCCGGAACAGCCCGCTTTATCTCTCTGGAGATGTTGAAGATATTTCCCAACGGAAACGCTTCGAAAGTGCCCTCGAGGAGAGCGAAGGAAAGTACCGGACCATCCTTCAGAGTATCGAGGAAGGTTATTTTGAGGTTGACCTGAAAGGGAATTTGACCTTTTTCAACGATGCCCTGACTCGGATCTCCGGATTCACCCAAACGGAAATGGAGGGTAAGAGCTTCCGGGAATATACATCGCTGAAGATTGCCGAAAATATCTCCAAGCAGTTCAGTGAACTTTTCAAAACCAGAAAATCTATCGATTTTACAGAATACGAGACCATCCGTGCCGATGGGAAAAAACGCTATCTGGAATTGTCTGCTTCCCTGATGCACGACCAGAACGGAAAGCCATCCGGGTTTCGCGGGATTGTGAGAGATGTCACGGCCCGAAAGTCTGCCGAGGAAGAGAACCGGCGACTGGAAGCTCAAATACAGCATGGTCAGAAGATGGAGGCCATCGGGACTTTGGCCGGGGGGGTGGCCCACGACTTTAACAATCTGCTGATGGGTATTCAGGGTAATGTCTCCTTGATGATGATGGACATTGAGGACGCACACCCTCACCACAAAGGCATGGCAAACATTCTCGGCTACGTGGAGCGTTGCGCCATGCTGACCAAGCAACTGCTCGGGTTTGCCAGAGGCGGTAAATACGAAGTCAGCACCCTTCACCTCAGCGAACTGGTGGCCAGCAATGCCGACATGTTTGGCCGAACCAAGAAGGAAATCACGATTTACGAAGACTACCAGGAGAACCTCTGGACGGTAGAGGCCGATCGAGGGCAGCTGGAGCAGGTCCTTCTGAATCTGTTCGTTAATGCCGGACAGGCCATGACGGGCGGGGGAAGCCTATTTCTGGAGACTCGAAACGTCGAACTGGATGAAAAATTCGTTCAGCCATACGGCTTTGAGCCGGGCCGGTATGTGCGATTTACGGTGACCGACACCGGCGTGGGGATGGATTCCGAAACCCAGCAGCGGATTTTCGAACCGTTTTTTACCACTAAGAAACGGGGGGAGGGAACCGGTTTGGGGCTGGCATCGGCCTACGGTATCATCAAAAACCATTCCGGGATTATCAACGTGGTCAGTCAAAAGAACAAAGGCACGACATTTCACATTTACCTTCCGGCAGGCGGAAAGGAGATCAAGGCGGAGGGCGGCCTCGAGGAAGAGCTTCGCAAAGGCGCCGGGACCGTATTGTTTATCGACGACGAAGACATGATTCTCCAGGTAGGATCCCAGATGCTCAATGCCCTTGGTTACACCGTACTCACTTCGGCGAGTGGCAGCGAGGGGGTCGAAATTCTTCGGGAGCAGAAAGAGCAGGTGGATTTGGTGATTCTGGATATGGTCATGCCGGATATGAGCGGGATGGAAACATTTGACGCCCTCCGAAAAATCGATCCTGAGATCAAGGTGCTTCTCTCGAGTGGATACAGCGCCGAAGGACCTGCAACCGAAATTATGAAAAAAGGCTGCAACGGATTTATTCAGAAACCGTTCAACATCAGTGAGCTCTCTTCAAAGATCAATACCGTGTTGAACGAAGTGGCGGCATAAGAAGATCTGAAGTGTCTCCCTATCGCCCGCGCGGCAGTCCCCTTGCACCACTTCGCCATCACGCCGTTTATTTGGTTCTTCTCCAAACTAGTTGGAGAAGAGGGGCCAAGGGGCCAAGGATTCAAGGGTTTACCCGCCTCCGGCGGTGCCAAAGACGATCAGAGTTTGTTATCCAAAACCTGAAACTAATCGGGAGATGATCATTTTTTTGGCACCCCCAGATCTCCATATACATGCTGTGCCAGTGCACATGCTGCAACGGTAGCCGTTTCCGCACGAAGAATTCGTGGCCCCAAGGATGCGGGGAAGAATCCATGGGAGATGGCTGTTGCGATCTCCCGGGTGGTGAACCCCCCCCCGGGGCCTATCATCAAGAAGACGGATTCGATGCGTCCGGAAGCGGTGCTTGCCTCGGAAAGGGGTTCCCGCGCAGTTTCACTGAACATCCACTTTAAATTCGATGTCTCGGCTTCATCGAGGACCGCAGCGTAGGAGGCCTGCGGTTCGATCAACGGCGGATGATTTCTTCGGCACTGTTTCAATGCTTCCAGTGCGATCTTTTCCCAACGTGCCAAACGGTTTTCAGAACGCCTCGGGTCGGGACGAGGAACGCTCCGTTCTGCGGGGAAAGGCAGCCATCGGTGAATGCCAAGCTCCGTGAGTTGGCGAATCAGCGTGTCCATCTTCCGGTCTTTGAGAAGGGCTTGGGCGACGGAGATCCGGATGGGAGATTCCCGATGGCTGTGGACCTGTTCCCCAATCAAAAGGGAGACGTGTCCGCCATCGATCGCTTCGATGGTGGCTTCATACGCGGTGCCGCTGTCGTCTACCAATTCGACGACATTCCCAACCTGCAGCCGGAGTACCTGAACCATATGTTTGGCCTCCCGCCCGGCAATGGCAGCCTTATGTCCCTGAACGAGCTCTTGTTCTATGATGAATCGACGCATATGCAATGGTAGGGTGCTTTAATTTCCGGGATTTGAGAGTTTGATTCACAGGATCGAACCCTCCTTACGGCGCCCGTAATATGCCCTTTTATATGCCGGATCAGGGGCTGTTTTCAAGGGGAAGATCGGTTGACAGTGGTATGGTAAGGTGATAGCGTTTCCTAACTTTAATAACAGGTTGCGCGTTTTCCGGTCGTGTAGAAACTTAGCCCGGAGGCATAAGCATGAGTGAGAGGGAGAAGACCGGTCCACCACCCCTGACGGCGGACGGCGAGGCAGATGAAGATATCATTGAATTGACGAATGTCGTCGATGCCCCTGCCGGGGAAGATGAAGATATCATTGAGCTGACCGATGAGGTCGAGGCGCCGACCGGAGAAGCAGAAGATATCGTCGAACTGACGGATGAAGTCGATGCACCGAGTGGAGAAGAAGACGATATCGTCGATCTGACGGACGAAGTCGATACACCGAGCGGAGAAGCAGAGGATATCATCGATCTGACCGATGTGGCCGATGCTCCCACGGAGGTGGTGGAAGATATCGTTGAATTGACCGATGTGGTCGACACACCGGGCGGCGAAGAAGAGGACATTGTCGGTTTAACGGATGTGACTGAACCACCCCTCGACGTCGTGGAAGATATCGTCGACCTGACCGATGAGGTCGAGGCGACGGCCGATGTCGAGGAGACTGTCGTCGATCTGACCGATATGATCGATGCCCCCGAGAAGAAAGCGGAAATCGCTGATTTGCTTCCCCCTGAGGCTGAAGATATCGGGATTGAGGTCGATGCGGTTGACACGACCCATGAGGCAGAAGCCGACATCGTCGAGTTCTCTGAAGCGGTAGACGAATCATTGGCGACGCCCGTTACAGCGATGGAGACCGCCGAATATACTTCGGATCTGGATGAATTCGATGTTGACGTGGGGGAAGAGCCCACAGATGAGACCGAAGACCTCGAACCGGTAGCAGACGAGTCAGATCAAGATGCCGCCGCAATTGACGATACGACAGTACCCCCGCCCCAGCCGGAGGAAGATATTTCGGATTCACTAGAGGCAGACGTAGCCCAGGCCCTGGCCACCGGCATGGAAGATATGGCCGAGGAAGTTCCTGAAGCGCCATCGGAGCAGGCCGGAGCGGCCGAGTCTGCGGGTACCGGTCTGGTCAGCCAGGAGCAGGTAGAGGCCGCCGTGGCAAAGGTCATGGAAGACCTGTTTGCCGAAAAAATTGAGACCATGATTGCCGAGGCGATCGAAAAAGCCGTATCAAAAGAGATCGCGGCGCTAAAGGCCGCCCTGCTCGAGGACACTGGAACAGACAGCGGCTGACAGATCAGACGTGGCGGATGACAGGGGTCCACCGCCTGACATACCTGAGGTGGAAGTTAGCCAGCAGACGGGGATTATTGGATAATCCCCTTTTTCAATTTTTAGTATGACGACAGACCGTTCACCAAAATGTTTGATCTCAGACGGCTTGTAACGGTGAATCCATGCAACAGGAGTTTGTGGTGATGAGCTCAGATGTAATGAACAAAGGCTATGAACCTAAAGATGTTGAAACCCGCTGGTACAGCAAGTGGGAGTCCGAGGGATATTTTGCGGCCAGCGACAGCAATACCCAGGAGAGTTACTCCATTGTGATTCCACCTCCGAATGTTACCGGGGTCCTCCACATGGGGCACGCGCTGAATGTGACCCTTCAGGATATCATGTGCCGATATCGCAAATTAAAAGGAGACAATGTGCTCTGGATGCCGGGGACCGACCATGCCGGCATCGCCACCCAAAATGTGGTCGAGAAAAAGCTGGCCGCCGAAGGGCTCAGCCGGCATCAGATCGGTCGAGAGAAATTTATCGAGGCGGTATGGGAATGGCGCAAGGAATACGGGGGCCGGATTATCAATCAGCTGAAACGGCTGGGCGCCATGTGCGACTGGGACCGCGAACGTTTTACCATGGATGAAGGATTGTCGCGGGCGGTGCGGCGCGTGTTTGTGGATCTTTACGAGCAGGGCCTGATCTATCGTGGCCTCTACATTATCAACTGGTGTCCCCGCTGCAATACGGCCCTGGCGGACCTGGAGGTCGAACATGAGGAGCATGATGGCCATCTCTACCACATCCGCTACCCCTTTCCCGACGGCAGCGGTGGGTTAACTGTGGCCACCACGCGGCCGGAAACCATGCTGGGGGATACGGCGGTGGCGATTCATCCCGATGACGAGCGGTATCGGGAGATTGGCCATGACCATGTGATACTTCCCCTGATGGACCGCACCATTCCGATAATCCAGGATTCCTACGTCGAAACCTCATTCGGCACCGGCGCCTTGAAAGTGACTCCGGCCCATGACCCGAACGACTTCGAGATCGGCACCCGCCAGGGTCTCGACAGCGTCAAGGTCATTGGAGACGACGGCCGGATGACAGCCGAGGCCGGACGATTCGAGGGCATGGATCGAAACGAATGCCGTGAAGCCGTTCTTGAGGCCCTGAAAGAGGGGGGACTTTTAGAGAAGGTCGATCCCCACAAACATAACGTGGGTCACTGCTACCGCTGCAAGGCAGTGATCGAGCCGAATCTGTCCCGGCAGTGGTTCGTTCGGGCGAAGCCACTTGCAGAAAAGGCCATTGCCGCCGTGGAAACGGGGCGAACGCGCATCGTGCCGCACACATGGACCAAGACATACTACGACTGGATGTACAACATTCGAGACTGGTGTATCTCCCGGCAAATATGGTGGGGCCATCAGATTCCAGCCTGGACCTGCGCGGACTGCAATGAGCTGGTTGTCGCCATGGAGCCTCCCGAGACATGTCCGTCCTGTCAGAGCCGGAACATGGTGCAGGAGACCGACGTGCTGGACACATGGTTTAGTTCTGCGCTGTGGCCGTTCTCCACCATGGGCTGGCCGGACAAGACAGCCTTGCTCAACACCTTTTATCCGACATCGGTTCTGGTTACCGGTTTTGACATCCTGTTTTTCTGGGTGGCGCGAATGATGATGATGGGCATCCACTTCATGGAGGATGTGCCATTCAAGGACGTCTATGTGCATGCGTTGGTAAGAGACGAGCACGGCAAAAAAATGAGCAAATCCAAAGGCAATGTGATCGATCCGTTGACCGTGATCGAACACTATGGAACCGATGCCTTCCGATACACCCTGGCGGCATTCGCCGCCCAGGGGCGGGATATCAAGATGTCGGAGAAACGGGTAGAGGGCTACCGGCATTTCGTGAACAAGCTCTGGAACGCCGCCCGGTTTTCACTCATGCATCTCGATCAGGGATATGAGCGTATCGACAGAGCGCATATTACCCTGGCCGATCGATGGATTCTCTCCCGGTTAACCCGGGTGACCCGTTCCGTATCGGATGCCATCGAGACCTATCGATTCAACGACGCTGCCGGTGAACTCTACCAGTTCGTGTGGCACGAATTCTGTGACTGGTATGTGGAGGCGAGTAAACCGACGCTGTATGGAAAAGAAACGAACCCGGAAGGGATGGCTGCCAGCAAAGCGGTGCTCTGGAACGTGCTTCGGGATGTCCTGCTGCTGTTGCATCCCTTCATGCCGTTTGTCACCGAGGAAATTTGGCATCAGCTGCCGGGGGTCGCGGGTTCCATCATGACCGCATCATTCCCCGAACAAGAGGACGGAGGCCGGGGCATTGAGGTGGATCATGAAGCTGAAGCCGAAATGGCACTGGTTTCCGGAATCGTTACCGGCATCCGGAATATCCGGGGTGAAATGCATCTGCCGCCGTCGCTTCAACTCAATGTGGTCGTGCACTCCCCGGAGGACCATCTTCGCAGGGTGGTTGACGCCCACCGCGGGATGATTGTCAACCTGGCCCGGGTGGCCGAGCTCACCGTGGACGTGCCGGGACCGCGGCCGAAGCAATCGGCTACAGCCATTGTGGACGGCGCCTCGATCTATGTCTCCCTGGAAGGGATTATTGACTTTGAAAAAGAGCAGCGGCGCCTGGAAAAAGAGATCGCCAAGTTGACGACAGAGTTGGGGACCGTTTCGAAAAAACTGAGCAACCCCAATTTTCTGGAAAAAGCGCCGGCCGATGTGGTGGAAAAGGTGCGCGGGAAACACCGTTCCCTCGACGAGAAACAGCAGCAGCTGGCGGCGAATTTGGAGCGGATTAAGGATCTCCAAACCGACTAGAGTGAATTCAAAGCCATCCCTCGCGCCCCATATCTTTGTTGGACAGAAGGATCCATTCTCATGATAGCGAAACAGATCGAGCGGCTTGTTGACCTGGCTCTGGAGGAGGACATCGGCCCGGGCGACATCACCACAAATCACCTGGTTCCCGCTGATCAGGAAGGCCGGGGTCAAATTCTCGCACGGCAGCCATTGACCGTGGCCGGTCTTGAGGTGGCTCAATATGTGTTCCACCGGCTGGATGCGGATGCTAATTTTAACGCGCATTGTGCGGATGGCACTTCCCTCGAAGCGGGCGCGATTATTGCGGAGGTGACCGGCCGGATGCGCGCTCTACTGACAGCCGAACGCACCGCCCTGAATTTTCTGCAGCGTCTTTCCGGCATCGCCACCCATGTCACGTCCTACACGGGCCCATTGAAGGGTCACCCGGTAAAGCTGGTGGATACGAGAAAGACAACTCCGGGCTGGCGCTTTCTCGAGAAATATGCTGTCCGCGTCGGCGGTGCCGGCAACCATCGCACCGGGCTCTTCGACGGTGTGCTGATCAAGGACAATCATATTGCGGCCTGCGGCGGGATTGCAGAAGCGGTTACCCGGATCCGGCAAAGAACTTCCCATCTGGTCCGGATCGAGGTCGAGGCCTCGACCTTGGAGGAGGTCTCCGAAGCCATCGCTGTCGGCGCCGATGTGATCATGCTCGACAACATGTCTGTGAAACAGATTCATGATGCGGTGGCCGTCATCGGGGATAAGGCTTTGATCGAAGTGTCCGGGGGCATCACCCGTGAACGAATCGCCCGTCTGGCCGAGACCGGGGTGAATCTCATATCCGTCGGGGGGCTCACCCATGCCGCTACCAGCGTCGATATCAGTATGGATATCCAACCCTCCTTATGATCTCCTCCGGACGTCATGCAAATCATGCCGATGCCCGGCTTCTGCAGGATATGATCAATGATGCCGGGTTGGAAACTCGAAATTCGAAATCCCAAATTCGAAACAAATCCGAAAACTCGAAAATGATAAATTCCAACCTGTTTTAAAATTGATATTTCCCGATTGCCTGTTAGAGTGAAGCGAAAATCCCGCGCCGCGGGGCTGCAGGGATAGAAATTATATCCTTTTGCCCTTTGAGCGACATCGTCGCGTTTCATAAAATCGTTGCACGATTTTATGTTTGGACCTTGTTTCGTATTTCGGTATTCGTATTTCGGATTTATCATAAGTTTAGGTTGCAACTATGATCCCGATTCACGACGTTAATCCTCGAAGTAACACGCCGATCATCAATAACTCTCTGATCGGCATCAATATTGTCTTTTTCCTGGTGGAGATGAGCCAGGGACCTGATCTGAATCGGTTCATCTATACCTATGGGCTGGTGCCGGCCCGATATTCCGTCCCCCAGATATCGGACTACTTTAGCTTCGGTCAGCAGGTGATCTCGTTTATCAGCTTCATGTTTCTCCATGGCGGATTTTGGCACCTGCTTGGTAACATGTGGTCCCTCTACATTTTCGGCGACAATGTGGAAGATAACTTGGGCCCGGTCCGTTATTTGTTCTTCTACCTTGCCTGTGGTATCGGGTCGGGCATCGCTCACCTGGTCATTAACTTTCACTCCAACGTTCCGACCATCGGCGCCAGCGGTGCGATCGCCGGTGTTATGGGAGCCTATCTGGTACTTCATCCCAGATCCAAGATCCTGACATTAATCCCTATCCTGTTTATTCCCTGGTTTGTTGAAATACCGGCCTACTTCTTTCTCGGGATATGGTTCCTGTTCCAATTCCTGAATGCGGCCGGGAGTACGGCCGGTTCTGCAGGGATTGCCTGGTGGGCTCATATCGGGGGGTTTCTTTTCGGTATCGTCCTGTTGAAACTCTTTTCTTCCGTTCCTGCCACGGGTTACCGGGAACGCATGCGGCCGCTAACGGAGAAGAAGCGGAGCCATCGGCTTCAGGTCATTCACCCGTCCGGATCCAAGCATGATATTCATCTCCATGGCACACTTCAGATATCCCCATTTGAAGCTTCAGCCGGAACCCGTAAGTTGGTCAATATTCCATGGGGATTTCACAAACGCCTCTTTCGGGTAACCGTTCCACCCAATGTGCAGGCAGGGACTCAGCTGCGGTTGCGCGGACTGGGACGGCAGGCGGCTGACGGGCAAAAAGGGGATTTACTGCTGACGATATCCGTTGTGTGAGCTGGCCCGACCTGTGGGGTCGACTTGTAGGGTCCACCTGTCCCGTCGGCGCCCGTGGGCGAAGTCGGAAGCCTTAAGGCGACCTGTCCAGCGAAGCCTGGGCGAAGATGGAAGCCCAAAGCTCCAAGAGCGACCTGTGGGGTCGTAGCCCAAGCGGGCAAAGCCCCAAGCCCCAAGGGGGAAATCTTTTCAGGTTTTTATCAGTTATTGCGCGCTGCGAATCGCAACTCGGACGGTCTGTGGAGATTTCATGCACGTGGATATCCTAAAAGCACAAGTTAGATGCATAAGGATTTGTCGCACCACGAAGACCACGAAGGTAACAAAATGTTTTTACACTATTTCTCTTCGTGTCCTTCGTGAACTTCGTGGTAAAAATTATCCTACTAGAGCTTTCAAGATAAGCGCATTCATGCAATGCTCGGGCTAACTCTGGTCGGGGGCTTCTCCCACAAAAATAGTGGATACACGGTTGCGGCCTGCCAGCTTGGATTTGTACATGGCCTTGTCGGAACGGCTGATAAACGTCTTGATATCTTCCCGGGGATCGTATTCGGTGACGCCGATGCTGATGGTAATGCTGGCCTCCTGGCCAGGTGCCGGATAGTATACTTCCGACTCAATGGCGGCATTGATTCGTTCGGCCACGGTCTTAGCCTCCTGTCCATTGGTTTCCGGAAGGATAACGGTGAATTCTTCGCCACCGTAGCGATAGGCGGAGTCCATTTTGCGGAGGAGCGAGCGGATGATCTGTCCGATGCGCACCAGTACCTTGTTGCCTTCCAGATGGCCATACGCATCGTTGTAATCCTTAAAGTGGTCAATATCCATCAACAGCAGTGAGAGCGGGTTGTTGTAGCGGTTCGACCGGTCCACTTCCAGTTCCAGCTGATTGTAGAAATGGCGGGAGTTATAGAGCTTGGTCAGATCGTCTGTGATCGCCAGTTGTTTTAGCCGGCTCAGCATTTCGGCGCGCTCGTGCCTGAGACGCCGTTCGTTGAGTACCCGTTTCAACCGCAGCAACAATTCCTCGAACCGGATCGGCTTGAAGACGAAATCGCTGGCCCCTTTCTGAATGGCTTCCTCGTATGAGTAGTCGCCTCCGTATCCCGTCATGACGATGACGTCGGTATGATGGTGAAGACCGCGAATCTGGTCGGTGAGTTCCAAACCATCGAGACCCGGCATCATGATGTCGGTGATCACCACGTCCACCGGGGAGGTCGCCAGAAATTCCAGGGCGGCTTCGCCGCTGTGAACCATGGACGATCGATATCCCGAACGGATCATGAATTCGTGGATCGATTCGGTGATGATTTCGTCATCGTCAACGATCAGTATGTGAGTATCCCGGGGGTCCGGTGATACGACGGTCTCGCCGGTATCACGACGATCCGGGTTTGGATCGAGGGCCAAACTTGACATAATGTTCCAAGATCTGCTAAAAAGCCATTTTTTCAATAATTTAAAGAGTCTGGAAGCTTTTAATATATCCGTTTAGACCTCCATTGTCAAGCCGTTGGGCGTTGCTTGAACTGCTCTTTCGGCCACATCGTCCGGCCTCGAAATGCTTTGCTCTGACACCCCAGAGGTCCGCCATGGAGCCGGTGTGCATCAATCGCGATCGATTTCCGGCGATCATCCGGGAACGGATTCAGGACCGAACATGGGAGTTCCGGAAACCTCGATATGCCAGAAGGTTTTGGATTTATGAAACATATTCGCAATTTCAGCATTATTGCCCATATCGATCACGGCAAATCGACACTATCCGATCGGTTGATCCAGCACACGGAGGTGGTTTCGGACCGTGAGTTCCAGGACCAGATTCTGGATACCATGGATATTGAACGTGAACGGGGGATCACCATCAAAAGCCAGACGGTATGTCTTCCCTATACATCTGCCGATGGCCAATCCTACCTGCTCAATCTGATCGACACCCCGGGACATGTCGATTTCACATACGAAGTCTCCCGGGCCCTGGCGTCCTGTGAGGGGGCATTGCTTCTGATCGATGCCAGTCAGGGCGTAGAGGCCCAGACGCTGGCCAATCTGTTTCTGGCCATGGAACACGATCTTGAAATTATCCCGGTGATCAATAAAATCGACCTTCCCTCGGCAGACATCGACCGGGTCCAGGGCCAGATCGAGGACGACCTCGGACTCGACGGCGAAACCGCGCTATTGGTCTCTGCCAAGGAGGGGACCGGAATTGATGATGTTTTCGAGGCGATCGTTCAGCGGCTCCCGGCACCGGAAGGGGGTCCGGATGCACCGCTTCGTGCTCTCATTTTCGACTCACACTACGACCCCTACCGGGGTACCGTGGTGCATTTCAGAGTCTTTGACGGCCGTCTCCGTCCCGGCGACACCATCCAGTTCATGTCCAACAACGCCACCTATCGGGTGGAAGAGGTCGGATTCTTCCGCCTTCACCGGATTCCTCAAAAAGAGCTGTCGGCAGGGCAGGTGGGCTATCTCATCGCGGGCATCAAGACGGTGAGCGATACGGCCTGCGGCGATACCATCACGTTGAGGGACAATCCGTGCGAGGATCCGATGCCCGGTTTCAAGGAAGCAAAGCCGGTGGTTTTTTCTTCCATTTATCCCGTGGCCTCCGACGGGTACGAGGAACTGGCCGTGGCGTTAGAGAAACTGAAACTCAACGATGCGTCCCTTGTTTATGAAAAAGACACCTCGGTCGCCCTTGGCTTTGGTTTTCGTTGCGGATTTCTGGGGCTGCTTCATCTGGAAGTCGTCCAGGAGCGACTGGAGCGGGAATATGATCTTTCTCTCATCCTGACGGCCCCGTCTGTCCGATACCGCCTCATCATGAACGACGGTGAACGTCAGGTCATCGACAATCCGGCGTTTTACCCTGACCCGACCTTGATCGAACATGCGGAGGAGCCGTTTATTCGGGCCACCATTATCACACCGGACCGCTACATGGGACCGATTATGAATCTCTGCCTGGAGCGCCGAGGTATTAATAAAAACTACCAGTATCTGACCCACGGCCGGCTGGAGATGATTTTCGAATTGCCGCTGGCCGAGGTGATCTTCGATTTCTACGACAAGCTCAAATCGGTCACCCAGGGATATGGGTCCTTCGACTACGATATCATTGATTACCGGGAAACAGACCTTGTAAAGGTGGATATCCTTTTGAACGGGGAACGGGTGGACGCCTTGTCTCAGCTGGTCCATAGTGACCGGGCGGTTGAGCGGGCCCGCCATGCATGTAAGCGGCTCAAGGAGGAGATCCCCAGGCAGATGTTCAAAATCGCCGTGCAGGGCGCCATCGGAGCAAAGATCATCTCCCGGGAAACGGTCTCTCCCTTTCGTAAAGACGTCACCGCGAAATGCTATGGCGGGGATGTCACCCGCAAACGGAAACTTCTCGAGAAACAGAAAAAGGGCAAGCGGCGAATGAAAATGGTGGGCAAGGTGATGATTCCACAGTCGGCGTTTCTCTCAGTCCTCAAAACAGACACGGATTGATTCTGGATACTGGATGCTTGCCCGCCCTTGGCGGCCTTGATTCTGGACTGTTGATCAGCTGAAAGCTCAAAGCTGAAAGTCTAAAGTTTAAAACACAAATTGAAAACAAACGTCGAAGCACAATGAATGACGTTTCGCACAGCGGAACAAATGACTGGTTGACGCCGCCGGTAGGCGGCAAATGACTGTTTTCACCAACGAACGGGCAGACGGGCCAACGGGCAAACCGGCAAACGTGCTTCTAATCGTTCTTGATGGACATATAAATATTCAGTGTATGCGTCGGAATCGACCTTACCGAGAAGCGCTGTAAATCGGTCGTCACAAATTGGATGATTCCCGACTTCTTTCGCATGACCCCGAACTTTATGGTGAAGGTAACCGAGTTAAGGGTCATATTTGGAGGAGTCAGATACGTCTTTTTCAGGGATGCCTTTGCTTCGGAAATGGCTTCCACGAGGCCGGACGATATCTCCGAAGTAAAGTCTGTAAAGTAGTTGGGATTGAAGCTCAGATGTATCGTGTGATGGGATATGGCCGGATTCGGCTGCTGCGGATAGGTCTCATCGGTTCCGACGATTTTTAACTCCACGGCATCTTTATCCGATGTTTCCGAGAATACCGAGAGCCATACCTCCACCTTGTCTATTTCAAGACGTGGAACCCCGGACTCCAGGGACTGTGCGGTCTGTATTTCATTTTTAAGTGCATCCAGGATCTCGTCGACTTCAAAGAATGTCCCCTGGCAATGACCTGATGCCCCAAACGTGATTAGAATAATCGGCACGATGCACAGAAGGCTCCGCTTGGCACGTCCCATAACTGGACCTCCCTTTTATAAACATCCGCTCTTATGGCGATATGCACGTATTTCGGATCGTTCCGATCCCTTCGATGGTGCATTCCACAGTATGCCCATCTTTCAGAAGTACCGGCGGATCCCTGAAAAATCCCACTCCCGCCGGCGTTCCGGTCATGATGACATCCCCCGGGAGCAGGGAGATATCTTCGCTGACATTTTCGATAATCGTTGGAATGTCGAATATCATATCCCTGACGGTTCCACGCTGCATCAGCTCTCCATTTACTCGCGCGGTCAATTCCAGTCTGCGGATGTCTTCTATCTCGTCCAGGGTGACCAATGCCGGCCCCATGGGAGCAAACGTGTCAAATGATTTTCCGCGGAACCATTGGGAGTCCGCAAACTGGGCATCACGGCCCGAAACATCGTTGGCCACGGTGACCCCGGCAACAACTTCGAGTGCCTCATCTTTACGGACGCGTTTTACCGCCTTGCCGATGACCACGGCCAGTTCGACCTCCCAGTCAATCTGATGGCTGCTCCTCGGCAGCAGGATCGGATCAAACGGCCCGTTCAGGGCCGTGGGGGCTTTCGAGAACAGCAGGGGCCGGCTTGGGTTGTCGAAGCCTCCCTCCTTGGCATGTTCGGCATAGTTTTTCCCGAGGCAGATGATTTTCGATGGTTGTGCCACCGGCGCCCCCAGGCGGACATCCATTCTCCGACCCGGGATTTCCACCCGGGAGACCGTTTCCATCCATCCGTGGTCAAAGAAGAGGGGTCCGATGTCCGGTATCCCCGGAAATTCTTCGGTCAGGTCAACAATGTTCCCCTCTTTCCACAGACCGGGCCTTTCATTTCCCTTTTCTCCGAATCGGATGAGTCTCATGTTTAACCATTCCTTTGAATGTGCCGAGTGAACACCACGAAAGGCACCAGATCACGAAGGACCTATTGCATGATTTTGCTACAAAATCATGCTTCGAGGGATTCAGAAGATCGTAAACAGAAACTTCAATAAATGCCACGTTTTATATCCCTAATCCATTGGAATGGCGAATACAACCCTTTGGATTTGTGGGGTCAGAAGGGGGTATGAAAAGAGTTCATGCAATGTTCGGGATAATCCGATTCCATGTCGGGTCACCCTTGCTCGGGGGGATCTTCCGGGCCATGTTGGGATGCGCCGGCACGGTCTTTCAGACCATCCCGGTATCGCTTTTCTGTGTACCAGTTGATCTGACGGCATATGCCCCGGATGATGCTGACCTCCCGGGCCCGCAGCCGCATCCGGGTTCCAAAATGACGGATCTTGTTCATCCAGTAATCCGGATTTTCAGGGTTGATATAGTCGATGCGGACCAGAATATCCTTCAGTTGGTCATACATTCCGTCCAGTTCGTGGCGCGTCGCCAATCGAGGCAGGGACGAGGCCTTTTCTTCCGATGTGGCTTTAAACAGCTCATAGCAGACCACCATTACTGCCTGGGACAGGTTCAGGGATGAAAAACGGGCGGTGGGAATGGTCAACAGGTGATGGCAACGTCGGGTCTCTTCGTTGGTAAGGCCCCTGTCTTCGGGCCCAAACAGGATCGCGATGCGGTTCTCTCGGGAGATCGGAATCAGTTCCCTGGCCAGTTTTTCCGGGGAGGCCATCACTTTGCGCTGGCCTCCGACGCGCGCTGTGGTGCCGACGATGCACTGATAGGGCGCCAGGGCTTCGTCCAGGGTCTCATAGACCTGGATTTGGGTCGCCACGGCGGCCGCCGCCTGGGTGGCCATCCGCAGCACCTTGATCATATCGAAATTTTCAGGTTGAACGACCACCAGCCGTTGGATGCCCATGTTGCATATGGCCCGTGCCGAGGCCCCGATGTTTTCCGGAAAGCGGGGCTAGTGCAGCACGATTGAGATGTTTTCCAGTTGAATAGTTCCAGACATCTTCGGGCGATATTTCCTTTATCCGAACATGATAGAGGTCTTCTCCGATTTGCCTGCAGCGGGCAAGGCGATCAGATAGCGACCGTCATCGCCTTCGGCTAGAATCACCCCAGCGGATGACTTCCGCTTTGGAAAGCGGATGGGCATCCGAGCCCCTCGTTTCTGTAGGCAGTTATTCATAAAATCGTGGTACGATTTTATCGCTGCACGATCTCGAAGCTGTTGAAAAAGTATCCAATTTCAAACGCGGCGGTTTCGGGCGCATCCGATCCGTGCACGACATTCTTTTCAATATCGGTCGCATGGTCTGCCCGGATCGTTCCCGGAGCCGCTTCCTTGTAATTGGTGGCACCCATCAGCTCGCGATTTTTGGCGATCGCTTCGGGCCCCTCGAGAATCATGACCACGGCAGGGCCTGAGGACATAAAATCGGTGAGGCTGTCGAAAAACGGTTTCCCTTTGTGCACGGCGTAGAATCCCTGGGCCTGTGCCTTGTCCATATGGATCATCTTCATGGCGATGATGTTGAGGTCATTTTCTTCAAAGCGCCGAATGACATCACCGATTAATCCTCGGGCGACCCCGTCGGGTTTGATAATGGACAATGTGCGTTCCATGTCAGTGTTCCTTTCTTTTGCCGCTTGCCTCGCGTTCCGGTACCGCTTCAGAAATGCGACAGGCAGGTTGTGGGTGATGGGGCGCCTACGGCGTTGTAATGCTTTCTATGCGTTGCCCCCATTGCGTATCGAAACAAAACAATAACACCGCCATGGCAGGGTAACGGAGCCGAGGCTCTGGTCGTCCGTCAGGCGGTGATTGGGTGTGCCACCATTTTCTAGTCCGGGCATTGCATGCAATGTTCGGACTAGCCCGCATATTGCATGAAATCTTTTCAGCGAGTGACAATAAAGGCACACTATCGCGGCGTTATTGTATAATTGTAGTCATCCGCGCACAGTGCAATTTGTAACGTCCGAAAAGGGATAAAAAAGCTGAAAAGATTTCACCCCTTGGGCCAAACGGAGCCATAACAAAAGCCCTCCCCCAAGTCAACTCAACGGGGATGCGGCTTCCCACGACCTCCTGGGGGGTCCGTGCTTGACAACCCCTAGGGATTGACATAAAACACGGCATTCTTGGAATCGGCCCTATCATGCGGTCCTTTGTCGGTTACGGGCCCGAAACCATTGTGCGGGCGTCACATGAACCGGGATAAAATGCTTTGGGTAGCCGCCGTCATTATCGGCGGCGTCATTTTTGCCTCGCTTGTTTACCAGTTCCGGTCACGGCCGGAGACGGCACCCGTCGGCGTCACGCCCCAGAGCCGGGAAATGCCACAGGAACCGGTTCACCTCTACTTTGCCGACCGGAGCAATAACCATCTGACGGCGGAACAGAGGCTGCTGCCGCGTCCTGAGGATGCGGCAGCACTGGCCAGGTTGATTGTCGAGGCGCTGATACAGGGGCCGGAGACGGGCCTGGTCCGGACACTTCCGGAGACGGGCACCGTCGCGGCAGTGTTCATCACCCAGGATGGCATCGCCTATGTCGATCTGGATAAATCGGTCCGGGAGGATCATCCCGGGGGGAGCCGGACGGAACTGCTGACGGTGTACTCTATCGTGAACTCCGTCGTGCTCAACATCGCCGGCGTGGATTCGGTCAAACTGCTGATCGGCGGACGGGAAGTCGATACCCTGGCCGGCCATATCAGTCTGAAGGAACCGCTACAGGCGAACATGTTAATGGTTCGATGAAAAAAAAACAGATCAACAATATTCGAAACATCGGGATTATTGCCCATATCGATGCGGGCAAGACCACCGTGACCGAGAGAATTCTCTACTATACCGGCCGCTCCCATAAAATTGGGGAAGTCCATGACGGTGAGGCGGTGATGGACTGGATGCCGGATGAACAGGAGCGGGGGATTACCATTACCTCGGCTGTCACGACCTGCACCTGGGACGGACGGGAGATTCACATCATCGATACCCCCGGGCATGTCGATTTTACCATTGAAGTTGAGCGTTCCCTCCGTGTGCTGGACGGCGCCATCGGCGTCTTCTGTGCCGTAGGGGGTGTTGAGCCCCAGTCTGAAACCGTATGGCGTCAGGCCGACAAGTACAAAGTACCGAAGATGGCCTTTGTGAACAAACTGGACCGTGTGGGAGCCGATTTTTTGGGAGCCATCGACATGATGCGCGACCGCCTCGATGCGAATCCGTTGATATTGACCCTGCCGGCCGGTGCGGAGGACGAATTTACCGGAGTGATCGACCTGATCACCATGGAGCAGATATCCTGGGATGATGATTCTCTGGGAGCTACATTTTCAGTCGGCCCCATCGCTTCCGAATACGAGGAACTGGCTGGGGAGTATCGAGAGAAGCTTCTGGAGACAATTTCTGAATATGATGATGCAATTATGGAGGCCTACCTTTCAGAGTCTCCGATTCCGGACAAGCAACTGATCGATGCGGTTCGCAAAGCCACCATCGATCTGAAGCTTGTGCCCGTACTCTGCGGCAGTGCTTTGCGTAACAAGGGCATTCAGCCCCTGCTGGACGCCATTGTGAGATATCTGCCCTCTCCTGAGGAAGTGCCCCCCATCGTCGGCATCCAACCGGACACCGGAGAAGAGGTGGCTTGTCCGGCCCGTGCCTCGGGACCGCTTGCCGCCCTGCTGTTCAAGGTCTCGATGATCGAGGGACGCAAGCTTTCCTTTGCCCGAATTTACAGCGGCAGGCTTTCGGCCGGGTCGGACGTTTTTAATGCGTCCAGGAACAAGAAAGAGAAGATTTCCCGAATTCTCCGCATGCACGCCAACAAGCGGGAGCGGGTCGATCACGCGGATGCCGGAGAGATCGTCGGTGTGGTGGGGATGAAGGACTCCTCCACCGGGGAAACTTTGTGTGACCAGAAGCACCCGGTGATCCTCGAGAACATCGAACAGTTCGAGCCGGTCATGTCCGTGGCGGTGGAACCGAAAACCCATGCGGACCAGGGAAAACTGGATCAGGTCCTCGAGAAGTTTTTGGCCGAAGATCCGACGCTTCGGGTGCGCCAGGATGAGGACACCGGGCAGACCATTCTGTCCGGAATGGGGGAGCTTCACCTGGAGGTTATCACCAGCCGTATGCAGCGGGAGTTCAACACCCAGGTCAATGTGGGCAAACCCCAGGTCGTCTACCGGGAAACCATCGAGACGGAAGCGACGGGATCGGCTGTTTTCGACCGGGAAATTGCCGGGCAGCATCAATACGGCGGGGTAACCCTGCGACTGCTTCCGTTGGAGCGGGGGGCGGGTAGCCGATTTCGGTCGGAAATCCCTGCGGATACCATTCCGGACCTGTTTATTCCCGCCGTTGAAAAAGGTGTGATGGAGTCGCTTGAAAGTGGGGCCCTGATGGGGTACCCGGTCGTGGATGTCGAGGCGGTTCTGGTGGACGGTTCCACCAAAGAATCGTTGGGTACCGAACTGGCGTACACGGTCAGCGCATCGATGGCATGCAAGGATGCCCTTGCCAAAGCGGGACCGTATCTTCTCGATCCGTTCATGGCGGTTGAGGTCTATGTGCCGGAGCCGTTCATGGGGGATGTCATCGGAGATCTGAATTCACGCAGCGGTAAGGTGGAGTCCATCGAGCCGCGACTGGGGATCCAGGTTATACGGGCAACCGTCCCCCTGGCACGGATGTTCGGTTATTCGACAGCGCTGCGGTCGGCCACCCAGGGGCGGGGAACGTTTTCCATGCAGTTCTATCGGTTTGACCGCAAGGAAATTTCCGACGGAAATTTACCCATAAAAAATTAAACGGCCGGGGCAGGGGTTGCCGGGGAGGTCGGAAGCTCGGTCGCCGCTGGAAAATAGTTCACCAAGTGAGAAAATCACCCTGCCTTTTTCTTTTTCTTCTTTGAGGGCTTTTTCATTCCTTCCAGCACCTGTCCAATTTCCTTCCGTTTTTCCGGATCGTTCACGGTCTGGAAGGAACGATTGAGGTGAAACAGGGCATTTTTCATATCACCCTTCAGCCGATAGTACAGACCGAGATAATAATGGGCCATGGGATTGTTCCCCTGGCTTCCGTAAAGTTCACCCAGGGCATAATAGCCCTGCGGGTAACCCGGTACACGAACGATCAGATTTTCCAGCGTCGCTTTGGCCCGGGGAACATCTCCCAACTTTGCCAGGGTCTGTCCAAAATAATAGGCGTGTTCCGGATTGTAGGGGGTGATGTTTTCCGCTCCTTCCAGAACGCGCAGGGCCTCTTTATAGCGCCCCTCTTGAAAGTACACTTTCCCGAGATCCGTCAGGATGTATGGATCCAGGGGACGGCTGGCTAGAGTTTTTCTGAGGTGTTTCAGGGCTTTATCCCTCTCGCCAATCCGGTAGTAAAATAGCCCGATGCCGTAGTTGGCTAAAGGGTCTTCCGGTTTTTTCTCAATCTGGTCCTGCAATTGACGGCGGACAATCGCCTCGTCACCGTATAACGCCGACAGGCGGGTGCGGACATAGTGAAACTCCGTGGAATCGGTTTTTAATGTTTTATCATCCCGATGTTCCTCGTTTTTTTCGATCCATGCATCGATATACGCAATCCGGTCTTCGGCCGCGGGGTGGGTGGACAGGTAGCTGGGGACCGACCCGAACCACTGCTTGCTTCGGATGGTTTGAAGCGATGTCATCAATCCCTTGGCGCTGTATCCGGTTTTGGCAAGATACATCAAACCGAGTTGATCCGCCTGGATTTCATCCTGTCGACTATAGGCCAGTTCCATCGACTGACCGGCGGCCAGGGATCCATAGGTCAGAGCCGAACCGGCATCTGCAGAACCGGCTGCGGCTCCCAGGAATACACCGGCGATCATTCCCGCCATCGACACCATGTTGATCTTTTTGGAGCGCTCTATCTTGTCGGAGATATGACGTGCCACCACGTGGGAAATTTCGTGGGCCAGGATGCCGGCCAGTTCATCCTCGCTCTTCATCGCTTCAATGAGCCCCCTGTGGAAGAAAATATGCCCGGCCGGGGTGGCAAACGCATTGTAAACATGCTCGTCCAGCACGTAGAACCTATATTTAAAGGGCTGTGGGGGGACGTTTTTAAGAATTTCATACCCGAGACGGTTGATGTATCCCACAATCATCGGATCCCGGATCAACGGGAACTGGGCCTGCACCACCCGCATGAATTCCCTTGAGAGTTTTTCTTCCTCACTGATGGTCAAGGGAAGGGTGCTGCCGGGAATGCAGAGGGCTACTGACAGAACCGTCAGCAGGGCTATGAACGGTTTTTTAAATTTGATGATCATCGAACCAACCGGTTGGATAAACAACCTTTGTAACACCGTCGTAAACATAACCATAGCGTTCCGGATATCAATCACGACATCACTATCGCATACTGCAATCCACTTTTCAAACCACAGGATTTATGTTAGCTTTCGACGCCATGACCCATGTGATGTGCATAGCCAACCAGAAAGGTGGTGTGGGCAAAACCACGACGGCTATCAATTTGTCCGCGGCCCTTGCGGTTTCCGAAAAACGCACGCTGCTGGTGGATTGCGATCCCCAGGCCAATGCCACCACGGGTGTTGGAATCGACAAACATGGCGTGGACAAAACGCTTTATCATGGTCTTATCGGGCAGGCGGATGCCAGAAGCCTGGTCGTGGACAGCGAAATCGATACCCTCAAGGTGCTGCCCTCCCGGGTGGAACTCATCGGTTTCGAAGTCGAAATGATGTCGGAACCGGGACGGGAGCAGGCCCTCAAGACTCTGCTCACCGAACTCAATGGAGATTTTGACTACATCATTCTGGACTGCCCGCCGTCCCTGAGCCTGCTCACCGTGAACGCCATGACAGCGGCCGATGACATGCTCATCCCGCTCCAGTGTGAATTTTATGCGTTGGAAGGCCTGGGCCAGCTGCTGCAAACGATTCAGCGCATCAAAAGCGGCCTGAACCCGAACCTGGGCATCAAAGGGATATTGCTGACCATGTTCGACAGGCGCACGAATCTGTCTTACCAGGTTGCCGAAGATGCCGAAAAATATTTCAAGGATCTGGTGTTCCGCACGACCGTTCCCCGCAATGTCCGCCTGGGGGAAGCCCCCAGCTTTGGGAAACCGATCCTGCTCTACGATGCGACATCACCGGGCGCCAGGAGTTACTTTTCCCTGGCACGGGAGATCATGGAGGTAATGCCCTTAGATTCCCATGGCTGAAAAACCGATGCAAACAGCGAAATCCAGGAAGAAGAAGGCTCTGGGGCGCGGGCTCGATGCCCTCATCCCGGATCTGGCGGATCTCCAAACGGGCCGTGCCGATTATCTGGAATGCGAGATTCACCGGATTCGACCCAACCGTTACCAACCCCGTCGCCGATTCGATTCGGGCGAACTCGAAGAACTTCGGGATTCCATTCGCGAGCAGGGGATCCTTCAGCCCCTCCTCGTTCGAGAAGACGGTGGCGGATACGAAATCATCGCAGGGGAGCGGCGCTTTCGTGCGGCCAAGCTGGCAGGCCTCCAAACGGTACCGGTGGTCATCCGTCAGGTGGATGATGTGAACATGCTGGAGATTTCGATCATCGAAAACATCCAGCGGGAGGATCTCAATCCCCTTGATGAGGCAGAGGCCTACCACCGACTCATCCAAGAATTTGGCCTCACCCAGGATACCGTGGCCGAGCGGGTGGGCAAAAGTCGACCGACCGTAACCAACGCCATGCGGCTCCGCAGCCTGCCCGAACCCATCAAGGAGAGTATCCGGTCCGGAGAGTTGAGCATGGGGCATGCACGGGCGTTATTAGGGGCGGATGGATCCGCACGACAGATTGCTGCATGGCGGAAAGTCATTTCCCAGGCGCTTTCGGTTCGTGCCACCGAATCTCTGGTCAAAGGATTAAAGAAAGCAACAGAGGCCAAGGAAAAACCCGCCCAGAGCTCCGAAGATGTGTACTTTTCCGATCTTGCCGATGAATTGGCACGGAAAATCGGTACCCGAGTTCGGATTCGCCGCAGGGGAAAGCGCGGACGGCTCGAAATCGAGTTTTACGGTGACGATGATCTCGATCGGTTGATTCAGATGCTGCGGACTCTCTGATTCCTAAACCAGTTCCCTACACCCAATCCCTGACCGCTTCCTTTGGATTTGTTTTCCGGACGAGCTGGAGTCCTGCCGACATCCAACCGGATGGCTTCGCAACACCTTACGTGTGTGCTTATCTTGAAAGCTCTAATAGGCTAATTTTAACCACGAAGTGATGACCATGTCGATTCACATCATTATCGATGGATACAACCTGATACGGCAATCCGGCCGACTGAGCCGGAAGGATCGAGAAGACATCCAACTGGGGCGGGATGCCCTGATAGATCGTTTGGTTGCCTACAAACGGATGCGCGGGCATCGTATTACCATCGTGTTCGACGGTGGAAATGCGCCCAATTATTCACAGCACCGGGACCGGGTGCGGGGCATCGAGATCGTTTACTCCCGTTCCGGCGAGACGGCCGATACCATCATTCAGCGTATGGCGGCTCAGGAACGGGAAAAGGCCCTTATGGTCAGCTCGGACAGGGAGGTCGTTGACTATGCCGCCGGTCGCGGGTGCGCCACCGTGAGCTCGCCGGAATTTGAAGAAAAGATGGAAATGGCCTTACTGATGGATGAAAAGGGCCTGAACGAGGCGGACGGGGATTCCGGGGGATGGAAACCGACCACCCGAAAAAAAGGACCCCGCCGGCGATTGCCGAAACGGCAGCGTCAAAACAGGCGAAAACTTCGAAAGTTATGAAATTGTTTTCAGCATACGCCCTGGTGACGAGGGATATGACCCTCTGTTTGGGGGTTCCCATGGATCGCTGGGCATATGTAAACGGAATGGTTCTGTAATTTTCTAAAATCGCGGAGCGATTTTAGTATGAAAGTCGTTGTTGCCGAAACAGCCGGGTTCTGCATGGGTGTCCGAAGAGCTGTTGAAATGGCTCTGGACGCATCCGTCGAACATCCCGGGCCGATATACACATACGGGCCGTTGATTCATAATCCCCAGGTGCTGGCCCTCTTGCGGGAAAAGGGAATCGGCGTTCTAGAGAAAATCCCCGAGCAAGGGACCGGTACCGTATTGATCCGTGCCCATGGTGTCCCCCCCGACAGCAAGGCGCGTCTGAAAGCCGCCGGCTTCAATGTCATCGATGCGACGTGCCCCCGGGTCATCAAGGTTCAAACCATTATTGCCCGACACGCCCCCGGAGGGTGGGCATCCATTATCATCGGGGACAAGGACCATCCGGAAGTCGTGGGCCTGCTCGGGTACGCCGGGCAGGCAGGGTATGTGGTAGACAATCTGACCGATCTGGATACCTTGCCCCTGTTCGACAAGGCCATCATTGTGGTGCAGACCACCCAGAACACACGGCTGGTTCAGGACGTCAAATCCTGGGCCGCCAAAAAAGCACCGCACTACAAGATTTTCGATACCATCTGTGGATCCACGGAACAACGTCAGGCGGAGGTCAGTCGGTTGAGCGATACGGTCGACGCCCTGGTGGTGGTCGGCGGAAAAAACAGCGGGAACACCCAACGATTGGCCGAGATCGGCCGTCTCTCCGGGAAGCCCACGTTTCATATCGAAACCGAAAGCGACATCGATTTTGAAAAGTTGGCGTCGGTTTATACCGTGGGGGTGACTGCCGGAGCCTCCACGCCGAACTGGATCATTAACCGGGTTTGCCGAACCCTGGAAACCATCCCCTACCAGAAGGCCAGGGGGGCCTTGAGTACCTTCTTCAGGTTCCAGCGGGTGCTGCTCCTGACCAATATTCATGTTTCCATTGGGGCCGGCGGCCTGTGTTATGCCTGCTCGCTGCTCCAGGGGATCACTCAATCAGCGCCTTACGTGTTGATCACCATGCTCTACATCCAATCCATGCATATACTGAATAATCTGACCGGGATCCGGGAAGACAAATACAACGATCCTGACCGCGCATCGTTCTACAATCGGCACAAGGGACTGCTGTCATTCTTTTCCGTCATGGCCGGTGGTATGGGGTTGCTGACCGCTTTGGCCATGGGTGTCTTTCCGTTTCTGTTGTTGCTCGTCATGAGCATCATGGGGCTGTCCTATAACCGGCCATGGATTCCACGGGGGACGGGCCGTCGGTATCGGAGCCTGAAGGATATCCCGGGCTCCAAAACCATCCTGATTGCACTGGCCTGGGGCATCGTGACCTCGATTTTCCCGCCCCTTTCAGAGACGGGAACCATCACCATCACCAATTTCCTGGTGTTTTTGATGGCAGCACTTCTGGTGCTGACTCGCACCGCGTTTTTCGATATTCTCGACCTGCAAGGAGACCGGGTCATCGGGAAGGGGACCATTCCTGTTCTACTGGGGGAAACGGCCTCGATGCGTCTGTTAAAGATGCTTTTAGGCGTGGTGTTGATGGTGATCCCGTCGGCAGTCGGTTTGACCAGTACGCTGGGGTATGTATTGGCGCTCTGCCCGATTTGTCTGCTGGCCCTGCTTACCGCTTACGATCGCGGCGCTCTGGTCTCCTGGGTTCTACCCCAGTTTCTCGTAGACACCTGCTTTGTACTTGCTGGAGGGATTGGGTTTGTGTGGAGTCTTCTATAGACAAATGCCTAAAATTTAAAATGCCTAAAATTAGTGACTTCGATCTATCATTTTAACTTTAGGCATTTAAGCGCATTTTAGGCACTTTAGGCATTTTCAGAGTAGAGGCCGCAGGCCTGCAATCTACCAAAAGGTGGGTTCTGTGCCTTTGATCAGCCGGTTTAAATTGTCTTTATGTCGAATGAAGATCGCCACTGCGACCCATGTCGCAGATCCGGTGAACACCCCCGACCCGGTGGCCTCCCAAATGGCCACAGGCAACACGGCAGCGGCAGCCAGGGAAGCGACGGAAACCCGATTGAACCAGCAGACGCATAGAGTAAACACGAGCAACGCCACCAGAATCGCCACCGGGGCCATCACTAGAAAAGCGCCTGCGGTGGTGGCCACCCCCTTTCCGCCGCCTCTGAATTTCAAATAAACGGGGAAGAAATGACCCGCGATGGCGGCCAAGGCAATGAACGAAACGAACAGTTGACCCGGGATGGTTGACACGTCTACGACCATCCCCCCCCAATAGACCGGCAAGGCTCCCTTCAACACATCGCAGAGCAACGTTATCCCCCCGAGGCGATTGCCGGCAGTCCGGCGGACATTGGTGGCACCGATATTTCTGCTTCCTTCCCGGCGGAGGTCCACATCGGAGAAAAGAAAAGTCAATACCAGCCCGAAGGGGATCGATCCCAGAAGATAAGCAAACACCGGCAACAGAACGTATATCGTATTGCACGCCAAGCTTCCCATTGCGTTCCTAATTTTTATTGATCCAGAGGGTATTGATCACTATCATAAGGAACTGTTCATGTCACCCTATAGTGCCGGGGATCGGCAACGGGAATCCAAATGGAACCGATAGAACTTCCCATTGACGGAGTACTGGATCTTCACACCTTCCGGCCGAAGGATGTGCCCGACCTGCTCACCGACTACTTCATGGAATGTATCCAGCGGGAGATCTTTTCCGTGCGAGTGATTCATGGTAAAGGAACGGGCATCCTTAAAAAAAAAGTCCATAGTACTTTGAAACGGAGTGATCTGGTCGCTTCCTTTCGTGAAGCCCCTGCCGATGCCGGCGGCTGGGGGGCAACCCTGGTGGAACTGCTTCCTCCGTCCCATCGGGCATCGAATCAAACATAGCCGACGTCGGAAGTCCCTGGTTGCGGAGCACCCAACGCGTTGAGCATCATTTGGACACTGCGGAAGAGAGTTCACCCGAATATTGCATGAAATCTTTTCAGCGGAAGGCTAAAAAGATACAATATAACGCTATTATTGGTTTTGGTGCAGTATCCGGGTAAGATAGGGGTTGTGATGAGCCGAAGAACATGGTTTCACATATGTCTCGGAACCTATGCGGGATGCTGGGTCCTGTTCTTGTCCTTTGGCATGATCGGGGAAAACGAACGCGTGCTCCACTTTGCCGATATCTTCGAAAATGATATCGCCAACTTCCTGTTTCTGACCAACCTGTTTTTCCTCTTCGCTCTACTCACCGCCGAGGCAACCGGCCTGGCCCACCGGTGGATGCTTCGATGGCGTCCGTTTCGGCCCCGACTGGGCGATATCCTGATCCAAAACGGCTATCTTACCGATGGACAACTTCGGACGGCCCTCGATATCCAGCGCATGAAACTTGGGGATGTACTCGTTGAATCCGGATACATCACCCGTGAGCAGTTAACCCATGCACTGCTGGATCAGCAGCGAAAGGCGCATCGAAAACTGGGAGAGGTTCTTCTGGACCTGGGTTATGCCACCGCTCAGGACATTAGGTGGGGACTCAGTCGGTTGAACCGGAAACTGGGCAGAATCCTCGTGGAGATGGAACTTCTGCGAGACGACGATCTTCGACGAATATTAACGCGGATGTGGTATGGCCGATACAAAGGGATATGACCTATCCGTGCAATAACCAGGTTGGCGGCCCCTAGTCGCCTGTTTCGACGTCCCACCATTGTTGAAACCTTTATGTATACAATCAGATCTGAAATCCCGCCGGAAGGCGCAGCTCCGGTCATGATGCCGGATTTTTCAACCAGTTTAGACGGGGTTTGCACAATTACCTGTGCATGAGTGCACATTTTTTTGTGCAAAGATTTCCCCCGCGGTTGGTCGTTTCATACGTCATAATAAAATTATTTTAATGTTAACAACATGTTAATGTCACGGGGGGGATTTTGGCGACATTGGCATAAATCCTGCTCTTGGAATAATGCGGGGCTGCTCACCGGTATTCGGTGGAAGTCCTTTCCGCCGGAATTGCTCCCGGCAATCCGCCGGGTCAATCGAAGAGAACTGGCACCACCATTCCACCGGTCTGACAGGGGGGAACCGGACCGGAAAGAATGTAACAGGGGAATTATCCGTGAATTGGTTTTGCCTTCCTTAGCCGGCGACAGCCCCTTTAAACAAATCATGGAGGCTCTGATGAGCCTCCATGATTTGTTTAGTCTAGTTTATTATCAGGAATTTCAGAAAACTCCCGTGTCCTTAAGGTTCTGATCCGCCCGAATCATGGCTCAACAAAATGTAACGGGAAGCTCAAACGAGCTTCCCGTATTTGTTTGTTGGTGGAGCTGAGGGGACTTGAACCCCTGGCCTCATGACTGCCAGTCATGCGCTCTCCCAGCTGAGCTACAGCCCCGAATAGAAATTATATCTCTATCTGAATCGAAGGGGCTCTGTCAATACATAATGCAATACCCGGGCGAATGAAAAAGTTGACAAAGATTTACAGGAGAAATAGAATATAACGTTTACATCGGTATAATAAACTGATATCATTCAAAATATAAAGGTTTCTGGAGGTGCCGGGGCACCGGTGCCCAAAATTCCAGCCCGGACGCCCTACGGCGCCCGGGCCGAACGAACCCCCATAGTAAAAAGGAGGTGTCATGAACTCGAGACACTTCACACCACCCTCCGACGGGTCGGAGCAATCGGAGGGCATGTATAAGGAATTCAACGCTACCGAGCTGTACTGTGCCAAATGTAAACGGGCGGTTCCGGTACGAGAGCGTCTGCTGCTGGTCTTGCCGGACGGTGAAAAATACGAATACCTGTGCGGGATCTGCGGTGATTCGGTCGGCTCAAAAATGGATAAAAGCAAACGCCCCATGTCCATAATTATATAACCCATAACGGTCATGGGGCTAACGGCAGGAACATTCTAAAACTCTTTCAAACAGCATGATGTAAGATGCGGTGTATTCGATCGGTACACGGGTTTATCAGAGGTGACAAACTATGCTCAGGTTAATGCGGGATTATGCAACGAGTTGGATGATCAAATTCATTCTCGGTGCGATTGTGATTGTTTTTGTGTTTTGGGGAATCGGCAGCTTTACCGACGAGGCTCCCACGCGGGTGGCGGTGGTCAACGATCAGGTGATCAGCATCGAAGAGTATCGAAACGCCTACAATAACATTGTCGAGCAACTGCGCCAGTCATTCGGCAACCGGCTGGATGATGAGATGCTCAAGTCCTTCAACGTCAAGCAGCAGGCACTCGATGGGTTGATCGACCGGGCGCTGATGATCCAGGAAGCCGAAGCCATGAACCTGAGAATCACCGATGAGGAACTGGCCGAAGCCATACGCGGCATCCCCGCGTTTCAGAGAGCGGGAATGTTTGATACCAGCCTGTATCGTCGCGTTCTGGACCAAAACCGCATGAGCCCCGAGCAGTTTGAGATGAGCCAGCGAAATGCGATGCTGGCCGATCGGATGAGCAATCTGATTACCTTGAACATCAAGGTGGCCGATGGGGAGGCCATGGAATGGCACCGGTGGCAAAATGCTTCGGTGGATATGGAGTATGTGCTGTTTGATCCGTCCACTTTCAAAGACGTTGTCCCTACAGAGGAAGAGATCGCCGCATTCTTTGATCAGGACCCCAGCGCCTACAAGACCGAGCCGAAAGTGACAGTCCGGTATCTCAAGTTCGAAGCCGGCGCATTTACCGATGAGGCAACCGTTTCGGACGATGAGATCGAAAGTTATTATCTGGCAAACCCAGCGGAATTCAAAACCGAAAAGACCGTACAGGCCAGACACATCCTGCTTAAGGTTCCCCAGGACGCAGCCCCGGATGAAGTTGAGGCGAAACGTGAACAGCTTGTGAAAATTCTGGAAGAAATCCGAAACGGTGCCGACTTCGGCGACATGGCCCGACAGCACTCCGAGGGCCCGTCCAATATTCGTGGCGGAAGCCTTGGGTCGTTCAAACGGGGAGATATGGTAAAGCCATTTTCGGATAAAGCATTTTCCATGGGTGCCGGAGAGGTGAGCGATCCGGTCAGGACCCGATTCGGATGGCACCTTATCAAGGTAGAAAAGATCAACGAAGCAAACAAGGAGTCCCTGGAGGCGGCCACATCGAAAATCCGCCGCAAGCTGATTCAAAACCGGGCAAAAAACATGGCCTACGATGCGGCGGAAGCTGTTTTCGACCAGTCCTTTGAGGGCGACGATCTTTTGGTGGCTGCCAAAACTCGTGGAATGGCCGTGAAGACCACCCCTCCCATCACCCGTCAGGGACCGTCCCAGGGCGTGAAAAACCGGAGTCAATTTGGCGAAGTCGCCTTTGGTCTTCCTCTGATGGAAATCAGCGACATTCAGGATTTCGATGACGGCTACTATCTTCTCCAGGTCATGGAGAAAATACCTGCGGCAATTCCGGAATTGGACGCCGTCAAGGAGAAGGTGCGCGGCGATGTGGCACGGGAACAGCAGGATCAACGTGCCCAGGAAGCCGCGGAAGGATTTCTCGAAGAGCTCAAGAAAGGAAAAGACATGGCCGAGGCGGCCCGCCAGAAGAACGTGACTCCGGTTCAGAGCGGGTATTTTAAACGAAATGCGGCCATACCGGATATCGGCTACGAGCCGCCCCTGATCGCTGCAGCCTTCGATCTATCTTCTGATGAGCCCCTAGCCCAGGAGGTGCTGAAAGGACGCAAAGGCTACTTTGTTATGCGCTTTGTGGATCGTAAATATCCGGAGCCGAGCGCTTTCGAAACGGAAAAAGACGGTATTGTCCAGATGCTAACACGGCAAAAACAGCAAAAAGCTTACGGTGAATGGCTGGCTCAGGTTCGAGACCGTAGTAACGTCGAAATCGACGAGGCGTTTTTAGACTAGCCCAAGGAATCTTTTGGAACTGGAGGATAAGGCGCCATGGCACTTGATAGAGAAAAGGGCGAGAAAAGATTCTCAACCAAGAAGTGTTACGAATGTTTTGAGCACATGAAGTTGGATGCCGTTGAATGTCCTGCCTGCAAGTCACGGGTGGGCCCGGTGGATCGCAACGGGATTGCAAAAAAACCGGTCGACTGGACTTCCTACGTTGTCTTTCTGGTGGCATTCGTTGTTCTGGTCCTGTTTGTCTGGAAGATTTTGCTTAAGTGATCCTCGGCGACGGCATGTCCTGATATTTTGAAAGGCATGCTGCCGTGAAGCCGCCGGATCTGTTTCCATGATCACCCGATATCAAAGGCGGAGTATATGGAAAAGCTGGCCGAAGCGGATAGAGCGTTCCTCCTGCAACTGGCCCGGTCGACGATTGCTGCAGAACTGAAAAAGGGAAAGGTGGCTGTGCGGCCCGATCCGCTGCCACCTGTACTTGGACAAAAGCGGGGATGTTTCGTCACACTTCACAAAAAAGGCATGCTCAGGGGATGCATTGGCACGATTGAACCGGTGACGCCCCTGGTAGACGGGATAGCAGAAAATGCCATCAATGCCGCTTTTCGCGATCCCCGGTTCCCGCCGCTCAGCCCCGAGGAGTATGATGTAGTAGACGTGGAGGTCAGCCTGCTGACTGTTCCCGAAATCCTGGAATTCCATGACGGTAATGACTTGCTGGAAAAACTAAAGCCCGGAGTGCACGGGGTGATCTTGTCCAAAGGGTGGCACCGGGCTACATTTCTTCCCCAGGTTTGGGACCAACTCCCGGACAAGGTGACGTTTCTACAACATCTCTGCCAAAAGGCGGGAATGGGGAAGGACTGCTGGAATGATCCCGATCTGGAAGTCCAGGTCTACACCGCCGAACATTTTTCTGAATAGTGATTCGATGATTGGTGTTTGGTGATTAGTTGTTTGCTTCAAACCCTGGGAGTACCGGTCACTCGCATGCTCACGGATTCAAGAAGCAGGATCCAAGATCCAGGGAACTGCATCGAATGATTTCCTTCTTTCCATAGAGATCCTGAATCTCTGAATCTTGTACCTTGTATCCATTCCAGCATCCAGCATCAAGTATCCAGTATCAGGCGTTCAATCCCAAAACCCATCGATTCCCACCTCCAGCCGTTCTAGCACGTCCATTGGAAGATACTCCAGAAAGCGTGAGGGCCGTGTCAGGAACATATCGGCGCTGCGATCGTAACCCTGAATCGGGTAAGTGAAATGGAGACTCTCCTTGGCCCGGGTTGCCGCCACGTACATCAACCGTAGCTCCTCCTCAAGTTCCGACTCATTCCGCAGTGCGTGAATCGAGGGGAATCGGCCGTCGAGGGCCCAAATCACAAAGACCACCTGCCATTCCAGACCTTTGGCAGAATGAACGGTGGACAGCACCAGATGATCCTGGGTGGGCGGTTGAGTCGACAGGGTATTCTCCATTACGGCCGTTGGCGGCTCCAGGGCCATATCTGCTAAAAATTCTCCTATATCGCCATAGCGCTCCATGATCGACAGCAGTTGCTCCAAATCCTTCGCTCTTTTCGGGTAATCATCATAACGATCTCTAAGGAGTGGAAAATAATAGGCGAGTATCGCTTCACCGATATGGGCCGGGGACATGTCTTCATTCTCCAGGGTTGAGAACAAGGACTTGAGATTCTCAATCCCTTCTGGATTTCTGGATTTCGGACGGATCGACAAAAATCCCGAATAGCCGGCCCCCTCGTTTTGAATGGCGTTATAAACGATCTGAGCGGTTTTCGGTCCAATTTTGTCAATGAGAAGCAGAATGCGATACCAGCTGACGCGATCCGTGGGATTGGCGATGACCTTCAAATGGGCCAGTACATCCTTAATATGGGCCGATTCGACGAACTTAAATCCACCGTATTTGACAAACGGAATATTCTCCCGTCCCAACTCGATCTCCAGGTCAAAAGAGTGAAAACCGGCCCGAAATAGAATTGCAATCTGTTCGAGGGGCACCTGTTGTTCACGGAATTCCAATATTTTTTCCACAATATATCGAGACTGGGTGTTCTCGTCGCCGGCGGCGACCAGAACGGGCAGATCCCCGCCTGTCTTTCGCGTAAACAACGTCTTTGAGAATTTTTGTTGCGCCTGCTCGATGAGGCAGTTGGTAAGCGTCAGAACGGGTTGAATGCTTCTATAGTTTTCCTCCAGACGGATAATTTTGGTTTCGGAGAACATCTCGGGGAAGCGAAAAATATTCTCGAAGTTAGCGCCTCGAAAGGCGTAAATGCTTTGAGAATCATCCCCCACGACCATGACATTCCGGTGGTCTTCACCCAGCCGGTAGACAATGTCCGCTTGAATGTGGTTGGTATCCTGATATTCATCGACCATGACGTATCGATAGGTTTCCGATAGACGATCTCGAATATCCGGATGTTGAACCAGCAACCGTTGCAGGTAGATCAGCAGGTCGTCATAGTCCAGAAATTGATGCTCGATTTTGCGCTGGTGATAGGTGGTGGCGAGGGCCAGCATGTCGTCAAGACAGGAGATGAAATGAGGGTAGTCGTCGTAAACGATATCCTCGATGGCTTGCCCCTTATTGATTGCCCGGCTGAAAATGTTGGCCAAGGTCTGTTTTTTAGGGAACGACCGTGTCCGGGTCGAAGACCCCATCTCTTTTCTGATGATTCCCATGAGACTCTCTGAGTCGGTTCTGTCGAGAATGGAAAATCCGGCAGTATAACCAAAGCGTCGTGCATGTCGCCGCAACACCATGTTTGCAAAAGAGTGAAACGTCCCGCCGGCAACCCTGGCGCACCGGTCGTCGAGAAGTTCGGCGGCACGCGCCAGCATTTCTTGTGAAGCCTTTCGGGTAAAGGTTAACAGCAGAATCGATTCGGGCGGGACGCCTTCTTCAACCAGGCGTGCCACCCGGTAGGTGATGGTACGGGTCTTCCCGCTTCCGGCGCCTGCGATGACCAGCAAGGGACCTTCTTTGTACTCGACGGCTTCCAACTGAACCGTGTTGAGTGCTTCAGTGTACGGAATCCGAAATGCTCTGTCGGGATTCTTTTCTGGAAAGATGTCGGTGGATGGGGCCATAAACGAATCCAATCGGGCCGGATAGAAAAAATTTCTTTTCAGCGTTTTAGAAGTGATCTGTTTGATCCCTAACCAATGGGGCAGCGAGAAAACTCTATCTTTCACAGCTCAAAAAGGTTGTCAACACTTCCCTGGATTTGAGAAAATCACCAAAAAGATCTTTTCAAACCTCTGAATAGAGACCGATATGTGCATAACTTGTTGACAATTCTCTTTTCTTGTATTAGGAGCAAATTTGACTACCTGTAGAAATTGTTCCTTCAACTCACAAAAGGAGGTCTGAAATGGTAAAACGGATGCAAACCCAGTTGAAGTCTGTTTCTAAAGCACTGGCTGATTTGTCCAAGAAGGTAGATAAATTGAATAAGCAGCTGGGCCAGGTCGCTGCCGCTAAAAAACCGGCCAAGAAAGCCCCCGCTAAGAAAAAAGCCGTAAAGAAGGCCGCTCCGAAGAAGAAAGTCGCAAAGAAGGCTGCTCCGAAGAAGAAAGCGGCAAAGAAGGCCGCTCCAAAGAAGAAAGCAGCAAAGAAAAGTCCTACCGTTCTGGACTCCGTCTATGACGTGATCAAACGCAGCAAAAAAGGCGTAACGATCGCGACACTGAAGAGTAAAACCAAATTGGAAGCCCGTCAGCTCAGCAATGCGCTGTACAAGCTGTCCAAACGGGGCGATATCGCGGCTAAATCCCGCGGCCTGTATGTGAAAAAGTAGAGACAGCACCCATAGATATCATCAACCGAGCATTGGACCGGCTCAAATTGACCGAAGATTCTAACCGCAAGCAATCGATTCGGCTTGAATGTGAACCGGTCCGGACCGTTCAGCATACACCGCTCCTGTGATCCACAACGTCGCACCCCCGACCCTGACCTGTTTGCGGCGACCCTGGCTGACACATCATATCAGGTCCATGCTGCGGTTTCGGTAAGAAAACAGCGGCGTTTTCCCACCCCGCCGTTGGAACACCATACTTGCATGAAAAAAAGTCTTCACTGGGGCAGGTTGCCCCAGTGAAGACTTTTTTTGTGGTGGAACGGATCCGTTACCGCTCGTCCGGTCTGACTCTCCCGTGGTCACTTCAATGGTGAAGTATGTTGTTTTTTGTCAACTCTGTTTTATATTCAGTGCGGTTTTGCGATACCATCAGCCAGAAAGGAAACCTGCCGTATCATGGTAAACTCAAAAAAATCCATACTTCGCGTTACTCTGACCGGTCTGCTCCTGTTGCAGTTGCTTTGGCTCTTTGCCTGCAGCCAGGGGCGCACGGGATACGAAACACCCGCCCTGCCCAAATCTGAAGAACGCATCGCCCCATGGCCCCATGAGTTCAGTGATCTTGAACCGGACCCCGCCGTGGTATTTGGAAGGCTGCCAAATGGTTTTCGTTACGTGCTCATGAATAACGCCGAACCGCGACATCGCGTTTATATGCATTTAAACATACAGGCCGGATCGCTCCACGAAACGGAAGATCAAAGAGGGTTGGCCCATTATCTGGAACACATGCTGTTTAACGGATCGACCCACTTCAAGCCCGGAGAACTGATTAAGTACTTCCAGAGCATTGGGATGAGATTTGGACCCGACGCGAACGCACACACCGGATTTGATGAAACCGTTTATGACATTCGCCTCCCCGATGGCTCACGGGACAGTATTCAACAAGGTCTTCTGGTAATGCTCGATTACGCCGAAGGTGCGTTGCTCCTGGAATCCGAGGTGGAGCGGGAAAAAGGGGTAATCCTTGCTGAAAAGCAGACCCGCGATTCAGCGGCCTATCGGACCTTTGAAAAAACCATGGCCTTTGAATTCCCGGAAGCGTTGATCTCGAAAAGACTGCCCATCGGCACCGATGAGACCATCCGCGCCGCAGACCGGAAAACGTTAAAGAATTTCTACGATACCTGGTATCGGCCGGAAATCATGATCCTGGTGATGGTCGGTGATTTTGATATGGACACGGCCGAGTCGCTGGTCCAGGAGCGATTTGCTTCATTGCGACCCCGGGCCCCCGTACGCCCGGATCCGGATCTCGGACCCATCAACCATACGGGGATCCGTTCATTCCACCATTTCGAGAAGGAAAGCGGGAGCACTTCGGTCACCCTAGAAACGCTAACCAGAATTCCGGAGCAGCCGGATTCAGCAGCGTTTCAGAAAGACATGCTGGTTCGGGAAATGGCCGATCAAATCGTTCAAAATCGTCTCGATGCCAGACTCAGTCACCCGGATGCACCGTTTACCCAAGCCACGCTCAGCTCCGGAGTCTTTCTCAAGCAGATTCGATCTTCTGAAATTACGGCGGAAGGCGATCCGGATCGCTGGGAGGACATGCTGGCGGAACTCGAACAAACGCTGCGGCGGGCACTGGTCCACGGGTTTACGGAAGGGGAACTGGACCGCGTAAAGAAGGAGTACCTTGCCGATTTGAAAAAAGCCGTCCAGACTGCAGCGACCCGGGAGAGCCGTCATCTTTCCCGGAAGATAATCCGAAGTTTAAATCGTAATCAGGTTTCCCTGTCACCGGTCCAGGAGAAGGCGCTCTTTTCACCGTTCATCGAGACCCTGGACCTCCCCGCGGTGGAAATGGCATTCCGAGAGAACTGGCGCCCCGATCACCGTCTGGTACAGGTCACCGGCAATGCGCAGCTGGAGAACCGGACGCAAGATGTTTTAACGGCCTTTGAGACAAGTCGCGGTCAACCGGTGTCGCCACCGGAAGCAGTCGAAATGGTGGTGTTTCCCTATTTACCGGAGCCAGAGCGCGTGGGACGCATCGTTAACCTGATAACCACCCCGGATCTTGGGTTAACGCAGATCGAGTTTGACAATGGTGTCCGGCTCAACGTGAAACGGACCGACTTCAAAGCCAATGAATTGCGGGTGAATGCCACCTTCGGTTACGGGAAGTCGTCAGAATGGGCGAAACGTCCCGGACTGGCCAAGTTCAGCGAGGAGGTCCTCAATGAGAGTGGATTGGGGCGACTCACCGTCGAGGACCTGGCCCGGGCAACGGCAGGAACCAACACCGCCGTGGCCTTTCAGGTGAAAGGCGATGCGTTTCTCTTTAAGGGCAAAAGCGTTCCGGAGGAGATACCTCTTCTATTCCAATTGCTTCATGCCCATATCGTGGATCCGGCATTCCGTGAAGACGCCTTTCAGCTTGTGAAACAACGATTTCGACAGGAATATGCCGAGTTGTCCCGATCGGTGGAGGGAGGAATGAAGCTGACGGGCAACCGATTTTTAGCGGGCGGCGATTCCCGATTCGGTTTTCCCAACCTTTCGGAGATCGAGGCGATCCATCTGGAAGACATCCGGGAGTGGCTTCTACCAGCGCTACAGAACGGACTTCTGGAGATCTCTGTGGTGGGGGATGTGGATGAGGAGATGGTGATCCAAGCAGCGTCACGGTACCTCGGCAGTCTGCCCCGCCGTGGGGGAATTAAGATTGGCCGAGCCGACCTGCCGTCCTTTCCGGAAAGCCAGTCTCGAGAACTAGTAGTACCAACGAAGATTCCGAAAAGTCTCGTCGTTGTGGCTTACCCGACCGCCGATATATGGGACATCCGGCGAACCCGGCGGCTGTCTGTGCTGGCCGGCGTCTTTTCCGAACGACTTCGGGAAGAGATACGGGAGAGACTGGGGGCTGCCTATTCTGCTTATGCCTACAACTCTCCCAGCCGGGCTTACGACGGCTACGGCGTGCTGAAAGTGGTGATTCCCACCGATCCGGGAAGAGTCGACGAGGTACTCCAAGAGGTGAAGCGCATCGCCACATCAATGGCCACAGAGGGCGTCACGGAAGATGAGCTTCGGCGTGTCGTTGACCCCATGGTGGCCGGAATCAAAGACATGCGCCGGGATAATCGTTACTGGCTCAACACCGTATTGACCGGATCCGCCCGATATCCACAGCAGCTCGACTGGTCGCGGAGTGTTTTAGAAGATTACGCCTCGATTTCAAAAGAGGAAGTTTTTGACACGGCCAGAACATATCTGGGAAACAACGCGGCGGTCACCGTGATTATCCGGCCGGACGCGGACGCCGAGATGGGGATCCTGAACAAATCCCGAAACGGATGATTGGAGCGGTGTTGAGGTAGATTCCGCTTTGATACTCGGCGATGGGTTGAAACAGAGCGGCGTGGGCTTGTCCGCCTCAGGAGGGCTTGTCCGCCTCAGGCGGAAATCCCGCTCGCCGGGGCTGCGGTACGCTTCATTCTTTCGATGATGATACAAATTTCAGGGGATCGGTGATAAAATTCTCAATTTCCCATTCAGAAACTAGGTAGATCCACCGGGCAAACTGGTGATCCGGCGTTTCGGCCTGTACTGCCCCGGAAGACGGCCCTGCCTCTCGCGGTGCGTTGCCTTGTTCGGGTGGGGCGACATCCACCTGAACCTGGTACACTGTCGTTTTCTCCTCGACGTTTTTCTTTTCTTCCCAGGTAATGGTATATCGACGCTCATCTGAAAGCGTGTATTCGAATCGATTCGATCCCGTCAAGGGCATTTCTCTCGATTTCACGTCCTCAATTCGCAACGGAGAGAGGGCTTCCACGACACGCTTGATTTCGGCGCGCTCCAACTCTCCGGAGTTCGGAGCGGGTGTCAGTTCGAATTCCGCCCCGGGCTGCTCCGACCGCCCCAACGTATACAGAGGTTTGGTTGAGCCGGCAGAGAACGCAGCGACCCGAAGCACTTGATCCGCTTCAATGTTCAAAAGTTCTCGATTCAACCATTCGGCAGGGGCCGTTTGGAGGAATTTGAAGGTTTTGTCGACCAGGTAAATCGTATGGCCCCCCAGTGGCATCACATACTGCCCGCCCGTACCGGAGCCGCCTTGACGGGTTGTTCCGACGACCAGATCGATCAGGGCGTTACCGCCGGCGGGTTCGAAGCGGATGCGGGTCCCCTTGCCGGCGCCCGGTGCACTGCTTTGCTCCGGTGGGTGCAACGCCAATCGCGTCTGAATCTCCTCCGAAGCCTGAAAACTGCGCCCAATCTTCAGGTTTTGGACCTTCTTGACCAACTCGGCGATTCTTGAAAAGTCCGCCGGAAAGCCGCTCCGGTCGGAGACAACCCAGCCCTTCTCCGTACGGTGGAGCGATACTTTCCCGCCGCTGTTGGTGATCAGGACTTGTTCGATATTCCCGACCATCAGGTCTTCGAAGAGTTTTTGGCCCAAGGCGGACTTTGTCTCCGTCGTATCCACTGGCCGAAAGAGGACCACCGCCAGCACCGCCAACACGGCGACTGCAATCACCAGAGCACCCAGCGTCTTCACTTTCATAGGTTTTGATCCATCCTTATTCAGATAAGCTTTTCTGCCGCCGATACAGCCCGTAAGCGACACCCGCGAGGCTTACCATGAAGGCGATGGCAAACAGGTTTATAAATTTGATCCGGTTGCCAAGCCGCTCGATGTCCGCCCGCAGGTTGCGCCGCACTTCCTTCAGCTCACGATTGATCCTGATCTTCTCTTCCTGAAAACGTTGGATTTCCGCTTCCTGTTCCTCGCTCAGAATCAGGTTTTGGGAGGCATCCTTCTGCTGCTCCAGCTGCTGGAGCTTTAGATTTGTTTCTTCCACTTCCCTTACCAACTCCTGCTCGCGGGCCATCCAGCGCGCCTGGGCTTTCTCTTCCAGCTCCTGAACTTTCTCGAACGGGCGCTCATGGGTTCCCCGTGAACGGATGTCAATGAGGGCCTCGGAGCCGGTCATCAATTCGATGCTGTTGAGCAGAAAGTTCAAATTGTCATTAAAGATATTGGCGATTTCAAACCCGAGAAAATTCTGCCGGTTGACATAGTACCCATCAAACAGAAAATCCGTGTCGGCCATGACCAGCACCGTCGACGGCTGACGACTTTCGGTTAAATGGGGGGAAGCCGATTTAGCGGATGCTTTCGTTTCCTCTGTATCACCGGTATCCTCTGGCATGGGTTTGCCGTTGGGAAACGCGGTTTCGAAGGAGCCCCGAAGGATGACCGCCAGATCATAGATGTCCGGAGTCGCCATAAAATCCCGACGCAGTTCGCTGGCCCCAAATTGAGTTTTAAATGCATCCGTCTGCCCTGAGTAGGTGCTCGACCGGAGCAGCGCTTCATAGTTAACGGAATGGTCGGAGGCTTTCTCGATCGTTCCGACCACCGGCAGGAGCATACTTTCCAGCTTGGCGGTGATGACGCTGTCGGTATTGAACGATTCTTTCGATAACGACACCCATAACGGATTGTCTTCGATTTGGCCATTCTGATCGCGAAGCCGTGTGGCCAGCCCAAAGTCGACCAGGACTTGGGTGGCGTTCATACGGATTCCCCATTGCTTGAAGAGTTCCGGCAGTGAGGAAGATTTGACCATGCCCGGATTCATATCCATGACCGCAGACGGATCCACCAGGATCAGGGCGTTGCCGCCTCCCAGAATGTACTGGTCGATGGCGTAGATCATTTCCTCGCTGATATCTCTGGGATGAATGATCAGCAACAGATCCATGGCGTCATCAAAGACCACTGTTTTCGAGAACGGGGAGAATTCTGCCACGTCGTAGGTTTTTTTCAGTTCCTGGATGAACAACCATGGCGGCCCTTGGGGGGAGCGCTGAAAGTTGGTCCTGGCTCCGCCGAAGACCGGCAAACCACTGACCACGCCAAGGGTCAGTTTGCTCGACGATTGGACCCGGGCCACCACACGGGTAATGTCATATTCCAGTCGTTGCTCTGCGGCCGGGTCCAGCATCCGAATCGTTTCTTCCTGGTCGGCGGCCACAGCCACCAGACCGAAGTAGATTTTATCACCTGCGGGCAGATTGATGCCGTCGATGCCGTACTTCTGGGCCCATTCTTCCTCTTCTGAATCCGGTTTCGGGTCATGGATCTCCACGCGAAGCCTTCCCTTGCTGTATAACTCGTACTCTTCGAGGAAGTCGATCAGCCGATTACCATAGTTTTTTATGGAAACCGGAATGCCGGCATTGCTCTTGGAATAAAACAGCTTCAGAGTGACGTCCTGTTCCAGGTCGGACAAGATTTTTTTCGTTCCGTCCGACAGGGAGTAGACATTGTCCTGGGTCAGGTCCCACCGCAGATTGATGCGGGACACCAGCAGGTTCACCAGAACGACAATGACCACCACCAGCAAGATGCCGCCCACAGAAAGAAGTGATTTGGTGACGTTTTTTTTCTGATCGCTCATGGTTTCCAATCTTTTCGTGTGTGTTCTCGTAGATCCCTTCGAGGCCATGCGATGGACGGATTAGGCCGTCTTTCTGTTTTGCAGAACGGCCGCGTTAATGGCCAGCATGACAACGATTACCGAAACGAAATACAGCAAGTCCCGGATATCCAGCACGCCCCGTTTGATACTGGCAAAATGCGGTAAGAAACCCATCTGACCCACCAGGTCCATCCACCATTTCGGAGCCCATCCGGAGAAAATTTCGGTGATCGGCGGATAACCGGCCAACACGAAGAACAGGCAGATCACAACGGCGATGATGAAACTGATCACCTGGCTTCGGGTCAGTGAAGAGGTCATGGAACCGATGCTCAGAAATGCGCCGGCCATGAGGAAACTACCCACGTATCCGGCAAAAATCGCACCCATATCCGGGCGCCCGAGATAAAGGACGGTCACGACCATGGGGAAGGTGAGCAACAGACAGATCCCCAAAAACGCCCAGGCGGCCAGGAATTTACCGAGAATCGCATCGAAGATGGAAATGGGCAGGGTCAACATCAGCTCCAGCGTGCCCAATCGGCGCTCCTCGGCCCATAGCCGCATGGCGACCGCCGGCACCAGGAACATGAACACCCAGGGATGCCACTCAAAGAAGCTTCGGAGGTCTGCCTGCCCCATCTCGAAAAAATGGTTGATATAGAACGTAAAGAAACCGAGCAGCAACAGAAAGATCACGATAAACACATAGGCGACAGGGGATCCGAAATAGCCGGCCAGTTCGCGTCTGAATATGGCGCGGATAGAGCGAATGGATTCTGCGGTTCTCATTGTACTCCGGTACTCCTTCCGTGACGGAAAATTTTCCGTCGTCAACTGGTCGTAATCGACCGAAACACCTCGTCCAGCCGTCCTTCTTCGACAAACAACGAGTGCACCTTGGCGGACCGATCCGCCAACAGGGCCAAAATCCGATCGGCAATCGGCGGTGCAGCGGGATCTTCCGGCAATATGCGGATACGGGCCTGCCGCTCCTCCTGCTCCAGGATTTCCGCCACCTTGACGCTGGGTTCCTCCTGCAACGGCCTCAGCAGGGCCGCCGGGTCTTGGGCGGTGATCCGAACCATCAGACAGCCATGGGTCGGCGACTTGGCCTTTAGTCCTTCCGGGGTGTCATCGGCCACAATCTCGCCGTCGGCGATGATCATGGCCCGGCTACAGACAGCGTCCACCTCGTCCAAAATATGCGTGGAGAGGATGATCGCTTTTTCAGCCGCCATTTCCCGTATCATGATTCGAACCTCGTGCTTCTGGTTTGGATCGAGGCCGTCTGTGGGTTCATCAAAGATCAAATACTCCGGATCGTGAAGGATGCTTTGGGCAAAGCATACCCGCTGCTTGAATCCTTTGGACAGTGTACTGACTGTCTGGTAGCGCACATTTGAAAGAAAACACTTCTCGATGGTTTCATCCACCGTTGTTTGCCGCGATCTGCCGTCTAAGCCGCGTACCTGGGCACAGAAGTTCAGGAAATCGATAACCCGCATGTCCCGGTACACCGGGGCGTTCTCCGGGAGATATCCGATCTTGCGCCGGGCGTTCAGGGAATCCTCGACAATATCACAACCGCCGATCACCGCCGTGCCGCTGGTGGGGGGTAGAAATCCGGTGATCATGCGCATGGTGGTGGATTTTCCGGCCCCATTGGGTCCGAGGAAGCCCAGGATTTCACCTTTTTCCACCGTAAACGAGACGCTGTTCACAGCGGCCTTAGAGTCAAACACTTTGGTCAGGTCATTGACTTCAATCATGATGTTCTCCAAACGGATACTTCGCGGTCGTGGGCAGCGCGACCGCCCGGGTAGACACCGGATGGATATTGGGGGAGGCATGGAAAACTTCCGTCAATACACTCCCATGGCCGGTCCGCCACACCCCAGCCAGCCGTCCTAAGAATTGATACACAGGGCTTTCCATTGTAAAAACCGACCTTATATTATTGTACTTTTAATTTGATGGGCACAGGCTCATGGGAACCTGATGGATTGAACATTCAGGGACGCAATTCGGGACGAACTTAATGATTTTTTCATTTTTGTCAAGAATTCTTTGAGCTTCGAACGTGTTGCCCGTATGCCACGGTTCTGCTATGGAAGGTGATCCATTTTGCCATCGGAAGGTTTTGGAATGAACCAAGACAACGTTTCAGCCGATTACCTGAACAACATCTGGAAGTTCTTTGCTTCTCTCCAGTTGACCATTGTGGTACTGTTATCGCTGGCCGTCACATCCATTATCGGCACCCTGATTCCCCAGAATGAAGACCCGGACGTATACTTTCAAGCCTTCGGGCCGTTTCTGTACCGCCTTTTCGAAGTTCTGGATATTTTCGACATGTATCACTCCTGGTGGTTCCAGATGTTGATCTTATTGCTGACGGCCAATGTGCTGGTCTGCTCCATCGATCGACTGTCGTTGACCTGGAAAATTATCTTCCCGGGGAATCCGCGGTTTACCCCCGCCCGCTTCAGATCCCGGAAAAACCGGCATGAATTCAACGCCCCGGACTCACCGGAACCCCTATCGGAAGCCTACCGATCCTTGCTGGCGAAACGGTTCCGCCATACCGACAGTACCCGGACCGATACGGGGGTGGCCCTGTTTGCCGAAAAGTGGCGGTGGGCCCGGCTGGGCGTTTACATCGTCCATTTGAGCGTCCTTTTACTGCTGATCGGCGGTCTGGTCGGCTCCATCTACGGATTCGACGGTTTCGTCAATATTGCCGAAGGCGAGAGCGTCGATACCATCCGGCTTAGAAATTCCATGGAGACCCAGAGGCTTGATTTCACCATCCGTGCCGACGACTTTGACATCAGCTTCTACAATACCGGTCAGCCGAAGGAATACCGGTCGAGCCTGACGATATTGGAGAATGGCAAGCCCGTGTTGCAGAAAGATATCATCGTCAACGATCCGCTCCGCTACCGGGGCGTCAACATGTTTCAGGCCAGCTATGGGGAATTGACACCCCGGCAACCCCAGAATCCGGTTTCGGTACCGGACACCATCACCCTGTCGATCACCAGCTCGGAATCGGGCATGACCTACCAGGAAACCCTGACTGCCGGGCAGTCTTTCGAGATTCCCGAAGGCGGCGGAACCTTCACCTGGACGTCGTTCAGCCGCGCCGCAGAGTTCCGGGGACAGCCCATCGGCGCAGCGGTCATCGGCGAATTGAAGCCCCGTAACGGCGAGCCGACCGAAATTGTACTGCCCGTCCGGTTTCCCAGTTTTGACCGAATGCGCAAGGGCGCGTTTGTAGTCGCGGTGATCGATCATCAACCAAAATCCGCGGCTCCGCCCGAGCCGACCGAAAAAAGATACTACACGGGGCTTCAGGTCACCCGGGATCCGGGCGTATGGATCGTGTATACCGGCTTTATCTTGATGATACTCGGGTGCTTCGTGACATTTTTCATGTCCCACCAGCAGGTCTACGTGGAGGTGTCGGCCTCCAAAACCGGCAGCCGGGTGATGGTTACGGGCATCGCCAATCGAAACAAAGTGAGCATGGCGAACCGGGTGGAGGTCATCGCCCGGCAGCTTGAGGAAGTGAACGGTTGAGACCATTTCATGAGCGTGGATATCCTGAAAGCACAAGTTTGATGGATAAGGATGTGTTGCACCACGAAGACCACCAGCCGTCGCTGAAGCTTTGGCACGGCAGGCGAAGAGCACGAAGGTAACAACATGTTTTTGCAGTATTATTCTTCGTGTGCTTCGTGAACTTCGTGGTGAAAATTATCCTACTGGAGCTTTCAAGATAAACGCATTCATGAAAAATCCGGGTTAACGTATAAGGAGTTGGTATGAACAGCTCGCATTTATTATCCTTTATTACCTTTATCTATGGATTTGCGGCATTTCTGTATATCGCGGCATGGGTATTTAAAAAGGAAGGCCCCGGCAAGCTGGCGACCTGGGTCTCGCTGGCGGGCGTCATCGGCAATGGCGGGGGACTGGTGCTTCGCTGGATGGAATCCTATCGACTGGGGATCGGCCACGCACCACTTGCTAACCTGTATGAATCATTAGTATTTTTTGCCTTTATGATCGCTCTCATCTACCTGGTGATCGAACGCCGATACCGGAGCCGGGTGATCGGCGCCTTTGCCATGCCAATCGCCTTTTTAACCATGGCCTATGCCTCGCTGTCTCCCTTTATCAGCAGCCAAATCCAGCCTCTGATTCCGGCACTGAAAAGCAACTGGTTGATCGCCCATGTCATTGCCTGTTTTATCGGGTACGGCGCCTTTGCCATCGCCTTTGGCGTCAGCTTTATGTACCTGATGAAAAAGGGCCGTGAGGACGAAACGGTATCGGGCCTGGATTACGTCAAGCCGGTGGTGCTGTTTCTCTCCATAGCACTGCTCAATCGGATTATTCTGAGGTATCCTTGGGGGTTGTCGGCTCTGATCGCCCTGGGTGCCTGCGTCCTGGTATATGGATTGGTGTTTGTGTACCAGCGGATGGCACCGGAGACAAAAGACCGCCTTTTGGAGCGTCTGCCGAGCGCCAAACTCTTGGATGAGCTGAACTATCAGCTCATTATGTTCGGTTTCCTGTTCTTGTCGGCCGGCATCATCACCGGCGCGGTATGGGCCAACTCCGCGTGGGGCCGTTACTGGGGCTGGGACCCCAAAGAAACCTGGTCGCTCATCACCTGGTTTGTCTATGCGACCCTGCTTCATGCCCGGATGATGCGAGGCTGGCACGGCCGACGGATCGCCTACCTGTCCATCCTCGGTTTCATGGCGGTGCTGTTTACTTATTTTGGCGTCAACCTCCTTCCCGGATTGCACAGTTACGGTGCGATGGGCCAATAAACCCTTGACAAAAACCTGTCCGACGGATACAGAATCGCATGAATTTTTTGCCCAGCCGCAGGGAGTTCCGCAGTGGTCGCGGCTCGAGAAAGCAGAGGGGCAAAAGGAGCCGGTTTGTGCCGGGGATGCATTTCCGGCCTCATGACGCAGCGGCTTGTTGTGTTTTTTAACCGCCGGTTTCACCATGACGGTGAGACCATGATGATTGCGACGGAGTGTCCATGAGTACGACAGAAGAGCACGCCAAAGAGGTTCCCACCGAAATTACCGACAAAAAGGAGACAGCACCTGAAACCAAAAAGGAATCTGAAATAGGGTACATCACCCTTTTCTTTTTTGTCGGTCTGATTGCCAGCCTCCTCGTCGGATGGATTATCTTCCCCAAGCTCCTTTACTCCCAGAAAAGCCAGCCTTTCGATTTCAATCACGCCCTCCATATGCAGGAGGTCGATGAGGGGTGTCAAAGCTGCCATTTTTTCCGGGAAGACGGGAGTTTTAACGGGACGCCGAAGCTGGCCCAGTGCATCGACTGCCACGAGGAAGTGAACGGCGAAGACCCGAACGAAGAAATCTTTGTCACCGAATATGTGTGGAAAGAACGGGAAGTGCCCTGGCTGGTCTATTCCAGACAGCCGGACTGCGTGTTTTTCTCCCATATCGCCCACGTCTCGGAAGAGAGTCTTTACGACGGCAAAGACTGTGTCGTTTGCCATGGCCACCACGGGGACACCGAAACCCTGCGGCCGTATGAGTACAACCGGATCACCAACGTCAGCCGGGATATCTGGGGACACAATATTTCCGGAATCGCCCGCAACTCCTGGGATCGCATGAAAATGGATGATTGTGCCGATTGCCATGAAGCCGCCCGGGACCTCGCCTCACGTAAAAATTTAAAAGCACCCACCACCCGGCTCATTACAAACATCATCGACGTGACCTTTCCGGGCACGCGACCCCTCAGCAAGGGTAGCAGTGTCCAGACAGAGCGAGGCGCCTGTTTCGAATGCCACAAGTGATGGGATCCATCGATAACAGATGCAATACATGCTGCCGAATACCGTTTTTGAGGGGTTAAATTTATGAACATAGGCAGAAGAAGTTTCTTATCGTTTCTGATCGGCGGAGCCGCCGGAACCGCTCTGTCGCCGTTGCCCTGGAAGCTGACTGACGATTCGTCCATCTGGTCACAGAATTGGCCCTGGACGCCGATTCCCGCCCGCGGAGAGGTGACCTTTGTCAATACCGCCTGTACCCTGTGTCCCGGAGGATGCGGCATTTCCGTTCGAAAGGTCGGCGAAAGATGTGTCAAAATCGAGGGGATACAGGGCCATCCGGTCAATGACGTTGGTGTCTGCCCCCTGGGGGCTTCCGGCTTGCAGTTGCTCTATGGTCCGGCACGTATCCGGACACCGCTCAAGCGGGCAGGGGAGAGGGGCCAGGATCGCTGGACGGCGATTTCATGGGAGGACGCCCTTGCCGAAATCGCCCAGAAACTGACCGAATTGAGAGACGGGGACCAGTCTCATGCCGTGGCATGCCTCTCCGGAAGGACGTTCGGAACCATGCCGGCACTGCTGCGGCGGTTCATGTCGGCCTATGGATCCCCCAATTTCATGAGCATTCCATCCATGCGCGATTCCTATGCCCTGACATTTGCGGCGATGAATGGCAAGGCGGCCATGGCCGGATTCGATGTGGAAAATACCGATTTTCTGTTGAGCTTCGGATCCGGGATTATCGATGGATGGGGCTCACCGGTTCGGATGTTCCAGGCAAACAGCAACTGGCGAGAAGGCGCCGGCAAGGTGGTGCAGGCGGAATCCCGACTTTCCAACACTGCCGCCAAATCGGACATCTGGGCCCCCATAAAACCAGGTACGGAAGCTGCCCTGGCACTGGGCGTCGCCCATGTGATCATTCTTGAGAAGCGCTACCGCAGCGATTTCGTCAACACGCACACCACCGGATTCAACGCCTTCAAAACCATGGTCATGGCCGGGTACAGCCCCGGTAAGGTGGAGCAGATTACCGGTGTTGAGAAGAACACCATTGTTTCTCTGGCCCGAAGCTTCGCACGGGCTTCGCGTCCGCTGGCCATTTGCGGCAGGGGACGGGGAGAAGTCCCCGGGAGCATGAACGAATTCATGGCCGTCCATGCGCTGAATGCGTTGGTCGGCAACGTCAACCGGCCCGGCGGCATCTGGGCGCTGCCGGAACCCGATTACATCCAATGGCCGGAACCCGATATGGATAGCGTGGCCACCGCCGGCAGCAGCCAGAAGCGGCTCGACGGTGCCGACAGCAACACCGCCGCAGGCTCACGGCCCAACCGCTTCTTTTCAGCGGTGGCAGCCGGAGAAGGGTACCCGATCGAAGCGCTGTTTGTTTCGGGCACCAATCCGGACTTTGCCCTGCCGAACAATCAGAGTTTGGCCAAGGCCATGGCCAACATTCCGTTTGTGGTGAGCTTTTCCTCCATTATGGATGAAGCTGCCAGACAGGCCGACCTGATCCTCCCCGATCATGCCTATTTGGAACGCTATGAAGACGTTCCCGCACCCATGGGATTTCACAAGCCGGTTCTGGGACTCTGTCAGCCGGCCATTCGCCCACAGTTCAACACCATGCATACCGGGGACGTGTTCATTCAACTGGCCCAAACCCTCGGGGGAACCCTGGCCGATGCGTTTCCATGGGACAACTACGAGGCTTGCCTCCAGGAAACCTTGGGAGACCAGTGGGAACCATTACTTGAGGAAGGCTACGTCGTGGATGACGGATTTATCCCGGAACCGTGGTCCGACATGTTCGGTATGCAAAAGTTTGATTTTGCCGCCGCCGGTATTCGAAACGGATTTATCCCGGTTTCCATCGAAGGCGACGAGGGCGCCTTCCCGCTGGTCTTGATGCCCTACGATTCGATGCGCGTGGCCAGCGGAGCCATCGGCAATACACCGTTTATGACCAAAACCGTCGATGAAACTGTTCTGTTGCACGGCATGACCTTTGTCCAGATCAATCCGGCGACCGCCGGATCCCTAGGCTTGAGACATGGGGATAAGGCCATACTGACCACCCCCGCCGGGCAGGCTGAAGTCCGGACGGACCTTTTCCATGGGGTTATGCCCGGTGTGGTCGCTATGCCAAGGGGCATGGGTCGGACACCCCATGATAAAAGGCTCATGACCCATGGCGTCAGCACCAACCCCCTGGTCAGCTCGGTGGCGGACCCGATATCCGGACTTGAGGCGGCCTGGGGAGTGCGGGCAAAACTGAGCAAAGCATAGGCCCGATACCGGCCGAATCGATAATCGCGAAGGGTGAATCGCGCACCAAACACCACGAGGTTCTGAATGAAAGAGGCAACAGCTCAACGTTATGGAATGGTGATTGATCTGGACAAGTGCACCGGATGCGGCGCATGTATGATCGCCTGTATGGCAGAAAACAACGTGCCGTTTCGGGACGATGAGTCGGACAAACTACTTTCCATCACATGGATGCGGGTGTTCCGATTGAACAATGGGAAGCCTTTTCCGGAAACAGATGTGTGTTATCTTCCCCGGCCGTGCATGCATTGCGAAGGGCATGAAGGCCATTCACCATGCGTGTCGGTGTGCCCTGCCACCGCCACGGACTACAGCCGGGAAACGGGCATTGTCAGTCAAATCTACACCCGCTGCTTCGGGTGTCGGTACTGCATGGGTGCCTGCCCTTATAAAGCACGGTTATTCAACTGGTGGGATCCGGTCTGGCCGGATGGTATGGAAAAATTCCTCAACCCCGACGTCTCACCGCGGATGCGGGGTGTCGTGGAAAAATGCAGCTTCTGCTACAACCGATACCAAGTGGCGAAAAACAAGGCCTATTTCGAGGGACGACGGGAACTGGCAGAAGATGAATACCAGACGGCCTGTACCCAGACCTGTCCGGCCGGCGCCATTGTCTTCGGAGATTTGAACAATCCCGGGCACCTGGTTCACCAGCTGGTCGATCCGGATCCGTCCCATGGGGGGCGGCCACTCAAGCCGAACGCCTTTCGAATCCTAGAGCGTCTGGGCACCAATCCAAAGGTTTACTATCTGTCCAACCGGGAGTGGGTGCGTCGGTCCGGAGACAATTACATTGAGGGGGAAGGCAAGCTTAAAAGCCACTAACTGGCATTTCCATAACCCAAGTAACCGCAGAGAATTGGGAGTTTATCACGCATGGATAGAGCACTCATACCCGAGGGAGTCAAACGCGATCCGCTGTGGCTGTTTCTCCTGAAGCTGGGTCCGGTCGTTGCACTTTTGCTCTGGGGCGTTGTCGCCATGTTCCTGTGCTGGATCAAGGGGCTGAACCAGACCAACATGAACAACTACTACGGATTCGCCCTATGGATCTGGGCGGACCTGGCGGTGATCGCCCTTGGCGGCGGAGCTTTTTTCACCGGATTTTTAAAATACCTCGTCGGTAAGGATGAGCTGAAATACATCATCAATTTTGCCGTTCTCATCGGTTTCATCTGTTACAGTTCGGCCTTATTGATTCTGGCCATCGACATCGGCCAACCGTTGCGGGGGTGGTTTATTTTCTGGCACGCGAACGTCCACTCCATGCTTACCGAGGTGGCCTTCTGCCTGAGTGCTTATTTCGGGGTGCTCACCATTGAGTATATTCCCCTCATTCTTGAGAACCGCCAGATCGATCGGGTGCCCTTTTTCCATCATCTGAGCCACAACATGCACGGTATCATGGCGGTGTTTGCCGCCACTGGCGCGTTTTTGAGCTTTTTTCACCAGGGATCCCTTGGGGGTGTGCCCGGTGTTCTGTTCGGGCGCCCGTTTGCCTTTCGCGAGCATGTGTTCATCTGGCCCTGGACGTTTTTCCTGTTTACCTGGTCTGCGGCCGCCTACGGGCCGAGCTTTACCCTCATGCTGCTCAAGATCACCGAGAAGGTGACCAACAAGAAGCTGGTCAAGGACAATGTCGTGGAACTGCTGGCCAAAATATCCGGCTGGATGATCATCACATACACCGCTGCCAAAATCATCGATACCTGGTACTGGGCAGCGGTTACGGCCCCATCCAAGGGCTTTACTCTCATGGACTTCTACTCGGGCAACGCCTTTTACGGCCTATGGATTCTCTTTCTTGAAATCGTCGTAGGGGGTGTCATTCCGGGGCTTATTCTCATCACCAACAAGGGACGGAAAAATGCCATGCTGCTATTCCTTGCGGTGGTGCTCGGTGTCATCGGGGTTTCCGTGAACCGCTGGGTGCAGGTCCTCCAGGTGATGGCTGTCCCGATCATGCCCTTTGACGAGTGGGCCCTGTATATCCCCAGCTGGCAGGAGGTCGCCACAACGCTGCTGCCGGTGGCCTACGGCATTATCCTTGTCGCCATTTCTCACCGGTACCTGCCGGTCTGGCCCCAGGAGCGGGAACTGAACCCCATCGACGAGCCGTCTGCGCCCGAATCGGCGGCGATCGAAGAACCAGAAGAAGCGGCCGAGGAAGACGCCGCAGCCCCGGACGCGGATCTGGCGCCGGCCCAGGCATAAGATCAGGAGGAGGATAGAGCATGTTTCCGTTTAACTTCGAGTGGATTTGGGACATGTCGCATGCCGTCTTCATGGGCGGCCTGTGGTATGCACTCAATATCATCGGCATCGGCATGACCTTTTGTATCATTAAAGCGATCTACGATACGGTAAAGGGAAAAAACGACACGCATCACGCGGAACACTGATCACGTATTGAATATTGATATCAAGCGCTCCCTCCGGATCTTTGGTCGGGGAGCGCTTTTTGTTTTGCAGTAAGCTAAAAGTTTAAAGCTGAAAGCTGAAAGATAAAAGCTGAAAGTTGTAAGCTCAAAGCTGAAAGTTTGATACTGGATACTGGATGCTTGCCCGCCTCGGGCGGGCTTGATGCTGGATTCTGGATGCGGGCCAACCGGTTTTCGCTCCTTTGGAGTTTCGACCCGGGAGGCGGGCTAACGGGCCAACGGGCTAACGGGCAGACGGGCCAACGGGCCAACGGGCAGACGGGCCAACGGGCCAACGGGCTAACGGACAAACGGGCAGGCGGGCCAACGGGATAACGGGCCAACGGGATAACGGAATCATGGATAAAATCATCGTTGAAGGAGGGCGCCGGCTGGAGGGCTCCGTACGCATCAGTGGTGCCAAAAATGCCGCATTACCGATTTTAACGTCAGCCCTGCTCTGTGACGGGAGCTGTACCTATTCCAATGTGCCCATGCTTCGGGATATCCGGAGTATTCAGCAGCTTCTGGAGCATCTCGGTGCGGTTGTCGAAGTCGAAAATCACACCGTCCGGATTGAAACCTTCGGGTTGAGTCAACACGAAGCGCCTTATGAACTGGTGAGACAGATGAGGGCCTCCATTCTCGTTCTCGGGCCGATTCTCGCCCGCATGAAACGTGCTCGTGTTTCACTGCCGGGGGGCTGTGCCATTGGTGCCCGACCCATCAACCTGCACCTCAAGGGGCTGTCGCTGTTGGGGGCGACCATCGGGATCGAACATGGTTATGTGGAGGCTGAAGCCGACCAATTAAAGGGTGCCGAGATATACCTGGACACTGCCACAGTGACAGGAACCGAAAATTTGATGATGGCGGCTGTACTGGCAGAAGGGACCACGATCCTTCGAAACGCCGCGCGGGAACCGGAAATTGTGGCCCTGGCCGATGTGCTGCGGCAAATGGGAGCCATTATCCGGGGGGACGGAACTTCGGTGATTACCATTGAGGGCGTGGATGACCTGAAGCCGGTTTCCGTTTCGATCATCCCCGACCGTATCGAGACCGGTACCTTCATGGTCGCTGCCGCCTTGACCGGCGGTGACATCACCATCGTTGACTGTCAACCGAACCATCTCGGTGCTTCCATAAACAAGCTCCGCCAGAGCGGTGCCACCGTTGACGTCACGGAACAAACGATCCGGGTGCAGGGCGCGGAAGAAATCATCAGTGTCGACGTCCAGACGTTGCCCTATCCCGGCTTTCCCACCGACATGCAAGCCCAGTTCATGGCACTGATGTCCGTGGCCAGCGGCCAGAGTATCATATCCGAAACGATATTCGAGAATCGCTTTATCCATGTCAGCGAACTCAAGCGCATGGGGGCGGATATTACCATATCCGGAAACACGGCTTTGGTGCGTGGGGTTCCTCACCTATCCGGCGCTCCGGTAATGGCCACGGATCTGAGGGCCAGCGCATCCTTGGTGCTTGCCGGGATGGTGGCCGAGGGGAAGACCAGCATCAGCCGCGTCTACCATCTTGATAGAGGGTACGAGGCCATCGAAGAAAAGTTTCGGAACCTCGGCGCCGCGATCCGACGGGAGAAAGAGTGAGGCATGATGGTTTCGAAAAATGCCTTAAGTGCCTAAAATGCCTAAATTACTTAAAATGCCTAAAATGCCTGAAATGGAAAGGCGGTTGAGGAGTTTCAAAGCACAGGCATTTCTGTTATAGACAGGCATATCTCTCTAAAAAAAACCACTTCTGACGATTCCCTCCCCTGATTTAAACGCTGTTCCCCCTCCTGAATTTCTGCCACGATGTCCAACAACGCAGCAGGTCAGAACGGTTCCGCGACCTACAACCGGCCCATGGTACCATTGGCCGTTGCCCTGATGACCGGCATATATCTGGGTGGGGCCGCGCCCGGGTATCGCGTGGTTGCCTGGGGCTGCGCCGTTATCTGCGCCTGCATCATCGTCATTCGGTATCTCATCGGACAATACGAAGCGGTGTTCTCCCTGGCTCTGGTGGTCGGTCTTGGATACCTGTCCATTCAATCTGTCCTGGACCCTCGATTGCCGGGAAACCATCTGACGCGTTTTGCCGGGAAAACGCCGGTCCAAATTGTCGGAGTCGTAAACGATTTGCCGAGCAAACGATCCCACCGACTCAGGTTCATCTTGCGGGTCGAACACCTCGAAGGCCGCCCGGCGGCCGGAAGGCTGCGGGTAACGGCATCCGGGGGCGCTCTGCAGATTCGACCCGGTGATCGCATTGCCTTCCGCGCCCGTATGCGAAAACTGAAGAACTTCAATAATCCAGGAAGATTTGACTATGTTCGATACATGGCCGGCCAACGGGTTCGCGTGTCCGCGTATGTTCGTGGCGAAGACATCCGCATTGAGGAGGCTGGCGTCGGACGCGGTGTGGGGACTTCCATTGACAGATTTCGGATGGATCTGGCTTCCTGGATCGACCAGCATGCCAGGAGCGTGTATGGCGCCGCAGTACTGAGGGCCTTGCTGGTTGGCGATCGCTCGGGGATTCCACCAGATCTTCGCAATGGATTCAACCGAACCGGCATTGGCCATTTGCTGGCCATTTCCGGACTGCACATCGGGATCATCGCGGCTGCTGCGTTTACCCTGTTTCAGAAACTGCTTTCCATGTTTCCCATGTTTTTAACGAAGGGTTGGGTGCGAAAAGGGGCGGCCGTGCTGGCCATGCTTCCGGTGGTCGGATACGGATTGGTGGCGGGAATGTCTCCTTCGACCCAGCGGGCCGTCATGATGGTACTGGTATTTCTTCTGGCCACCCTGGCAAATCGTGAACAGGATTCGATCAATACCCTGGCGTTTGCCGCGGCGATGCTTCTGGCTTTAGACCCGGGAGCGTTGTTTACCATTTCCTTCCAGCTCTCATTCACAGCGGTTGCGATGATCCTGTACGGGCTCGACCGGCGGACCGGCCTCGATACCCGGTCCCGAGGGTATGTCGGACGACTCCTGAAAAAAGTGCTGCTGTTTATGTATGTGTCCTTTTTGGCGACGGTCGGCACCCTGCCGCTCACCCTTTTCTACTTCGACGTGGTTTCCACCATCGGTATTCTGTCCAACCTGGTAGCTGTTCCTCTCATCGGATTTGGCTCCGTTCCTTTGGGTCTTGCGGGGCTGTGCCTGATTCCGATCTGTGAGCAGGTGGCCGCTGGGCTCTTGCATCTGTCCGAAAGTCTATTGTCTCTCGTCATTATGGCGGTTCAATATGTCGAAAATCTGGCCGTCACTGCCGTCGAGGCGTTTGCACCCACGATCTTTGAAATCATTCTTTACTATACCCTCGTGTGGGCTGTGTTTAACCTGCGGCGCTCAAAATTTGCAATGGCCATGATCCTTGTCGGGCTTTTGGTCGGAGGCACAGACGCCTGTTATTGGGTTCAACAGCGGTTGTGGCACAGAGATCTTCGGGTGACGGTCATCGATGTGGGCCAGGGGAGCGCATCACTTCTGGAATTTCCGAAGGGACGATGCATGCTTATCGACGGCGGGGGATTTTCTGACAATACGGTTTTTGATGTGGGAAAACATGTGGTCGCGCCCCTGCTGCGGCGAAAGCGCATCCATACGGTCGATACCGTTGTACTGTCCCACCCCAATAGTGACCATCTGAATGGCCTTCTCTACGTTATCGATCATTTCAATGTCCGTCGTGTCTGGACGAATGGTCAACAGGTATCCACGGCAGGTTACCGGCGGTTATTACAGATCGTTGGAGAGAGGGATATCGATATGCCGGCATTTGATCGCATTCCAAGGCGCCTGGAGATCGGCGGTGTCCTCTTTGAGATTCTTCATCCCCCCTCCGGGAACCTCAAAGGCGTTCAGTGGCGGTCACGACGGAATACCAACAACAATTCCATAGTGGTCAGGATTTCATTGGGAAACACCGCTTTTCTTTTCCCGGGGGATATCATGGCGGCATCGGAACGGGAGCTCATCGCACGCCATGGCCACCGCCTTCGCAGCACCTTATTTACGGCGCCCCACCACGGCAGCCGCACTTCCAGTACCGAAGAATTTCTGGCTGCTCTGGATTCGGAATGGGTGATCGTATCTTCGGGCCGGAAGGGAAGTCATCATTTTCCACATCCCACCGTGAGTGAAAGATACCGAAATCACGGCATTCGAATACTCCGTACCGACACCCACGGCGCTGTCAGCGTCCGAATCAATCGGGAGGATTACTCGGTGAGCACGTTTCTTCCGAGAGCTGAGGATTCTGGATGATTCCAACGCATAATGGTTTCTTGATTCCGATTTTTGATCGGATAGAATTGCAATATTGATCTTAGGCACTATATTACTGTTGTCCCATTAAAATTTGAAAAAACTTTATAACCAACTGTTTAAATTGAATATATTAACCAAAATGGGCGTAATCGATTTGAAATTTGGTTCAAATGGCTGATATCCATCCGTCGGGACTTCAATTGA
>Ga0209363_1000006_pt1 | contig 113495 bp, 111 predicted proteins | sample WorMetexBAHAMAS3_FD_187385 | JGI IMG/M metagenome (GOLD analysis project Ga0209363, IMG submission 187385) | Marine gutless worms symbiont microbial communities from Max Planck institute for Marine Microbiology, Germany - Inanidrilus exumae... | ecosystem: Host-associated > Annelida >... | reverse complement strand
GTCGAAGGTCCAAACCATACGCACGTGCCATATCTGCCTCCCAAACCGCCTCGGGATACAGAATCATGTGTCACGCCCTTTGGGAATCCCCTTCCCACCGATTCCGTGTTCCTTGAACCCGCTCTAGAGCACGTTCAGGGTGATCGGAAATGTTCTGATGGCGCCGGGCCTTTCGGGCCTGGGGTTCGTCGAGCTTCTCGACCGTAGGCCCCGCTACGCTCTTCGAACCTCTCCTGCCCCAGACCCGAAAGGCCTCGGTCAGAACCGTTTCCTATTACCCTGAACGTGCTCTAGGCGGACAGCGACAAAAAAAGCCCCCGGGAACAGGGTCCCCGGGGGCACGTACGCAGAGGATGGAAGCGAGGCTACTCGCTGCGGGCGACTCCGAACAGCTGCAGCAGCCACAGGAACATGGTGACGAAGCTGCCGTACAGCAGGAACGCACCGAAAATGGCCTTGCGATGCGTGACGTCCTGCCCGTCCGACTCGTAGTACCAGCCCTTGATCTGCTGGGTCTCGTAAGCGGTAAGCCCAGCGAAAATCACCGGGATCAGGATCGACATCGCCAGGTGCAGGCCGCTCGACTGCATGAAGATGTTCACCACGATGGCGATCAGCGCACCGAAGGTGGCCATCACCAGGAACCGTCCCATCGCCGAAAGGTCCCGTTTCGTGGTGTATCCGTAGAGGCTCATCCCGGCGAACGCCGCCGCCGTGATGAAGAACGCCCGGGCGATGCTTTCCTGGGTATAGATGAAGAAGAACGGCGCCGCCAAGGCGCCCCACATGGCCGCGTAGACCCAGAAGCAGCCCTGCGCCGCGAACACGCTCTTCGACATCATGATCCTGGGCGCCACGAAGCCCATGCCGAGGATGCCGATGAACAGAACCCATTTGAACGGCCCCAAGGCCACGGCCTGCATGATCGCCGGTTGGGACGCCACCAGCATCGCGATGATGCCGGTAAAGGCGACGCCAAGCGCCATGTAGTTGTAGATGCGCAGCATGTAGCTGCGCAGGCCGACATCGACGGACGCTGCTTGCGCCTGGGCCGGAGTCATGGTGTCGGTTTTGAGGGAAAACCGACGGTCCGGTTCGATTGCCATGGATCGACACTCCTTTGACGTGAATTTGCCCTTTCGATATATGGCGCAAGCGCGCCGGACGTTCAAGCGATCCCGATCACGGATTTCGAAGCCATGGCGCCGCCGGCTGGCGCAGCGCCCGGCCGGTCCCGGCGAATCCCACCACCTGGGCCAGCAGCACGCACACCACCAGGATGCCGGCCACCCGGTCGGGCCGGAACGCCCAGGTGGCGTCCATCAGCACCGTCACCACGCCCCAAGCTGCGAGCGAGCCGATCACCGCGGCGATTAGCCCGGCCACCAATCCCAGCAACCCGTACTCGATGAGGAACATGCCGGCGAGGCGAGGGCGCGTAGCGCCCATGACCTTGAACACCACGGCGTCGTAGACCCGCCGGCGGCGACCGGCGGCGATGGCGCCGGCCAGCACGAGCCCGCCTGCGACGACGGTGATCGCCGTCGTCGCCTGGGCCGCGCCGCCAATGGAGTCGAGGATCGATGCCGCCGCCTCCAGAACCTCGCGGACGCGGATGGTGGTGACGTTGTCGAACCGCTGGGCGACCACCCGCTCGATGGCCCGTTCCGCGGCGGCGTCGGCATAAACGGCGGCGAGATGGGTATGCGGCGCCGCTTCCAGCACGCCCGGTGAGAAGATGAACACGAAGTCGAAGGGGATCGCCCCCCAGTCGATCAGCCGTAAGGACGCGATCCGCACCTGGACCTCGCGGCCGAGGATATTGAGAGTCACCGTATCGCCGACGCCGATGCCGAAGCCGGCGGCGATCTCAGCATCCATGGACACCAGCGGCGGTCCGCTGTAGTCGGCCGGCCACCACGATCCGGCCACCAGCCGCGCCGTGTCAGGCCGCGTGGCGGCATAGGTGAGGCCGCGGTCGCCGCGCACCGCCCACTGCGCCTCCGGCGCCACCGTCGCCTGGTCGGCTGGCACCCCAGCAATGCGGACGATCCGGCCGCGCAGCGACGGCACCCGTTCCAGCCGCTCGACGCCGCCGACGCCCTGTACGGCGGCATCGAAGCCCGCCACCTGATGGTTCTGAATGTCGATGAAAAAGAACGCCGGCGCCTGCTCCGGCATCTGATCGTCGATCTGCGCCTGCAGGCTGGCGTGGATCTGTGTCACTGCCACCAGGACCGCCAGCCCGGCGCCCAGCGACGGCACCACCGTGCGGGCCGGCGTTCCCGGCCGATGCAGGTTGGCGATCGCCAGCCGCCACACTGCCGACCGCGGCCGCGGGATTCGGGCGGTGATGGCGATCACCAAGGCCGCGCCGCCGCGCAGCGCCGCCAGCGTCAACACCGCGCCGCCGACGAACCACAACGCCAGCGTCCGATCGGTGGAGGTGGCGACGGTCAGCGCCGCCAGCGCCAGGGCCGCCACCAGCAAGGCGACGATCGCCGGGCCGCGCGGCCTTTCCGTCGCCGGCGCCACGGTGTCGCGGAACAGCCGCGCCGCCGGCACCTCCCGCGCCCGAGCCAGCGGCCACAGCGCGAAGGTCAGCGTGGTGAGCAGCCCGAACACCGCCGCCAGAGCCAGGGGACCGACGAAAACACTGGCCTCCGCCCGTACCGGCAGTTGCCCCTCGACGAACGGCAGCACGACCAACGGGGCCACCGCACCCAAAACCAGACCGATGACGATGCCCACGCCGGCCAACGCCATCACCTGCATCAGATAGGCCGTGAACACCAGCCGCGCCGGGGCGCCCAGGCACTTCAATGTGGCGATGGTGGCGATGCGGCTATCGAGGTGGCTGGCCACCGCGTTGCCAACGCCGATACCGCCCACCAACAACGCGGTCAGCCCGACGAAGGTCAGGAACACGGTCATCCGGTCGACGAACCGGTCGAGGCCCGGCGCAGCGCGGGCAGCATCGCGAATGCGCCAGCCGGCCGTGGGAAACACCGCCTTCAGCGCCGCCACCCAGCCGCCGACGGACGCGCCGTCGGGGACCACTACCCGCGCGTGATGGCGGATCAGGCTTCCCGGCTGCACCAGTCCGGTTTCCGGCACAGCATCGCCGTGGACCATCAGCCGTGGCCCGAGCGTAAACAGGCTGGCCACCCGATCGGGTTCGCGCGCCAGCCGCGCCCTGATCTCGAACGTCGCGTCGCCGACGACGATCCGCTCGCCCGGTGCGACGCCGAGCCGCTCCAGCACCGCGGCTTCGGCCACTGCTCCCCAGACGCCGTCGACGCGAGCGAGCGCCGTGGTCAGGTCGCCCGTCGGCTCCAGTGTCACCGCGCCCACCAGGGGATAGGCGCCGTCCACGGCCTTGAGCTCCACCAATGTCCGCCGCTCCCGCTGGCCCTCGGGCCGGGCCATGGCCCGCATCTCCAGCGATTCCGAGAGCTGCGCCGAGGCGGCGTTCAAATAGTCCCGCTGGTCGGCGGTGAACGGCCGATGCAGCAACCGCAACTCCACGTCGCCGCCCAGCAGCGCCCGGCTATCGGACCGCAGGCCGCTGACCACCGCCTCGCTGACCGAGCCGACGGCGGCGATAGCAAACACGCCAAGCGCCAGGCAGGCGATGAGCACCCGAAACCCGCGCACGCCAACACGCATCTCGCGCCGCGCCAGGCGCCATGCCAGCACCGGCAAGGGGGGCGGCGACGCCGACGGATCGTTCACGGCGCCGCCCCGGCCGCGGCGCGCGGCCGTCGTAACGCATCATCGACGATCCGGCCATCGGCCAGATGGAGAATGCGGTCGCACCGGTTGGCCAGCTCCGGCTGGTGGGTAATCAGCACCAGGGTCGTGCCGCGGCGGGCATGCAGATCGAACAATAGGTCCATGACCGTCCGACCGGTGTCGCCGTCCAGGTTGCCGGTGGGTTCGTCGGCCAGCAGGATCGCCGGCTCAGTGACGAAGGCGCGGGCCAGGGCGACCCGCTGCTGCTCGCCGCCTGAAAGCTGACCGGGGTAGTGCACCAGCCGATGGCCCAGACCCACGGCTTCCAACTGTTCGCGGGCACGATCAAACGCGTCCGCGGCGCCGGCGAACTCCAGCGGCAGGGCCACGTTCTCCAACGCCGTCATGGTCGGCACCAGGTGGAAATCCTGAAAAACGATGCCCACGGAGTCGCGGCGGAACCGTGCCAGGGCGTCCTCGTCCAGGTGGGTGATATCCCGACCGGCCGTAGACACACGGCCTGAGGTGGCGCGTTCCAAGCCGGCGATGACCATCAACATGCTGGTCTTGCCCGAACCCGAAGGGCCGACCACGCCCACCGCCTCGCCGGGATCGATAACCAAGTCGAGGCCGCGCAGGATGTTGACCTCGCCAGCGGCGCTCGCCAGCTTAAGATGGACCCCTTGCAGGTTTACGGATGTCCCGGCGTCGGTGTTAACGGGTGGTTCAGGAGGCATTGTCGATGGCATTTCGGTCATGGCGCCGACGTATCGCGGCTCTTGCGGCATATGGCCCAGCGGCAGTGGTTGTCAACGCGACGGCAGCAGCCGTGCTGGCAATGACCGTCGGCGTAGCGCCGGCCGAGACGCCGCAGGGGAACCCGCAGGAGGGCTCCATGAACCTGCTGGTCCTGGGTGACAGCCTGACCGCCGGATACGGCCTGCCGCGCCATCAGGGCTTCACCGTGGTGCTTGAATCCGCGCTGCGCGTCGAGGGGCTGAACGTGCGGGTGATCGACGCCGGCGTCTCCGGTGACACCTCCGCCGGCGGCCGTGCACGGCTGGAGTGGGCGCTGGCGACTGTGCCGGGTGGGGCTCCGGATGCAGCCATCGTCGAGCTGGGCGCCAACGACGGCCTACGCGGCCTCGATCCGCGCACCACCCACGCCAACCTGGATGCCATCGTCGGCGAACTGCGGCAACGCGGCGTAGCCGTGCTGGTGGCGGGAATGCTGGCGCCGCCCAACCTAGGGCGGGAATACGGCGAGGCCTTCAACGCCGTCTATCCCCGCGTCGCCAACGACCACGGTGTCGGCTTGTATCCGTTCTTCCTCGATGGCGTCGCGGCACAGTCCGCCCTCAACCAGGCGGACGGCATTCATCCCAACGCCGAGGGCGTACGGGTGATCGTCGAGCGCATCCTCCCGTCGGTGCGGTCGCTGCTCGTCGAAGCACGGGCGGAAGCGCGGAACCGACAGTAGGACGGTTCAACATGACGCCGCAGTGCTCTATATGAGCGTTTGTACGCTGCTTACCTGACCGGGCTTTCCCCTCATGCAGTATCGACCACTCGGGCGCACCGACATGCAGGTCAGCGCCATCGGCCTCGGCACCATGACCTTCGGCGAACAGAACACCGAGGCTGAGGCGTTCGCCCAACTCGACGCCTCCCTCGACGCCGGGGTCAACCTTATAGATGTGGCGGAGATGTATCCGATCCCGCCGCGGGCGGAGACCGCCGGCCGCACCGAGGAGACCGTCGGCCGCTGGATGCGCGCCCGGGGAACTCGGTCGCGGGTGGTGCTGGCGACGAAGATCACCGGCCCCGGCGCCAACTTCGCCCACGTGCGCGGCGGCGACCTGCGCCACGGCCGCAGCCAGATCCGTGCGGCGGTGGAGGGCAGCCTGCGGCGCCTGGGCGTCGACCATATCGACCTCTATCAGATCCATTGGCCCGACCGCCGCACCAACTACTTCGGTGAACGCGGCTATGTGCACGACCCCGAGGTGGCGGGGACGCCGTTCGCCGAGACTCTCGATGCCCTGACCGAGGAAGTGCGGGCCGGTCGGCTGCGCGCCGTCGGCGTCTCCAACGAAACGCCGTGGGGCCTGACGTCGTTCCTGTCCCTGGCCGACAACGACGGCTTGCCGCGCATGGCCAGCATTCAGAACCCGTACAGCCTGCTCAATCGGCTGTTCGAGGTGGGCACGGCCGAGGTGTCCATGCGCGAGGACTGCGGCCTGCTGGCCTATTCGCCCATGGCCTTCGGCACCCTGAGCGGAAAGTACCTGAATGATGCCCGGCCGCCCGGCTCGCGACTGACCCTGTTTCCCCACTACGGTCGCTACACCAAGCCCAACGCCGTGGCGGCTACCGAGGCGTACGTGAACCTAGCGCGCGAGCATGGACTCGATCCGGCGCAGATGGCCATCGCCTGGGTGGTCAGCCGACCGTTCGTCACCAGCGCGCTGATCGGTGCTACCAAGCCAGATCAGTTGGCCGCCGATCTTGGCGCAGCCGACCTGCACCTGCCTTCGTCGCTGCTGGACGCCATCGACGCGATTCACGACGACAACCCCAGCCCGGCGCCCTGATCCGCTCCGCGGATCGATCGCCGGCCAACGCGGATCCGACTGCTCATGCGGCTGTTCGTCGCCGTTCCCCTGCCGGAGGATGTCCGCCAGCGGTTGGCCGACGTCGGCACCGGACTGCGTGGCGCCCGCTGGGTGGACGTCGACCACATGCACATCACCCTTCGCTTCATCGGCGAGGTGGACGCGGGCGTGGCCGAGGACATCCACCACGCGCTCGACCGCATCCGCGCGCCCGCCTTCGCGATCACCGTCAACGGCCTCGGTTGCTTCGGCAACGGCCGCCGGGTGCGCACCCTGTGGGCGGGCATTGAACGCCAGGACCGGCTTCTGCATCTGCGGGAGAAGGTGGAGTCGGCGGTGGTCCGCACCGGCCTGGAACCGGAACGGCGCAAGTTCAAGGCCCACGTGACGCTGGCCCGCTTCAAGGACGGCGCACCGGGGCCGGTGGGCGCCTTCATCGAGGCGCAGAACGACCTCCGCGCCGGCCCCGTTGACGTGGACTCCTTCACCCTGTTCGAAAGCCGACTGGGCAGTGCCGGACCGCACTACGAGGCGCTGGCGCAGTATCCGCTGACGGCCTGAATGCCGGGAAGCACCGCGGCCCGCCGGTCAGGCAATTCGGGCCAGCGGTGCGCTTAAAAAAAACGGGACGCCGTCCTGTCTCCCCCCAGCTCCAGGACGGCGCCCCTACGCCCAAGCTCGACCGTGTGAGAACGAGCCGCGGAGGGCGTATTCGGCCTTACAGAATGCGGCCTTGCGGCACCCGGAGCGCTTCCTCCCCTCGCGGGATCTTGTGGCGTCTACCGCGCCCGCTTGCCATGGACGCAGGACGGCCGTCCCGTGTTAAAACGGACTGCGCAAACCGGATATCGCCGTGGTGATTCCCTCCCCAGAAAACCGACCGTGGCCGTCGTTCCGCCTTTAAGGCTCTTTCAGTGGCGGCATCGTAACAAAAAATCAACCATCGCGTAACCAACAAACATACCCGGCGGTCAGGTCTTTTCGAAGGTTTCCGAGCTCGGATCTCTTACCAGCGCCGACAGTCGCTTCATCCGGTCGAACACCACGTCGGCGCCAGCGTCGCGCAACGCGTCTGCGTAGCCAGGTCCCGCGTGGCCGCCACCGACGAAACCGAACACCCGCATCCCTGCCGCCCGCGCCGCCTGAATCCCGGCGACGCTGTCCACCACCACCACGGACGCCGATGCGGCAACCCCCATATGCCGTGCGGCGTGGAGGAACAGGTCGGGCGCCGGCTTGCCGAGCGGTACGTCCTCGGCGGTGAACAGGTGGGGTTCGAACAGCGGCAGCAGCCCGGTGACTCCAGGGTGAACCGCATCTTCGCCATCGCTCCGGACGAGGCGACACAGACGGGTACCGCCAGCTCCGCCACCGCCTCGGCGACGCCCTCGATGGATTTCAGGTCGGCGGCGAAGGCGGCGAAGTCGCGTTCCCGCAACGACGGGACGAAATCCTCGGGCAACGACCGACCCCAGTCGGCCTCGATGCGGGACATCACCGTCTTCAGGCTGACGCCGGTGAACCGCTCCACGCACTGCTCCGGCGTCATCGGATAGCCGAGGGCCGTCAAGTGCTCGGCCATGGTGCGGCTGGCGATGGGCTCGGAATCCACCAGCACGCCATCGCAGTCGAAGATCACCAGCGCCAGCGGCTCATGACGGGCCATTCCAGGTTTTCTCCTCAGACACCGTAGCGGTCGAGCGTGCGCCCGACCTGATTGACATAGCCGCCGCCGAACAGTCGCACGTGGACCAGAAGCGGATACAGGTTGTAGAGGTCGCGCCGCTCCTCGAAGAACCCGGGCCTGAGCGGCCGATGCGTCGCACAGGCCTCGAAGAACGGCGCGCCGAAGGTGCCGAACAGAGTGCCGAAGGCGAGCTCGATCTCGGCGTCGGCGAAGGCGATGGCCGGGTCGATGAAGCCTGCGATGCGGCCCCGCCGGCACAACACGTTGCCGGCCCACAGATCGCCGTGGATTAGCGACGGCGCGTCGGGCTCGGTCAGCCACCGATCGAGGCGGCCGGCCAGGGTCTCTACCCGCGCCGCCATCGCTGCCGGTAGCTGCCCTGCCCGATGAGCCTCGGCGGCCATGTACAGCAGACGATGATCGCGAAAGAAGTCGAGCCACCGGTCGCGCCACGGGTTGGGCTGCGGCAGGCCGCCGATGACAGTGGCTCGGTGGAACCCGTACTCCGGTGCGGAGACGGCGTGCAGCTCGGCGATCAACGCACCGGCGTGGGCCTCGGCCGCGGCAGTCAGCGCGCCCTCGGTTTCGATCCGTTCCATGATCACCGCGCCCGGTTCGTCGTAGAGAACGCCGGGAACGGGCAGCGCCGTGTGGGCGGCCAGATACCGCAGCATCTCGGCCTCACAGGCCAGGGCGGCGGGGTCGCCACCGGTCTTGAGCACGACGGCGCCGCCGTCATCCAGGTGAACCAGGGCAACGGTACCCACACAGCCGCCACCCATGGGCGTGGCGCGGACGGCACGGCGATCCAGGCCACGGGCGACGACGGCAGCCAAGCTGGCAATCACCTCGGCGCCCATCCGCGACGCCAGAGTCCTTCGGCGCGCAGCTGCTCCAAGAGCCCGCTCGCGCCCAATTCGATCAGGTCGAGCATGTGCTCGAAATCGGCCGCCCCGCCGTAATAGGGGTCCGGAACCTCGCGCCTCGCCGCCCCCGGTGCGAAGTCGAGGAGCAGCCGCGGCCGGGTGGGGGCATCCGGCGGACAGATGGCCACAAGGTCCGCCAGGTTGTCATCGTCCATGGCCAGCACGTGACCGAAATCGAAGAAATCCTGTGGTTCGACGACGCGGGCGCGTAGCAGGCTGATGTCAACGCCCCGCCGGCGGGCTGCGGCCTGCGCGCGGCGATCCGGCGGTTTGCCCACGTGATACGGATAGGTTCCCGCACTGTCGGCGTACACCCGGTCCGACAGCCCCTCGCGCCGCACCAGGGCGCGGAACACGCCCTCCACGCTGGGCGAACGGCAGATGTTGCCCAAACAGACGAACAGCACGGCATGGGCCTTCGGCCGCGCCTTCGCGATGGACGGATCGGCTGGCATGGGTCGGCACTCTCCCGCGTCGTCGCGCGGCATCCCATACACCGAACGGGCAGTCATGCCCAGCCGCCGAACACCGATTGTTGACCGCCTCGTGGTTGACCGTCGGGCCGGCAATCGTATGTTCAACGATAAGAAGGCTCGACCGCTCCGGGCCCAAGGGAGGGAACCCTCGATATGTCCACTGCCGACTCCACTCATCCGCCCATCGTCATCCTGACTGGCGCCGGCATCTCCAAGGAATCCGGGCTCGACACCTTCCGCGACGAGGACGGCATCTGGGCACGGGTCAGCCTCGAGGACGTGGCGACTCCACAGGGATTCGCGCGCGACCCGAACATGGTCCACGCGTTCTACAACGACCGTCGCGGCCAGCTCGCCGATCCGGGTATACAGCCCAACGCAGCGCATCGCGCGCTGGCCCGGCTGGAAGCCGAATGGCCCGGCGACGTCCTGCTGGTCACCCAGAACATCGACGACCTGCACAACCGCGCCGGCAGCCGCAACCTGATCCACATGCATGGCGAACTTCGGCAGGTACGGTGCCAGCAGTGTGCCAACGTGGTGGTCTGGGATGGACCATTGTCGGTGGAAGACACGTGTGCGGCCTGCGGCACTGTAGGTCGCCTGCGCCCGCACGTGGTGTGGTTCGGCGAGATGCCTCTGGACATGGACCGCATCTACGCCGCGTTGGGCGGGTGCGGATTGTTCATGTCCATCGGGACGTCGGGCAATGTCTATCCGGCGGCTGGCTTCGTCAGCCATGTGCGCCAGTTCACCGAGGCCCATACGGTGGAGCTCAACATGGAGCCGTCCCTGGGCGCCACCCAGTTCGCCGACACCATCTATGGCCCGGCCACCGAGGTGGTCCCGCGGTTTGTCGACGCGATCCTCGAAAAAGGCTGGTGAGCACGTCCGAAGACCCGTTGACCGCCACCGTCGGCGAAGCACGGGCCTGCCAGGTCTGCGCCGGACACTTGCCGCTGGGCCCACGGCCGGTGTTGCGGGCACGGTCGACCACCCGGCTGCTGATCGTCGGTCAGGCGCCGGGTACCCGAGTGCACGAAACCGGGGTGCCGTGGAACGACCCTTCCGGCGACCGGCTGCGGGACTGGTTGTCGCTGGATCGAGAGACGTTCTACGACGAAGACCGGATCGCCATTATCCCCATGGGGTTCTGCTATCCCGGCCGCGACGACCGCGGCGGCGACCGCCCGCCGCGGCCCGAATGCGCACCCCTGTGGCATTCCCGGCTGTTGCCGTTGCTACCGGCGGTGCGACTGACGCTGTTGGTGGGAAGCTACGCGCAGGCCTATTACCTGGGGCGGCGCCGGCAACGAACGCTCACCGAAACGGTGCGGGCCTGGGCGGACTTCGGTCCCGAGTACGTCCCGCTGCCGCACCCAAGCTGGCGAACCACCGCCTGGCAAAAGCGCAACGCTTGGTTCGACACCGAGCTGCTGCCGGCGCTGCGTCATCGGGTCCATCGGCTGTTGGACTCCAATGAAGCTCTCGACTAACGTTCCGGCCATCACGGGAGAGGATTACACGTGAACGCCATGGGAACCATGACACGGCGGACGGCGGCGATGGCGATGCTGCTTGTCCCGCTGCTGCCGAAGCTGGGGTTCGCCCAGCGCACACCGCCGGAGGAAACCGCGCGCTTCATCGACACGTTGGGGCAGCAGGCGCTGACCGTGTTGGGCGCCGCCAGCCTGCCGCTTACCGACCGCGAGGCCCGGGTCCGCGAGTTGCTGAGCCGGAGCATCGATTTCCAAACCATCGGCCGGTTCGCGCTGGGGCCCGCCTGGCGCCGCGCCTCTGCCGACCAGAAGTCCGAGTACCAACGGCTGTTCCAGGAGTACGTGCTGCGCACCTATTCCCGTCGGCTCGGCGGCTATGCGGGAGAAACGTTCCGCATCACCGGCGCCCGCGCGCTCACTGAGACGGACGCCCTGGTGTCCACCGAGATCCAGCGACCGAGCGGCCCGCCGTTGGCGGCCGATTGGCGCGTCCGCGGCGGCACGACGGGTTACAAGATCCTCGACGTGATGGTGAGCGGCGTCAGCATGATCCAGACGCAACGGTCGGAATTCACCGCGGTGGTCCGCCGCGACGGCGTCGACGGCCTGATTGCGGCGCTTCGAGCCCGGTTGGGGCGGTTCTCAGCCAGCCCGTCCTAAGGAAAGCTCGGTGAGCGACATGCCCATAAGGGAGACGAGAGTGGTGTCGAAGACATCGACAAGAGCAGACGAGACCTTCTTGGACCGTATCGCCCATCGCTGGGCGGTGACCGTGCGCTGGGGCTGGTGCGTTGCCATCCTCGCCGTCCTCGTGGCGTCGGCACCGGCCGCTGCCGCCAGCCTGACGGACGGCTGGTCGGCCTATCAGCGCGGCGACTTCGCCCGCGCCATGGCAGTCTGGAGACCACTGGCCGAAGCCGGAGATGCCCGCGCACAGTTCAACCTTGGCACATTGTACGACGAGGGCTGTGGCGTCGACGTGGATCGGCGCCGGGCCGTCCATTGGTGGAGTCGGGCGGCAAATCAGGGCCATGCCCGCGCTCAGCACAACGTGGCCCTGTCCTACATGGCGGGGGACGGTGTCGCACGCGACTACACGCGCACCCTGGAATGGCTCGAAAAGGCGGCCGACCAGGGCCTGGCGCGGTCGCAATATACCTTGGGCAAGATGTATGCGGACGGCGTCGGCGTCGACAAGGACCCGGCCCTGGCGGCGCGCTGGATAAGCGCGGCGGCAAAGGCCGGTTTCGCTCGTGCCCAGTACAACATGGGGAAGATGAGCCGCGATGGACTCGGCGTCGACAAGGACATCGAGGCGGCGGCGCAGTGGTTCCTGGCGGCCGCCGAGCAGGGCCATACCGGCGCACAGCATCACATCGGCGTGCGCCTGGCTCGCGGCGAAGGCGTTGCTATGGACCGCGTGGAAGCACTGAAGTGGATGGTGCTGGCGGCCGACGCCGGCCATCCATTGGCACCCGAACGGCGGGACAAGCTGGCCGCCGAGCTGAGCGCCGAGGAACGGGCCGAGGCCGAGCGGCGCGCCGCCCAATGGCGGCCGACGACTTCCGAGAATCAGTAACTGCCCTCGACCGGCCGCGGCCGTCGGGCCTCGCGCTGGGCCACATAGGCCGACGAGGCAACGATCACCGCCGCGCCGACGGCAGTCGTCCACGCCAGCCGCTCGTCGAAGGCGAGCCAGCCGATGACGGCCACGAACACCAGCTCCAGAAAGCTCAACGGCCCGAGGAGCGACAAGTCGGCGAGGGCCATGGCCCGCGTCACGCACCCCTGGGCGCAGGTGCCGGCGACCGCCACCGCCACCACCCAGCCCAGCCCGACCAAATCCGGAGTCTGCCAGACAGTTAAGGCCGGGATCAGGGTCACCGGCAGGCTCAGCACCGTTACCCAGAGCACCACCGTTGGCGCTGGCAGTCGCTGCGCCAACGGTTTCAGCACCAGCCAATCGCCGGCCGCAAGCACCGCGGCCGCCAGCGCCAGCAAGACACCGAGTTCGATGCTGCCGCCGGTCGGCCGCACCACCACCAGGACACCGGCGAAACCCACCGCCACCGCCATCCAGCGCCGCCACCCCACCGTCTCGCCCAGCAACGCCGCGGCGCCGATGGTGGTGAAAAGCGGCGCGGTGAACACAATGGCCGTCACCAGGGCAAGCGGCGCCATGGCCAGGGCCGAGAACAGGCACAGCATGGTGGCGCCAAACAACGCGGCGCGAAGAACATGTCGCCCGAAATGGCGGACGGGCAGCCGCAGCCCGTGATCGCGAACCTGCCACGCCATCACCAGCGGCAGCGCAAACGCGGCGCGCAGAAAGGCGATCTGAAAGGGGTGAACGGTCTCCGAGGCGAGGCGGATGAACCCAGCCAACGCCGCCCAGACGATGGTTGCCGCCACCATCCACAGCACGCCGCGCAGGTTGTTGGAAATGCCGGCCCCGGCACCGGCGCCGGTCATGGCAGTTCCCCGGTGGCAGCCGGTCAGCCGTCCAGCCGACGGGCAAGGCGCAGGCGAAGTGCGTTGAGTCGGATGAAACCCGCAGCGTCGCGCTGATCGTAAACCTTGTCGGCCTCGAAGGTGGCGACATCCGTGTCGTACAGGCTGTGGGGCGATTTGCGCCCGGTGACGATGACGTTGCCCTTGTACAGCTTCAGCCGCACCGTGCCGGTCACGTTGGCCTGGGTGGAATCAATGGCCGCCTGCAAGGCTTCGCGTTCGGGCGCGAACCAGAAGCCGTTGTAGATCAGCTCCGCGTAGCGCGGCATCAGCTCGTCCTTCAGGTGCGCGGCGGCACGGTCGAGTGTGAGGCTCTCCACCGCGCGGCGCGCATGCAGAAGCACCGTGCCGCCCGGGGTCTCGTAGGCGCCGCGCGACTTCATGCCGACGAAACGGTTCTCGACGATATCGATGCGGCCGACACCGTTGGCTCCGGCGAGATCGTTCAGCCGCGCCAGCAGATCCGCCGGACCCAGCCGTTGACCGTTGACCGCCACCGGATCGCCGTGTTCGAAGTCGATCTCCACCGTGGTCGCCCGGTCGGGGGCCGATTCCGGCGACACCGACCGCAGGAACATGCCCTCGTCCGGCTCTTCCCACGGGTCTTCGAGCGCCTTCCCCTCATAGGAGATGTGCAGAAGATTGGCGTCCATGGAATAGGGCGCCTCGCCCCGCTTGTCGCGCGGCACGGGGATCTGATGGCGTTCCGCGTAGGCCAGCAGCGTGGAACGGGAATCCAGGTCCCACTCACGCCACGGCGCGATGACCCGGATGTCTGGCTGCAGCGCGTAGTAGGTGAGCTCGAAGCGCACCTGGTCGTTGCCCTTCCCGGTAGCGCCATGAGCCACCGCGTCGGCGCCGACGGCCTCGGCGATCTCGATCTGGCGCTTGGCGATGAGCGGCCGGGCAACGGACGTGCCGAGCAGATAGGTGCCTTCGTAGAGGGCGTTGGCGCGGAACATGGGGAACACGTAATCGCGGACGAAGGTGTCGCGGAGGTCCTCGATGAAGATCTCGTGGACGCCCATCATCTCGGCCTTCTCGCGCGCCGGCGCCACCTCCTCGCCCTGGCCGATGTCGGCGGTGAAGGTCACCACCTCGCACCGATAGACCTCCTGGAGCCAGCGCAGGATGACCGATGTATCAAGGCCGCCCGAGTAGGCGAGCACCACCTTCTTCACCGCATCGCTCATGGATCGATGGTCCTTTTTCGACGTGGGTACCGATGAGAGACCGAGACCGCGGCGCAGTATAGGCGAACGGCCGCCTCGGAAAAGGCGCTATCGCTGGAGCCAGGCTTCCACGGCCGGTCTCAGCGCCTCGAAGGCCTGATAGCCAATGGTGAGAAAGGCGAATCCGTCGTCGTTGCCCAGCACCACCGAGGGAAAGCCGGTAGCGCCCAGCGCCCGGGCGAATTCGAAGTCGGCACGCGTGGCCTCGATGATTTCCGGTGCCTCGAATACTGGATCGAATACAGTCCGCGGGATGTTCCGTTCCGCGGCGAGATCGGCGAGGACGTCGGCTTGGGTCACGTCGCGGTTGTCGGCGTAGAACGCCCGCTGCACTGCCTCGAAGTAGTCAATAGCGACCGCAGGATGGATGTTGCGCACCGCAACCACGGCCCGGCACGCCGGCTCGGTATCGTAGACGAAGCCGCCGCGCTCGAAAAAGTCGAAATTGAACGGCTGCCCGGTGGCCGCCGCCACCTGTTCCCAGTGATGGCGGACATAGTCGCGGGAGCGGTCGTCCATGGGACGTTTCTCGCCAGCACGCAACCCGCCGACCACCACCCTTATCGGCGCTTGGACACCGAAGGCGCGGTCCATCTCGCGCAGCACGGGGGCGAAGCCCCAGCACCACGAGCACATGGGATCACCGGTGAACAGGGTCCGGCGCGCCGGCCGAGACCCGGAGCCGCTCCCTTGCGTCAAGGACATGACAACCGCATGTCGCGTCGCCTCAGCCCGCCTTGAGTTTGGTCCATTTGGCCGGCAGGAACTGCGTGTCCACCGGCGTGTCGGCCATGTGGTTAACGTAGTTGGACAGTGTCTTCATGGCCACCGCCACCACCACTTCCAGCGCCTGCGCGGCGGTGAACCCGGCGCGGACAAACGATGCCTGATCGTCGCGATCGACCCAGCCGCGCTTTTCCACCACCGCCTGGGCGAACCGACGCAGGCCTTCCATCTTGGCGTCCTTGATCGGCTGGTTCTTGCGCACCGCCTCCACAACCGCGTCCGGAAGGCCCGACCGCTTGCCACCGACCGTGTGCGCCGCCACGCAGTACTCGCAGCCGTTGGCGGCACTGATGGACAGTTGCAGGAGTTGCTGCTCCGCCGCCGAGAAGGACGTCTGCGCCAACTTGCCGCCCATGGTGAGGTAGGAATCGATCACTGCCGGCGACCCCGCCATCACGCCCAGGAGGTTGGGGAGAAAACCCATTCGGTCCGCCGCGGCCTGCATCAGCGGGCGCGACTTCTCGGGCGCGGAACTCAGCGTGTGGACGGGATAGGCGGTCATCGACACTCCTCCGAGGCGGGCTTTAAATTGGGATTGGATGGATTGGAAATCGTTATCAGGAACTTGGTCGGAAATCGGCGGGATTCAACCGGCCTTCGGCGGGATTCCGACGGTGGATTGGCAATCAGGAACCAGGCACCCCCCGCCGGTCGGATGCGTAGGGAACCACCTTCGCCTCGTCATCCTGGTTTTCCTCGGCCACGCTCTCGTCCGGCCCGCGGGTTTCCGGCCTGGCGCCGGCACTATCGTCCAGCTTAGCGTCGGCGAAGGACACGGCCACTGGGATGTCCCGTGGATCGAAGAACCGTTCCTTGATCAGGATTGGGGTCACGATGCCGATGTAGACGCTGAAGATCACGTCCGAGATGAAGTGGTCGTAGGTGGCGATGCGGCTGAAGCCGACCGCCGCGGCAATGGCGATGTAGACCACGTCGTAGCGCCGATATACCAGGATCATCGCCACCGCCAGCGACCACACCGCTTGGGTGTGGCCCGACGGAAACGAGTTCATCGAGAGGTCGAAGGCGAACGGCGAGAAGTCGTAAACCCCGCTTTCGAAAAGCACCTTCGGGCGCAGCCGCCCCACCACGAGCTTGAGCAGGTGGATGATGGCGCCGGAGATGGCCATCGAAAGAACAACGAACAGGGCCGCGTCGGCCATCCGCGACAGACGCCCGTGCCAGCGCGCGGCGTTGTCGAAATAGGTGGAGAACCGCGCCACCATCACCACCAGCGCCGCGATGAGGATGTATCCCGTGGCGTCGCCTAACTTGGAAATGTACTTGAACGCCGGGTAGACTGCGGGGTGGGCGTCGTTGCGATAGAACTCTGCCACCGGCTGATCGAAATACAGCGCGCAGGTGAGGCAGATCAGCGCCGTCGGGATGAACAGGGCGAGGAGCGGACGAGCCGCAACGGCATTCACGCCGCGGGCCACCGCCGAAAGGGAGTTGCGGGCCGCCGGGCCGATCATTCGTATCTGTTTGGGGCCTTCCGCTAGAGTCGCCTGCGGCTTACCAGTCGGGATCGACTGCCACAAGCGAAAACCGTGTGATTAGGGTCAGTTGACATTCACCGCATCGATTTGGTCTCGAACCAGATCGATGTGCTGAAGGACAACAGGCCCTAGGCTGGTTACGATGGTCTACGGCACGGACCAGTAGAGCCTCAGATCAAGGGTGCGCCCGCGGGAATAGTTGACCCCGCTCACCACATCCACCTGCTCGACGCGATCGGACTCGGCGCCGAGGTGCTCGCGGAACCGCTCCTCCTCGCGGCTGGAGACCACGGCGATCCGTCCCGCTTCCGCCAGCAGCATCGCAGCGGCACCCGGTCCGTCGGTGAGCACCGTATCGGTGCCTAGCAGGAAGATCAGGCTCGGTTCGTGGAAACCGGCGGCGATGACCGGATCGAGGCGGTCGGGCGCCTCGGTTCGAACAACCTCGGCGACGCCGCGGCTGAGCCACATTGCGTCGGCCCGCGGCATCACCCTGTCCAGCGTCGCGGTCAATGCGGCCCCGCCGGCGATGATTGCCACTCCCGCCGCTGCAAAAAAACGCCCCTGCCGCGCCAGCCACGGCGGCAAGAAACCGGCAATCAGCGCCAAGGCCGCCGGCAGCAGCGACCATGGGGCAATACCGTCGCCAAGGGCGATGGGAACGGCGATGGCACCCACCGCCAGCACCACGCCCAGCGCACCCCAGATTAGGTAGGAGACGCGCGACCACCGGGCACCGAGGTTCGACGGCCCACCGGTGACGGCCCGCCATACTGCCTCGGCGGTGATCAACGCCAGCGCCGGATAAAGCGGCAGCACGTAGTGCGGCAGCTTCGTGGGCACCGCTTCGAACACCAGCCACGCCGGCACCAGCCAGGCCAGGGCGAAGCGCATCCCCGGTGTTCCCCATTGCCGCCAGGCCGCGACAACGGCCGGCCAGGCGAACAGCGATGCCGGCCAGAAGAAGGCTACCATCAGCAGTGTGAAGTACCCTGGCGGCGCGCCGTGGGATTCTTGACCCGACATCAGCTTCGGCAGCAGATCGTGACCCACGCTGCCGGCGAAGAAATCGCCGTCCGACACTAGGCTGACGGCGACGAACCATGGTAACGCGATGATCGCCGCCAGCGGCAAGCCCGTGAGCGGCCGCAGACCACGCAGCCATCCCACCCGGCGATCAACGATGCACAGCGCGATCACGGTCAGTGCCGAGACCATCGGCGTGATCGGGCCCTTGACCAGGATGCCCACGCCCTGCGCGGCCCAAAACGTCATCGCCCAGCCCCAATGCAGCGGCGGCGGCGTCTGGTCCAAGGGAGCCTCCCAATGGCGCGTATACAGCCGTGCCAGCACCGCCTGCGCCGCCACCACGGTGGCCAGCAGGATGGCGTCCGTCTTCGCCTGATGGGCCTCCAGCACCAGCATCAGCGACGACGCCAGCATCGCTGCCCCGAGCAGCGCCGTGTTGCGGTCGAACAGCCGCGCGCCGGCGGCAAAGGTGAGCAGCACCGCCGCCCAAGCCGCCACCGCCGACGGCACCCGATAGGCCCAGATGGCGGCGCGGTCATCGCCGGCCAGGATCGTCACCGAGACCGCCTGCAGCCAGTAGGCGCCCGCCGGCTTCTTGTGCCGGGGGCTGTCCTGGAACCGGATATCGATGAAGTCGCCGGTTTCCAGCATCTGCTTGGTGGCCTGGGCGAACCGGGCTTCGTCGCGGTCCAGCGGCGGCAGCGCCGTCAGTGCCGGCACGTACAGCACCAGGCAGAACAGCGTCAGCAGCAGATAGGGGCGAAGGTCGGTCACCCGACCGGCAGGGGATGATGGTCGTCGACGATGCCGGCGGCGATGCGCGCCTTCATCCGGCTTAATTTCTCGCGCTCACTAGCGGAGCGAAGCTGGCCGCAGGCGGCCATGATGTCGCGGCCGCGCGGCACCCGCACCGGCGCCGAATATCCGGCATCATTGAGGATGGCGGCGAACCGGGTGATCGCCCCCACCTTCGAGCACTCGAACGGCGCCCCCGGCCACGGATTGAACGGGATCAGGTTGAACTTGGCCGGGATGCCGGTGACGAGCGCGACCAGTGCCCGCGCGTCTGCGGGGGAGTCGTTGACGCCCTTCAGCATCACGTACTCGAAGGTAATGCGGCGGGCGTTGTTGGCGCCGGGATACTCGCGGCACGCCTGCAGCAGCTCGGCGATGGGATAGCGGCGGTTGATGGGTACCAGTTGGTCCCGCAGTTCGTCGGTCACCGCGTGCAGGCTCACCGCCAGGTTGACCCCCAGCTCCGCGCCGACGCGGCGGATCATCGGAACGACGCCGGAGGTGGACAGGGTGATCCGCCGCTTGGAGATGGCGATCCCCTCGCCGCCCATCAGGATGCGGATCGCCTGCGCCACGTTGTCATAGTTGAACAGCGGTTCGCCCATGCCCATCAGCACGATGTTGGATAAGAGCCGTTCGCCGCGCGGACTGGGCCATTCGCCGTAGGCATCGCGGGCCACCATCACCTGGCCGACGATCTCGCGGGCAGTGAGGTTCCGCACAAGCCGCTGGGTGCCGGTGTGGCAGAAGGTGCAGGTGAGCGTGCATCCCACCTGCGATGAGATGCAGAGGGCACCGCGGTCATCCTCGGGAATGAACACGGTTTCGGCCTCGCGGCCGTCATCGAAGCACAGCAGCCACTTGTGCGAGCGGTCGGTGGAAAGCTGGTCGCGGCTGACCGCCGGACGGTCGACGTTGAACCGCTCGACGAGGCGCCCCCGCAGATCCTTCGACAACGTGGTCATGGCGGCGAAATCGGCGGCCCCGCGATGGTAGATCCAGTGCCAGAGCTGCCGGGCGCGAAACGGCTTCTCGCCGGTCTCCGCCAAGACGGCGGCCAGTTGCTCGCGGCTCAGGCCGATCAGGTTGACTCGCTGTTCGGTCATCGTACGGGATTAGATATCGTGGTTCGGACGCCCGGCCCAAGGGGAAATCCGCCGTTCCGGCGAATGCCTTCGGCGAACCAGCGACGTCAACAGGAGCGGCAGTCGCCCACCGGACCGCCGGCGCGGAGCCATTCCTGCATGCCGCCGACGGCGTTGAACACACGGCTGTAGCCGGCCTGCTCCGCCAGCGCCTCGGCGATGACCTTGGAGCGGTTTCCTGTCCAGCAGATCACCAGCACCGGTTGGTCGGGGCGGGCAGCCGCCGCGATCGCCGCCGGAAACTCGGGATTGAATCGGCCGCTGGCGTCGAAGGCAGTGATCAGCGTGCTGCCTTCGATGACACCGGTAGATCGCCACTCGTCGGCGCGGCGCACATCCACCACCGTGACGCCCTCGCCCACCAGCCGCCGCACCTCGACCGCATCCACGTCGGTGAAACCGCCGGCCGCATGAGCAATGCCAGCTCCCCACGCAAGGAGGATGAATAGCGCGGTCCGCAGCGACCCAGCTATCGTCACCGCTTTTTGGCCGATGCGCCGCAGGCCTTGTCGATGGCGTTCATCGCGGCGGTGAAACCGGAAAGCGAGTAGGTGTCGGTGGTCAGCGTGCCGCGCGCGGAGGTGCCCTTTACCACCATGCGGATGCCGGCCTTCATCGCCTGCACCAGCGACTGGTCGGCATCCGCGTCATAGGTCCAGGCGTTGCCCTCGCCATCCTTGCGGTTGTGGGTGAACAGCTTGAACCGCTTCTTGTCGATTCGCACATCCACCTCGCTCTCCGCTTTGTGCGAGTATCCTGCTTCGACGCTGACCTCGCCGAAGACCTTATCGGTGGGCCGGTGGGTTACCAGCACGTAGGTGTCGCCGCGCCGAGTGTATTTGCCTTCTTCCTTGGTGGGCGCACTACCCACGTAGCAGACCTGCTTGTCGCCGCTGCCGACGGCATAGGCGCTCCACTCTTTATAGGTGCCGATCAGGCCGGTCTGCGCCGACGCGAGGGCGGGCGCAAACAACCACGCGACGAGCACACCGATCATCAGCGGACGAGCCCGCGACATCGGGGAGGCGGCAGTGGTGAATTTGATCCGTCTCATGCCGCCGCAAGATAAAGGCGACGCCCGATGTTGCCAAGCACCCGGCCCTCGGCCACGCTCGTCACCTGGCGGAGGTTGCATCAAGGACACTTGCGAAGCTTGGATCAAGCAGGCTGCTGAACAACCCTGAAGAGGCTGCGAAACATGGACAATGGCCGAGGACCAGGAGGAGGGCGCGCCGTGATGCTGGGCGCATCACAAGCGGCACCCGACGCCGTCAATCGGCCATTGTCCTGTTTCCCCAAGGGGTTGCCGTCCAACCGGCCCGTCTGGTTCGTCGCCCCGGCTAGACGATGCGCCCAGCATCGCCTTCGCCGCGGCTCCTGCCATGCGGGCGGTCGGACCGGCAACGCAGTCCTTCCAGGATTTTTCAACGGCCTGCTAGCGGTGATGAGCCCAGCAAACCCGATACTGGTTCAGGTTTGGCGCGGCGACCGCGTTGAGAGCCTTCATCGCGGCGCAGCCGTCGTCGCCGACACCTCCGGACGACGAATCGCCGCCTGGGGCGATGTGGATCAGCCGGTGTTTCCACGTTCTGCGGTGAAGCCGCTGCAAGCCCTGCCGCTGGTGGAGACCGGCGCTGCCGACCGATTCGGCCTCGGCGATGCGGAGCTGGCGCTGGCCTGCGCCTCCCACGACGGCCGGCCGGAGCCGGCGGGCCTGGTTGCCGCCTGGCTGGTTCGGGTCGGCGTCAGAGAAAGGGACCTGGCCTGCGGCCCACAGATGCCCTTCGCGCCATCGGCCACGGCGACACTGATTCGCGAGGGCGCCGAACCGTCGCGACTGAACAACAACTGCTCGGGCAAGCATGCGGGGTTCCTGACCATCTGCCGGCACCTGGACGAACCGATCGCCGGCTACGTGGACCCCGACCATCCGGTTCAGCGGCGAGTACGGTCGGTGCTCGAGGCGATGACCAACACGCCCGTGGACACCGTGGCGGTGGACGGATGCGGCGCACCGACCCTGGCGCTGCCGCTGGCCGGGATGGCCACGGCCCTGGCCCGCATGGCGTCACCCGATGCGGCGGCAGACACGGTAACGCCGGAGCGAGCGGCAGCGGCAGCCCGCCTGCTGCGGGCGATGACCGCTCATCCGGACCTCGTGGCCGGTCCGGGCAGCTTTGACACAACTGTGATCCGGGTCACCGGCGGCGGCGCGGTGCTCAAGGTCGGGGCGGAAGGCGTTCATGGCGCGATCCTGCCGCGTTCCGGACTGGGAATCGCCGTGAAGATCGATGACGGTGCCAAGCGGGCAACAGAGGTGGCTATGGCGACGCTGCTGCTGCGCCACGCCGGGCTCGACGGCCCCGCGCGGCAGGCAGTGGCGGCGTGGGCCTCGTCGACGGTGTTCAATTGGGCCGGAACCCCGGTGGGCCGAATGGCACCGGCACCCGGCTGGTCGGATGGATAGAAAACCCGGTTACTTGTCATCCGGAGGGGTCGGCGGTTCGGCGCGAAACGCCTCTATCTGACGGCGCAGCCGCGGCCCGCCGAAAACGTGCTCCGGCGGCGGCTCGATCGGGCCACCGGGGCGTTCGGGCCGCCGGGCGAAGCGGCCGAGGCTGGCCAACCGATCGTACATGACGATGGCGCCGGCGATGGCCAGGTTCACCGAAAACCGCGTCGGAATGCGCACCACGTGGGCGCAGCCGCGGCTCATCTCCGGCGACAGACTGCCGCGCTCCGGCCCCAGGACATACGCGGCGCTGCGCGGATGATGGAAGCTCGGCAGGTCGATGGCGTCGTCGGTTAGCTCAATGCCCACCAGTACGCACGACCGCGGCAGAAGCAGCGACTCGGCATCGTGAAAGGCGTAGTACGGTACCTGCCCCATGGCGTCGGAGGTATCGGCACGGCCGCCCTCCGCCCGCGGATAGGCGGCGGCAACGGTGAACAGAAAGCTGGCGCCGAAGGCATGGGCGGTGCGGAACAGGCTACCCACGTTCATCGCCTTGGTGATGCGCTCGGCGCCGATACCGAAATAGCCACGCATGATCGGTCTGACCTCCGCCGACGGAATCGCCGCCGGTTGGATAATGCGTTGCCAGGCTGCTAGGTTGAAAACAAATCGACCAAGGTTCGGGAACCCAATCATGCGCGCCGTCGTGTGCAGGACCCTCGGCGGGCCTGCCGACCTCACCGTCGAGGACATCCCACCGCCTGAGATGACCGCCACCGGCGTGCGTATCGGGGTACGCGCCGTGGGGCTCAACTTCGCCGACACCCTGCTGGTGGCCGGCCGCTATCAGGTCAAGCCGCCGCTGCCGTTCAGCCCCGGCCTGGAAGTAGCCGGAACGGTGCTGGAATGCGGCCCCGGCGTCGATCGCTGCGAGCCCGGCGACCGGGTGATGGCGGTGATCGACTACGGCGGCTTCGCCGAGCAGGTGGTGGCCCAGGCCGGATGCGTCTATCGGCTGCCCGACGCGGTCGATGACGTGACGGCGGCTGGCTTCCCGGTGGCCTACGGCACCTCGCATCTCGGCTTGGCCTACAAGGCCGACTTGAAGGCCGGCGAGACGCTGCTGGTGCTGGGCGCGGCGGGAGGCGTCGGCCTGACCGCGGTGGAAATCGGCAAGCGCATGGGGGCCACGGTGATCGCCGCCGCCGGTGGTGCCGACAAGCTCAAGATCGCCGCCGCCGCCGGCGCCGACTACGTTATCGACTACCGCGCCGAGGACATCCGCGAGCGGGTCCGCGCGCTGACCGACGATCGCGGGGCCGAGGTGATCTACGACCCCGTGGGCGGCAGCGCCTTCGAGTCGGCGTTCAGGGCCACCGCGCTCGGTGGGCGAATCCTCCTGGTCGGTTTCGCCAGCGGCGACGTGCCTCAGATCCCCGCCAACATCCTGCTGGTCAAGAACATCGCCGCCATCGGCTACTACTGGGGCCAGCATCGAACCATCGCGCCGGAGTTGATGGACGCCTCCTTCGACACCTTGCTCGGCTGGCTGGCCGAAGGATCTCTGCGGCCGCACGTGTGGCGGACCTTTCCCTTGGCCGAAGCGCCGGCGGCGTTGCAGGCGCTGGCCGAACGCCGCAGCACCGGTAAGGTGGTGTTGACGGTGCCCGAATGAGAGCTATTCCAGCGTGGCATCCCGCGTGAACCGGCAACCGGACGACCCGGTCCGCGATCAGTACGAGACCCTGCCGTATCCAGAGCGCGATCCGGCGGACGAAGTGCGGCGGCTGATCACCGGCTCGCCCAGCGACCTGTGGGAGCTGAACCATCACGTCTTCGGCGGCGGCCGCGACCTGTCGCAGCCGCTGCGTGTGCTGGTCGCCGGCGGCGGCACCGGCGACGCCCTGGTGATGCTGGCCCAGCAGCTTTCCGACGCCGGCACCCCGGCGGAGATCCACTACATCGACGTCTCCGAGGCCAGCCGCCGAACTGCCGAGGCACGGGTGCGGGCGCGCCGGCTATCCAACGTGCAGTTCCACCGGATGTCGCTGCTCGATCTGCCAGCGAGCGGCCTCGGGCCCTTCGACTACATCGACTCCTGCGGCGTCCTGCATCACCTGGAGGACCCGGCCGCGGGCCTGCGGGCGCTGGTGGCGGTGCTGGCCGACGACGGCGGCATGGGGCTGATGGTCTACGGCGCGCTGGGCCGCACCGGGGTCTATCCGGCGCAGTCCATGCTCCGGATGATCGCCGCCGAGGGACCCGTGACGGAGCGGCTGTCTACGGCGCGGGGGCTACTGAACGCCCTACCGCCGGCCAACTGGCTGAAGCGCAATCCGTTCGTCGGCGATCATTTGCAAGGTGGCGATGCCGGCCTGTACGACCTGCTGCTGCACGCCCGCGACCGCGCCTACCTGGTGCCGGAGGTGGCCGAATTGGCGGCGGCGGCCGGACTACGGCTGGTCACCTTCATCGAGCCGGCGTTCTACGAGCCTGAGACCTTCGTCACCGATCCCGACCTGCGCCGACGGCTCGCCGGGCTGTCGTGGCTGGACAGCTGCGCCCTCGCCGAACTGCTGACCGGTGCCATGAAGGCCCATGTCTGCTATGCGGTGCAGGCGAACAACCCGGTGACGCCGCCGGACCCGCGCGATCCGCACGCCGTGCCACATCTGCGCGGCCTGGATGCCAAGGCATTCGCGGCCATGGCCGAAACGGGCACCCGTATTTCCGGCAGCTTCGCCGGCATGACCCTCAAGTGGCCGTTGCCGCCGCTGGCGCCGCAGATCGTCGCCCGGATCGACGGCCGCCGGACGCTAGCCGATATCCACGGCGGGATGATGGTGGCAGCCGAACCGGTCACCTGGGACGCCTTCGCCGAGCAGTTCGCGGCGCTGGCAACCACGCTCACCGGCATCGGCAAGCTGTTCCTGGCGCGCGGCCCAGGCTAACGGACTAGCGACCCCCCATGTCGATCCGCATCAAGCTTCTGATCCTGCTGCTTGCCATCGCGCTGGTGCCACTGGTGGTGGTCACATGGCAGGCCAGCCGGACCACCCGCGACCTTGGTGTGGCGCTGGCCGAACGCAACCGCACTGTTCTGGAGGAACGGCTGACGCGGGAACTGCGCCTGACCATCGAGCAGCAGGCCGTGTTATTGCGCGAGCAGAAGGCGCTGGTGGAGCTCGCCGTCCGATCGCTGGCGTGGGAAACGGCGCGGCGTCTCGACGCGGCGCCCGAACCGGCGCCACCGCTGATCGCCGCCGAACGTTTTGACGGCCGGGGGCCGAAGCCGCCGGGCGTCGAGCCCTCGACCCGCCACCGGACGGCCGGCCGCGACAGCAGCCCGGCCGCCAAGCCCATCAGCGAGGAAGCCGCCAGCGTGGTGCTGGCACCCGATGTCGACCGCGCGTCGGTGGCCGGCGATTTGGCGCGCCTGGCCGGCCTGATGCCAGTCTTGCAGAGCATCTTCACCGCCGACCCGGAGGTGGTGTTCTGACCTATGTGGGCTTGGAATCGGGTGTCCATGTATCGTTTCCCGGCCACGGCGGCTATCCGGCCGATTACGATCCGCGGCGGCGCCCCTGGTACAAGGAGGCCCGCGACGCTGGCGAGCCGGTATGGATCCCGCCGACGGCCGACGCGTCCACCGGGCAGATTTTGCTGACCCACGCGGCCCCCGTGCGGACGGCCGAAGGCACCATGGCCGGAGTGGCCGCCGTCGATGTGCAGATCCTTCGTCTGCTTGAAGATAACGCCGGCCTGCCCCTCGCCGAAGAGTCGGAGACCCTGCTGGTGCGCTTGTCGACACCGGAAGGCGGCGATGAACCGGGACTGCTGATCGTCGCTCGACGCGACTACGACCGCCCACACCTGGAAGGCGCGTGACCATGGACTGGCTGCGATCGGAGGACGCGGAATCCCTGGCTCAGGTAGTGGATGATGTCGGCGCCGGACGCGCCGGCGTGCGTCGCCTGGCCCATCGCGGCCGCGACTCCCTGTGGGCCTATGCGCCTATCGATGAGGTGGGCACGGACCTGTTGATCATCGTGCCATTCAGCGGCATCGCCCGCGCCGCCGGCGAAGCCGACGTGCTCATCGGCGAAGAAACCGCGCAGCAGCTCGCCATCGCCGGCGGAGTTTCGGCGATCATGATCGCCGTGGTCATCGTTGTCGCCGTGTTCAGCGCCCGGTCGGTGACCGAGCCAGTGCGGGCCGTGGCCGGCGCCGCAAGGCGGCTGGCCGGTGGTGACCTGACCGCCCGCGTGCCCGTCTCCGGCCGTGACGAGCTTGGTGAGCTGGCGGATACCTTTAACACCATGATTCCGCAGCTTGCCGATCGGGTCCGCGTGCGGGAGGCGCTGGCCCTGGCCATGGAGGTGCAGCAGAACCTGCTGCCGCAAGATGCGCCGAGCCTGCCGGGCTTCGACATCGCCGGCCACAGCGAGTACTGCGAGGATACCGGCGGCGACTACTTCGACTTCATCGATCTGTCGCCGGTCGCCAACGGGCACCTGGGTATTGCCGTCGGCGACGTCAGCGGCCACGGCGTGGCATCGGCGCTGCTGATGACCACGGCACGGGCATTGCTGCGCGGCCGGGCCACGCGGCCCGGTGCCCTGGCCCGCAGCGCGCTCGGCCCGGTGATGGCGGACGTCAACCGCGCCCTCGCCGGCGACGTGCACCGCGGCCGGTTCATGACGTTGCTCTATGTGGTTCTGGAGCCCAGTAGTCTCACGGTGCGATGGGTCGACGCCGGCCATGCGCCGGCGATGGAGTTCGATCCCGGCACGGGCACGGTCCGAGACCTCGCCACCGGCGGCATTCCGCTCGGTGTCGATTCCGACTGGCGCTACGAAGAGGTCGTGGGGACCCTGGGCGGACCGGGCACGATCCTGGTGATCGCCACCGATGGAGTATGGGAGAGTCGCAACCCCGCCGGCGCCATGTTCGGCCGCGACGCGCTGATGGACGTGGTTCGCGCCCATGCCGGCGAGCCGGCGCAGGCCATCTGTGATGCGGTGATGGCCGCCTGCGCCGAGCATCGAGCAGGGCGCCCCGCATCCGACGACACGACCCTGGTGATCGTGAAGGCGACCGACTAACCGATTTCCCGCAGGAAGTACGGAAGGTCCAGTGACGGCGGATTGACCGGTATCTGACTCAGCATGCAGTGGATCTGCCCACGGTGATGGTTGGCGTGATTGGTCAGGTGCACCATCACCACCGTCACGTGGTACCTCTCATGCCTCGGCCGGGCGAAGCGGCCGGTCGGCGATGGGCACGTGCAGCAGTGCGGCCAGGAAGCCGAGGGCGATGGAGGCCAGCCAGATAGAGTCGTAGGAACCGGTGGCGTCGAACACCACGCCGCCGAGCCAGGCACCGAGGAAGCTGCCCACCTGATGACTGAGGAATACCACGCCGAACAGCGTGGACATGTAGCGGACGCCGAAGATCTGCGCCACGAGGCCGCTGGTGAGCGGCACCGTGCCCAGCCACAACAGCCCGATCGCGGCGGCGAAGGCCAGCACCGTGGCCTCAGTCTTCGGCGCCACCAGGAAGGCGGCGACGACCAGCGACCTGAGCACGTAGAGGCCGCTTAGCAGATACTTCTTGCTATAGCGGCCGCCCAGCACGCCGCAGATCCACGTGCCGACAATGTTGAAGAAGCCGATCAGTGCCAGCGACGTGGCACCCAGCCCGGCCGACAGGCCGATATCGGTGAGATGCGCCGGCAGGTGCACGGCGACGAATACCACCTGGAAGCCGCAGACGAAGAAGCCCAGCGTCAGGTACACGTAGCCGCGATGGCTGCCCGCCTCGGCCAGCGCCTCGCGAAGTGTTTGGGTCGGTGCGCCGCCGGCCGCTGCGCCCTGGGTGGCGGGACGACCGGCCAGGACCACCGCCAGCGGCGCGATCACCAGTGCGATGATTGCCATCCAGGTTAGCGCTCCCGGCCAGCCCTGGGCCGAGATCAGCGACTGGCCGACGGGCGCCATGATAAACTGCCCGAAGGAGCCGCCGGCGCTAGCGACGCCGAGCGCCATGCTCCGCTTCTCCGCCGGCACCGCTCGGCTGACCGCGCCGAGGACCACGGCGAAGCTGGTGCAGCTCATGGCCATACCCACCAGGACGCCGCCGCCCAGGTGCAGGCCCCACACGTCAGTGGCACCGGCCATCATCAGCAGCCCCGCGGCGTATGCCGCGGTTCCGGCAGCCAACACGCGGCCGGCGCCAAAGCGGTCGGCCACCGCCCCGGCGAAAGGCTGGGCCAGCCCCCACAGGATGTTCTGCACGGCCATGGCGAGGGCGAACGAGCTTCGCCCGATGCCGAGGTCGATGCTCATGGGCGACAGGAACAGGCCGAAGGTCTGGCGGATGCCCATGGCGAGGGTGAGCACCACGGCGCCGCAAACTAGGGCTAGGATTGCTTTCCGGCTCATGGCGTCACGTGGCCTTGCCGATCGCCGTTTCCGGCGTCGGGATTTCGGCGGCGATCGGCGGCTTTGCGCGGCCGCGGGTCAGCACCAGCACGTTGCCGGCCAGCACCACCGCCACCCCGATCACATGGTGGATCGACCAGACGAAGCCCTCGAAGGCCGTCGACAGCGCCAGCGCCACCACCGGGAACAGCACGCTGGCATAGGCGGCTCGGTCGGCGCCGATGCGGCCCACCAGAGTGAGGTAGCTCCAAAAGCCGATCACCGAGGCGAACACCGTGACGTAGGCGAGCGAGATCACGCAGGCCGGCCGCGGATCGAAGTCGAAGGGCGTTCCGCGCGCCAGGCACAGCGCCAGCAGGAACAGCGTGCCGTAGACCATGCCGTAAGCGTTGGCCTGGAACACCGGCAGGCCGCGCCGCTGGGCGCGGGCCGAACTCAGCATGCCCAGCGAAGCCGACGCGGTGCCCAGCAACACCAGTCCCAGTCCCCGCAGCGTTCCGGACTCCACGTCGAAGGCTCGCACCTCGGGCCAGAACACCACGGCGATGCCGGCCATGCCCAGCGCCGCCCCAGCGGCGACCCGCGGCCGGATGGGCTCGCCGAACAGCGCTGCGCCAATCAGGATGTTCATGCCCACCACGGTGGAAAACGCCACCGAGGCCAAGCCGGAGGTCAGCGTCTCCATACCGGAGTAGATGAAGAAGAAGTTGGCGCAGAACAGCAGCAGCCCGATCGTCGCCATGCGGGCGTGGTCGGCCAGCTCGAACCGCATCCGTTCGCGGCGGAGCACACACAGCACCATCATCACGAGGGCGGCCAGCGCGAACCGATAGACCAGCGAGGCCTCGGGCGCCACCACGCCAACCTGATGCTTCACCGCGAGCCAGCTGGAACCCCAGACGATCACGGTGACGCCGTAGAGCCAGATGGGGTTCATAACGCCAGGGTCTCGCTGTCCTTGAATGGCCGCGCAGTGTGCGCGCGCTCTACGGCACCGACAAATGAATTCGGGTCATAGGGCCGATGAATGCCGGGCATGAGTCCGAACCGAAGCCCCCCTCTCGTATTCGTCTTACCCTTGGGTGATGGGCCCTTGGGTGATGGGAATGTATCCGGGCCGGGCGCGGACGCGGTCCAGCCACGTCGTCACCGCCGGATACGCGGCCAGATCGAACTCCGCCTCGTCGGCCACATGGGTATAGGCATAGAGCGCAATGTCGGCGATGGAGAGGGCTTCGCCGACCATGAATTTGTGGGTGGCCAGGTGGCGTTCCATCACCGTCAGCGCGGCGTTCCCCCCGGCGCGCTTCTCGGCGATGCGGTCGCTCCAGGCGGCATCGCCGCCGCGGGCGAGCTTGGTCAGCCAATGCCGCAAGGTGGCGACATTCGGTTCGTGGCTGTATTGCTCGAAGCACATCCACTGCAACACCTTCGCCCGCGACCAGGCCTCGGCCGGCAGAAACTCCGTCCCCTCGGCGAAGTACCAGAGGATGGCGTTGGATTCCGCCAGCACGCGCCCGTCGTCGAACAGCACCGCCGGTATCCGGCCGTTGGGGTTGATCGCCAGGAACTCCGGGGTCCGCGTCTCGCCCTTAAGGATATCCAGCTCAATGCGCTCGAAGGGGATGCCGAGCCACGTGAGCAGCAGCCGGATCTTGTATCCGTTGCCGGACGGCAGATAGTCGTACAGCCGCACCATCGGCGATACGACTACGCCCGCCAGAACGGCTTGGACGCCTCACGAACGATATCGGAACGGTCGGCACCGATGTCGGAGAGCACCCTGTCGTCCATGGACATCAGCAGCAGCCGCTGCACGGCCCGTTCGTGCCAGCTTTCCAGCGTATCGAAGATACGGATAAGGAATTCTTGTGCGGATCGCCGGCCGCTCAGAACCCGGAAATCACCATCTTCGTGAGCATGACCGCCAAATCGCAACCGAAGCGCGTGGGGAGACATCGCCAGGGTCCTTTCCATTTTCGTTCATGTTCCAATTTGCTTCAAATTTTAGGCAACTTGTCCGAACCGGACGCGATTGCCTGATTGGAAGGGTACGCCGGTCCAGGAAACTCCACAAACGACGATTCCTGTGTATCGGATTAGAAAAAATAATATATAAGACGGCATGGGACGTCGCTTGCCGCCGCTGAACGCCTTACGAGGATTCGAAGCCGCCGCCCGCCATCTGAGCTTTACCCGTGCGGCGGAGGAGCTGCACGTGACCCAGGCGGCCATCAGCCATCAGGTCAAGGCGCTGGAGGACCATCTGGGAATGCCGCTGTTCCGGCGATTGAACCGCGCCCTGCTGCTGACCGATGAGGGTCAGGCCCTATTCCCGGCGGTCCGCGACGCGCTGGACGGCCTCGCCGAGGCCACCAGCCGGCTACAGGCGCGGGATTCCGGCGGACCTCTCACCGTCAGCACTCTACCGTCGGTGGCGGCGAAATGGCTGGTGCCGCGGATGAGCCACTTCATCGACCGCCACCCGGATATCGATCTCCGGATTCAGGCCAACGAGCGGCTGGTGGACTTTGCCCGCGATGACGTGGACGTGGGTATCCGCTTCGGCGGCGGCGAATGGCCGGGCGTGCAGGCGGTATGGCTCGCCGACGAGGACGTGGCGCCGGTGTGCAGCCCGGAGCTGACCCGCGGCCCGGACGCGCTGCGCGAGCCCGCCGACCTGGTACGGGCGACCCTGCTGCACGAGACCATGGGGCCGATGACCGACTTCCCCCAATGGTCCACGTGGCTGGCAGCAGCCGGCGTGGATGGCGCGGACGCGGATCGCGGCCCGGCCTTCAGCCACACCCACATCATGCTGCAGGCGGCCGTCGACGGCAGGGGAGTCGCCCTGGCGCAGATGTTGCTGGCCGCCGACGACATCGCCACCGGGCGCCTAGTGGCGCCATTCGACCTGCGCTTGCCTACTGGGTACAGCTATTACGTTGTGTGCAGCGCGGCGAGCGCCGAACGGCCGAAGGTGCGCGCCTTCCGCGACTGGATCATCGACGAGATGCCGGCCATAACAAGCGGCTGAACGCGGGGGCCCAGTTCCGCCGTCCCCTAGTGTGTTGTATCGGAAGTTCGTACGATTTGTATGGCCGCCACCGGGACGAACTTCCGACCCGTCAATCACACTAAAATCAATAAGTTATCTAGTGTCCATTTGAATCCGATGTTCGAAGAGCGTCGCCCCAAAACGCATCGAACTTCGGGTTCGGGACACTAGGCGCGCAGGTCGGGCAGGTCGCGGTAGAGGTCCAGCGCCTCCGGATTGGCCAGCGCCTCCATGTTCTTCACCGGCCGGCCGTGGATCACGTCGCGAACCGCCAGCTCGGTGATCTTGCCGCTCTTGGTGCGCGGGATGTCGGCCACCTGAATCACCTTTGCAGGCACGTGGCGGGGCGAGCAGTGGCTGCGGATGCGCGCCTTGATCCGCCCGGCAAGGTCGTCGTCGAGCACCATGCCCTGCCGCAGCACCACGAACAGGACCACCCGGACGTCGGCATCCCAATCCTGGCCCACGGCGATGGATTCCACCACCTCGTCAAGCTGCTCCACCTGGCGATAGATCTCGGCGGTGCCGATACGTACGCCGCCGGGGTTCAGCGTCGCGTCCGACCGGCCATAAATGACCATGCCGCCGCGGTCGTTAAGCGCCACGTAGTCGCCGTGGCACCAGACACCGGGGAAGCGCTCGAAGTACGCGGCCCGGAACTTGGCTTCATCCGGATCGTTCCAGAAGCCCACGGGGACGGAGGGGAACGGCCGCGTGCACACGAGTTCCCCCTTCTCGTTGACCACCGGTCGGCCGGCGTCGTCGAACACCTCCACCGCCATGCCCAGGCCCCGCATCTGGATCTCGCCCCGCCACACCGGCCGGGTGGGGTCGCCCTGGACGAAACAAGCGACGATGTCGGTGCCGCCGGACATGGAGGCCAGATGCAGGTCGGCCTTGATCTCCCGATAGACGAACTCGAAGGACTCCGGCGCCAGCGTCGACCCCGTGGAGGTCATCGTCCGCAGGTGTTCCAGGCGATGGGTCTCACGTGGCCGTAGTCCCGCCTTGGCCACCGCATCGATGTATTTGGCCGAGGTGCCGAACAGCGTCATCCGTTCGTCGTCGGCGAAATCGAACAGCGTGTTGCCGTCCGGATAGAAGGGCGAGCCGTCATAGAGAAGCAGCACCGCTTGCGACGCCAGCGCCGAGGCCAGCCAGTTCCACATCATCCAGCCGCAGGTGGTGAAGTAGAACACCCGGTCGCCCGGCTTCACGTCCAGGTGGAGCTGATGCTCCTTCATATGCTGCAGCAGCGTGCCGCCGGCGCCGTGAACGATGCACTTGGGCACCCCGGTGGTGCCGGATGAATACAAGATGTACAGCGGGTGGTCGAAGTGCAGCCGCTCGAAGTCGATCTCGCCGGCCTCATATGGCTCGAGGGCCTCGTCCCACAGCACCGCGTCGCGAATGCCGTCCAACGGCGGCCGGGCGCGGGTATATGGAATGACCACCACGCACTCCACCGTCGGCAGGCCGGAGACGATCTCCGCTAAGGGCTGCAGCCGGTCCTGAACCTTGCCGTTGTAGAAGTAGCCGTCGGCGGCGAACAGCATTCGCGGCTCGATCTGACCGAAGCGGTCCAGGACGCCCTGGACGCCAAAGTCCGGCGAGCACGACGACCAGGTGACGCCGATGCTGGCCGCTGCCAGCGCGGCGACGATGGTTTCCGGCATGTTAGGCAGATAGCCAGCGACGCGATCGCCCGGGCGCAGGCCCGCGTCGCGCATCGCCTGCACCATCCGCGAAACCTGGGCATACAACTCAGCGTAGGACAGGCGACGCCGTACCCGGTCCTCGCCGCGAAAGACGATGGCGTCGGTGTCGTCACGACGGCGCAGCAGGTTCTCGGCGAAGTTCAGCCGGGCATCGGGGAACCATCGCGCGCCCGGCAAGCGGTCGGCGTGGTCGAGCACGCGCAGGCCCCAGGTTTCCGCGATCACCCCGGCGAAGTCCTTGAAGCTCTGCCAGAACTTCTCCGGCTGTTCGACGGAGAACCGGTACAGCGTCTGCATGTCGACGACGTTGACGTTCCAGTCGTCCTCCACCGCTTCCACAAACCGCATGACGTTGCTGGTGACGACGCGATCGGGCGGCGGCGTCCACAGCAGTTCGGTCGGCACCTGCTCCATGTCGGGCACGTCCTGTTGTGTCGCTTGGCTAAGGGCTCGGTGGAGTCTTCTACACCGCTAAACGGCGACGCGGAACGGGCGTACCTCGATCCACTGCCATACGCCTTCCGTCACGTAGGGATCATCGGTCAGCCACGCGTCGAGATCGGCGCGGGAGGGGAAGTCGACGATGGCAACGGAGCCGATCATCACCCCATCGTCGTCGAGGATGGCGCCGCCGCAGACGATCTGGCCATCGTCCTTCATGCGCTGGGCGCCCGCCATGTGGGCCGGCCGGGCCTGAGCCCGGCGTTCGGCGGCATCCTCGTCGGCGCCGTCGTAAGCGATGACCACGAACTGCATTGAATCCCCCCAATCCGCCGCAGTTTTTTTCAACCAGAGTATGGGGTGCCGCCAGACCCTGTGCAACTCGAGGGAATCGCTCGCTCACCCAGGCGCGGCCCCCTATGCTCCCGCCGATGAGCAAGGAACCTGCCGCGTCGACAGCACCCGGTGCCTTCGGGCGACTCCCCGACGTGATCCGCGGCGGCGTGTGGATGCTGGGCTTCTGCATGACCTTCGCGGTACTGATGGCGATCATCAGGCACGTCTCGGCGACGCTGCATCCGTTCGAGATCGCCTTCTTCCGCAACCTGTTCGGCTTGGTGGTCATGCTGCCGTGGCTGCTGCGAGCCGGTGCCGCCGGCCTGCGCACGCAACGCCTGGGCATGCATGTGGGCCGGGCCGTCAGCGGCACCGCGGCGATGTTGTGCCTGTTTACTGCCGTTGCGTGGATGCCGTTGGCTGACGCCACGGCGCTGACCTTCACCTCGCCGCTGTTCGCCACTGTCGGCGCGGCATTGATCCTGCGGGAGACCGTTCGCCTGCGCCGCTGGTCGGCCACCGCCGTCGGCTTCCTCGGCGTCTTGGTGATCCTGCGCCCCGGCGCCGCCACCATTGACCCGGCGTCGCTGGTGGCGCTGGCGGCGGCGCTCATTGCCACGTCGATGCTGGCGATGAAGTCCCTGTCGCGCACCGAGACCCCCAACGCGGTCGTCGTCTACATGGGCCTGCTGATGACGCCCATGTCGCTGCTGCCGGCCCTGTTCGTCTGGGAATGGCCGTCGATGACGATGCTCGCCTTGTTGGCCGCGGTCGGCGCCATCGCCGCGTTGGGTCAGCAGATGATGGTTCGGGCCTTCGCCAGCGCCGAGGCTTCCGCGGTGTTGCCCTTCGACTTCGCGCGGCTGGTGTTCACCGCCGGACTCGGTTTCGTGTTTTTCGGCGAACGGCCGGACGCCTGGACCTGGGTTGGCGCCGGCATCATCCTCACGGCGACGGTCTACATCGCCCACCGCGAAGCGAGGCTGGGCCGCGAGACGCCACGCGACGGTCAGCCTTGAGCATCGGCGCGCTCCGTCTCATCCGATCGGTCGAGGAACTGCTTTGCCCGCCGGTGGTGGTCGGGCCGGATATGCGGGGATAGTGCCCGCAACGCCACCATCAGCACCGTTGCATCATCCGTATATCCGAGGGCGGCGATGAAGTCCGGGATCATGTCCGTCGGGATGACGAAATACGCCAGCGCTGCGAACAGCACCGCCCGAGCCGACGCCGGCGTCCGCCGATCGACCGCCGCCAGATAGGCGGCCACCGCGCGATCGAGGAACGGCACACGTCCGGCCACTGACCGTACCTTGTCGGCAAAACGCCGGCGGACCAGGGTTTCCTGACCCGGAACCGGCACCAGCGCGGCGCGGACATCATGAGGCTCCATCGAACCATCCTCCTCCGACTCAAGCGCCGGAATCAAGCGTCTGCAACGGTTAGGAATCCGCGGCCCGAGGGCCGCCGTCGCCTTGACACGCACGGGGCCATCCCGGATAAACTCGCGACGCCATTCAGGGGGCCAATACGCGCACTCTCGACCGCTTCGAACGAGGCCATCGGCGGCTTACCGGACCGCCGGAACGCAAGCCGCCGGCGGATGGCTATTGTGACTTAAGGCCTTAAGGGCAATACCCAAGGGCAGAACCCATCACCTGGAGGAGGGAAACATGGCACGTGTGGCGATGGTAACGGGCGGGACCCGTGGCATCGGGGCGGCGATCGCGAAATGCATGAAGGAGGCCGGCCATACGGTCGTGGTCTGCGACGTGGTCGACGAACAGCTCGAAGCCTTCACCAAAGAGACCGGGATCAAGGGCTTCAACATCAACGTCGCCGACTACGCGAGCGTCGAGGCCGGGTTCCAGGCGGTGGAGAGCGAAGTGGGCCCCATCGACATCCTGGTCAACAACGCTGGCATCACCCGTGACGGGTTCATGCACAAGATGACCCGGGAGAAGAACTGGGATCCGGTGATTGGTGTCGACATGACGGCGGTGTTCAACACCTGCCGCGTGGCGGCTCCGGGGATGCGCGAGCGCGGCTGGGGTCGGATCATCAACATCAGCTCGATGAACGGCCAGCGCGGACAGTTCGGCCAGTCCAACTACGCGGCTGCGAAGGCCGGCATGATCGGCTTCACCAAGTCCATCGCCCAGGAACTGGCGCGCAACGGTGTCACCAGCAACGTGGTGTCGCCGGGCTTCATCCTCACCGAGATGACCGGCGCCATGCCGAAGGAGATCCTCGACGCCGAGGTCGCCAAGATCCCCGTCGGCCGGATCGGCGATCCCGACGACATCGCCTACGGCGTCGTCTATCTGGCCAGCGAGCATTCCGGCTTCATGAACGGCGCGACGCTGTCCATCAACGGCGGTCAGTACATGATCTGACGAAGGACCGTTTGAGACGTTCGGCATCGTTTGCCGAGAGATCGGGCCGCCGGCTTGCCGGCGGCCCTTCCCATTGAAGGGAACAGCATGGACATGACCAGAAGGACGGAACGGCCATGGAGATAAGCGGCGCCACCGCCCTGGTGTTCGGCGGCGCGTCGGGACTGGGCGAGGCGACCGCACGGGCGTTGGCCGCCGCGGGCGCACGTGTCGGGGTGATCGACCTGGACCCGGCAGCGGCGGCCGGTGTAGCCGACGCCATCGGTGGGGTTTCGGCGGGCTGCGACATCGCCGATTCCGCCTCCACCGAGGCCGCCTTCGCCGCGACCCGCGAAGCCCTTGGGCCCGCCCGTATCGTCGTCAACTGCGCCGGCATCGCGCCGCCGGCGAAGATCGTTGGCCGCGACGGCCCGCAGCAGCTCGACGCCTTCGCCCGTGTGGTGGGGGTCAACCTGATCGGCACCTTCAACGTACTGCGCCTGGCCGCCGCTGACATGCAAGCGCTCGAGCCGGTGGCCACTGGCGAGCGGGGTGTGGTGGTCAACACCGCTTCCATCGCCGCCTACGAAGGCCAGATCGGGCAGACCGCCTATGCCGCCTCCAAGGGCGGCGTGGTGGCCATGACACTGCCGGCGGCTCGCGAACTGGCGCGATGGGGGATCCGCGTGCTGACGGTGGCGCCGGGAACATTCGCCAAGCCATCGATGGTCGCCGGCCTGCCGCAGCCGATCATCGATGGCTTGGCGGAAACCATCCCGTTTCCGCCACGGCTGGGCGAACCATCCGAGTTCGCCGCCCTGGTGCTACATATGGTGAACAACGTGATGCTCAACGGCGAGGTGGTCCGCCTGGACGGCGCGCTGCGCATGGCACCGTCCTAGCGGTCCGACTCTGGCGTTTCGATCCCGAAACGCCAGCCCGACCCCCTAGGTTAACATCTTGATATCGCTCTACTTATCCAGACGGATGCCCACTTGACACCGGACTCATCCGTCTGGGTTGAACCACGAGCGACCCGATCGGGATTTACCCCTCGGCAACGGCCCGGTCGATGAAGCGGGCGAGGGCGATGTCGCGGCTGGTGATCCCGTTGGCATCGTGAGAACTGAGCGTCACATCGACCCGGTTGTAGACGTTGAACCACTCCGGATGATGGTCCATGCGTTCGGCCTCCAGCGCCACCCGCGTCATGAAGGCGAACGCCTGGTTGAAGCCGTCGAATGTAAAGCTGCGTTGAATCGCGTCGCGGCCTTCCACCTCGGCCCAATCGGGGATTTCCGCCAGCGCGTCCGATCGCGCCTTGCCTGTCAGTTTTTCGGCCATGCCGTCGCCTTCCGTCCCGAGACGCTCGTGGACATGGCACCGGCCAGCGGCGCAGTCAAGGTACGGCCGCCGAAGCGCCGAGTCCGCGACGCCAATCTCGACCCCGGCGCGGTATCCGGGATAAGGTCCGGTTGCGATGCCACATTTCAATGAACCGCCGGATTCCGCCGACATCGAGGCCATGGCGCGCACCGCGCTGGGCCGCATTCCGCCGCACTTGCGCCGCCACGTGGAGGGACTGGTCATCCGCGTCGAGGAATTCCCCGACCAGGAAACAGAGCACGAGATGGATCTGGACAGCCCGTTTGATCTGTTGGGACTCTATCGGGGTGTTTCCATGGACCGCCGCAGCGTCATCGACACGCCGGGCGATGTTGACATGATCTTCCTCTACCGTCGGCCGATCCTCGACTATTGGTGCGAGAGCGGCGAGGATCTGACCCACGTGGTAGGCCACGTGCTGATCCATGAGATCGGCCACCACTTCGGGTTCAGCGACGAAGACATGGAGAAGATCGAGAGCGGCGTATGACCGATCCCCCGGACGGAGCCCCGGCCCCTCTTGCCGCCGACGCGCTGTCGACCCGGTGCGATCCCTCGACGCTGCCGTTCGAGACGACGGCCGACCTCGAGCCCCTGGATGAGATGGCCGGCCAGGACCGGGCGGCACAGGCCGTCCGCTTCGCGGCGGGCATGGTGCAGGGCGGGTACAATTTGTTCGCCCTGGGACCGGAGGGAATTGGCAAGCACGGTTTCGTCCGCCGCTATCTGGAAACGGCGGCGGCCGAAGCGCCGGTGCCCGACGACTGGTGCTACGTCCACAACTTCGCCGAACCACGCCGGCCGCGGGCCCTGCGGCTGCCAGCCGGCAAGGGACGGCCGTTCAGCGACGCCATGGACCAGCTGGTGGAGGAACTGCGGCTGGCCATCCCGGCGGCGTTCGAAAGCGACGAATACCGCAACCGGCGCAGCGTCATCCAGGAACAGTTCAAGGAACGCCAGGAGGAGGCGCTCGGCGCGCTGCAGGCCAAAGCCAAGGAACAGGACATCGCGCTGATTCATACGCCGGTGGGCCTGGCGCTGGCGCCCATCCGCGACGGCGAGGTGCTGAGCCCGCAGGAGTTCGAGCAGCTGCCGGAGGAGGACAAGAAGCGCCGCAAGGAAGCGTCGGAGCGGTTGCAGAAAGAACTGGCCGAGCTGATGCACACAGTGCCGCGGTGGGAGCGCGAGCAACGGGAGCGGCTGCGCGAACTCAATCGCGAGGTGACGATGTTCGCCGTCGGCCACCTGATGGACGAGCTGACGAAGACCTGGGCCGACCAACCAGCCGTGCTCGGCCACCTCGATGCCGTTCGCGACGATGTGATCGAGCACGCCCAGGAATTCCTCACCAGCGAGCAAGGCAGCGCGCCGGGACCGCCCGGCGGATTTCCCGGTCCGACGATGCCGGCGCCGACGGCCCTGCGTTGATACCGGGTCAACGTCCTGGTAGACGAGACACGGCGCAGCGATGCCGGCGCGGTTCCGGAAGCCGACGGCGCGCCGGTGGTCTTCGAGGATCATCCGACCCATCCCAACCTGGTGGGCCGCATCGAGCACCAGGCGCAGTTCGGTGCGCTGCTGACCGACTTCACGCTGATCAAACCCGGTGCGCTGCACGTGGCCAATGGCGGCTGCCTAATCCTCGAGGCGCGGAAGGTACTGATGCAGCTCTTCGCCTGGGACGTACTGAAGCGGTCGCTGCGCGCCGGGCGGGTGCGCACGGAGTCGCCGGCGGAGTCCCTCGGCTTTGCCACCACCACAACGCTGGACCCGGAGCCCATCCCGTTGGACGTCAAGGTGGTGCTGCTGGGCGAGCCGCTCCTCTACTATCTGCTGGTCCACTACGATCCTGATTTCCGCGAGCTGTTCCGGGTGGCCGCCGACTTCGCCACCGAGATGGATCGCGACGCCGACAGCGCCCTCACCTACGGCCGGCTCGTCGCCTCCCTCGTGGCGCGCGAGAACCTGCGGCCGCTGCACCGTGACGCGGTGGCGAGAGTGATCGACCACGGCGCCCGTCTCGCCCACGACGCGGAGAAACTGACCACCCACGTGGCCAGCCTGGAAAACGTGGTCCGCGAGGCGGAGTTCTGGGCCCGCGAGGACGGGGCCGACGTGGTCGCCGGCCGTCACGTGCAGCAGGCCATCGACGCCCGCATCTATCGCTCGGACCGCCTGCGCCAGCGGACCCAGGAGGAGATCCACCGCGGCACCCTGGTCATCGAAACCGACGGCGAGCGGGTGGGGCAGGTCAACGGCCTCGCCGTGCTGCAACTGGACGACTTCGCTTTCGGCAAACCCAGCCGCATCAGCTGCCGCGTTCGCCTCGGCCGCGGCGAGGTGGTGGACATCGAGCGGGAGGTGGCCCTAGGCGGCCCGCTACACACCAAGGGCGTGCTGATCCTGGCCTCGTACCTTGGCGGCCGCTACGCCGGCGATCAGCCCCTGTCGCTTTCCGCCAGCCTGGTGTTCGAGCAATCCTACGGCGGCGTGGACGGCGACAGCGCCTCGTCGGCGGAGTTGTACGCGCTGCTGTCGGCGCTGGCCGAGGTGCCCATCCGCCAGTCGCTGGCGGTGACCGGATCGGTGGACCAGCACGGCCGGGTACAGGCCATCGGCGGCGTCAACGAGAAGATCGAGGGCTTCTTCGACGTCTGCGCGGCGCGCGGCCTGACCGGCGATCAGGGCGTGCTGATCCCGGCCGCCAACACCAAGCACCTGATGCTGCGGGAAGACGTCATCGAGGCCTGCCGCGCCGGCCGCTTTGCCGTCTACCCGGTGGCGACCATCGACCAGGGGATGGCACTGCTGACCGGCATGCCCGCCGGCACGGCCGAGGCCGACGGCACCTACCCCATCGGCACTGTCAACCGCGCGGTTGCTACGCGGCTGGCCGCCTTCACCGTCAAGGCGCGGGCGCTGGTCGCCGAGGCGCGACGGGCCGCCGAACGGAGTGAGCCGGAGTCCGGCCGGGCATGAACACCACGGACAACGCCACCGAGCATCGGTTCCGTCGGATCGTCATGGCCTTCGACCCCACCTCGGAGGACCCCGGCTCGGTGGAGAGCGTGGCGGCCCTGGCGGCGCGACTGAAGGCTGATCTGCTGGGACTGTTCGTCGAGGACGAGGGCCTGGAGCGCCTGGCCGGCCATCCGGGAGTGAGCACCGTGGCCGCGCCCCCCTTCGGCGCCCGACCCATCGACAGTGACCACTTGAGGCGGGTGCTGCGCATGCAGGTCGCGCGCAGCCGCCGTGAGGTGGAGGCGGCGTCGGCTCGGTACCGGCTGCGGTACGCCTTCTCGGTCAGGCGCGGGTCGCTGGCGGCGGAGATCACCTCCTCAGTGACCGATACGGACCTGCTGATCCTCGGCGGTACGGCCCGTCCCGCATCCGCCCTGTCGGCGCGGACCGACGCACACCACTTCCTGGCGGCGGCGGCTCGGACGGCACCGGGCTCGGTGCTGCTGCTGCGGCCGGGAACGCTCCACGGCCCCGTGCTGGCGGTCCACGACGGCAGCGCCGCTACCGAGGCCGCGATGACCAAGGCACTGGACTTCGCCGACCGCGACGGCGGCATACTGGACGTGATGATCTGCTGCCGGCGCCTGGACGAAGCGGAAGACCGGCGCCGCCAACTCCATTCGCAGGCACGAGCCACTGGCGTCGAGCTCCGGTTTGGAGTGCTGCCCAAAGCTACCGGCGAGGACGTTGTTGCCGCGGTGCGGCGGCGCGGCATCGGTGTGCTGGTGATGGCCGCGGACTCGCCACTTATCGCCGGCGACGGCCTGGCCCGCGCGACCTGTTCGGTACTGCTGGTGCGCTAACCGGTGGATGCCGGGGCTTCCGCCTCGGGTTCCCAGACCACGACGAGCTCGCTGGCGTCGCGGACCACAATATCGGCGCCGCTCTGGCGCAACGCCTCCTCGTCATGATCGCGATCGATGCCGACCACCAGCCCGATCCGTGCCGCCGCGGCGGCCCGCACGCCGGGCGGACTGTCCTCGAACGCCACCGCCCGCGAGGCGTCCACGTCGATCAGCTCCAGCGCCTTGAGATAGGTGTCGGGCGCCGGTTTTCCAGCCAGGCTCCAGGCGCTGGCTTCCCGCCCGCTGACGATCACGTCAACAAGGTCGCGGAGGTCGGCACGGAGAAGCGTTGTCTCTGTATTCTTGCTGGCGGAAACCACGGCGATGCGCTGGCCGCGTGAGCGCAGGTCGCGCATCAACACGGCGGTGGACTCGTAGAGGTCCACCCCTGTGGTCTCCAATTGCTGAAGATAGAGCGTGTTCTTGCGATTGCCGAGGCCGCAGCAGGTCTCGGTGTCGTCGGTATCGGTGGGCTCGCCGAAGGGCAGGTCGACGCCGCGGTCGGCGAGAAAGCTGCGAGCGCCGTCGTAGCGGGGCCGGCCATCCACCAGGTCGTGGTAGTCGACGATGGGATCGAAGGGCGCGACGGCCACGCCGGTGCGCGCCGCGAGGCGGCCGAGGAAATCGTCGAAAACCGCCTTCCAGGCAAGCCCGTGGCCACGGGCGGAATTGGTGATCACCCCGTCCAAATCGAACAGCATGGCCTCGAAATGCCGGACCTCCAGCCGCTCCGTACCGGCTCCGGGAGCCACATCGCCGCGGTGCGGGTCGGACGCAGGGGCGCCGAGGGCAGCGCCCTCGCGGGATTGAGTTCGGCCGTTGGAGTCACTCACCGGGCGCAGGTCCCCAAACCGAGAGAGTTAGATGCCGAGAGCGCCATCGCCCCCAGGGCGCCTCAACGACGCGCGAGACAATCCTATGACTGTTCGGGTGGCGGGATGGTGGAGCCGAGGGGAATCGAACCCCTGACCTTCGCATTGCGAACGCGACGCTCTCCCAACTGAGCTACGGCCCCATCGCAGATCGCCCGGCGCCCGCGCCATCGCCGAACGGAGGCGGATGATGGCGGTCCCCGGCGGCGCCTGTCAAGGGCGCCACCGCGTGGCGGCTTGCGCCAACGCCAACGCATCGTTACGTTTCGCCCGATTCAATCGGAGCACGGCGTAAAGACCATGGATGTTGTTGTTACCCCCTTGTTCTGGCTCGTCGGAACGGTCATCGAGCTCTACATGTGGGTGATCATCATCGGCGTAATCCTGAGCTGGCTGGTGGCGTTCAATGTCATCAACACCTCAAACCGCTTCGTGTACATGGTGGGGGACTTCACCCATCGGCTGACCGAACCGGCGTTGCGGCCCATCCGCAGCCTGCTGCCTAATCTGGGCGGCATCGATCTCTCGCCGTTGGTGTTGATCCTGCTGCTGATTTTCGCCAAACAGATCCTGGTCCGCCTCCATGCCGCCATCATCTATTGAGGCTCCTGCGGGAACCTCGCCTGAAGCCGGACCGTTGACCGCTTCCGGATCAGGCGTTCGCGTGCGGGTGCGGCTGACGCCGAAAGCGTCCCGCGACCGGATCACCGGCCTTGCCGCCGAGCCTGGCGGCGGCGCTGCCCTCAAGGTGACGGTCACCGCGGCCCCCGAAAAGGGCAAGGCCAATGCGGCGTTGATCCGCCTGCTGGCCCGGGAATGGCGGATGCCGGCATCGTCCATGGCAGTGACGGCCGGAACCACCGACCGGCGCAAGACCGTGACCGTCTCCGGCGATCCGAACACCCTGCTCGGCCGATTGACACCGCGGATCGCCACCCTGGCCGGTCCCGCGGGGACGGAAAGGGACTAACCTCGTGACTCGAGCGCAGATCATCGACGGGCGGGCCGCCGCCAACCACCTGCAACGACAAGTGCGCGACGAAGTGCGGCACCTCAAGGACATGCACCATGTGACCCCCGGCCTCGCCGTGGTGCTGGTGGGCGACGACCCGGCGAGCGGCATCTACGTCCGTAACAAGAGCCGGCAGAGCGAGGAGGTAGGCATCGCGTCCTTCGCCCATCGACTGCCGTCAGACCTTCGCCAGTCTGATCTGCTGACCTTGATCCGCGGGCTCAACGCCGACGAGCGGGTACATGGCATCCTGGTGCAGCTGCCGCTGCCGCCGCAGATCAACGCGGACGAGATCATCGACGCCGTCCATCCGGAAAAGGACGTGGACGGCTTTCACATCGTCAACGCCGGCCGGCTGGCAGTGGGGCTCCGCGACGCCATGGTGCCGTGCACACCGCTCGGCTGCCTGACCCTGCTCCGCACCCAGCACAGCGAGCTGTCGGGCCTCAATGCGGTGGTGATCGGCCGCTCCAACATCGTCGGCAAGCCGATGGCCAACCTGCTGCTGGCCGAGCACTGCACCGTCACCATCGCCCATTCGCGCACCCGTGACCTGCCCGATGTGTGCCGCCGGGCGGACATCCTGGTGGCCGCCGTGGGCCGGCCGGAGTTCGTCCGTGGCGACTGGATCAAGCCCGGGGCAACAGTCATCGACGTGGGCATCAACCGGGTCGACGCCGAGGGTGGCAAGAACCGCATCGTCGGCGATGTGGCCTTCGCTGAGGCGGCAGAGGTGGCCGGCGCCATTACACCGGTGCCTGGCGGCGTCGGGCCGATGACCATCGCATCGCTGATGCGCAACACCATGGTGGCGGCCTGCCTTCAGCGAGGGATCGAACCGCCGGATTTGTGACGTGATCCCCTTGGCCACGGCCGGAGCCGGATCGCGGCAGATCGAGTCGGCCCCTCGACGTTGACCTCGACCCTGGTGAGACATCCGGGTGAGAGCGTTGTCCGACCAAAGTGAACGATTCTGATGGCCTCGTGGCGAGGCGATCCGATAGGCACCCGGCGCGGCGCGATGTGGGGACATCGGGCAAGCCGGGTAACGCTGCGGGCGGCCGCCGCAGGCCATCCCTGCAGGACCGGGCCTTTCGGACCTGGATTTCGTCGGCCGCCTCGACCGTAGCCCCAACTACGCTCTTCGACGGTCTCCTGCCCCAGAATCGAAAGGCCACGGTCAGAATGGTTCAATATGGTCAGACAATGCTCTAAAAGCCCGCCCATGAGCGACCAATCCCTGATCCGCAACTTCGCCATCATCGCCCACATCGATCATGGCAAGTCGACGCTGGCCGACCGGCTGATCCAGCTCTGCGGTGCACTGACCGACCGCGAGATGCGCGAGCAGGTGCTGGATTCCATGGATATCGAGCGCGAACGCGGCATCACCATCAAGGCGCAGACGGTGCGCCTCAGCTACGCCGCCACCGATGGCCAGACCTATCAGCTCAATCTGGTGGACACCCCCGGTCACGTGGATTTTTCCTACGAGGTGAGTCGCAGCCTGGCGGCGTGCGAAGGCTCGATCCTGGTGGTGGACGCCACCCAGGGCGTCGAGGCGCAGACGCTGGCCAACGTCTACCTGGCGCTCGACAACGATCACGAGATCATCCCGGTGCTCAACAAGATCGACCTGCCGGCCGCCGAGCCCGACCGCGTCCGCGATCAGATCGAGGAGGTGATCGGTCTCGATTCCACCTCGGCCCTGGATATCTCCGCCAAGAGCGGCATCGGCGTCTCCGATTTGCTGGAAGCGTTGGTCCATCGCCTGCCGGCGCCCGCAGGCGATGTCGACGCGCCACTAAAGGCGCTGCTGGTGGACAGCTGGTACGACCCCTACCTCGGCGTGATGATCCTGGTGCGGATCAAAGACGGCACGTTAAGGCGCGGGATGCGTATCCGCATGATGGCCTCTGGCCGCGTCCATCAGGTGGACCAAGTGGGGATCTTCACGCCCAAGGCGGTGCGGGTCGACGAACTGGGGCCGGGGGAAATCGGCTATATCACCGCCGCCATCAAATCGGTGGCCGATACCAGCGTCGGTGACACCATCACCGAGGACCGCCGTTTGGCCGATGCGCCGCTGCCCGGCTTCAAACCCTCCGTGCCGGTGGTGTTCTGCGCGCTGTTCCCCACCGACACCAACGATTTCGAGGACTTGCGCGAATCGCTGGCGAAGCTGCGGCTCAACGATTCCGCCGTGCACTATGAGCCGGAGACCTCCGCGGCGCTCGGCTTCGGTTTCCGCTGCGGCTTCCTTGGCCTGCTGCACATGGAGATCGTGCAGGAGCGCCTGGAGCGCGAGTTCAACCAGGACCTGATCACTACCGCGCCCAGCGTCGTCTACCGCATCCACATGTCCGACGGCTCGGTGCTCGAGTTGCATAACCCGGCCGACATGCCCGATCCGGCCAAGATTGATCGCATGGAGGAGCCGTGGATCAAGGCCACCATCCTGGTGCCGGACCAGCACCTGGGCTCGGTGTTGCAGCTGTGCACGGAGCGGCGCGGCGAGCAGGTGGAACTCACCTACGCCGGCAGTCGGGCCATGGTGGTCTACCGCCTGCCGCTCAATGAGGTGGTGTTCGATTTCTACGACCGGCTGAAATCCGTCTCGCGCGGCTATGCCAGCTTCGACTATGAGCTGGAGGAGTACGCCACCGGCGATCTGGCGAAGGTATCGATCCTGGTGAACGGAGAGCCGGTTGACGCCTTGTCGTTCATCTGCCATCGCGGCCATGCCACCAGCCGCGGCCGCATGGTCTGTCAGCGGCTCAAGGACCTGATCCCACGGCAGTTGTTCAAGATCCCCATTCAGGCGGCCATCGGTGGCCAAGTCATCGCCCGGGAGACCATCAGCGCCATGCGCAAAGACGTCACCGCCAAGTGCTATGGCGGCGACGTGACCCGCAAACGCAAGCTGTTGGAGAAGCAGAAGGCCGGCAAGAAGCGGATGCGGCAGTTCGGCAAGGTGGAGATCCCGCAGTCGGCGTTCATCGCCGCCCTGCGCTCCGGCGAGGAATAGGTTTTCTCATTCGCCGCCGGGCCGCCGCTGCTGTCCTCTACGCCCTGTGCTTCCGAACTGGACTCGCTCCAGGTTGAGTCGCCTCTGGAGACCGGTCGCCAATCACCGACATCGGGGATCCGGGTTGTCAGCGCGATCGCAACCTGCATGGGCCAACGCCTGTGAGTTGAGAAAGGAGCCGGCAAGCCGTCTTGACCAGCCTGTTTGCCTTGTCCTATGCCAAAGCCATGCAGGACCCGTTCGTCATCGGCCTGCGGCGATTAGGCCTCGCCGTGGAACGAAGCGGACGCGGCAAGGACCGTTTGGATTACGGTCCGTTCGTGCCCATCTCCCCCCTTGGATGACCATCACACCAGAGGGCGGCGCAGACACGTGATTCGGATGACTGCACGTCGTATCGGCATGCTCGGTTTGGTTGCTGCCGCCGTCGTGTTCCTAGGCACAAGCGGCATGCCGCTGGGAACCGGCGGCGGCGACGCCCGCGCCAAGGCCGAGCCAGTGTCGATCACGATTGCCACCGGCCGTGTCGGCGGCCTCTACCACCCGATCGGCGGCGCCCTCTGCAGGCTGGTCAACGAAAACACCGCCGAACACGGCATCACCTGTACGGTGGAGATCACCGACGGCTCCGCGACCAACCTCGAAGAGTTGCGCGACGACGACGTCGACCTGGCATTGGTGCTGTCCGACTGGCACTACAACGCCTTCAAGGGGAGCGATCAGTTCACCGAAGCGGGACCGTTCTCGACGCTGCGGTCGATATTTGCGCTCTATGTGGAGTACGTCTCGATCGCGGCGCGCAGCGATCAGAAGATCAACAGCTTCGACGATCTCGAAGGCAAGAGGGTGTACATGGGAACGCCAGGATCGATCGGGCGCGAAGCCATTGACATGTTACTGCAACACCACGGGTGGGCACCCGATGCCGTGACCGACATTGCAGAGTACAAGGCCGCGAACGGTGCCAAGGCGCTGTGCAATAACGAGTTCGATGCCGGCGTCGCCGTGATGGGACATCCAAGTCCGATCTTCAGGGAGGCCACGGCCTCCTGCGACGTGGCGTTACTGCCGCTCGACCGCGCGCTGATCCAGCAAATTACCAGTGACCGGCCGTACTATGTTGAGTCCGTAATCCCGGGCGGCACCTATAGGGGCAACGACCGCGACATTCCCGGCCTCGGCGTGGTCGCAACTCTGGTAACCACTGCCGGTGCCGACCCCGAGTTGATCGGCATGGTGACGAGAGTGTTCTTCGACAATCTCGAGCGTCTGCGTGAGGCGTCAAGCATCTTCTCAACTCTGAGCGCGGCAGAAATGACCAGGGCGGGATTGACAGCGCCGCTGCACCAGGGCGCGGCAACGTACTTCGCCGAGGTCGGCCTGAAGTGACGGGCGTGCCTGCTCGCACGGCCGCCCGCGGCCGTTGCCTGCGGGTAGCCATTCTCGTTGCGACGTGTGGCGCCGCCGCCTTGCTCACAACGCTGACGGCGGCCCCGGCACCGGCGCAGGAGAACTTGCTCAGCGCCCTTGAGGACCCGCACCCGCTCCGCGCGGCGGAAACCTCGAGCCCGCGCGCGACCCTGCGTAGCTTCATCCGCGACTTCAATGTGGGGGTCCGGGACTGGAGAGGCGGCAAGCCCCTGCCGAGGGTGACCCGTTCGTTGCTGCGTGCGGCTGAAACGCTCGACGTGAGCGAGCTTCCGGCGTTCCGGCGCGAGGCGACCCTCGGCGTCTGGATGGCGTTGCTCAAGGAAATCCTCGACCGGGTCGTCTTGCCGCCCTACGACTTGATCCCCGGCGACGAGGCTGTCGCCGACGGCTCGATCACGCGCTGGGTCCTGCCCGACACGAAGATCACGATCGCCCGGATCGAAGAAGGGCCGCGCGCCGGGGAGTTCCTGTTTAGCAAGGAAACAGTCGCGAACCTTCGCGAGTACTACGAGTTGGCCAGGGATCTGCCCTACAAGAAGGGGGCGACCGTTGGCATCTACGACGAATTTTGCTACAGCGCCGGATCGTGGTTGCCGCGGAGCTTTGTCGATTGGTTGCCCGGCTGGGCAACGCGCATCGTTTGGGGCCAGGGTATCTGGCAGTGGACGGCATTCGTCGGCATCTACGTCCTCGGTGTTTCGATCCTGTTCGGCCTCTATCGCGCCGGGACCCGGTGGGACCAGCAGCACGCCTCGAACAGTGCCGCAAAGCGCTTCGGCGTGCCGGTCGCACTACTGCTCGCCGTCGCGCTGGCCGAGTTCGCTTACCGATTCGCCGAGATGGCCATTGGCCTGTCGGAGGGGCCTCTCGCCTTCGTTTCGTATTCCGTCCTCGTCATCCAGGTTGGTGGCCTCTCCTGGTTCGCCCTGGTCATCGCCGGCCGTCTCGCCGACGGCTTTGCCAACGCCCACGGGGAGCCTGACGCCCGGCGCCTGGCCAATGCGGCCTTGTTACGGATCGTCTTTCGCCTTGCGAGCGTCATCCTCCTTGCCTACCTGGGCATCTATGCCGTCGAGGCCGTCGGCATCCCGATCGCGCCATTGATCGCAGGGCTCGGTGTCGGCGGTCTCGCCCTCGCCCTAGCCGTGCGCCCGACGTTGGAGAACGTCATCGGCGGCCTCACTCTGTTCGCCGACAAGCCAGTCCGGGTCGGTGACTTCTGCCGTTACGGCGATCAGATCGGCACCGTCGAGCAGATCGGCCTTCGGTCGACACGGATCCGCTCGCTGGAGCGGACTCTGGTCACGATCCCCAACGCCGAGTTCGCGCAGATGCAGCTCGACAACTTCCAGGCGCGCGACCGGCGACTGCTCAAAACCATCCTTCAGCTGCGTTACGAGACGACCCCGGAGCAGCTCCGTTGGGTCCTCGCCGAGTTGCGCCGGATGCTGCTCGGGCACCCGACGGTCAGCCCTGATCCGGCGCGCGTCCGCTTCGTCGCCTTCGGCGCGCACTCCCTTGACCTCGAGGTCTTCGCCTATATCCGCACCTCGGACCACAACACCTTCCTTGCCATCCAGGAGGATATCCTCCTGCGAATGGCCGACATCGTGAAGGAATCCGGGACCGGCTTCGCTTTCCCGTCGCAGACCCTTTACTACCGGCGCGACGAAGGCTTCGACGCCGAGCGGGGCCAGCGGGCCGAGCAGCAAGTCGAGCAGTGGCGTCAGGGGGACCAGTTGCCTTTTCCCGAGTTCGACCCTGGACTGCGTTGGGAGATGGAGGACATCCTCGACTATCCGCCTAGGGGCGCCCACGACCACAAGCACCGACAGGGGGTGTCGGAAGAAACCATGCCGGAGTCGTCGGACGCCGAGTCGTCGCCCAAGAGCGAGCCGGATACACCGCTGTCAAGCGGGTCCGCAACGGCACCATCCGGCGAGTCGAAGAAGGGTCGCACTTGGCTCGGGCTCGGTTTCGGGACCCGGCGTCGGTAGACACGAAAATGGGGTTCCGTGCTCGTCGCAGGCACGGCAATGGGGGGGTAGCAATGACGAAGGTCCGATCGCGATCTTGGATTTTTCCGGCGTGGGTCCTCGTGCCAGTGGTCTCAGCCGCGATCGCCGTCGGCGGCTGCGTCGGACCGCCGGTGCTGAAGCAGCAGGTGATCGCATACGACGAGGTGACTTCGGAGATCGAGCAGGCATTGCTGCTGCTCAACATCGCTCGTGTGGACAACGGGCGCACGGTCCACTTCACCACGACGTCGAGCATCGCCGCGACGTTCGACTGGACGACCACGGTTGGGGCCAGCGGCCGACTCAACCGGGCGGCGCAAACGAACTTTTTCGATCTCAGTTTGGGCTCCAGCGCATCCGAGAACCCCACCTTCAGCATCGTCCCGATATCCGGCGAGGATTTCACCCAGCGGATTCTGACGCCGTTCCGGGACGACACGTTCGAGTTCCTGGTGTTCCAGGGTGGCGCCATAGACCGGGTGATGCGTCTGATGGCTTCGGGCGTCGAGGTCCAGAACCCGGACGGAAGCTTCGTCCGCTTCATAGAGAACAATCCGGATCGCAACGAGGAGTACGAGGAGTTCCGCCGCCTCGCCATGCATCTCCGTTGGCTCAACGAGAATCGGCAGCTGTTCGTCCGCTCTCTGGTCTTCGAGCAACTGCTGGTCAAGGAGTCCCGGGAGGTGCCGAGCCCCGAGGAGTTCAACAACGCCTTTTCGAAAGGCCTCGAGTGGCGTCGCAATCCGAATGGTACCTACGACCTGTTCCGCGTTCGGGCCGGTGCCACCGTCGTCACCAATTTTGATCCGATGGCCCTAACCGACCAGCAACGCTTCGAACTCAACGAGAGAATCAAGAACAACCCAAAGGGGGTCGTCTATGTGGAGATCCGGCCCGATAGGCCCGGCGGAGATTTTGCCATCCAGGGCGCCATCAAGCTGCGAAGCATTCTCCAAATATTGACGTTCGTCGCGAACAGTATTCGCACGAACCCGGAATTCGACGTGTCACCCGATCCGCGAACGAAGGGCGCTGTATCGGCAAATCCGCCCAGATCCCTGCAGATCAACGTCACCGATGGCGCACCAGCCTCCAGCGTCGCGTCGTTTTACTATGAGGGCCGCTACTACAGCGTCAACGATACGGTATGGGATCGCGCGACCTTTGCCATGCTTGGCGACCTGTTCCAGACGGCCGTCGGCGACGTCGAGGATGTCGGCATCCCGATCACCATATCCAAGTGACTTTGCCCGGACCGACGTGCATCACGAGGCCGGTCCGCCGTCAGGCGTCGGGCGTTCGGCTTGGCGGATCCGCCGACGTATTCCGTTCCCCGTCGCCGCCATCCCGCTCATCGCTGTCGTTGAGCCACGGCCGGTGGGAGTCCGTGGGCGCCATGTCGTCGCCCTCCACGTAGCCCTCCTCCCGCGCCCGGCGGGCCAGCCGTTCGTAGAGAAAAACGGGATCTTCGTCGAGGTCGGCCGCCGTGTCCTCGTCCAGGGCGTCCGTATCGTCCTCGTCCGGCCGGCGGCGCGGCCGTGTCCACCAGACCAGAACCGCACCCGGCACGCCGAGCAGAAGGGAAGCCGGTACACGGCGCAGCACGGTCGAAACCGCCGACCATCCCTCCTGGCCGGCGAGGTGGCGAATCCAGGTGCGGGTGGACTCGAGGCCCTCCGGCGCCAGCGTCGCCCACACCTCGAAGGCCGGGGTCCACAGCCCCGCAAGGCCGATAGCGCCGCGCACCACGGCCTCGGCAACCGCCGCAGCGGCGGCCGCCAGCAACAACAGGCATCCGGTGATGAAGGCGATGCGCGCCACCGCCACGGCAACGCTCTCTCAGGGCCGTTCCGGTGACGCGCCCGAATCAGGACGCCTGAGAGACCTTGTTGGGTTGAGGGGGCTGATGATCCAACCGAAGCGCGCGGACCGCAACCATGATCAGGTCGACCACTTCCTCGGTGTTGCGGAAGTTATCGGTGTTGATCACCAGGTCGAAATTGGTCGGCTCGTTATAGCGGCTTTCGAACAGGTTCCAGACGAACCGGCCACGACGCTTGTTGCTCTCCACCACCTTACGCTTGGCCTCGATGAACGAGGTGCCGTCCTGCTCGGCGATGCGGCCGGCGCAGGCCTCCACCGAGCCGACGATTCGAACTCGCAGCATGTGCGGCCGCCCGGCCAGAATCACGTGGGCACCGCGGCCCAGAATCACGCCGCCGGCGTGGTACAGGCCACGCACCACGGTGATCAGGAATCGCACGTATTCGTCGCGGCTGACGTGCTTGCCGAACACCGCCGAGTAGACCCAGGCGTCTGTAGCATCGAGCTTCTCGTTGAGGCTCTGGACCAGCGTCTTGCTGACGTTGGCGCCACGGGCGATGGCATCCAGGATCTCGGCCCCGTAGAGGTCGATGCCCAGGCGATCGGCGACGGCCCGGGCGATCTCGTCGCCGCCGGAGCCGATCGTGCGCGAGATGCTGATGACCGGCCGGCGCGGCCGCGGCGTACCCGGCGGCCGTTCCTCGACCGCGCGGATGATCGCCTGAATGACCGCCTGTGCGTCGATACTCATGGAACGTCTCCTTCTCGCCCTCCTTCATAGCACCGGACGGCCCGGTTGGGAAAGGTCGGCCGCTCAATCACCTGTCACGTTCCAAGCAAAGGACACTGTCGGGCATCCCGAACGGTCCAGGCAAAGAGATTGCGGCGACGGCGGGGCCTGCGATACGGTGTGCCTCCGCGACCGGCGGCCGACCGCCCTTCGCGGCTCCGGAGGGATGGCCGAGCGGCTTAAGGCGCACGCCTGGAGAGCGTGTTCACGGGGAACCGTGTCGTGGGTTCGAATCCCACTCCCTCCGCCAACCTCCTTGTCCGCCGTATTTCCTTTAAAAATTGATATGTTAGACAGCGGCATCGAAACGCCCGTCGCGCAAGCCGCCCGTTGCCTCGATCCAACCCGATATTGATCACGTCTGGAGCGCGGTCTTCACCTCGCCAGCCACGCGACGGCCACTCAAATAGGCGGTTTCAACCAGTTCCGAGACCGGCTGCGATTCGGTGCCAGAGCCGGCCCAGAACAGCGCCCCCGTGTCGGTGGCGCGAAGCTTTTCGCGCGCCCCCCGCCCTCCGGGCCGCAGGAACGTGTATCCGCCGAGGGCGAAGGGGTCCTGAGCCCAGTTGACGAACCGGTAGTCCACCAGATCGCGATGGGGTTCGGCCCTGGGAAACAGGCGCTTCAGGTCGGCCATCACCCGCTCGATGGCTTTCTCATCGCTCTCCTTGGCGAGCGCCGCGGCACGCGGTCCGAGACAATAGCCGGTCAGCACCGCAGGTTTGTCCTCGATGCCGCGGAAGCCGCACCAGTAGAGGTTGATGAGCCCGGCGGCGGTGGCCACCATCTCCGCCCATCGGGGCCAGAAGCGTTCCCGGAAGTGCAGCAGCAGCTTGGTGATGGGCCCCATCTCCATCTGCGCAAGCGCCCATTGCTTGGAATCGGGAAGTGCCGGCTCGAAGCGGACCGACCCGGCCTTGAGCATTCCCACCGGCAGCGTGCAGACAGCCGCGCGGGCCTCCAGCTCGCTGCCGTCTTCGAGGCGGACGCGCACCTTGCCGGGCTCCCAGATGACCGCGGTCACCTTGCAGCGGAGGCGGATGTCGAGCCCCTTCGCCAGGCTCCTTGGCAGCGCGCTGTAGCCCTCGACGACGCGGTGGTTGTAACGCATCTGCAGGTCCATCACGCCGTCGTCCACCATGCCGAGGACACCCACGTCATCCACCGTGCCCGGCAGATGCTGCAGGAAAGACATCTCCGTTAGCATGCGCGCCCGGCCCCGATAGCCATGCCGCTCGACGAACTCCCGCACCGAGAGATCGGGCGGTTCGGTTCGGGCGATGGCTCGCCGCATCCCGGCGCAGGCCCAGGTTTCGGGATGCAGGCAGGCCAACGGCAGCCAGCGGGTGCCGCCGCCCAGGTTGAACATGGTGCGGCGCATCTGAGGCGAGCCGCGCACGCTCAAGCCCGCCGCGCGCACCTCCGCCATAGTCGCCGCGTCGCGACCGTGAACGAACTCCGCGCCACCCTCCATCAGCCCGTCGCAGAAGTCGTCCAGGGTCATGATCCGGCCGCCGATGCGATCGCGCGCTTCCAACACCGCGACCGAGAGCTGCGCGCGCGCTAGTTCGCGGGCCGCTGTGATGCCCGCCATCCCAGCACCGATAACGATGACGTCCAACATGTACGTTAGTGTTCCAGTTCGTCCTCACCGGACATCCGAAGCTCACCCATTCACGGATGCCCGTTCCCCGTCGAGAGTTACCCGTTTGATTTACTTTTTTGTCACTCGCAGCACCTGTTTGCGCAGGAAGCCCGGCGCCAAGGCGCGGACAACGTAGCCGGCCGCGATGCCGCCGGGATAGGTGAGTTCGCGGTCGCCTTTGGCCAGGGCCCCGAAGATGGCGTCCACCAACCCCTCAGGCTCGATCATCGACTCTCGTGCCTTCTGCGGCATGTCGGCGAGCATCTGCGGGGTGTGGAAGGGCGTCCGGATCACCCCCGGATACACGGTCAGCACGTGCACGCCCGTATTTTCCATCTCCAGGGACAGCGCCTCGGCGAACCCGGTCATGGCGAACTTCGACGCCGCGTAGGCGGTCTTCTCGGGCGAGGCGATCCGACCCGTGACCGAGGAGATGAACACCATCCAGCCGCGCTTGCGTTCCACCATCTGCGGTAGCAGGGCCTTGGTGAAATACAGGGTGCCGAAGTAGTTCACCCGCATGATCCGCTCCATGTCCTCGACGTCCCATTCGAGGAAGGTGCGCTGTCCCCCGTAGCCCGCGTTGTTGAACAGCAGGCCGATGGCACCGAAATGGTCGACGGCGCGTTGTGCCGCAGCCGTCGCCTGGGTCTGGTCGGCCACGTCGCAGGGCAGCACCAGTGCCTCGCCGGACTGGTCGCGGACCTCCGCCGCCAGCGCCTCCAGCTCGCTCTCGCGCCGCGCCACCAGCGCCACCCGCGCCCCTTCCCGCGCCAGGCGCAGTGCGAGCAGACGCCCGATGCCGCTCGACGCGCCGGTGATCAGCGCCGTCCGGTCCTTGTAGTCCATGGGTTGCGTTGGCTTACCCATGCGGAAATTCCATCCCCATCATCACCCCGTTCCGTTCTTGCGGTCCCGGCGGGACCGATGCCTTACCGCGAACCTGCGCTTCGTTCCCATCAACGCGGGTTGGCCTTGCCCCGTCGCCCCCAATACACCGTGCCCTCCTCGTATTGCCAGGCCACGAGGCCGGGAAGGCCCTCGATCAGCTCACCGACCCGCGTCGCCAGCGAAATGGCCAGCATCACGTCCGGCGGCAGGCCCACCAGCGCCCCCAACAGGATGTATCCGCCCTCCTGCACGCCGAGCCCGCCGGGGACGGCGAAGGCGGCGCTGCGTAGCGCCACCGCCAGGCTGTTCAGCATGACGGCCTCCGCCAACCCGATGGGATAGCCCAGCAGCCAGGCAATGAACCAGACCTCGCCGGCCATCACCGCGCGCTTGGCGACCCGCAAGCCGGTGGACAGGGCGAGGGGGCCGAGCCGGCGATACAGCGCGCGGATGGTGCTGTCCAGGTCAGCCGCGCTGTCAACGAGCGACTGCCATTTCCGGCTGCTCGACACCCGCGCCGCGGGACGCGCAAACAGGCCGAACGCCCCGGCATACTGAACCGCCACGAACCCGGCGATCCCCAACGCCAGCAACGCCGCCCCGACGAACGCCGCCGTGACCATGGGTTCATCCGCGGGCGCCACCACGGCCAGGATGGCGATACCGACCAGCGCCCACAGTAGCACCGACATGGACTGAACCGTCTTGTCGAGGATCACCGACGCGGCGGCGTCCACGCCCCGTACCGAGCGCAGCGTCAGGATCCGGGCCTTGACGAACTCGCCGCCCACGGTTGCCACGGGCAACAGGAAGTTGACCGACGAGCCGATCCACATGGCAAGCACGCTGTCGGCGAACCGCGGCCCCCGGCCGGGCCGGAACAACAGATGGAAGGACGCCGCCCGGAGGATCAGGTCCGGCGGAATGAACAGCGCCACCAGCAGGATGCCCCAACCGGCACCCGCCAGCCGATCGGCAACGGTTGCGACACCCTGCCACCCCACCAGCAGGATGACGAGGGCGAGACCGATCAGGAAGCCGATTCTCATGGGCAGGATGCGCTCACGGCCAGGGACAGCCCTCCGACGATGGCCTATGGGTCTGATTTCGTGCGTTCTCAACGGCCGACTTCCATTGCATTAATCCGCGGCCTTATCAATTTGTTTCCGATCGTCTCCGCCCGTAGCGGCGTTCCGGCCGCTTTGTTGACCAGATCAGAGACCTCGACCATGGCCATCAAATCCTGGGACCAGCGGCTGGCCCACGTCCTCGTCAAGCCCCTGGTGGCGACGCCCATTCACCCCAACCACCTCACCGGCCTCAGCTTCCTGTTCGGGCTGTCGGCGGCGGTGCTGTTCGCGACCGGCGGCCCCGTGGCGGTGCACGTGGCGGCCGGGCTGTTCATGGTGGCGGTGTTCCTCGACCACACGGACGGGGAGCTCGCGCGGCTGGCCGGCAAGTCCTCCTCCTTCGGTGCGCGCTTCGACTCGGTGGTCAACGCGTCCAATTACACCATGCTGTTCATCAGCATCGGCATCGGCCTGTCCTCCGGGCCCCTGGGAGTGTGGGCGCTGGTGCTGGGGTGCGCCGCCGGGCTCTGCAACCCCGTCATCTTCTTCCTGCGTCTGGGCCTGGAGCGTCGTCACGGCCACAAGGCCGTGGCCCATCCCCACTATGCGGGCGTGGAGATCGAGGACATAATCTACCTCATCGGCCCGATCACCTGGCTGGGCGGGCTCGAGTACTTCTTCCTCGCCTACGGGATCGGCACCTTCGGCTACACGTCTTGGACCGTCTGGGAGACCGTGCGGAAGCGCTGACCGGACGCGTGCTGTTGCCGCTTCAGTTCTTCGGGCCGTAGATCTCGCTCTCGGCGCCCAGATAGCCGTTCCAGGCGAACCAATAGGCGATGTGGCCCGGTACCCGAGGCAGCCGTTCGCCCCCAGGCCCGTTCAGCGCCTCTTCGCCAATCCACCACTGTTCGCCGTCGCTGATCAGCGTGCCGTCTGCGGCCGCCTCGAACCGCCTTCCGCGGCGTTCGTAGGCCCGCACCGTGCGGGTCGCCGCGTCGCCGATGAGCACCAGCTCGCGCTGTCCGATGGCGTCGTTGATCACCGCACCGCCCTCGAACGCCTCCAACGGCCAGGCCTTGGCGGCGCCCACATCACGGATGCCGAACACATAGCTCTTCTGCCTGAACAGCGTTTCGTCCACCCGCGCCGGGAACATCAGGTCCTCGCTGGCGAAGTACTCCTGATAGACGACGCCGGAGCCGTAGTCGCGGCGATGGCCGGTATCCAGCGAGAGCACCCGCGTCTCCGGATGCGCCGCGCGCCACTTGGCCCAACTGGTGATGGCCACCGGGCGGATCTTCAGGGTGATACCGCTGCTCACCAGCGAACCCACCACCGGCTGGCCGGTGAACTGGTTCCACAGGCTGTTGGTCTGGCGGTCGAACATCAGCTTGTTGGAGCGATAGAGGAAACCGGATGATCCGAAGACGAACGGCCCATCGCGGCCCTCCACCTGGGTTTCGAACAGGATGCCGGCGCCGCACAAGGTGCAGTAGGCGAGGGCCACCGGTACGCCGCCGATAACCTCGTTGAACATTTCGTGCCAGCCCATGATGCGCAGCGGATAGGCGCGGGCGTCGCCGTTGATCTCGACGCCGAACACCAGGTCGTCTTCCAGCAGGTACTCGGCCTCGCCTGCGGCGATGAGCTTGGGGTTGTCGAGCGATGGAATGCCGTCCACCCGCACGCCGCCCCAGGTGATCTCCTCCAGCCGGATCTGCATGGCGTCCAGGGTCGCGGCGTCGGGGAAGAACTGCAGAAACCGGGGGTCGATGCGCTCGAAGATATCCAGCTTCAGCTCGGCGTAGCTGGGATGGGGTTCGATCTCCGGATGGCCTTCCTGCCACAGCATCCAGTCGAACCAGTCCTTCGCTTGGTGGCCGGTGAGGGTGGTGAGCGCGGCGGACAGCGCCGGCGTCGCCTGGGACCGGTAGCGTGAGGCGAGGATCAGGGTGGCCACCATGTCGGTGTTCCCGCGGGCGGTCAGCGCCTCGATCGCTGCCTCAAGTTCGAACCGGGTGCCGAAGATCAAGGCACGCCCGTGCTCGGCTACAGGATCGCCATTGACGGTGGCCCTGGCCGGCGGCGGCGCCACCGCCAGGGAGATCACCATGAGCGTGGCCGCCGCCAGGTTCTTCAGCGCAAAGGATCGCATCACCTTAGTGCCCCTTCTTCCCGAAACGTGCTTACTGACGTGCTTCCGTACGCGGCGACCGCCGTTCCGAATCATACAGGCGGGCCAGGAGGGCGGTGGACACGCCTGCGTGATAGAGCGCGTGCAGATAGAGCCACTGACCGACAATGGCCACCGACCGCCGGCCGGCGAAGCGGCGGGAGGACGTGACCACCGGCGGATCGTCAATGCAGACGGTGCCGCCGCGGCGCTCCATGCGCCGGTTGAGGTCATAGTCCTCCATTACGGCGAGCGGGCGAATGCCGCCCAGCGCCTGGTAGACGGACCGGCGGACGAAGACCGCGGAATCGCCGTAGTACAGGCCGTGGCGCCGGAACCAGGCATAGAAGCCGTTCAGCCACCGCGAAAAGGCGTCGTCGCCGTCGAACAGGATGCGGAAGTTGCCGCCGATGATCCGGTCGTCGCGCAGCCGGTCGCGGATCGCCGCCAGACCGCCCTCAGGGAAGGCGGTGTCGGCGTGGAGGAACAGCAGCGCGTCGCCGGCTGCCGCCTCGGCGCCGGCCATCAGTTGCTGGCCGCGGCCGCGTACCGTCTCCATCACCACGGCACCTGCCGTGCGCGCGGCCGTGCGGGTCCCGTCTGTGCTACCGCCGTCGGCGACGATGATCTCGCAGTTCTCGCGCTGTCGGCGCAGGCCGGCTACCACGGCACCGATGGCGGCCGATTCGTCGAGGGTCGGGATGATGACGGAAATCGTCAGCGGCGGATCTCCTCGGCTCTCGTGAGACCGGCGGAAGCCAGCCAGTCCGCCCGGCGCGACCACTGGGCGTCCAGATACGCGCGGCGCTGTCGCCGCGGAACGGGCGTCCAGACCACCACATCGAACGCGCCGGCGGCCATGTCGTACCACAACGCCTTCAGCCAGCCGTAGATCGCACGCCGTTCGGCGACGGTAAGGGCGGGAAGGCTCTCGCGCAGATACTCCCGGCCGAAGGCCACGTGCCGCGCTTCGTCCCGGGCCACGGAGGTAGCAATGGCGCCGAGCAGCGGACAAGGAACCCACCTCTCCATGGCGCCGTTGAAACGCATCGCTTCGGTTTCCAGCAGCACGTGGCAGGCAAGAACGATGGCCTCAGGCGCGCCGCGCCACTGCAGCGCGCGGTCCGCGGCGGACACGAGGGCCGTATCCGGCGGCGCGGCACCGCCTAGCGCCTTCAGGTAGCGGCCGTAGAGTTCGGCGTGCCGCGCTTCGTCGTCACGCTGCATCTCGAGAAACCCCCGCGCCGCCGCATCTGGAAGGCGGGTGCGGAGCACCGAACACACGCGTTCGGCGATCCGTTCGCCATTGAGGAAGTGGCTGACGGCGCGGACCACTGTCGTTCGCGGGACCAGCAGCGGCAGCCGCGGCCGAAGCGACCAGTCGAAGTCCGCGCAGCTTGTCTTGTGCGCGTGCTCCATCTTGTCCGCCAGCGCGCGAAGGCCATCGGACATCGTTGCCTCACGATCCGAACCGCAGATCGGCGATGCGGCCGATGGCAGTGCCGCCCTTGTCGTCGGTGTCGGTCGATATGGCGATGTACACCGGTGCCGAGAGGGGCGCGTGCCCGAACACGCGTTCGAAATCCGCCGCCACGTTGACGTGTTCCTGAAACCATGTGCGACGCGGCGCCTCGCCATCGCGAAGCACGATAAGCGCCGCGTCGTCGAGGTGGGGATTGGCGATGATCTCGCCGCGCTCCGACGTTCCACCCCACACGTACGTCATGGCGTAGCCGAAGGTGGGATAGCCGAGAGCGCCCTTCACGCCATCCCAGAAGCTCTCCCCGCCCGGCGGCGGCGGGAACCAGAGATGGACCGCGAGCGGGCGGTCGTCCATGCCGCGCATGGCAAGCTCGGTGGGGGCCGGCGCGCTGTCCACGCGCCAGCGCCATGACAGCCTGAGATCCGGCGAGGGCGCCGTCAGCTCCGCATAGAGGAAGGAAACCGCGTCGTCTGCCCTGACCTCGATCAGGTTGGTAGGACCGACCGTAAAGGCGGCGGACTGCTTGCCTGGCGGCGTGATCTGCCGCCAGTCGGTCAACGTTGAACCGGCGTCCCGATGCACCCCGCCATGTGCGACACCGCCCGAAGCGACAAACAGGGCCGCCGCCAACAACCCAAAGATGAGCATTGCAGAAGATGATTGCTTCATGGGACCGCGCCTTTGACCAGTGGTGCGGCCGAACCGGATGGCGCCCATCCGTTTCGGCGGCAGCACCACGAGATCATTGATCTTATGGTTCGATTCACGTGACGCTCGGGCACCAAACGTCACGATCGAACCGCTAGCAGCTCGCTGTTCGCCGCGCCTGCCATCGGATGTGGCCCCGAACCTGCGACGGTGACCAATCAAAGGTTCGCGAACCGACCGTGATCGCACGTTCCACCGGCAGAAGTGACCCGGATCACTGATCGTCAAGCGAGGATTCGGTCATAATTCGGCACAATGTTTCTCGGTTTACGTCACAATTACGGCGCGCATGACATCTTGTCGCCGCGGCACAGCCACCACTAATGGGATGACCGCCAGCGTGATCACTCCGGGTGGCCCATCGCGCGGACGGACCGGCGACCGACCCAAGCTGCTGGTCACGACGACCACGCTGCCGCGGTTCGAGGCCGATCCCGAGCCCCGCTTCGTTCTGGATCTGTCGCGGGAACTCGGTCGCCGTTTCGACGTCACCGTTCTGGCGCCGGCCGATCCGGCTGCCGCGTTGGAGGAGACGTTGGAGGGCGTGCGCGTCCTGCGCTATTGGTATGCGCCGGCCCGATCGATGGAGACCTTGGCCTATCCGGGCGCCGTTCTGCCGCGGATTCGGGACAAGCCCGCGAGGGCGATCCTGGTCCCCATGCTGGTGGCCGGCCTGTATCTCGCCGTTCGCCGGCTGATGGCGGCGGAGCGGTTCGATTGCGTTCATGCCCACTGGCTGGTGCCCCAGGGCGCCGTCCAATGGATGGCGTCCGGCCCTGACGCGCCGCCGTATGTGGTCACCTCTCACGGCGGCGACGTTTCCTCATTGAACAACCGTTGGATCACGCGATTGGGGTGCGGCACACTGTCGCGTGCCGCTGCCGCTACGGCGGTGTCGCGCGACGCCGCCGACACCATGCGCCGCCGTTTCGGGCCGAGCCTGCCCCCCGGTGACGTGGCGTTCATCCCCATGGGCGCCAGCCTGAAACGGTTCAACCCACGCTTCCGCGACGACGGATGGGCCGAGGCGCACGGTTTCGCGCGGCCGCTGTTGCTGTTCGTCGGCCGCCTGGCGGAAAAGAAGGGCCTCACGGTGCTGCTGAAGGCGATGGCAAGTGAGACCCTCAGACGCACCGGCGCGCACCTGGCCATTATCGGCGACGGACCGCTGCGCCAGCAGCTGGAAAATGAGGCCCGTACGCTGGTCGTTGCCGACCGCGTCCGCTTCCTGGGCCCCACGTGCGGCGAGTCCCTGCACGAGGCCTTTGCGTCTGCCGACGTGTTCTGCGCCCCGTCCGTCATTGCCCGGAACGGCGATTGCGACGGTACGCCGACGGTGCTCATCGAGGCCGCGGCCAGCGGCATACCGAGCGTCGCCAGCGACGTGGGCGGAATCGCCGACCTGGTGGTGAACGGCACCACCGGACGCGTCGTGCCGCCCGGAGACGTGGATGCCCTGGCCGGGGCGTTGGCCGAGTACCTAGCCGACGCCGACCTTCGCCGTGCTCATGGCGCCGCGGCGCGCCATCACAGCCGCGCCTACGACTGGTCGAACATCGGCGGGCGCTACGGCGATCTCATTGCCGAGGTCATCGCCCGGCACCGCGCCGAGCCGGCCGATACCGTCGCCCCGCCCGTACGCGTCGCGGCAGGTTCGCGATGATCGAGGGCGAGACCGAGCCGTTTCGGGGGGCAACGCTCCCGCGCGCCGCCAATGATCGGCGCCCGAAGGCTCTCGTGCTGGCAGATGCCGGCCGGCCGTTCGGTTTTGCCGCCGCAAATCTGGGCGACCGCGCCATCGCTGATGGTCTCTACCGGCTTCTTGGAGATCGGTCGGGATTCGAGGTGCTGGCTGAAAGCTGGAAGGCGTTCCCTTACGTCACTTGCGACAAGCTGGCGCCCCGGATTGAACATGCACCGCCGACGGCGGTATTCGAAGACCTTGCGGCCGCCATGGACCGGACGTCGGACTTGCGTGTGCGAATCGAGGACGGGATCGGCACTGTCCTGGCCCACCCGTGGTTTGCCGCTAATCCCCTGCTGGAACCATGGAATCGCCGCTCGCCCGCCCGCCGCGGGTTGAACCTCGTCGACGCGTTGACGCCATACCTGCTGCGGGCTCGGCAGCATCGCCGGCTGATCGAGCGGATCGCCGCCGCCGATCTGGTGGTCCTTTGCGGCGGGGGACTTATGGCCGATCACATCCGGCGTTACGCACCGAGCCATTTGCTCGAGGCGTTCATCGCCAAGGGTCTCGGCAAGCCGGTCATCGCCTGCACGGAGTCCGTTTGTGCGACGGATCCGGCGCTGGTCGCGATGATCGCGGCGGTCTATGGGATGCTCGATCTCCACATCTTTCGCGAACCCCTTTCCCGGAAACGCCTCATGGAGATGGGCATTCCGGAAAGCCGCATCAGGGTCGCGCCGGACACGGCGTTTGCCGTCCGGCTGCCATCGGCCGAAGATCGCGCCCGCGTCATCCATCGGGAGGCCATTCCATCGGATGCCGTGGCCATCATCGCGCGTGGCGATGTTGGACGTGGCGAACGGCCATGGGCGCATCTCGCTACTCACCTTCGCGAACGTCACGGTCGGCCGATCTATTTCCTGCACACCTGTCGGTCCCATGACGAACCGCTCCATGCACGCCTCCGCGCGGTGGGCCTGGTGCAGGGACTGTCTGGTGATAACCATTACCCCGATCTGTTGAGCGCCCTGTCGGCGTTCAGCCTGGTGATCACTGACCGCTTCCATGCATGTGTCTTTGCGTTGCTCGCCGGGACCCCGGTCGTGCCGCTGGCGTCCACCACTTTCAAGACCGCCGGCTTATTCCGGATGTTCGACTACGCGATTCCGGTGCAACCCGCGCCTGCGATGGAGACCGTCGACGGCCTCGTTGACGTGGTTGACGCGGCGCTTCGCGACCTGGCGCCATTGCGGCGGCAAGTGGTCACGGCCGGAGCCGCGCTTCGCGAGCAATGCCACCAGGCTTACGACTTCGCGGCGATGCTGCGAAGGATCGAAAAGAACGGTTCTCGGGCGCTTCAGTCGCCCCGGCCAAAGCACGTACGTCCGGCATGGTTTAAGGAGGGTGCTCATGTCCGCTGTGGGTGACTCGATCAACGCGCCGAACGCACGATGGCGCTTCAGTGGCGACGTGTCCGCCACGTTCGACCAGCACGTCCGCCGTTCGGTGCCGTGCTATGGCGAGGGCCATGACCTCGTCGCCAAACTGTCCGATTTCTTCGTCGGCGAGGAGTCCCTGGTCTACGAGCTGGGGTGCTCCACCGGTGCGCTGACCCGGCTTCTGGCCGAACGCAACCGGGACAAGGGCGCGCGCTTCGTCGCCGTCGACGTGGAGCCCGACATGGCTGCCGTAGCGCGGGAACGGTGCGGGCCTTGCACCAACGTGGACGTGGTGGTCGGCGATATAGTCGAGCTGGAAATGAAGCCGGCCGACATGATCGTCGCCTACTACACCATGCAGTTCATTCGACCGCGGTTCCGGCAGATGGTCTTCGACAAGATTTACGAGACCCTGAACTGGGGCGGCGCCTTGGTATTGTTCGAAAAGGTGCGCGCCCCGGACGCCCGGTTCCAGGACGCAATGACCCAGCTCTACACCGACTTCAAGCTGGACCAGGGCTTCACCGAGGCGGAGATCGTGGCCAAAGCGCGCAGCCTGAAAGGCGTGCTCGAGCCGTTCTCCACCCAGGGCAATATCGACCTGATGCGGCGGGCCGGGTTCGTCGACATCATGACCGTGTTCAAGTACGCGAGCTTCGAGGGCTTCCTTGCCATCAAGTAAGGATGCCGTTCGTCGGCCATGGGAGGTAGAGAGGTGACGGCTTCCGCTCTTCTGCATCAACGCGCATGGTGGGGCGCGCAGTTCCATATGCGGGCGGTTCGTGCGCACCTTGATCGCCGACTGCCGCCGGCCCTCGCGACGCCGGCGCAGCGGTTCTATCACCGGGTAATGCGGCCGGCACACGCCGGCTGGCGGGGATACACCCGCGCCGACTTCCCCTACGGCGACGTGGTTACCATCGACGGGATCAGGCTGCGCCTCCACGACAGCCTGTCGATCCGGAACGCCTGGCGAATCGTCTCCGGCATGCATACCAGGTCGGAGCGGCGCCTGGTTCTCGGCGTCCTGCGGCCCGACGACGTGGTCATGGAGCTCGGCGGCGGCATCGGCATGCTGTCGACGGCCTGTGCGCTGAAGATCGGCTCGGACCGGGTGTTCTCGTTCGAGGCGAACCCGCAACTGGAGCCGCTGATCCAGGACAACTACGCCCTGAACGGGGTGAAGTCGGAGATGACCATGTGCCTGCTCGGGCCGGAGCCCGGCGTCAGCTCCTTTCACATCTCGGCCAACTTCTCCGACTCCTCCGTATTCCGCGACAGCCCGAGCGACTACGAGGCGACGGTGGAAGTGCCGATACGATCGCTCAACGACGAGATCGGCCGCATCAGCCCAACCTTCCTGATCGTCGATATAGAGGGCGCTGAGATCGAGTTGATGCCCTACGCCGACCTGAGCGGCGTGCGCAAGATGGTCGTCGAGTACCATCCAAGTGTAAACGGGGCGGCCAAGGCCAACGCGTTGCGGCGCCGCCTGCGCCGCCAGGGTTTCGTCGAATGCGATCGTGCGGGCACCTGTATCCTGTACACACGCCCCGCGGCATGAGGTGCCCAGGGCCGTGGCCGTTCAACAACCGATGAGGATCTGCCTGATCTGCAGCGAGTTCCTCGGCTGGGGTAGCGCTGGCGGCTACGGCTTTGCCACCCGCAGCATCGGCCGCGCACTGGTCCGTCGCGGCCATGAAGTGTTCGCCGTGGTGCCGCAGCCGCGCGGCAAGACGGAAACGGCGTTGGAGATCGACGGCATCCAGATCCGCAGCCATCCCCGGCCTAACTTCGCCGCCGCGCGGGACCTGTTCCGCGCCTGCGACGCCGACATCTACCATTCCCAGGAACCGTCGCTGAGTACCTATCTGGCCGATGCGTGCTGTGCCGCATAGGCCGCACGTGGTCGCGTCTCGCGACCCGCGGGTGCTGTCCGACTGGTTGACCGAGCTGCGCTATCCCACCTTCAGCCGGCTGAGGTTGTCGCTGGCCCTGTCGTACTACGAAAACCCGCTCACCTATCTGGCCGTCCGTCGCAGCGCCGGTGTCTATGTGCCGGCGAAGTGCCTCGCCGAGAAAGTGCGCCGCAAATACCTGCTGGCCGAGCCGCCCGGATTCCTGCCGACCCCGATCCACGTTCCCGACCGCGTGGACAAGGCGCCACGGCCGACGGTGTGCTACGTGGGTCGGCTGGACCGTCGCAAGCGTCCGGAACGGTTTCTCGATCTGGCGCGGGCGTTTACCGGCGTGCACTTTGTGGTCGTCGGCGGCAGCCAGGACTCGGAGTTCGACCGCTGGCTGCGCACCGAGTACGGCGATCTGGACAACCTGGAATTCCTCGGTTTCGTCGATCAGTTCACGGACACGCGCCTGTCGGACCTCCTCGGCCGCTCGTGGGTGATGGTGAACACTGCGGCCCGCGAAGGACTGCCCAACAGCTTCATCGAGGCGGCGGCGCATCGCTGCGCCATTGTCAGCGCCTTGGATCCGGACGGTTTCGCCTCCGGGTTTGGGGCGGTGGCCGCGGATGACGACTTCGCCGGCGCTCTGGGGCGGCTGCTGGAGAACGACCGGTGGCGCGAGCAAGGTGAACGCGGGCACGTTTACGTTCGCGAAACCAACGCGACGGATCGCGCCATCGACCGCCACCTGGAGGTCTACCAGCGGCACGTCGTGGACAGAGCACCCCGGCGGGCAGCTTAACCGGCAGCGACGCGGAACGAGAGAGGACACCGGACATGACATCGACTCGGGTGATTGCGCTGGGCCTCGATGCGGTCGACTTCGGACTGGTAAAGGACTGGGCGACGACCGGCGACCTGCCGAACTTGCGCGCCGTCCTTGATCGTTCGCTGTCCGGAATCGTTCCTTGCCCGCGCGGGACATCCTGGATCACGTGGCCCAGCCTGATAACCGGTGTGCTGCCGGGCCGGCACGGCCGCTACTACTATAACCAGATCATCCCCGGCACCTACCGGACCGAGATCCTGCGCCCCTGCGTCCTCGAACGCGAACCCCTGTGGATGGACCTGAGCCGCGTCGGCAAGCGGGTCGCCATCGTCGACATGCCGAAGTCCGACCCGACGAAGGGCATCAACGGCCTTCAACTGGCGGACTGGGGCACCCACGATCCCGATTTTCACGGCTCTCCGCGGTCGTGGCCTGAGGGCGCCGCCGCCGAGTTGACGGCACGCTTCGGCAGCGACCCGGTAGACATCAACGATTTTGGCGGCCGGGGACCCTCCGATATGGCCGGATTTCGCGATCGCATCTGTGCCAACATCGGACGCAGGACGCGCCTGTTCGAGGCGCTGCTGGCCGAAGGCGAATGGGATCTGTTCTTCGCCGTCTGGGACGACGCCCATCAGCTCGGCCATATCGCCTGGTCGATCCACGATCCTGGACACCCGCTGCACGATCCGGAGACGGCCGCCGCCATCGGCGATCCCATCAAAGACGTATACATGGCACTCGACCGAGCCGTGGGGCGTATCCTCGATCGCCTGCGGCCGGAAGACACCGTGATGGTGTATTCCAGCTCCGGCATGGGGCCCAGCAATCACGGATTTGGTCTCCTGGATCCCATTCTCCGGAGGCTCGACGCGGCGCCGTCGAACCGCGGCAGCGTTCACATGGCGCTGAAGTCCCTCTGGGACAATCTGCCGCACGGCATCCAGCGCGGCATCAACCACCTGAAGGTGCGTACCCGCGACCGCTTGCTGGAGCAAGACTGGGCAGGCCGGACCGCCTTCGCTGTTCCCTTGTCCGACGACGGTGGCGGCATTCGTGTCAACCTCAAGGGCCGTGAAAGCCAGGGCAAGGTTGAACCCGGCGCTGCCTTCGATGCCTACTGCGACGGTCTGATCGCCGCCCTGGGTGAGGTGGTCGACGCCGACACCGGAGGGCCGCTGATGACGGCCGTGCACCGCACGAGGGACCTTTATCCCGGCCCTTACGTGGATCGCCTGCCGGACTTGCTGATCGAATGGAATACGAACACGCCACATTTCGCCGCGCGCTCGCCGCGCGTGGGCACGGTGACGCAGACCTACAAGCGATCGCGCACCGGCAGCCACACCACCGCCGGCTACCTGGCCGCCTACGGACCGGGCATAGAGGCGGGGGATCTGGGGCCGGGGGTGCAGGTGATCGACGTCCTGCCCACGGTGGCTGCCTTGCTTGGCGTGCCGCTCGGTGATGTAGACGGTCGCCCCATCCCGGCGATGACCATGGAGGACGCATGAGCATGTCCAGAACGACCGTGAACAAGGTCACCGTTTGGGGAACCTCCTTCGCCAAGACCGGCGACGAGGCGCAGTTGGCGGCGGTCCTTTCGGTGCTCGATCACGTGGCGCCGGGCGCCGACGTGGCGGTGCTGGACCGGCCCCGCGAACAGACCGATCGCTTCTATCCCGCCGTCCGCACGATCCGCCTAGCCGACCTGTGGCGAAGCCTGTCCCGCGTGGCTTCGTCCGACCTGTTCGTGGTCGTCGGCGCGCCGTTCTTCGAAACACGGAAGCAGGTGTCCGCGTGCCTGGCGCTGTTCGTGCTGTGCCACGTGTGCCGCGTGCCCATGGTGGCCTACAGCATCACCGCCTTCGATCTGAAGACGTGGTGGGGACGGCTACTGCTGCGGCCGCTGCTCCGCTCTATGCGGGGCATCGGCGTGCGCGAGCCCATCGGCGTGGAGGTGTTGCACCGACTGGGCGTGAAGGCCAACGTGCGGCTGGTGGAGGACTCGCGAGCGGTGGTCGATCCGTCACCCGCCGAGCGGGTGGCGGCACTATTGCGCACCGCGGGGATCGAGGACAACGAGCCGGTGATCGGCGTGACCACTCGGTACATGCACGACCGCGTCCCCGAATGGGTGCTGCGCGATCACGGTGTCTCGGCAGACCAGATCGCCGGTGCCAACGACGCGGTGGGTCGAATCATCGGCGAGTTGTCGGGCTTGGCCCGGGTGCTGGTCATTCCGATGAATCCGCGGCTGGCCGAGGACGAGGCCATGGTGGAGATCATGCGCCGCCACGCCAAGGACGGCGAGCGGATCGCCCTGCTGCAGCCGCCGTTCAGCGCCGCCGACTGCATCGGCCTGCTTGGTCGCTGTCGGCTTGTCGTTTCGGCGCGGCTGGCCTCCACCCTGTTCGCCCTCAACGCCGGGACGCCCACCGTGGCCATCGCCTACGATGGCCGGGTGGAGGACATGATGAAGGACGTGGCGGAACCGCATGCCATGTTCGCCTACCGCGACCTCGACGCCGACGCGGTGATCGCCCACTGCCGTCGCGTCTTCGCCGAGCACGAGGCCACGTCGGCGGAGCGGGGGCGCGAAGCGGCGGAGCGCAAGGAGCGGGCGATGAGAGAAGCGGCGCTTCTGCTGGGTTCGCATCCACCGCCCGGCATTTCTGCCAACACCGCGACGGTGCCGGGACGCGGCTGAGGCGGAAGAGCCTCCTCGGGCTCCGCGTCTGCGTCTGGTAAACTCGATGGCTTCTGCCATCGGCACGCCATGACCGAACAAATCGATCCGACCGAACCCGCCTATCTGGCGCTCCACCGCTCCGGCGAGCTGGCGGCACGCGCGGCGCGGGCGCGCGAGCACCTGAAGGACCGCGACCTGTGCGCCCACCTCTGTCATGTGAACCGGCTGAGGGCATCAAGGGCGCGGTGTGCCGCACGGGAGCGCGGGCGGTGGTCAGCTCCTTCGGTCCGCATTTCGGCGAGGAGGCGCCGCTTCGCGGCGCCCGTGGCTCCGGCACCATTTTCTTCGCCTGGTGCAACCTGCGCTGCGTCTACTGCCAGAACTGGGACATCTCCCACGCGGGTGAAGGCCGCGAGGTGACGGCCGAGGAGCTGGCCGGGACGATGCTGTCGCTGCAGCGGCAGGGCTGCCACAACATCAACCTGGTGAGTCCCAGCCACGTGGTGGCGCAGATCCTCGACGCGCTGACCATCGCCGCCGAGAAAGGGCTCCGTCTGCCGCTGGTGTACAACACCGGCGGCTATGACAGCCCGGCGGCGCTGGCGCTGCTGGACGGCGTGGTGGACATTTACATGCCGGACCTCAAGTACGGCGACCCCGCGGTGGCGCGGAAGTACTCGAAGGCTCGCGACTACGTGGCGATCAACCAGGCGGCGCTGAAGGAAATGCACCGCCAGGTGGGCGATCTGGTGGTCGACCACCGCGGCGTGGCACGGCGCGGGCTGCTGGTGCGGCATCTGGTGCTGCCCAACGGGCTGGCCGGCACGGAGGCTGTGCTGCGCTTCGTCGCCGACGACATCTCCGCCCACACCTACCTCAACATCATGGGCCAGTACCGGCCGTGCTACCGGGCCGGCGAGGAACCGGACCTGGCGCGGCGGCCGGACCGGGCGGAGATGGCGGAAGCCTTCGCCCTGGCGCACCGGTTCGGGCTGGAACGCCTGAACGAGCGCTAAAGACGCAAACCTGCGGCCCTGGAGGGCCTCTACCGGGTGGGCTCGTTCCTTGGTCTCGGCGGATCGCTGGTGGCCATCGGATACCTATACCGGCGCTAGCCCGGACTTCTCACCAAGGTCGGGGTCCACGCGACCTCGTCGGCCCGACTGGGCAGGAGAGCGGCGCCGCGCGATGCGGGGAAATCGGGCAAGCCGTTCGACACACCCTGTCGGGCCGAGGTAGCCGCCCTAGGGGTCGCGGTCCGGCGGCCGCCCGCGGCGTGGACCTCGACCCTGGTGAGAAATCCGGGCTCGGTTTTTCCGCCGGGGGCGTAACCTTTCGGGCCGATGCCGCCGAGCGTCACAGGTGGTCGAACGGCATCTTGCGGACCCGCTTCCCGGTCGCCGCGAAGATCGCGTTGGCGACGGCCGGCGCTGTGGGCGGCAGACCGGGCTCGCCGACGCCGCCGATGGGCGCGCCGGTGTTCACGATCTCCACGTCGATCTCCGGCACCTCATCCATGCGCAGGATCGGGTAGGTGTCGAAGTTCGACTGCTCGGCGCGGCCGTCCTTAAGGGTGATTTGGCACCGCAGCGCCGGTCCGAGCGCGTCGATGACGGAGCCCGTCATCTGCGCCTCCACCTGACCGGGATTGACTGCCGCGCCGCAGTCGAACGCGAGCACGACGCGCCGGACGACGGGGCGGCCGTCCACCATCTCCACCTCGGCGACTTTCCGTCAGCGACCATTAAGCCTGCATATGGGGACGCTTCAGCGGTGCGTCTTCCGGATTCATGAACTCCTTCCATTTCAGTTGCCGGTCGGCTCCAGTCGCATCAGCGCGCCGTTCTGCTCGTCCGTCAGCACGTACAGATAGCCGTCCGGTCCCAGGCGAACGTCGCGGACGCGGCCGCCGACGGGGATCGACCGCTCGTTCTGGACGCGGCCGGCGTCGTCCAGGCTGATGTGCCTGATCTCCTCCGTCACTAGGCCACCGGAGAAGAGATCGCCCTGCCACTCGGGGAAGACGGCGCCGCGGTAGACCGCCAGGCCCGATGGCGCTTGCGTGTCCATCCACACCAGCATCGGGTCCACCATGTCGGGAAGGCTCCGGTGGGGAGAGATCTCCGTTGCGCCGCGATAGTCGCGGCTGTAGGTCGCGGCCGGCCAACCGTAGTTGGCACCGCATTCGATCCGGTTCAGCTCATCCCCGGCCAGAGCGCCGTGTTCGTTGGCAAAGATGGCTCCGGTTTCGGGGTCTCGCGCCAGACCTTGGATATTGCGATGGCCGTAGGTCCACACGAAGGCGGCGACCCCGGCTTCGCCGGCAAACGGGTTGTCGGCGGGCGCCGAGCCGTCATCGTTCAGTCGGACGATCTTGCCGATGGCGCTTGCGCGGTCCTGAGCGCGGAGTCGGATGAGCTCCCCGTCGAGCGATACCGGCGGATTGCCGCCGTCGCCGATGCTGACCAGCAAGGTGCCGTCGGCAAGCCAGAGAAGCCGGGAACCGAAGTGCTGTGCCCCGGGCTTCGCCACCTCCACCTCGAAGATCACCTCGAAGTTCCGCAACGCGTTACCGTCGAGCACGCCACGGCCGACACGCGTTCGATTGGCGCGGGAGGTACCGTGGGCGTAGGTGAGATAGACGAGGCCGTTGGTCTCGAAAGCGGGATGAACCGCCACATCGAGAAGCCCGCCCTGTCCGGAGGCCAGGACCTCCGGCACTCCCGAAACCGGCGTGTTTGCCAACGCGCCGTCGCGCACGATCCACAGGCGGCCGTCCCGTTCGGTTACCAGCATGGCGCCGTCCGGCAGCCACACCACGCCCCACGGATGCTCGAGCCCGGACACCACCGTGGTCAGCCGCACGTCCTGGGTCGGCGGTGCGTCCCCGCGCGAAATGCGGGGTTCGGCGTTGGCCGAAACCCCCGCGCCCAAGAGCGCCGCGCCGAACAACGCGGCAATCCCTCTCAGCGTCCAAGGCTGCATGGTCTACCCCTCCACGGCGCATTCTCGTGCGTTCTGTTTCGGTAGATGGCCCCGATTGGCGAAGCCACAAGCAGACACGGTCCGGACTCACGAGGGGCCACGGCCGATTGGTGCTATGAGTGGCGGAAGCCTTTTCCAGTTCGATCGCGCGGATCGGGCTCTCGGTCGAGATACGTGCGGGCGATGTCCTCCCAAACGGCAAGACGTGACCAGTCCGGCGTGTCGGCGATGCCATCCTCGTCGGTGAGGAACGGATTGGGAAAGAAGATGGTGATCTGCGGCTCGTCCTTGCCGTTGAACATCCGAAAGCCCCAGGTCACGGGCGCTCCGCTGCGGTCGAGCCCGCGGAAAACCTCCGCGCGCGACGGCCGCCGATGCTGGCGAAGATCCGGTGGCGTCGGGTTGTTCTTGGATCCCTTGTTCTCGCCGATGCAGAGGTGGAAGTGGGTCGCGCCGAAGTGAACCGTAAGATAGCCATCGAAGAGGGTGATGCTCTTCGGCTCCCGCGGACAGCGGAACTCGTAGGCTGCGCCCTGAATCAGTGGGCCGAAGACGATGGAGTGCCAATGGTTCGTGAAGATGTCCCGTAGGAGCTCATGCAGGTAGGTTTCGTCGGCGGGAAGTGTCCACACCTCCGTCTTGCCGCCCGTCGGTGAAATGACGATCTCCGGTTCCACGTCTTCCTCCCTTTTCATTTCTCCGCATCCGCCTCGTCGCGAGTCGCCGAAGCGGCGGTCACTCGGTCTTCGAGCCTGAAGCTGATCGGCACGTGAACGATGGCAACCTCGGCTCCGGCGGCGCCGAGGACGGGCCGAAAGCGCCAGCGACGCACGGCATTCAGGGCGGCTCTGTCCAGAATCCCGTAACCGCTGCTCGCGAACACGCTCACCGAGAGCGGATCTCCTTTGGCCGACACCGCAACCGAGAGGACGACAAGTCCCTGTTGCCCCCATCGCCGTGCCTTCTCCGGGTATCGGGGGAGCGGGTTCCCAGGTCCACCAAGCCGGAACCGCGGCCCGAGAATGGCACCGGCCGTTCCGTCATTGTGCCCATCGTGAGCCGCCGCAGGAGCAGACTCGCCGGCATCGGATGCAAGGTTCTTCCGTTCCGGTTTCGACGCATCCGGTTCAGGCTCTGGCGCCGGCGCGGCTTGGGGTGCCTCCCGTGAGGGTCGGGCTGGCTTGGGCAGCGGCGCGGCTGGAGATGCCTCCTGAGAAAGTCGAAATGGCTTCTGCGGCGGCGGCGTAAAAACCATCGCCACGGGTTGGCGTCGAGCCTCCGGCTCGGGTGCAACGGGATCGGCCTGTTGCGTCGGCCCCGCCTCGGTGACGAGGGTATCGGGCGGGTCCGTGGCCGCAGTGGCGTCCTCATCCGGGGCCGGTTGCGCGACGGGTGGATCGGGATTCGGGACGAAGGTGGCTTCCGTGCTCGCGGCGGCGTCGCTTGCTGGCTTCCCGGAGGTGGGGACGGTCGCGCCGCCGCCGGCGTGTCCGCCGGGATCGGGCGACATGAACACGACCTCGACCGCGAAGGCGGCATCCGGCGCGACCGTCGGCGCGGTGCCCATCCAACCGACCGCGACGGCGACCACGACCGCATGGAGACAGGCCGAAACGGCAAGCGCCATCGGCCACCCCGGACTTCCGATCTGCGGTTGCGGCAACACGCGGGCGGGTGCGCGAACGGTCATGTTTCCTCACGCCGTTCCCGCCGGTCGGTGCGCTGAACGATCAACAACCTCGAGCGGCACGATGAACCGGCGCCCGGCGCGCTCGGCGATCTCCGCATGAATGTTGAAGACCGAGGCCAAGGTTTCGGGGGTCAATACGGCGGCTGGCGGGCCCTCGCAAACAACCCGGCCTTGGCTCAGCAGGACCAGGCGATCGCAGAAGCGCGCCGCCAGTCCCAGGTCGTGCATCGTTACGACGATTCCGGCGCCCGCCCGCGCCCGGAGGCCGAGAACGGACATGATCCGGAGCTGATGTTCGGGATCGAGGCCCCCGACCGGCTCGTCCGCAAGCAACAGGGCGGGTTCGACCGCGAGCGCCCGCGCCAGCATCACCCGTGCCCGTTCCCCGCCGGAAAGTGCCAGAACGTTCCGGCCCACGAGGTGCCCAACGTCGGCGAGGGCCAGGGCGGCCGCGATCGCCTCGGCGTCCCTGGGGCCGGGACGCTGCCACGGTTGAAGGTGGGGCAGCCGGCCGAGCGCGACGAGGCGCTCCACCTCCAGCGGCCAATGGCAATCGGCCCCCTGCGGAAGATACGACAGGTACCGGGCCAGCTCCCGTCGCCCGATCTCGGCAATCGCCTCGCCATCGATGGTGATCGTCCCTTGTTGGGTGGCGATGAGACCCGTGCACGCACGGAGCAGCGTCGTCTTTCCTGCGCCGTTTGGGCCGATCAATCCGACGATCTCACCTGCCGAAACAGCGATCGCCGCAGCGTCGAGCACGCGGCGCCCTCCAAGACAGACGGTTACATCCCGGGCGGAAAGCGCTGTCATTGCGTGGTGTTCCTGAGGCGGAGTAGCAGGACGAGGAAGAACGGTGCCCCGAACAACGCCGTTACCACGCCGATTTTCAACTCGGGACCCGGCGACAGCATTCGCACCGCGATGTCCGTCGCGACAAGGAGCACGGCGCCGCCCAGCGCGCTCACCGGGAGAAGGCGGCTCGGCTGGTGGCCCACCAGAGGACAAAGGAGGTGGGGAACCACCAGGCCGATGAAGCCGATGACGCCACTCACCGACACGGCCGCGCCAACGGCGAGCGCGGTCCCCAGCACGGCGAACCAGCGGACCCGCGCGAGGTTCACACCCATGCTCGTGGCAGCATCTTCCCCAAGCGTCAGGGCGTCGAGACCGCGCCCGACGCCGCCCATCAGGATCCATCCGGGCACCATCAGGGCAGCGGCGACGCCCACGTGCTCGAAACTGCGGTCGGCGAGCGAGCCCATCATCCAGAAGATGATCTCGGTCGCCGCGTACGGGTTGGATGAGAGGTTGAGAACCAGCCAGGTCAGGGCGCCGGCCAAGCTGTTCACGGCGACACCGGCGAGGATCAGCGTCAGCGTGCTGGTGTTCCGACCGGAAAGGAGCATGAGCAGCGCGACGGCGGTTGCCGCCCCCACCATGCCGCCCATGGGCAGCCCGAGCGGAAACGCCGCGGCGATCCCCGAATAGAACGCAATCACGGCGCCAAGCGCCGCCGACGCCGACACGCCGACGATCCCCGGTGACGCGAGCGGGTTGCGCAGCAGACCCTGAAGGACGGCTCCCGAGAGGCCCAGGCTGGCGCCGATGAAAGCAGCAAGAATCGTCCGCGGGACCCGCAGCTCCCAGACGATCACATCGAAGACCGTCTCGTTACGGCCCAAGAGGGCTTCGGCAATGGTCGTCGCCGGGACGGAGACGGCGCCGGCGAACAGCGATGCGACGAGAAGCCCGGCTAGCACGGCAGAGAGGCAGATCGGCAGCCACCAGACGGTAAGCGCGCCGGGTGCCGCGCGGACGCTTTCGGTAGTCATTGCCCGGCCTCGCCGGTGATGCGGCGCCTTGCCTCCGCGAGGATCTCCACCGCCCGGACCGTTTCGGGCATGCCGCAGATCCAATAGCGAACCGGAACGGTGACCCTGTGGGTGCCTGCCGTCAGCCTGGCGATTGCCGGGTGCTTCAGGATCTCGTAGGCGAGGGCCGGGACACGTGGCTTCTGCTCGTCCATGATGATCACGTCTGGGCCGGCAGCCAGCAGCCTTTCGAGGGACAGCCTGCCGTGCCCCTCCATGTGGAAGCGCGCTCCCAGGTTCTCGAACCCGGCCTGCTCGATGATGTCGTCGACAAGCGTTCCGCGCCCTGCGGTGTAACCGTTGGGTTGCAGGTACAGTGCCGTTGGCCGACGTCCGCCTGCCGGTCCGCCTGCCGCTTCGAGTCGAGCATCGAATGCCGCGATCAGCGCCTCGGCGCGAACCTCTGCACCAAGCGCGCGGCCGAGCTGGCGAATGCGTTCGCGGATGTCGGCGAGCGATCGGGAGATATCGAGCTCGACAAGATTGTAGCCAAGCCGTTGCAGAAGAAAGACCGTGGGCCGCGAGGTGTAGCGCCCGGCGACAACAAGGTCCGGTTCGAGGGGGATGATCTCTTCCGAAAGGCCGTGATTGAGATGAAATGCCTCGGCCTCGCGGACGGACACGGAGATGTCGGGTTTCGCCACCAGATGGCTGAGCGAGAGGATCCGCTCGGGGCTCGCAAGGGCCAGCGTCAGCTGATCCGTGCACAGGTTCATGGAGACGATGCGCGCGGGCGTCGCGGAAGCTGAGGCGACCGATAACATCACCAGCAGCACCGCCATGGCGCCACCAGCGAACCGCCATCGGCGACCACGCCTTAACCCGGAGTTCTCACCAAGGTCAGGGTCGCTTCGGACACGTGGTTTCCGACTCCTCTGAGAACACCGGATTAACCGGTTATTGACCCGATACGATGTATCGGATGCCGATCGCGGAACCGACAAACGGAGACGACCATGCGACTGAGCGCCCTGACCCTGGTATTGTGCGTCGGCTTCTCGGCGACCGCCTTCGGCGACCCCCCCGCGAAAGCCGAGCCCCTGGCCGCCCTGCCGCCGGCAACCGATGCCGTTCCCCTCACGAGAAACGCCGGCCCCGAATATCCGCTGGTGGCTCGCATGAAAGGCTGGGAAGGCGAGGCTCTGCTTGAAGCCCAAGTGACTGCCGATGGGACGGTTTCCGGTGTCGCCATCGAGAAATCCACGGGCTACGATCGGCTTGACCGCGCCGCTGAAGATGCCGTTCTTGCTTGGAAATTCGAGCCGGCACGCCGTGACGGGAAAGCCATCAGTTCGGTTGTCTTCGTCCCTGTCCGCTTCGTGCTTGAGGACTGAAGCGTCTTCCCACGAGCCGGCCCGCCCGCGCAAGCGGGGGCGGGGGTGCCATGCCGGTCGCTTTCGCTCGCGCGAGGCACCAATCCGGCCCGCGGATACCAAGACCCGGCCCTAAAACTCAACGCGGCCCCGGACGCCGACGAAAGCGCCGATCCCGGGCTCGCTGTAGAACAGGACCTCCTCGTAGTCCTGATCGAGGAGGTTCTCGATACGGCCGATTACGTCGACGCCGGGATACACGTTGTAGCTCGCGGCGACGTTGACCAGCGTGAAGGCGTTCAAGCCGACGACGTCACGGGTGCCGAAGAAGTTGGAGAACTTGGTGTCGTTTTGACCGCCGTTGTAGCGCACGTTGACGTTGACGTTGGCTTTTTCCTCAAGGAACCGGTAGTTCACCGTACCGCTGGCGATGTGCTTGGCGCGGCGGACCAACTCGGCCCCATTGGCATCGCTGCTCAGCGTGTAGGTGTAGGTGCCGTTCACATCGAGCCCCGGCATGATTTCCGCGTCGACCGTGACCTCGACACCCTGGATATCGGTGTCACCGTCAAGGTTGACGGCCGTGTTGCCGGCACCGGTGATGAGATCGGTGATCGCGTTGTTGAAGTACGTCACGTCGGCGACGACACGGCCGCCGAACAACTGTTGCTCGACGCCGACGTCCCATCCTTTGGACGTCTCGGGCCTCAGGTTCGGATTGGGAACGAAGTTGGGACCGAAACCGAACAGCTCGAACAGCGTCGGGTTCTTCTGGCCCTCGGCCCACGTTCCGTGCAGCCGGGTCCCCCACTCCTTGTGAACGTAAGCGCCCGTGAAGCGCGGAGAGGTCGCGTTCTTGAAGATGTCGTTGTCGTCGTAGCGAATTCCCCCGGACAGGAACAGCCGATCCCAAAGCCCGACGCGGTACTCGCCGGCGTAGCTGTAGTTGGTGACGTCGAGGTCCGTGGCGCCGAACGCACTTCCCGTCACCTGCCCCTCGTTTTCGCGTTCGACGATGACGACCAGGCTGTGTGACGCATCGGCGACGGAAGGCGTATCGACGGATATGCTGGACTGGTAGTCGACCTTGTTCTTGGTTCCCTTTGACCGATACGTTTTGGCACCATCGTCGACGATCGAGAGGCGATTCTCGCTTGCGGAAAAGCCGACCTTGTTCTCCCACATCTCATCGAACAGGGTCAGTTTCGCCTCGGCCCGTCCGAAACGATCAATGCTGTCGTTGTCCGTTTGGGAGTCGACCACAACGATATCGCCGGCCACGGCCGGCTGATTGTCGGTCTCGACGGTGCCGTTCACGTAGCGTCCGACCAGTGATATCTCCAGGTTTTCGAACGACCTGATCGCCAGGTTGCCGGTGAGCGTCAGGGCATCGAAGCCGTCTTCCTCGTCGCCGTCGCGCGCGACGTTGACCCCGTCGGTCTTGTAGTGGTGGACGCCGAAGGAATAGCCGACGCGTTCTTCCGCGCCGCGGATCGCGGCGTCGGCAATGAAGGTGCCGAATGATCCGCCCTCAAGGCCACCGGTGGCTTTTGGGCGCCCTTCGCCTTTCTTGGTGATGATGTTGATGACGCCGCCGATGGCGTCGCTGCCGTACAGCGTCGCCTGCGGGCCGCGAAGGATTTCGATCCGTTCGATATCGGCGGCCACCAAGCTGCCGAAATCGAACTCCGAGCTGCTGGACGGATCGTTGACCTCCACACCGTCGATGAGGACCAGCGTGTGATTGCTCTCCGCGCCTCGAATGCGGACCTGCGTGAGTGCGCCGACGGTTCCCGTTCTGCTGACAGCCAATCCCGGCACATCCCGAAGGATGTCGGATACCACCCGCGTCTGTTTCTTTTCGATCTCCTCGGCGGTAATGACCGTGACCGAACTGCCAATGGTCCCTGCGTCAACGGGAATCCGGTGCGCCGTAACGACCGTGACGGGAAGTATCGAGACCGCGTCAGCGGCGAGCGGACCGGCTGCACCGATCATCGTTGTCACCGACACCGCCGCAGCCAGTGACGCCCGGCTCCACGACCATGCCCCATTTGCCGAACCAACACGTCGATCCCCCGTGGCATTGCTATTGTTCTGTCCGTCCCCGAAACTGTTCATTGCAGACTCCGTCTGTGTGAATGGTTCCTGCCGTTCACGGGAGGGTCCGGGGACCCGCCAAGACGCCGGGCCCTCCCATACGCTCTCTGTTTGCAACGGGCTTCGCCCATCGCGTGTCGGGTAACGGTCGGCTGAAAACGGGGTGAGTCAGACCAAGCGGTAGCGCGGGCTAGTCGAGGCCCGGGCCGCTATTCGATCCTTGTCCGAGAAAGTCGCCCCAAGCAGCATCCCCCCAGCAAACCGTTTCGCTACGGCGTCACCGCTTCGGAGATCCGCGCCCATGACACACCCCGGTCACGGACAGGGCGACGCTGGTGATGGCAGGTCTCCTGACTTGCGGGTCCTCGCCGTCTGCCCAGCCTTCCCGGTTTCTCAGTGGCGTTCGGTGGGCAGCGGCTCACCGCTCACAGTTGCGGGGGCAGTCACGGATTTGGTCCCTGATGGGTACGCCGCACCGTGTTCCCTGTTGACTCCCCTTGGCTTCGGGGAACCATCGCCAAGCTTGATGTTCGCGCGTGCGAGATGAGTCGTCAAGAAGAGAGAATCCAGCGGCGACGCCGGAAGGTTTCCTTGAATACGGGGAACGCTCTCGAAAGAGAGCGGACAACGTCAGGACACTAGCCAAACAGCTCGGAGGCGATCTCGCCCTTGCCGTGCTCTGTTAGCCACTCGCGTGCCATGGACTCGCTGAAAGGCGTAAGCAGAGCACCGTCGATGCCGTGAATCTCTCGCTCTTCGACGAGAAAGTAGTGACCGTCGGCAGAGCGGTAGAGACTGACCGCGCGATGAACATGGGTACTGCTGCTCATGTCGGACGCGACCAACGTCGCTTGCGTCGTGTCGAAGACGCGCCCATCGATTTCACGCTTCAACGTTACCTCCTGTCCTCGATATAACAGTCAGTGGCCGGCCATGGGGCATCATGCGACGTGGGCATCCGCGTCGCCCCCGCCGGCGCCGCGATCGAACACATCCAGCCAATCCCCAAGGTGCGGAACGTCGCTCTCTGTATGCAGCATCTGCCGCAGGCCCACACGTGCCGCCCGGCGGTTTGTTCTGCTCGCGGCCGGAACGAAGTCCAGAGGATCGAGACCCGCCCGGACGGCTTCTCCAAGCCGCCACTTTTCGGCGACGTAGCCGGGGGGGGCCGAAGGCGTCCAGGAGATTCTGAAACGCCTCGAACGCCGTCCCATCGAAGGGGCGGGCATTGCCGACGCGGTCTGTCACCGGGTTGGCCGGATGCAAGGACAGAGCAGGCATCCACCCCTCCGGAATCGGGGTGTTGGCCGAATGCGATCGTCCGGTACCAAGCAGCCCGGGCAGGACGTGCGTATGCGGCCCGATCGGTGAGGCCATCCCCGTAGCGGCAGATCCGATCGGCTGATACACCTCGACCCGGCCGAGGCGAGAGAGACAAATCCGGTGTGGATGGGCGGCCTTGACCGCGCTCATTGCGGGGTTCATCGCATCAAGAATGCTGCGGCCGGTGCAGGCGCGAAGTGTGTTGAGAAGCGAAGGCTCCCCGACACGAATGCAGAAATCAACGTGCGGAGCTCCTACGCCCAGGTCGAACAGGACATCGTTCTTGTCCTCATCGCGAAGCACTTCGTGGTCGACACCGATTTCCGTGAGCACGTCCCGGCCGTGCATTCGCGCGTCTTCAGCGGGCAGGCAGAACGCGATACCCTGTGTCCACCCGTCCGGCCGCTTGGTCAGGCCCTCGTAGGCAATGGGCTGAACGTCCGACCGGATGCCGCCGCGTTCGGTAACCAACTCGCCTCCGTCCGGTGCCTCCACGGGTTTCGCCGGCAGGTCCCCAACCACATGATGGAACTCCGCAATGGCTCCGAAGGTCCCGATGTTCCAGCCTGCCTCCTCGTCGCCGAGCATTTGCTGCACAAGATTGACGACCTCGGTGTCCGCCACCATCGCTCGGTCCAGCATCTGACCCCCTGATCATCGGTGTATCCCCGGGGCCAGCATTCACCGTCGACGGCCATCGGTCGAGAGGAAATAGCCCGCGCCGAGGAAACGGCAGTCAGCAGCCTGCTAGGTGTCTAGGCCGCGCCCCTCGACCAGCGTTCGATGATCGTCTGCAGCGCATCGAGACCGTCCGTCAGCGCAGCCGGTCCCGGTTGCAGAATTTTCGGCGACTTGATCTCGTGCAGCTCACCCGCACGGACCGCCGCAACATGCTCAAATCCTGCCCGCGACGCCGCTTTCTCAGGCACGAACTTCTTGCCGCACCACGACGCAACGATGATGTCCGGGTTCCGCCGAGCGGCCTCCTCGGGAGCGACGATCCTATCCGATGCCGACCTGGCGCCCGCCAGCTCGGGGAAGACATCCTTGCCGCCTGCAATGTCGATAAGCTCCGATACCCAACCGATGCCGGTGATCAGTGGGTCATCCCATTCCTCGAAGAACACGCGCGGGCGGCGGGGGAGTGCGTCGGCGCGGGTCCGGGCCTGACGCAGGCGGGAGCGCAGCTCCTGGATGAGCAGGCTGGCGCGTTCGCCGACACCACAAAGCGCACCGAGCGTCTCGATCATGTCGAAAATGCCGTCGACGCTCCGCTGGTTGAAGGCGTGGACCGCGACACCCTCTCGAATCAGAGCGGCAGCGATATCCGCTTGCAGATCGGAAAACGTCAGGACGAGATCGGGATCGAGAGCGAGGATCTTGTCCACGTTCGCCGACGTGAAGGCACCGACACGCGGTTTCTCGCTGCGCACTCGTGCGGGTCGGACGGCATAGCCTGTCACCCCGACGATGCGGTCCTGTTCGCCGAGCAGATAGAGTGTTTCGACCGTTTCCTCGGTCAGGCACACGATGCGACTGGGCAACGACATCCCTGCTCCTCTAGCAAGTTGTTAGCGGGAAGCACCCGGCAGCGGCATTGCGTGGCGATCCAGCCAGTCATCCATCGCGGCGCCAGTCACCCGCAGGACAGCCGCCCCGAGTGCTTCACCGGCCGCCGTGTGCATGCCCGCAAACGGCTGTTGCGGATCGCCGGTCGGACAGGCGATCAAGATACAATCCGTCCCCGTTCCCGTCACCACGCCGGCGCCCGGAACAGGTTCGTAAGCGCGGGAGAGGATGGCGGTTGTCCGTGCCTGAGTGGCGATTGACAGGGCCTCCAGCATCGCGTGCTCGGCGAGCGGTACGGAGAGACTGCAAAGGAGGTTGATGGTGCCGACGGCGGGCTCATGGATCGGTTTGGCGGGCCGTGCCAGTCTGCGCTCACCGATGCGCTCCGCATTGGACAGCCCGAGAGTGACAAGGCAGACGGCGTCTACCCCATCGACCCTTGCCGCACCCAGTTCGTATCGCTCCAGCGGCGACGATGTCATGAGGCCGATTGCATCCCCCAGGCCATGGGCATCGAGGCGTTCCTGAAGGAAGGACGCGGGGTCGGTCCCAACCGGCAGGTCCGCATTCCTGACCTGCAACCAGGCAACCCGATCGCCTTCTTGCATACCCGGCCGATTGATGGACCAGCTCATGATTCTTCGTGCGGCAGGAAAGCGCACGATCAGCCACGGCGGCTCATGAGTAATGGAAATGCTTGCAGTTGACGACATCGTCCAAACGCCTCGCGAAGGGCTAACGATTCAGCAGCCTGCTAGCAACCCGAAGGGACGAAGCAACGTCATCCCGCGCACGATTTTCCGTTTCTATCCAATGCACTTCAAACACTTAGGCTGGTGTCGGTCCACTCGAACACCATCGGACTCACGGTCGGATAAAAAACGTGTCATAATAGCGTCCTAGACGCATAGGCCCTACCTAAGTAAGGAATGACAAAGGTTAGGTGCCTCGGGGGGAGGCGCACAATCATGCGCAAGATCCTGGCTGAATGGCGGGGACGTCCGGCGTGCGACACCTGCAACGTTCGGCACCTCGCGCTGTTCGTCGACCTGATCGAGAAGGACTTCGAACATCTGCCGGTGCCCATCGACGACCTGGAATTTCAGGCCGGCGCCGAGATCTATCGCATCGACGACCCGGGGCAGGCGGTGTTCACCGTGCGCACCGGTATCGTCAAGCTGGTCCAGTACCTGCCCGGCGGCAGCTACCGGATCGTCCGGCTGCTACGCCCCGGCGACACGGCGGGCCTCGAGGCCACCGTGGGCGCACCATACCGGCATTCGGCGATCGTCCTGCAGCCGTCGCAGGTCTGCCGCATTCCGGCCGCGACGGTGGAGGAGCTGCGCCTGCGGAACCCGGTGCTGTGCAAGCAGCTCATGCAGCGCTGGCATCGGTCCGTGCAGCATGCGGACGACTGGCTGACGTTCCTGTCCACCGGCAGCGCCCGCGCCCGGATGGCGCGGCTGTTCGTCTACCTGAAGGGGGATAGCTGCGAGTCCGTGTGCCAAATCTTCAGCCGCGATGACATGGCGGCGATCCTCGGCATCACCACCGAGACGGCGAGCCGGCAGGTGGCCGAGTTCAAGCGCGAGCGGGTGGTGGCACCCTTGTCCACCAACCGGTTCCTCTGCGACGTGGCCAAGCTCGAAGAAATCGCCCTGAATTGACATTCGTCAATTTTCGCCGGCGGGTGCGCTGAGTGTTCTCAGTGCGGGCCGGCCGCGTCCTCCGCACACTTGGTCCAATAGGCAGCGAAGAAGACCAGGTACCGGCGCTGTCGCCCACATCGCTCAACAACGTCAGAACCACCAACGGAGGAAACGCGGCATGCGCATCTTGCCGACCCGCCGAGGCTCCGCCCAGCTGGCATTCGCCTTCGGCGCCCTCGTGCTCGGCGCGGCCAGCGGCTGGGCCATGGACGATACGGTTGCGTCGCAAACGGCACAATCGGGCGTCCAGCCCAACCCCAACGCCAAGGCCGAAGCCATGCAGTACGAGTTCGTCGTGTTCAAGAAGCACTGCACGCAGTGCCACAACTCGGTCGCCGACCCGGAGCGGCCCGGCAAGACCCGCGACGAGTGGTACCGGATCATCAACCTGATGGAGGGCCACGGCCTCGCGATCACCCAGGAGGAGGCCGACCTGATCGTCGATCTGCTGTTCAGCCTCAGGCGCGGCATCGAGGACACGCCGGGCTGACGGTCGCCCGTCGACCGAACGGCCAACCTTCCATCGAGTGAACGGAGGAGACGAAACCCCATGGAACGCAGAGATTTCCTCAAGACCCTGTCGGCGGGCGGCGTGGCGGCGGCGGCGGGCGTGATGACCGCGCCGCGCTCCAGCGAAGCTCGCGGCAACATCGACATCGGCGAGGTCGAGAGCGTCAAGATCGACGTGCTGAGTGAAACAAGCTGGTTCGACAACGCCGTCCTGAAGAAGAACATCGTCGACTACGGCGGCGCGTCCACGAACCAGTACACGATCCCCTGGGACTGGGACAACGCCGGCGGCTACGCGGCGCTGATCACGGTGACCACGCTGGAGGGTGAGGAGAAGAAGATCCTTATGGACTTCGGCTGGAGCAACGACTGGATGGACTACATCTGGGAGAAGAACGGCATCCCGGCGATGCTGTCCAACGGCGAGATCGAGTTCGCCGTCCTCTCCCACTGGCACCTCGACCACCTGTGGGGCGTCGAGTCCACCATGCGGCACCGGCCGGACATCAAGCTTTATGCGCCGTCCACCTTCTATCCGGAAGACATGGCGCTGCTGAAGGAGAAGGCCAACCACACGGCGGCCACCAAGGACGGCAAGGACGTTCACATCTGCAAGAACGACGTGCCGCACACCGGCGAACTGATCCTCACCACCACCGACGGCGAGGACGGCGAGGACGGCGAGGGCGTCTACAAGCCGTTCCCCGGCATGGCCATCAAGATGTTCGACGTGCCGATCCTGCTGCGCGTGCGCGGCGAGAACGTCCTGTACTTCAACGTCAAGGACAGGGGAATCGTCACCGTCACCGGCTGCTGCCACCCCGGCATCCTGACCCTGTTCTCCCACGCCCGGCGCAACTTCAAGGGCTATCAGCCTTACGGCTGCTACGGCGGACTGCACCTCACGCTGTTCGAGACCTGGGATCCGAAGTTCGACGACATCATCCGCGGGGTGAAGTCGTTCAAGCTGGAGAAGGTGGGCTGCAACCACTGCACCGGCTGGCTGTGGGCGGAGAAGGCGGCCGAAGCAGGCGTCCCCATCATCAAGGGCACCGACGCCTACAAGGAGTACAAGCGGCAATCGACGGTGGCCAAGGCCAGCAACGTGTTCCTGACCAATGGTGACACGGTCACGTTCTAGGTTGGCACGGTCCGGGTTGGGGCCGCTCGGGGGCCTGCTGATTGCTTTCACCTGTTCGGCGACGGTGACGGCCGGATCTCCTGGCAACGCCGCCGCCGGAGAGGTTCTGTTCAAGGCCCGCTGCGAGAAGTGCCATACGCCTCTCAGCCTCGCTCGGCGGGGCGACCGACTGCGAAACGACCTTCGCCGGATCAACGAGCGGATGTCGGTGGTGGGCCTGCTGTGGGATGCCGAGGTCGCAGACCTGAAGGCGTTCCTCGACTCGCTCGATCCCGCCGAGTGGCAGGCCAGGTAACCGCGGGGGAACGGCCCGCAAGGGCAAGGAGGGAACGATGATCGCCACGACCAAGGGCACGGAGGGACTGGCGACGGGCCGTGGCACCGGCGCGCTGATGGGAGTGGTCAATCTGGCCGTGGTCTTCGCGGCGGTTTCGGGCCTGTGGTACGTGTTTATGCACCCCAACGGCGTGATGGCGCTGTACACGCCCATGTACGGCTTCTCGCTGCTCGTGGTGCTGGTGGCGTCCATCGTGCTGATCAGCAAGGTGATCAACTTCTACCCGCTGGCCGAGGTGCCGCTCGCGCCGGCCGTGCGCGGCGTCGTGCTCACCGTGGCCGCGCTGGCCATGATGTTCGTGCTTGTGTACGGCGTGTTCTGGGGCTTCATCGGGCGGCTCGGCATCACCTACTTCAGCCCGCAGTCCATCGTCGAGGCGGGAGGCGTCGGGGCCGAGATCTTCAATGCACGCGAGAACGCCTCCACTGCCATCATCTACCTGTTCACCGCGTTCCTGTGGGTGGCGCTCTCCTGGTCGGCCGGCTTCGGGCGCTGGCCGTGGAAGGACGGCGGCGAGGGAGCGGCGGCACTGGGGCGGCTCGGCGTCGTCGGCGTGCTGACGGTGATCGCCTACGTGGTGCTGTTCCACCCCCACGTCAGCTACCTGTTCTACCCGGCCCAAACCATGGCCGGCGTCGAGCCGTGGTGGGCCTCCTGGGCGATGACGTCGAGCGCGTACTACAACCTCGGCCTGCTGCTCTGCCTCGTGATGTGGATGGTCGTCTTCGACGCCTTGTGGGACGGCTACCCCTGGCGGGCGCTCGACAAGGACGGCTCCGGCAGTTTCGTCCGCGGCATCGCCACCCTTGTGGGGTCTGCTGTCCTCGGCGTTGTCACCTTCGTGATCATGCTGCGGGTGATGGAGGTGTTCTGGTTTGAGCCCTTCGAGGGCGGCCAGTACACCGACGCTCCCTACTTCCGCTACCTCCACGCCGGAGAGATGGCCGGCTTCGTCATCCTCGCGGCGTTCGTCGTCAAGACCTACTTCGGCACGCTCATGGACGGGGCCGGCATTTGGGTGAAGGCGGCGGTGCGCACGGCCCTGGCCGCGCTCGGCGGCGCCGTGCTGTACCTATTCTATTACTCGGAACTGTCGACGCTGCTACTCGGCAAGGTGCCTGGCGTCGGCCAGCCTGAGGATACGCCGCTGGTGTGGACGCTGCTGTTCCTGTCGGTGGTCTTGGCGCAGCTCGAGTTCTTCCGCGGCTGGCCGCTGTCGCGAGGAGACGAGGCGTGAGCGGCGCAGAGGCAGGGGTCGGGCGGCGGCAGTTCTTGTCACGGTTCATTCGCGAGACGGTGGCGGAGCCCGTGGCCGCGGCGCATCACGACCTGCGCCGCGAGGAGCGACTGGAGGCGGATAGGGATGTCCTCGAATCCGAGCTCAGGGCCTTCGGCCCCGACGTGGTGGCCGACCTCGCGCGCCGATCGGGACTGCCGTCCGACGATGCCGACTGTACCGCGGTGGCGGAAGTGCTGGTGCAGAATGCGGAGGCCGACGGCGATGATGGACGCTGACTTCTTTCGCCTGCGCATCGGAGCGATGATCGCCCAGGGATTCCTGGTGGACGAGGTGCGCGGCGGCCTGCACCTCAAGGGAGCCAGCGAGGTCTGGGGCGGACCGGCCTTCGACGACCGCCCGGCCTGGTACTTCTGGTTGACGGCGGCGCCGGGCGCCTATCGGCTGCGGTTGGAGAACATCGAGCGCGTGGAGGGATCGGCGACGGCCGCCCGCTGCGTCCTCTCGGTCAAGTACTACCCGTCGCCGTCGGAGTCGGTGTTCGAGTGCTACGGCCCAGAGGAGCGGGCGCTGATCGGCGGCGGCCTGTTCGACAACACACATACGCCTACGTTCGATGCCCAGGACCGGATCGCCGAGACCCTGTTCACCGTCGGCGGCATCGAGTTCGTTCATGACCCCGCCTGCGGTCAGTCGCTGCTGTCGTTCTCCGCGTTCCAGCGAATGCGCCTCGACCCTCGCCCAAACGAACCGCGCACGCCGGCGTTGTCCCATGTGGCCTGTGGCGGCCTGCCCGCATGGGACCTCGGCTATCCGCTGTTCGAGGCGGTGGTCGGGCTCGAAGCCTTCATCGCGCGTCGCGGCCCGGCCCGCGTGATCCTCAGCGAACAGTCCGAGGCCGAGGGCCGTGGGGCCAGCAGTCGGCGAGAACCCCTGTCGGCATTCAAGACGCTGCTCGCCGTCTTCGGTCCCGACAGCGCGGCCGCCTCGGCGGCCGAGGAACCCGCCGTTGCCACCCTGCTCGGCGATCCGTGGCACGTGGTCTACGACTGTGCCGTCCCCATGGCCGGGCATCATACCCATCACCACCGCGGCGCCGCGGCGGCAGGGGAGCCAAACGGCCACGCGGTGTCTCACCATCCGTGCGCCTGCGGCCATCACCCTCACCACGATGGTCGTCATCGGATCGTCCGGATCGGCGATGCCACGCTCGAAGTGCCGTTATCCGTCACCGACCAATGGTGGGTCCTGGCCGCCGCCGACCCGGCCGCCAACGCCATGCCCTGTGGATGCCACTAGCAGCCCGCTAAGCCGGCTCTCTCACGCTTGAGGTCTACGTGGCGAGGGCAGGATACCGCTTACGCCGATTTCCGGCGCATGGGGCGGCCAACGGTCATCGCCTCCACGGCGCGCAGGATGCCGTTGGTGTCGATACCGTGGTGGCGGTACAGATCGGCGATGGTCCCGGTCTGGCCGAACGCCTCCGTACCGAGCGCCCGCGTCCGATGGCCGCACACCGATCCCAGCCACGCCAGGGTCGCCGGATGGCCGTCGAGGACCGTGACCAGCGCGCAATGGCGCGGCAGGCCCGAGAATAGTCGCTCCACCGGGCTGAAGGCGCCGTGCCGCCCGCGCTCGCGCGCGCGCTGGGCCACCAGCCAGGACGCGTGCAGCCGATCGGCCGACGTCACCGCCAGCAGGCCCACGTCGCGCCGGTCGTCGGCCATCAGGCCCACCGCGGCGATGGCCTCCGGCGCCACCGTGCCGGTATAGGCAACGACCACGTCGGCGTTCGGACCGGGTGGGCGCAGCCAGTAGGCGCCGTCGAGGATTCCGCGCTCCAGATCGGCGGTCATCGCGCGCCGCGGCTGCTCGATGGGGCGGGTCGAAAGGCGCAGGTAGACGGACCCGCCGGCGTGGTCGGCAAGCCAGGTACGCGGGTCGGGCGTGCCGTCGCCCGCGCGCTGCATGAAGTCGAAGCCGAAGCGCATCGTCACCGCCAGCTCGTCGACGAAGGCCGGCTCGAAACAGGCCAGGCGGTCCTGCGCCATGCCGAGAAGCGGCGTGCCGATGGATTGGTGGGCGCCGCCTTCCGGTGCCAGCGCCATTCCTGACGGCGTGCCGACGAGCATGAACCGGGCGTCCTGGTAGCAGGCGTAGTTGAGCTGGTCGGCGCCGCGGTAGACGAAGGTGTCGTAGATGGTGCCCACCGGCAGCAGCCGCTCGCCGTTGAGTTCGTGCGACAGGCCGAGCGCCGCCAGGAGCGTGAACAGGTTGGCCTCGGCGATGCCGAGCTCGATGTGCTGGCCGTCGGGGCGGGACTCCCAGACGAAGGTGGAGGGGATGCGTTCCGACTTGAAGGTGTCGGCCACCGGTTCGCGGGCATAGAGCCTGCGCCGGTTCACCCACGGTCCGAGGTTCGTCGACACCGTGACGTCGGGCGCCGTGGTGACCAGACGCCGGGTGAACTCGCTGTCAACGCGGGCGATCTCGTTCAGGATCTGGCCGAAGCCGAACTGGGTGGAGAGCACGGCGTCGCGCGCCTCGGGCACGGGCAGCCGATCCGGTACGGCGACGGCCGGGGCGTCCAGCCGGCGTGGCGCGGCGGTGAACGCCGGCGCGCTGTCGACGAACCGTTGAAGCTCCTCGGCCGGCATCGCCGCGCCCTCCCACTTGTCCCACTCGTGGCCGGGGCGAACCCGCATCGCCTCGCGGAAGCCCTCCATCTGCTGCGGCGTCAGCAGGCCCGCATGGTTGTCCTTGTGGCCGGCCAGCGGCAGCCCGAAGCCTTTGACCGTGTAGCAGAGGAACAGGGTCGGCCGGTCGTGCCGCGATGCCTCCCGGAACGCCTCGATCAGGCTCGGCAGGTCGTGGCCGCCGAGGTTGCCCATGAGGCGTTCGAGCTCCTCATCGGAGCGGCGCTCGATGAGCGCCGCCGCCGGCCCCTGGTCGCCGATCTCGTCCATCAGGTACCGGCGCCACGCGGCGCCGCCCTGGTACGTCAGCGCTGAGTAGAGCTGGTTGGGACAGGCGTCGATCCATTCCCGCAGCCGCTCGCCACCCGGCTCGGCGAAGGCCGCCTGCTGCAGCCTGCCGTTCTTGATGATGACCACGTCCCAGCCGAAGCCGTGGAACAGCTTGTCGATCTCCTGCCACAGTCCTTCGTGCACCACGGCGTCGAGGGACTGCCGGTTATAGTCGACGACCCACCAGCAGTTGCGCAGCCGATGCTTCCAGCCCTCGAGCAGCGCCTCGTAGATGTTGCCCTCGTCCAGTTCGGCGTCACCCAGCGTGGCGATCATCCGCCCCTCGGGCCGGCCCTGCATCCAGCCGTGGGCGCGCACGTAGTCCTGCGCCAGCGAGGAGAACAGCGTCTGCGCGACGCCGAGGCCGACCGAGCCGGTTGAGAAATCCACCTCGGCGATGTCCTTGGTACGCGAGGGATAGCTCTGCGCTCCCTTGAAGCCGCGGAACTGCTCCAGCGCGTCGAGAGTCTGCCGGCCGGCGAGATAGTGGATGGCGTGGAACACCGGCGAGGCATGCGGCTTGACTGCGACCCGATCCTGCGGGCGCAGCACGTCGAGGTACAGCGCAGTCATGATGGTAGCGATGGATGCCGACGACGCCTGGTGGCCGCCCACCTTGACGTCCGTCTCGTCCTTGGGCCGGACGTGGTTGGCGTGATGGATCATCCATGACGCCAGCCAGAGGACTCGGCGTTCGACCTCGGCCAACATCGCCAGTCGTTCTTCGGACCTCGTCGCTCCCATGGGTTCATTTCTCCCCGATCGGGAATCGCCGCCGATTCTCGCCAGATCGTCTCGTCCGATAGCCTCTCTGGATCACCAGTTTACGGTTTTCGCCGCGCCGAGGGGATGCAATCATCGCCGGCCGAGAGGCACGTATTAGCGATATCTTCTAATGAGGGGCCTGTTCGTGGAGGATTCCACTAATTTCGATCAGATCGACCGCGCAATCCTGCGCGCCATTCAATCCGACGGACGCCTAACGCTGCAGGAACTCAGTGAACGCGTGGGCCTCTCGCCGTCGCCCTGTTCGCGGCGCGTGCGGCGTTTGGATGAGCGCGGCGTCATCCGCGGCTACTGCGCGCTCATCGACGAGGCGCGGATCGGTTATCCCGTATCGGTGTTCGTGTCGGTCAAACTCGACCGGCAGGTCAATGACGCCTTGGAGGCGTTCGAGGCCGCCGTATCGGATTGCCCGGAAGTGGTGGACTGTTGGCTGATGACCGGCAATCGAGACTACCTGTTGCGCGTGGCGGTCTCGGGCCTCGACGAGTTCGAAGCATTCCTGACCAATCGCCTGACGCGCATCCCGGTCGTCGCGTCCATCGAGTCATCACTGCCGCTGAGGCGCGTCAAGGCAGGCATCGCGCGCACCATTTGACAATCGGCACCGGCGATCCTCCGCGCCTGCTCCCGAAACGCCGCGCTATCGCTCGCCCGTACGCGATTTTAGCGATCGATATCCGCCACAGCGTCTTGTTAGAGCGATTCTAAACTTGGCAGCGCGCAACAGTCGGGGGAAGCCATGGACGGTAACAGCAAATGCCCGGTGACAGGCCGGGTTCACGTGTCGAATCGGGACTGGTGGCCGAACCAGCTCAACCTGAAGGTCCTTCACCAGAACTCTCCCCTGTCCGATCCCATGGGCGAGGCGTTCAACTATGCGGATGCGTTCAAGTCCCTCGACCTGGACGCCGTGAAGCGGGACGTTTTCGCGCTCATGACCACGTCGCAGGACTGGTGGCCGGCCGACTACGGTCACTATGGCCCGCTGTTCATTCGGATGGCATGGCACAGCGCCGGCACCTACCGCACCGCCGATGGTCGCGGCGGCGGCTCCTCCGGCACACAGCGCTTTGCGCCCCTCAACAGCTGGCCGGACAACGCGAACCTGGACAAGGCGCGCATGCTGCTGTGGCCCATCAAGCAGAAGTACGGGAGGAAGATCTCGTGGGCCGACCTGATGATCCTGGCCGGCAACTGCGCGCTCGAGTCCATGGGCTTCAAGACGTTCGGCTTCGCCGGCGGGCGCGCGGACGTCTGGGAACCCGAGGAAGACATCTACTGGGGTTCCGAGGACACCTGGCTCGGCGACAAGCGCTACGCCGGCGATCGGGAGCTCGAGAACCCTCTCGCCGCCGTGCAGATGGGTCTGATCTACGTGAACCCGGAAGGGCCGAACGGTAACCCCGACCCGGTGGCCTCCGGACGGGACATCCGCGAAACCTTCGGCCGCATGGCAATGAACGACGAGGAGACGGTGGCGCTGGTTGCCGGCGGGCACACCTTCGGCAAATGCCACGGCGCCGGCGATGCGGCGCTCGTGGGTCCCGAGCCCGAAGGCGCCGGCATCGAGGAGCAGGGTCTCGGCTGGAAGAGCAGCTTCGGCAGCGGCAAAGGCGTCGACGCGATCACCAGCGGCATCGAGGGCGCGTGGACCACCAATCCTATTCAGTGGGACATGGGCTACTTCGACGTTCTGTTCGGGTATGAGTGGGAGCTGGTGAAAAGCCCCGCTGGGGCGCATCAGTGGGCGCCGAAAGGTGGCGCCGGCGCCGATACGGTTCCGCACGCTCACGATCCGTCGAAGCGGCACGCGCCGATGATGACCACGGCGGACATGGCGCTCAGGATGGACCCCATCTACGAGCCGATTTCCCGGCGCTTCCACAAGGACCCGGAAGCGTTCGCCGACGCCTTCGCGCGGGCGTGGTTCAAGCTGACGCACCGCGACATGGGCCCCCGCTCGCGCTATCTCGGCAAAGAGGTCCCGGCCGAGGAGCTGCTGTGGCAGGACCCCGTCCCCGCTGTCACCCATGACCTGATCGACGAACAGGACATCACCGCCCTCAAGGGCAAGATCCTGGAGTCGGGGCTGTCCATCTCCCAGCTCGTCTCCACCGCCTGGGCGTCGGCGGCCACCTTCCGCGGTTCCGACAAGCGCGGCGGCGCGAACGGGGCGCGCATTCGCCTCGCGCCGCAGAAGGATTGGGAGATCAACCAGCCTGCCCAATTGGCGACCGTGCTCGAAACCCTCGAGGGAATCCAGAAGGCGTTCAACGGCGCGCAGGCCAACGGCAAGAGGGTCTCGCTGGCTGACGTAATCGTCCTCGGCGGTTGCGCGGCCGTCGAGCAGGCGGCGAGGAACGCCGGTCACGACGTGACCATGCCGTTCACGCCCGGCCGGACGGATGCCTCGCAGGAGCAGACCGACGTGGCCTCCGGCGGCGTACTCGAACCGGCCGCGGACGGGTTCCGCAACTACATCAAGACCGAATACACCGTATCGGCAGAGGAGCTGCTGGTGGATCGGGCGCAGTTGCTGACGCTCACCGCACCTGAGATGACGGTTCTGGTGGGCGGCATGCGCGTTCTGAATGCCAACGTGGGACAGTCCCAACACGGCGTCTTCACCAAGCGGCCGGAGACGCTCACCAACGACTTCTTCGTCAACCTGCTCGACATGGGCACCACGTGGAAGGCGGCCTCCGACGCCGACGACGAGTTCGAAGGACGCGACCGCGCGACGGGCGACCTGAAGTGGACCGGCACCCGTGTGGACCTCATCTTCGGGTCGAACTCCCAGCTCCGGGCCCTCGCTGAGGTCTATGGATGCGAGGACTCACAGCCGGCGTTCGTGGCCGACTTCGTGGCGACTTGGACCAAGGTGATGAACCTCGATCGCTTCGACCTTGCCTGAACCGCAGGAGACAAAATTGCCGGTGCGGCGATCGCCGCACCGGCAAGGTGGGCTTGGGAGAACATTATTGGTGGCCCCTTCGGCGCCTGGGGAGAGCGGCGGTGAAGGGGCGGGCGTTAGCTGGCCAATTCGGCCGACGGGCTCGCCGGCACTGTCATGCCGCTCCTCCGCCCCCTATGAGTCGTCGTCGAGGGCGGCGAGCGTCACCTCCGCCTCATCGACAATGGCATTCACGTCGTTCTCGACGGAGAGCGTCAGGACCGGTTCGTCGGCCTGCGGCCGCTCCAGCGTCGCGAGCTGGCTGTCGAGAAGGCTCGGCGGCATGTAGTGGTCCTTCTGCGCGCCAACAGCGTGTCGCGGCTCCCGTCCAGCAGTACGAACACCGTCGGCAGGCCGATGGCCTCCGTGAGTTTGGTCCGATAGGCGCGTTTGAGTGCCGAGCAGGTGGCGACCACGCCACCGGCCTTGTCGGCGTTCGACCGCATGGCAGCGCCGAGGGTTGCCAGCCACGGCCACCGATCCTCGTCGGTCAGCGGGATCCCCCGCGACATCTTGCCGACGTTGGCGTCCGGGTGGAAGTCGTCGCCATCCAGAAACGGCAGCCCCTGGCGCTCGGCCAGCGCCGCACCCACGGTGGACTTTCCGCAGCCCGAAACGCCCATGACGACCACCACCGGCCGCCGGTCAAACCGAACTCGTGAGACCGCCGTCCACATAGAGGATGTGCCCGTTGACGAAGCTCGACGCCGCCGAACTCAGAAACACACAGGCGCCGACCAGCTCGCTCACCTCGCCCCACCGTCCGGCCGGCGTCCGGTTGCTCAGCCAGGCCGTGAACTCCTGGTCGGCAACCAAGGCCGACGTCAGCTCGGTCTTGAAGTAGCCCGGCGCGAGGCCGTTAATCTGCAAGCCGTATTTGGCCCAGTCGGTGGCCATGCCTTTGGTCAGGTTGGCGACCGCGCCCTTGGAGGCCGTGTACGGCGCGATGGAGGGTCGGGCCAGGGCCGTCTGCACCGAGCAAATGTTGACGATCTTTCCCTGCTTGCGCGGGATCATGTGGCGCGCTACCGCCTGGCCCACATAGAACGCGGAATTGAGGTTCAGCCGCATCATGAAGTCGAAGCGGTCGATGGGGAACTCCTCCAGCGGCGCCCGGAACTGCATCCCGGCGTTGTTGACCAGAATGTCGATGGGGCCGGTTTCGGCCTCGAAACCGTCAACTGCCGCCGCCACCTTCTCTGGATCGGTGACGTCGAAGCCCAGCAAATGAACGCTCGCCCCCTCGGCACGCAGCTTGTCGCCCGCGGACGTCAGTCGCCCAGCATCTATATCGTTCAGGATGAGCTCGGCTCCGGCACCGGCCAATCCGTGCGCCAGAGCAAGGCCAATGCCCTGGCCGGAACCGGTGACCAGGGCGCGACGCCCTTCGAGGCTGAACAGAGTCAACGCGTTCACCGGAGGCCCCTCCACCCGAGTTTGGCGTGGCGATTTTTCGCTTGCCTATGAAATTGTTATCGATAACATCGTTGGGGAGGAACGCCCTTGTCAAGTCGCTTTGCAGGGCCGGTGGGCGTGGAGAAGCCCGGCATTCTTCAGATCGGCGCCGATCCGTCCTGGGACGTGGACGCCCTGGAACAGAGGTTTACGTTGCACCGCTATGTGGACGCCGCTGACCGGGACGCGTTCGTTGGGGAACGTGCCGAGCGCATCCGCGGCATCGCCACGCGGGGAGACCTGGGCGCCAGCGGCGACCTGATCGCCGCGTTGCCCAATCTTGAGATCATCGCCATCTACGGAGTTGGCTTTGACGCCGTCGACCTGGACACCGCCCGGCAACGCGGCATCCGGGTGACCAACACGCCGGACGCGTTGACCGAGGACGTGGCCGATCTTGGTGTCGCGATGATGCTGGCCGCCTCTCGGGGGATCGTCGGGGCCGAACACTGGGTCCGCTCGGGCGCGTGGTCGGACCAGGGCCTTTATCCCCTTCAGACGCGGGTATCCGGCAAGCGCGCCGGCGTGCTCGGCTTGGGGCGGATCGGATTCGAGGTCGCTAAGCGATGCGCCGCCTTTCGCATGGACGTTGCCTATTCCGATCTCAGCGAGCGCGACGTACCAAAGGACTGGTCCTTCGTGCCCGATGTGGAGGCCCTTGCGGACCGTTCCGATTTCCTGTTCGTCACGCTGACCGGGGGACCGGCGACGCGCCATATCGTCAACACGGCGGTCATCCGCGCCCTGGGTCCGACAGGCATGTTGATCAACATTTCCCACGCGTCGACCGTCGACGAGCATGCGTTGTTGGACGCCTTGGAGAACAAGGCCCTCGATTTCGCCGCGCTGGACGTTTTCGAAGACGAGCCGCACATCGATCCGCGATTCCTCGCCCTAGACAACGTGTTGCTGCAGCCTCACCACGCCAGCGGCACCATCGAGACCCGCAAGGCCATGGCCGAGCTTGTCCATGACAACCTGGTGGCGCACTTCGAGGGTCGTGATCTGCCAACGCCCGTGCTCTGAAAGGAAAATCAATGAAGTCCATCGTCTGTCACGGCCCCAAGGATCTGCGGATCGAGGAGCGGGACGCGCCGACCGCGGGCGCCGACGAGGTGCTGATCGCCATCGAGGCCGGCGGCATCTGCGGTTCGGATCTGCACTACTTCAATAACGGCGGCTTCGGCGCGATCCGCATCCGCGGACCCATGGTCCTCGGCCACGAGGTGGCGGGGCGGGTGTCGACCGTGGGCGCCAACGTCACCGGGTTCTCAACCGGCGACCTGGTGGCCATCAATCCGAGCCAGCCCTGCGGCGCGTGCCAATATTGCCGCGAGGCGCTCTACAATCAGTGCGTGGAGATGCGCTACTACGGCAGCGCCATGCGGTTCCCGCACGTGCAGGGCGCGTTCAGCCAGGCGCTGGTGGCCAAGTCCTGGCAATGCCACAAGCTGCCGGAAGGCATCACGCCTCAGGAGGCGGCCTTCGCCGAGCCCTTGTCCGTTGCCCTTCACGCCATCAACCGGGCCGGGAGCCTGATCGGCCGTCGCGTCCTTGTGACCGGCACCGGACCCATCGGGGCACTGGCCGTGGCCGCCGCCAAGACGCACGGCGCCCTGGAGGTGGTGGCCACCGACATCGTAGACGAGGCGCTTGAGCGCGCCTGCTTGGTCGGCGCGGGCAGGACCATCAACGTGGCCACCGACGCGCCAGCGCTGACAGCCTACAGCGAGGGCAAGGGAACCTTCGACGTGGTGATCGAGGCGTCGGGCAACGAGCTGGCCCTGCGCTCCGCCCTCGACGTGATCCGCCCGCGCGGGCGCCTGATCCAGCTCGGCCTCGGCGGCGAGGTGACGATTCCCCAGAACCAGATCGTTGCCAAGGAGATCGAGCTATGCGGGTCCTTCCGCTTCCACGAGGAGTTCGCCTGGGCCGTCGACTTGATCGCCGCCAAGCGGCTGCCGCTCGAACCCCTGCTCACCGGTGTGTTCCCGATCGATGACGCGGTGGCGGCCTTCGAGACCGCCGGCGACCGGAAGACCGCCATGAAGGTGCAGCTTTCCTTCGGCTAACTGAGTTCAGGTGCTTTCCCGCTCGATGATGGAGTGCGGGATCGTGATGGACTGGGGCGCCAGCGGCTTGCCCGACCGCGCCGCCTCGATTGCCTGCATCATCAGCACGCCGGCCTGGCGCCCGATTTCCGTACAGCTCACGGAAACCGTCGTGATGCTCGGCCAGCAGAACCGCGAAACCTCGAAATCGCCGAACCCTGCAATGGCCACCCGCCCCGGGACGGCCCATCCACGCCGGTGGCATTCCATGATGGCGCCGCAGGCCGGGAGGTCGGACACGAAGATCGCAGCCTGCACCTCCGGCCATTCCTCAATCAGACGGACAATGGCTCGGCCTCCGTGTTCGATGGAGATCGGCGGTTCGCCGATCGGGACCGCGTGGGACTTCTCCAGGCCCAGGGCCTTCACCGCGCGCTCGTAGCCCAGACGGCGGTCGCTGCCGCGGTCGTCGGCTGCGTTGTCGCTGCCCTTGTCACCGCCGACGAAGGCGATCCTGCGATAGCCGCGAAACAGCAGGCGCGCCATCATGTCCTCGATGGTCGACGCGTTCGAGAACCCGACCACATGATCGATGGGATCAGCCGGCAGGTCCCAGATCTGAATCACCGGCACTCCGGCTTGCTTCAGCAGCCGCCGAGCCTCCTGCGTATGGACACCGCCGGTGATGATGATCCCTTCGGGCCGCCGCCGCAGCATGGTCTCGATCAGCTGTTGTTCCCGCACACGGGAATAGTCCGTATCGCCGAACAGGATCTGCGTTCCGCCTTCGGCCAGCACGTCGGAGATGCCGCGAACCGTTTCGGAGAGATTGGAGTTGTTAACCGACGGGATCAGGACGGACACGAAGCCGGTCTGTTTCGAAGACAAAGCCCCCGCACTCAGGTCGAGCACGTAGCCCAATTCGTCCACGGCCCTCATGATCTTCTTGCGGGTTTCTTCCTTGACCGATCCGCCGCCGTTCAGGGCGCGCGACACCGTCATGGTGGAAACACCGGCCCGGCGGGCCACATCCGCCATGGTGGGAGTGCGTCTTCCGAGGTTCAAATTGCGATCTCTGTTATCAGTCGTGGGCTGGCGCTACTCTGGTCCGCGATCGCGACAATGCGTACCGGCGCCACGCCGGAATACTGTGATCAGGCCGCCGCCCGGTCAAGGGATATCGATAACATTAACCCTTGTAGGGACTTGATGTTATCGATATCATATAATTGGTTCCGTGTGGTGTTCCGAGAGCATCGATGGCGCCATTGATGCGCCCGCGGCGGCCATTCCGGCCGCGCCGAAGATGAGGAGCCGGCCATGAAGCCAGCAGTGGAAAGCGTCACCGAACGCATCCGCGAGCGCAGCGCCGACAGCCGACGCGCCTACCTGGATACCGTGGAGCGCGCCATCGCCCGCGGGCCGAGCCGCGCCCATCTCTCGTGCAGCAACCTCGCCCACGCCGCCGCCGCGGCGGGACCGGCGCAGCAGAGTATCGCCGACGGTTCGGCGCCCAACCTGGGCATCGTCACCGCCTACAACGACATGCTGTCGGCCCATCAACCGTTCGAGCGGTTTCCCGGCCTGATCCGCGAGGCGGCGCGCGCCGCCGGGGCCACCGCCCAGGTGGCCGGCGGCGTGCCCGCCATGTGCGACGGCGTCACCCAGGGACGGCCGGGCATGGAATTGTCGCTGTTTTCCCGGGATGTCATCGCCCTGGCAGCGGCGGTGGGGCTGACCCATGACTGTTTCGACGCGGTGGCGTTCCTCGGTGTCTGCGACAAGATCGTGCCGGGCCTCGCCATCGCCGCCGCCACCTTCGGCCATCTGCCGTCCATCTTCCTGCCGGCGGGACCCATGCCGTCGGGCCTGCCCAACCGCGAGAAGTCGGCGGTCCGCAACCGCTTCGCTGCCGGCGAGGTGGGGCGCGAGGAGCTGCTGGCGTCGGAGATGCAGGCCTACCACGGCCCCGGCACCTGCACCTTCTACGGCACCGCCAACTCCAACCAGATGCTGATGGAGGTCATGGGCCTGCACCTGCCGGGCGCGACCTTCGTCAATCCCAACACGCCAATGCGTGACGCGCTCACCGTTGCCGGCGTCCATCAGGTCCTCGCCATCACGGCCAAGACCAACGCCTTCACGCCGGTGGCCCACATCCTCGACGAGAAGGCCTTCGTCAACGGCATCGTCGCCCTGAACGCCATCGGCGGGTCCACCAACTTGGTCATGCATATGACCGCTATGGCGGCGGCGGCGGGTATTCGGCTGGATATCCAGGACTTCGCCGACCTGTCGGCGGCGACGCCGCTGATCGCTCGCGTCTATCCCAACGGCGAAGCGGACGTGAACCAGTTTCATGCCGCCGGGGGCCTGCAATTCGTCATCGGCGAACTGCTTGCGGCCGGCCTCATGCACGAGGACGTGCGGACGGTCGCCGGTCCTGGCCTCAACCGCTACACCCAGGACCCGAAGCTGGAGAGCGACGGCAGCGTCCACTGGCAAACCGGGCCGAACGCCAGCCTCGAGCCCGCCATCGTCCGGTCGGTGGCCGACCCGTTCCAGGAGACCGGCGGCCTGATGCTGTTGGGCGGCAACCTCGGCCGTGCCGTCATCAAGGTCTCGGCGGTGGAGCCCGAGCGCCGCGTGATCGAGGCGCCGGCGCGGATCTTCCACGACCAGCAGGGGGTCAAGGACGCCTTCGCCGCGGGCGAGCTGGATCGCGACGTGGTCTGTGTCGTCCGCTTCCAGGGCCCTAGGGCCAACGGTATGCCTGAGCTTCACGGCCTCACACCGACCCTCAGCGTCGTCCAGGGGCGTGGCCACCGCGTCGCCCTGGTCACCGACGGGCGCATGTCGGGCGCCTCTGGCACGGTGCCGGCGGCCATCCACGTGGCGCCGGAAGCGGCGGACGGCGGCCCCATCGCCCGGCTGCGGGACGGCGACGTGGTTCGCCTGGACGCCACAGCGGGCCGGCTGGAGGTGCTGACTTCCGGGTTCGAGACCCGCGATCCGGCGACCGCCGACCTCAGCGCCAACGACACCGGCTATGGCCGCGAGTTGTTCGTAAGCCTGCGACGGCTGGTGGGCAGCACCGTCGACGGCGCGAGCGTGTTCGCGGCACCCGGCGGTCGCTGAGACCCATACGTCAACGACCCCTTCTTCGAGGAAACAACCATGACTCCGGTGTCGGACAAGAGCAGGACCATTCGCACCTTTTGCTCGACGGCGCCTGTGATCCCAGTACTGGTGGTGAACGACCCGGCGCGGCCGTTGGCCGACGCGCTGGTGGCCGGTGGGCTGCCGGTGCTGGAGGTTACCCTGCGCACCCCGGCGGCGTTGGATTGCATCCGCGCCATGGCCACGAGCGACGGCATCGTCGGCGCCGGCACCGTGCTGACCGCGGACGACGTCAAGGCCGCGGCGGCGGCCGGGGCCAAGTTCGCCGTGTCGCCCGGCGCCACGGATGCCCTGGTGGATGCCGCTGAACGCACGGGTTTGCCGCTGCTGCCCGGCGTCGCCACGGCGAGCGAGGTCATGTACCTGTTGGAGCGCGGCTACACCGTGCAGAAGTTCTTTCCCGCCGAAGCCGCCGGCGGCGTGGCAGCGCTGAAGGGCTTCTACGGACCCCTGCCGCAGGTGTCCTTCTGTCCCACCGGCGGTATATCGCCAGCGAACGTGGGTGCCTATCTGTCGCTGCCCAACGTGGTCTGCGTTGGCGGGTCCTGGGTGGCGCCCGCCGACGCGATCGCCTCCGCGAACTGGCAGAGCATCGAAAAACTCGCCCGCGAAAGTGCCGCACTAACCGCCGCCTGACGCCAAGCGTCACTGACCAATCATCCGATCACGAAGGTACGCGTTCCCCGCAAGCAGGGGGCGATCACCCCTTGACCGCCCCGGCGGTCATGCCGGTGATGATCTGCTTCGACGCGACGAAGGTGAAGATGATCGGCGGGATCGCCAGCAGCATGCCGGTCGCCATGATCACCCCCCAGTCGATGTCGTACTCGGTCAGCGAGTTGACGATGGTCACCGGCACGGTCCGGGTGTTGCGGTCGAGCAGGGCATTGGCGATCAGGAACTCGTTCCACGCGATCCGGAAGGTGAAGATGGAGGCCGCCGCCAGGCCCGGCTTGATCACCGGAAGCACCACCAGGAAGAAGACCTGCAACGCGTTGGCCCCATCCATCCGGGCCGCCTCTTCCAACTGGATCGGCACCTGAATGATGAAGCTTTGCAGGATCCAGATGACGAACGGCAGATTCATCGCCACGTAGACCAGGATAATCCCGGCGTAGGTCCCGTCGAGCTGATACTGGAAGGTCCAGATGCCGAACACCGGCACCAGCAGCACGGCCGGCGGCACCATCCGTATCATCAGCGTGGTCATCGACATGGTGCCGCGGCCCATGAAGCGGAAACGCACCAGGGCGTAGGCCGCCATGCAGCCGACGACCAGGGTGATGCCGGTGGAGATCAGGGCGACGAGCAGCGAACTGCCCAAGGCGCGCCCGAAGGTGGGATCGCAGTAGTCAAGGTGGGCCGGCTCGTACCACAGCACGTTGCACAGCACGGTCTCGTAGTTCTGCAGGGTCGGGAAGAACAAGAGGCTGGACGTCTCGCTCATGATGTCGACGTTCAGCCGGAAGGAGGTCGACAGCATCAGGTAGATCGGCGCGATGGACATAAGCACCAAGGCGGCGATCAGCGCGTAGAAGGCGGGGTTCTGGCGTTCGTAGTTGGTGTTCATGCCATAGGCCTCCTCCGCTGCCTCGCGCACCGCGGCTTCGCGGGCTTCGACGACCTTGTTGTAGACGAACATGATGATGGTCAGGGCGAGCAGCAGCAGCAGCAGATAGTTCGACATGGCCGCGGCGACGCCCAGTTCCCGGAACTCCGAGGCGGTGCGGGCGATGCGCAGCGACAGGATTTCCGTCGACAGACCCGGGCCGCCGTTGGTCATCACCAGGATGACCTCCAGCACCTTGAACGAGTCGATCAGGCGCAACAGCAGGGTGACAACCAAGACCGGCATCATCAGGGGAAGCTTGATGTGCAGGATCTGCTGCCAGCCGGACGCCCCGTCGATGCGCGCGGCCTCAAGCGCGGACCGCGGCAGGGACTGGAGGGCGGCGAGGGCGAGGATGAAGATGAACGGCGTCCACTGCCAGATGTCGGCAATGATGATCGAGGTCAGGGCCCAGCCGGAATCCGACAACCAGGGAATCGGCTCGAGACCCCAGTCCTTCAGTGTCCGGTTAAAGGTTCCCACCGACGGGTGGTACATGTAGCGCCACATCAGGCCGACGACGATGGGCGCAATCATCATCGGCAGAATGAAGATGGTACGCAGGACCGAAATACCGCGGATGTTCCGATCCAACAGAAGCGCCAGACCGACACCGACAATCATCTCCGTCGACACAACGATCGAAGAAAACTTCAACGTGACGATGGTGGATTCGCGAAAGCTCTCGTCCTGAAGAAGGCTGAAATAGTTCCTGAAGTTGACCCAGTCGGCCTCGCCGATCCTCTGACTCGGGTTCCAGTCGAGGAAACTGGCGTAGATCATGTATCCCACCGGATACAGCAGGCCGACGAACATGATCGCCGCTGCGGGAGCGAGGAACATGTAAGGCGTCATCTGCCTCATACGTGCCGTTGTCATGGGTACCCGCTCCGAACCGATCCGAATGCCGAGATAGACTCCCACCTGCCAGGCGGAGGGCGGCCGACTGAAGACATCTGCCCTCCGCGCTGGACCGCGCCGTTATTGCCAGGTGTAGTAACCGGCCTCCTCCATGATCGTTCGGGTGCGCTGGGCCACGCCGTCGAGCGCTTCCTGGATGTCGAGGTCCTCCGTCAGCACCTTCGACAGCGCCGTGCCCAAGTCGGCGTTGATCTTGCCCCAGACGGGGATGATCGGACGCCAATCGGGGTCGGCGTGCTTGAGCGCCTCACCGAAAACCCTCATGTGCGGATACTTGGCGTTCACGTCCGCATCGGCGTGGGTCGAGTAGCGCGACGGATTGCCGCCCGCGAGCGCGACGAGCTTGTCGCCGTGCTTCGACGTCAGCCATTGCATGAACAGGAATGCGGCTTCCTTGTTCTGGGCGTTCTTCGGAATGGCGATGCCGAAGCCGCCGGTCTGGGATCCACGGCGCACACCCTTCGGATGCGGCGCCCAGCCCACCTTGCCGACAATCCTCGACTTCTTGGGGTCTTCCACCGAGCTGGCGAACACCGTCGAGTCCAGGAACATGGCGGTGCGGCCTTGCAGGAAGGCGTTGCCGGCTTCGGCGAAGGCGAAGGTCTTGGCACCCTCCGGGCCGCAGTCGACGATCTTCTTCAGGGCCTGGGCGGCCTCGACCCCGGCCTCGTTGTTGACGATGGGGTTCCATTTGTCGTCGAAGATGCGCCCACCGAGCGGCGCCAGGTGCAGCAGGAAGGCGTGGCTGGCCTGGTGGCCCGAGGCAGCTCGCGAGGCCAATCCGCCCATGCCCGGCTCAAGTTCCGGGATCTTGCAGACTAGGCCCATGAGCTCGTCGTAGGTCTCGGGGACCTTCAAGTTGTGCTTCTCGAAGATGTCCTTGCGGTAGCCGAGGACGGAGGTCTCCGAACCGAAGGGAATTCCGTACACGGAATGGAGGGGGCCTGGCAGGTAGCCCTTGGTGCCGCCGACCACGCCGATGTTGTTGACGTAGCCGTCGATCAGATCCTCGGGGTTGTAGTCGGGATCGGCCAGCTTCGGGTTCATGAAGAACCGCGCCAGGTTCTCGAGCTGATCGGCGTAGACGTAATCGGCCTTGGAGAACACCACGTAGGCGATCAGGTCGTAGTCGCCCTTCCGCTTGGTCAGTTCCAGCGTCTGCTTCTCACGCATCTTAAAGGTACTGAAGCAGGTCCACTTCGACCCGGATGCCGGTTTCCTTGGTAAACTGGGGAAGCACCTTCATCACGGCGTGGTAGTGGGGATGCGCCGGGAAATTGGCCACCACGGTCGTCCCCTTGTACGGCGCGTACGGATCGGCCAGTGCGGCGCCCATCGACACCGACAACGCCGCGGCAGCCACGGCGATCTTCTTCACCAGCGTGGACATTCGTCGTTCCTCCTCCTTGATCCTGAATTCTTGGCCCGCGAGGCGGGCGCCAGCAGCCTGCTAGAGTCTGACCTCGGTGGCTTCGTCGAACACCATGACGTCCTCGGGCAGAACCGTGAACGCGACCGACTGGCCGCCCTCCACGCGATCCGTGCTCGTCAGTTCGACGAGCACTTCCTCCGATCCGCACGTGGTGACCAGGATCGACTGCGCCCCGAGGTATTCCGACAGCTTGACGAAAAGGTCGACGCGCGAACCGGTTCTGGGCTCCTGCGACGCCAACTTGAAAGACGAGGGCCGAATGCCGATGGTGACCTGGCGCCCCGAAGCCGTTTCGGCGCCCGAGCGCACCGTCGCGGGAAGCTGGACCTTGAACCCGTCACCTTGGGCGGAGAGGACCCCGTCGGCGTCCGCCAGTTCGGCCTTGAGGAAGTTCATGGTCGGGCTGCCGATGAAGCCCGCGACGAACTTGTTGGCCGGTGACGTGAACAGCTGTTCGGCCGATCCCTCCTGCTGGATCAGTCCGTTGGCGACGACGACGATCCTGTCGCCGAGGGTCATGGCCTCCACCTGGTCGTGGGTGACGTACACCATATTCTTGTCGAGGGTGTCGCGCATCTCGGCGAGCTCGGTGCGCATCTTGCCGCGCAACTTGGCGTCCAGGTTAGACAGCGGCTCATCGAACAGGAACGTGGAGGCATCCTTGACCAGGGCGCGCCCCATGGCGACGCGCTGGCGCTGTCCGCCTGACAGTTCGCCGGGCTTCCGGGCCAGCAGGTGCTCGATACCGAGCATGCTGGCGACCCGTTTCACCTTCTCGTCGATAGTGCTTTTGGGAACCTTCTTCAGCCGCAGGCCGAAGGACATGTTCCGCGCGATATCCATGTGCGGGTACAGCGCGTAGTCCTGGAAGACCATGGCGATGTCACGGTCCTTCGGCTCCAGTTTGCTGATGGGCTTGTTGTCGAACCAGATCTCGCCGCCGGAGAGCTCCTCGAGGCCGGCGAGCATGCGCAGGATCGTGGACTTCCCGCAGCCCGAAGGCCCCACCAGGACGGTGAACTCGCCGTCCTCGAAATCCAGATTGAAGGGCGGGAGAACCCGGGTGGAGCCGTAGCTCTTCTCCACCGAATCGAAGCGAATCCTGGGCACGACCCGTCTCCCCCCATTGTTAGTGTGTTTCAGCCCACCATGGCTTTATGATATCGATAACTTACCGAATTGTTGCATGAACTGCAAGGCATTTTTGCGCATTGGTAGGTGCAGGTCCGAGGACACGGCGGTGACGCTGACAGTAATAGAGAGGCCCGGACCCCGATGTTATAAAAATATTGTCGAGCTTACATCCGAGATGTACTGAAGTATTTTCCAGATTATTTCTACGGCATCGCGGAATTTTAATTACGACTTCCTATCGATTGTTTTGTGTGGCATTGGTTGAATTTCTGAGCCAGCCCCTCGCTGAATTTAGAATTCGTGGATGTTACAATGATAAAATCTCTTGTTTTTTCGATTCCACTCGAGTAGGGTGGCCGTGCAGCTTGCCGAAAACCCCCCGAAGAAGGCTCCGGCAGGCATAAATTGTTATCGATAACAATTGGATTTTGGTTAACACCGGCGCGGTCCTCATCCCGAGCGACCGCAGAAGGCGGCCTGTCTGAGGACGGGACCGCGCCCGTTCAACCGTTCGCCGGTGTTACGGCAGGCGATCGGTCTTGCCGGGCGAAACCCGGTGGGGTGCATTCGCCTCTTCGTAGGCCAGAAGCAATGCCGTGTGGTCCAGCCCGCCGCGGCCGCTGTCCAGCAGTCCTCGATAGCGCTCGAGAACCGCCCGCGTCAGCGGCAGGTTCAGCGCCGCCTCCTGGGCCATCTCAGTCGCCTTGTTCAGGTCCTTGACGGAGAATTCGAGCGGTCCTCCCGGCACGAAATCACGGTCGATCATCCGTTGTCCGTGCATCTCGAGGATGCGGCTTTGGCAGAAGCCGCCGCCAATGGCCTCGCGGACCTTGCCGGCATCGACGCCCAGGGAGGAAGCCAGCAGCAGCCCCTCCGTCACCGCGCCGATGTAGACGTGCACAATGGTCTGATTGACCAGCTTGCAAACCTGTCCCGCGCCGCCAGCGCCGAGATGGAAGACATTGCCCATGGTTACCAGCACCGGGCGCGCCCGCTCCACGTCCTCAGCCGCACCGCCTACCATGATGGACAACGTCCCGGCCTCGGCGCCAGAAACGCCCCCTGAGACCGGGGCGTCCAGGTGGGCGTAGCCGGCTTCGGACAAGCGGTGATGTGCGTCCTGGGCGTAGTCCGGCGCCACGGAGCTCATGTCGATCAACAAGCACTTGGGCGGCGCGGCGGGGACGATGCCGTCGGCACCGAAATACACCTGATCGATGGCGGCGGCGCCGGCCAGCATGGTGATGGCGATGTCCGCGTCCGAGACCGCGTCGACCACCGACCCGGCCTGCCGCGCACCCAGCGCCACGAGGGGGCGGCATTTCTCCGGCGATCGGTTCCAGACGGACAGCGCGTATCCCGCTTCCAGGAGACGGGTCGCCATGCGGCTGCCCATCAGGCCGATGCCGATGAAGGCGATGCGCGTGTCGCTGTTGGCGTGTGTCATCGGCGAAGCTCTTTCTGACCGTTACTGTTCATGGACCCCAGCCACCGGATCCGACCTTTATCGGCGTATCAGCGTCCGTAAGCGCCCATCCAGCCGAGTCCCTCCTCCGCGGTGCCGCGCGGCTTGTATTCGGCCCCCACATGACCGTCCCAGCCCATGGCGTCGAGGGCGGCCAACAGATAGGGGTAGTTGACCTCGCCCGTGTCCGGTTCGCCGCGATCGGGAACGGCGGCGATCTGGATGTGACCGATGTACGGCAGCGTCCGTTTCAACCGTTCGGTCAGATCGCCCTGCATGATCTGGGTGTGGTAGCAGTCGAACATGAGCTTCAGGTTGCTCGTACCCACGGCCTCGATAGTGGCGAGTCCGGCCCCCACCATGCTCATGTGATAGCCGGGCGCGTCGCGCTGGTTGATAGGCTCGATGACGATGGTTTTTCCGTGGGCCGCGGCCTTGGCGCACGCGTAGGCAAGGTTGTCGCGGAACACGGCCTCGGCTTCGGCGGTGCCTCCGGTCTTGCCGGCCACCACGTTGATGTTGCCGCAGCCGATGGCGACGGCGTAGGCGACGGCCTCGTCGATGTAGCCGCGCGCCTCTTCCTCGCGTCCCGGCATCGCCGCGACGCCGAAATCGTCGGGGCCGTTCACCCCGAGCTGGGTATTTATCCCGAGCATCTTCAGCCCGGTCTCCTCCAATGCGGCATTCACCTCTTCGGTCGGGAACGCATAGGGGAAATGGCACTCCACCGCGTCGAAGCCCGCCTGCCGTGCGTTGCGGATCGCCTCCGGAATCGGCAGATCGGGCCAGACGAATTGAAGACTGACGGAAAACTTCAGCATCGATGTCATCCCCCCTGCCGCACGGTCTCCCACGCGTGCCTTACGCGACGCCTCAGAGGCTCCTAGGCGTTGACGAACCGGATGTAGTTGGGCGCCGGGATCTCGTAGATCTCGTCTGTCATCTCCAGGGCGCCGGTCGCCACGTCCCGCGAGAACACGCGAACGTGCCCCGAATCCTGGTTGGCGACCATCACCGCCTTGCCGCACGGCGTGATGGCGAAGTGGCGCGGGAACTTGCCGCCGGTGGGGACCAGGCCGGTGCGCTCCAGCCGGCCGTCCTCCAGCACCCTGAAGATGGCCAGCGAGTTGTCGCCGCGGTTGGAGACGTAGAGGAACCGCGCGTCCGGTGAGAGCTTGATCTCCGACACGTAGCTCACGTTGTCGCGGTTATCGACCGTCGACTCGTACTGTACCGGGATCAGCCGCGGTTTCGTTTCTTGCGGATCGCTGCCGTCGAGCCGCGCCACACAGACGGTATTAAACAGCTCGTTGGAGACGTAGCAGATGTCCAGCGTCGGATGCATGGCCATATGCCGTGGTCCGGACCCGGCCTCGAACGGGATATAGGTTTCCCGGGTCAGGTGCTTCTCGGCCGCGTCGTAGCGGTACTGGAACACCGCGTTCTCGCCGAGGTCCGGGATGAACACCCAGTCGTGCCAGAAGTGGGCGCAGTGGGCATGCGGGCCAACCTGACGATTGCCCCAGTGATCCTCGCGGTTGGTCACCTGGCGCCATTCCCCCTCCGGGCGATAGTACTGCTTGAAGCTCTGACGCACCTGCCCCAGCCTTCCGTCGGCATCGACGTCGGCCACGTCGATGATGGCATCCCAGTAGTTGATGACGATGGCGGCGTCTTTCTTCGGCGCCAGCGCGAGGAAACAGGTGGACCGGCCCGACGCGCGGAACGTGTCGTGGTAGGTCAGGGTGCCGTCGTCGTTGATGGTGTAGCGGAGGATGTCGCCTTCGTCCTGAATGGTTTCGACGATTGCGTAGAGCGTCTTTCCGTTGCTGTGCGGAATGAGCACCGCCGGATTCAGGGCCTCGATGGTGTCGTTGAGGGTCAGCTTGCCGGCACGGTCCAGGGTCATGGCGTAGATTCCCTTGCCGGGAACCGGGGCGTACGGCTGGTGCGCCAGCGCGTCCATGTCGCTGTAGCTTCCCACCAGCAGCGCGTAGTCTTGATCCAACATCTCTCGCATCTCCCCCATCGTCCGCCTTCTTGAGACGGCACTTCTTCAGTCGGCGGCTACGCCGTGAGTCCACCCGCTCCCGGCAATCGACCTTTCGACACGACACAGTTCAGGATAGGGACGCGCGTCCAGGAATTGCGAACTGTCCGGGCTCACCCCCACCGCGTCGCTGGCTCGGGTTTATGTTATCGATAACACAAAAAATTGCAAGACGTATGTGGAAGGCGGGAATCCAGGCATACGCCCGGGAACCACCGGCGACGCCGGCGAACCGTCTCGGAAGCCTTAGCTTAAGCTCGCGCGCGTGGGCGACCTCTTACGGCGGGGCACCAAGCCGTTTGCCCTTTGCTCATCGATGCAAACGCGGCCCTGACTCGGTCAGGGAGCCCCCTGGCCTCAAACCCACTGACTTACCGGCGGAGACCGGTTCGAGGCGTCGCCTCGGGCATACGAACCGTTAATTCAGTTGCCCAAGGCCGCGGTAAGAATCCGCTCGAGGATGGCGCGGCGCTGTTCCAACTCCCGGATGCGGCGCTGCTTGGTCTCGAAGTCGGCGGCCGGGTCGGCGCTCACCAGCCGCTCCGCTTGAGACAGCGCCTCGGCCTCATCAACGAGCCGCCGGTGCTCGGCCTGATTCAGGGCATGCTGGGTCCCGGCTTCGTCGATGCGACGGCTCAGATCGTCGATGGCCAGCCGCAGATCCACGAGGCGCGCCTCGGCGGCCGCGACCTCCGCGGAGACCTGGGACCGTTCCGCATCCACCGCCGTCTTGCGTTGTTCGAGAGAGGCGCGCTCGGCCTTGGCCGCATCCAGGTCCGCCTGCTTTTCCTGGATCCGACGGTCGTAACCACCCGACCCGAGGTTGGAGACGCCGGAGAAGAACCCGCCCTTTGCCGGATCATCCGTGGTCTGACAACCGGCAAGCGACAGGGTCGCCAGCACGACCGCGGCCATGACGGTCACGCATCTGGAGCGACCGGTGCCAAGCATTAGGAAACCGCCGAGCCGGCGACGGGCGACACGGCCAGCGCCTCGTTAAGGCTGTTGAGATCGCTTTCCAGAACGCTGATCTGGCTTTCCAGCATGGCGATTTCGCGATCCATCACCGTCAGGTCGGCATCCGGTGACTGGCTGCGTGTTTCCGCGACTACGTGGGCGTATTCGTCGCGCCGGGTTCGCAAGCTCTCGACGGTCTCGCCGATGAGCGTGCTGTTTTCGCGGATCCGCGCCAGCTTGCTTTGCAGTTCCTCCTGCGAAACCTGGTTCTGCGCGAAGCGGGCCTCAAGATCGGCCAGCCTCTGGCGGTCGGCGGCGATCACCTCTTCGGCCGTGGCGAGATAGGCTTGCAGCTTCTCGTTGTCGGCGCGCACGTCGGCCGTCATGGCGTCGATGCGCTTCTCCTCGTCCGCATACTTCCTTTGCTGCGACGCCACGTAGGCACCGGCGCCACCGCCGACGAGCGCACCGGCTCCGGCGCCGATGGCTGCTCCTCGCCAACCGCGGCCCACCAGGCCGCCGATCAGCGCACCGACCACGGCGCCGGCCACGGCACCCTCGGCCACCGTCCGATCGAACGCGCCGCTGTCGTCTCGAAGCCTCGACTCTTCCGGCGACAATCCGGCCTGGGTGGTGCCGGCGGATGCACTGGATGATGTACCGCTGGATGCGCCTGGCGCTCCCGTTCCGATGGTCTGGCAGGCCGAAGCTGCCAACGACAGGGCGACAATCACGCATACAGGTCTAAGGCGCGCTGGAGTCATCGCTGGGACGCCTTTCCGTAATGATTTCATGGTGAATTGAGGAACAAGTGTGTCAGCAAAGCGCCTTTTGGACAAGCTTGCGGCTGACGTTGGGCGCGAATTCGGCCATCATGGCCACTAGACGTCGCGACGGACCCCCTGCGTCGTGCGATCGTGGTCAGCGAACGCCCCAAGGAGTCCGCGGAAGGAATGACCGTCCATCATTGGCGCTTGGCGTGGCGTGCGGCAGTACCCGCAGCCGCCGCGATAGCGATTGCGCTGGCGGTGAACAACGCGGCCATCGCCGCTTCCGTTCCGCAGGTGTCGGACGAGCCCACGTCCACGGGCCCGGCGCCAACGGTCCCCGATGAGCCGACCGACGAGGTCCGGCAGCGGGTCACGGCGTTCTTCGCCACGAGCCGGCGCTACGAGCAGGTGTGCGGCAACCTGACCCAAGTTCCGGCACCCGCCGCCGGGGTCGCCCTTCCGGAACGCCACCGCCAGCTCCTCAACCAGAAACGGCTGGACCAGGACCTCAAGGCCAAGGCCGCGGCGGACAAGCGGAAGATACTGGAGAAGGCGGCGCGCAGGCGCATGGTCTATGCCCTGGCCTACCTGCGGGCCAAGGAGGCCCAATCGGGCTGGGATACGGCCAACGCCCAAACCCGGTTCCTCACCAGCGAGATGGAGTGGTATCGCGAGGCCTACGACCTAATCGGGCTGGAGAAGGCGGCACGCGATGCCGCGCAGGCGGCGTACAAGCTCTACGCCGCCGCCTATCAGCAGCTCCCGCGCCGCGAGCAGTGGGCCTTCCTCAAACAGTTCAACAAGCGGGTCAACTGCCTGCGCAAGCAGCGGCGGAAGGTGTTCGAGGAACTGCACGCCGTCCGCAACGGGCTGCTCGACCAGGCGGTCGCCCGGATGGGGCAAAACCCCCTCGACCGCGACCCCATCGCCGAAGGCGACTACGCCATGAACATGGTGGCGCTGGAACGGGCCTACGGATGGCTGACGCCGGAGATCGCCACCCACGCCGCCGTCCACCAGACGCTGCTCGCGGCCTATGAACGGTCTTTGGAAAACGGTGTCCTGCACCCGCTGGTGGAGCGGGCGCACCTCCAGAACCCGGGCCTGCGCCTCAACGATCCGCTGGCGGAGACCGAGACCGATCGGAAGGTGCGCCTGGCCATCGCCCGGACCCGCGCGGTCAGCGCCGTCCTTCACCTGTACCTCGAAGAGGTGAAGACCGAAGCCGCCTACCTCAAGCAGCTGTCGCTGACCAACGGCGTCGTCGCCGCCTATGGCCGACTCAAGGAGGAAGGCACGGCCCTGGCCAAGGACGTCGTGGCCACCGGCAAGCTGCTGCAGCAGAATCCCAGCGTGTCGCGGGGGGCGAGCGCGCTGTTCGTCGCCCCGGCAGCGGCTTACAAGGTGTTCGGCACGTCGTTCAGCACCCTGATCGCCACCCCGGTTCAGGACTTCATGACCGACCAGGTCATCAACCCGCTGATCTCCGTCGCCGGCTTCGAGAAATACAAGACCACCATCGAGCAGGCCTACGACCGCTATCTGAAGCAACGACAGGGGGTGGACCTCAGCATCAAGGTGCTGCTCGCCATCATTCGCGGCAGCGACCCGCGCGCCGACTACGATCAGGGCCGCGCCTTCATCCGCTGGCTGGTGGACCCGGCGGCGGCGATGCCGCAGCTCGTCAGCCAGGCGCGGTCCGGTGTGGGGCGCCTGTTGGAGAACGGCGAGTTCGTCGCCGCCAGCGGCGGCGGCCTCGCGCACATCTTCGAAGCCTTCGCGCTGACGCCGCGCGAGAGCGGCGCGGTGGCGCTGCGGGGTGGGCGCCACGCGCTGACCGGCAACGCACGGTCGGGTTTTCACCGCATCGCGGTGGCCCGCGGCCGGGTGGTGCAGAACCCCGATCTGCCCCTGACCGCGGCCGTGCTGACCGGCTACCGCGCCGACGCCACCGCCGATCCGGTCAAGCAATGGTGGACAGGCGGCGACGACTACGGGCACTACCAGGCCGTGGCGCCCTCGACGCCGTGGTCCTACTACGTGCTGCCGATCGTCGGTCAGGTGCAGGCGGTCAAGGACGCGGTGGGAGCCATGAAGCGGGGGATTCGCGGCCACTACGGCGAAATCTCCGACCAGGATGGGTATCTCGACCTGCTGGTCCGCTGCCAGGACACCTACGACGGCGTCCTCGCCACCGTGGCGGCGTACGACTTCGACTACGACCGGCTGGCCCGCCCCCCTTAACCCGATCCAGATGAATTGGCAGGGAAGCTTGGCATCTGGGTCCTGAGGAGAGGGGGCATTGAGATGCCGAGGAAGCGGTTTTCGGTCGAGCAGATCATCAACCTGATGCGTGAAGCGGACGTGCTTCTTGCGCAGGGGCAGACGGTTCTCGAGGTCTGTCGC